>Ga0233425_10009309_pt1 | contig 12551 bp, 15 predicted proteins | sample Watercolumn_Towu_2_FD_181712 | JGI IMG/M metagenome (GOLD analysis project Ga0233425, IMG submission 181712) | Freshwater microbial communities from Lake Towuti, South Sulawesi, Indonesia - Watercolumn_Towuti2014_140_MG | ecosystem: Environmental > Aquatic > Freshwater > Lake | place...
GGCTTCGTCAACCCGCTGGCGAACCGCATCCACTTCAACAACGCGTCCGACGCGCAATTCCTGAAATGCATCAAGCAGGCGATCGCCGGCTTCGCGAAGGGGCTGGCGCCGCTCACCGCGGTCGAGGTGGCGCGCCGCTCGCTCGACAGCTCCGTGCAACCCGGCGCCAACGAGCTCGAGGCTGCGCTGAAGAGCCTCGGGGCCGCGAAATAAGGAGGCGCCCAGCATGGCCGGCGGTGCCTGGAAGGTGGCTTACGCGGACTTCGTCACCGCGATGATGGCGCTGTTCATGGTGCTGTGGATCTCCGCGCAGGACGAGAAGATCCTCATCGCCACCTCGGCGTATTTTCAGAACCCGTTCCACTCCCCGATGAACGCCACCTCGGGTGTCCTCCCGTTCCACAACAACAAGACCACGACCAGCCAGGGCAAGGAGACCGGCTCCGAGAAGGAGCAGGACCGGAACAGGCAAATCGAAATGACGTTCCTCAACTCCGTCGCCGCCGATTTCTACCGGCTGCTGCAAATCGACCAGAGTCTTCAGGACAAGCCCATCGACATCCAGGTGACGACCGACGGCCTGCGCGTCACGCTCTTCGATCGCGCCAAGCGCCCGCTGTTCGTCGGCGACACCACCGAGTTCACCGAATGGGGCCGCTTCATCCTCCAAAGCCTCGCCTGGACCATCGACCGCCACGAGTTCAAGGTGACCATCGACGGCCACACGCGCAGGGGTGCGCCCGCGAAGGAGGACTACGGCGGCTGGGAACTCTCCGCCGATCGCGCCAACGCCGCGCGCCGCCGCCTCGTGCACTATGCGGTCAAACCGTCGCTCATCGAGCGTGTCACCGGTTACGCCGACACCAAGCCGTTCGCGGTCGAAGAACCCGAGACCGAGGCGAACCAGCGCATTACCCTCAGCCTGACGTTGAGCGCGAAGGCGAAGTTCAAGGACGGTCAGGTGGTCGAGAAGCGCATGACCGGCGCCGCGCCGCCCGCACCCGCCGATCTCCGCCCCGAATCATGAATTCGTTCCTGCAGGGAAAGAAGTCGCTGGCGATGCCGGCGCTGCGCTTGCCGCCGGGCCTGGCCGCGTCGCCCGCGCCGGCGCGGGCGACGCCGCACGTTTCGCTGGCGTCCGCGGCGACGCCGCACGTCGCCGGGCCCAACGTCGAGGTCGTCAAGGAGGGCGACAAGGTCGTCCGCCTCGTTGTGACCTGCGCCTGCGGCGAGCGCGTCGAGATCGAGTGCCTTTATCCGGCGGGCGGTTGACGCGGCGCCGGTGCCTTCCGGCAATTCCTGCCGTGGCGGGAGCCGGTCCGCGGAAAGAATTTCCGCGCGATTTCGAGAAAAGTTTAGTTCGCTGGAAACCAGCGACTTGGGTGCGGCGGGCGGTGCCCGGCACACGGCTGGCTTAAGAGCGACCGCGCATGAACGTCGGCCTCTACCAAAGCGCCTCCGCCCTTTCCGCCCTCGAACGATGGCAGGACGTCGTGTCGCAGAACATCACGTCGAGCCAGACCATGGGCTACCGCAAGCGCACGGTGAATTTCTCCGCGCAGGCCGCCGGCGAGCTCCAACCCAACCCCCACGCGCGCATCGGCACCGAGGGCAGCGTCCCGGTGCTTTTTCCGAGAATCAATTCCGGGATCAACTTCCAGAACGGCGAGACCCAGCCCACGCGCCGCGAACTCGACGCCGCGATCCAAGGCGAGGGCTTCTTTGAAATCCAGCGCCCCGACGGCTCCCGCGTCTACACCCGCAGCGGCGAGTTCCGCATGCGGCCCGATCGCACGCTCGTCACCTCGAGCGGCGACGAGGTGCTCAGCGACGCGGGCGCCCCCATTCTGCTGCTTCCGAATGGCGGCCCCATCGTCATCAATCAAAACGGCACGATGTTCCAGGGTACGACCGGGCTCGGCAAGTTGTCCGTCAGGAGATTCGCCGACAACTCCCAGCTCCGCCCCATCGCCGGCGGCTTCTTCGTGCCCGCGCCCGGCGCGCCCCCGCCCGAGTCCGTCGACGATCCCGAGTTGCTCCAGGGTTACCTCGAGGCGAGCAACGTCACGCCACTGCGCGAGATGGTCGACCTCGTCCTCATCTCGCGCGCCTACGAGGCCAACCAGCGCGTGATCAACTCGGTCGATCAGCAGATGCAAAAGACGTTCGAGGCGCTTGGCTGATCGTTCCGCCCATGAATTCCCCAGACAGACAACCGCAATCACGACTGCATGGCCGCGCCCGAAATGGGGTCGGGCCGGCCCCAGTCGCGGTTGGGACTTTCGGCGTCGTGGGGAGGGGCGGTGGGCCCCAACCGCCCGTCACTGCAGGCATGCACCAACTCGGCGCCTTGGGGTCAACGCGCCCTGCCGTCAGCCCGCACTTCGGATGAACCTCTCCCTCTATTCTGCCGCCACCGGCATGGAGGCGCAGCAGCTCAATCTCAACACCATCGCGAACAACCTCGCGAACGTGAACACCCCCGGCTTCAAGCGCAGCAAGATCGAGTTCCAGGATCTGCTCTACCAGCGGCCCGCGCGCGCCTCGGGTTCCGACACCGGCGGCGGCAACCTCGTGCCCACCGGCACCGAGGTCGGCAACGGCACGCGCGTCGCGGCCACCTCGAAAGTCTTCACGCAGGGCCAGCTCACGCAGACCGGCGAGAAGCTCGACATCGCCATCCAAGGCGAAGGTTTCTTCGAGGTGCAGCGCCCCGACGGCACGATCGGGTTCACGCGCGACGGCTCGTTCAAGCGCAACGCCCAGGGCCAGGTCGTGACCGTCGACGGCCTGCCGGTCCTCAGCGGCTTCCAGCCGATCCCCGCCGGCACCAATTCGATCAGCGTCTCCGAAAACGGCCACGTCACGATCCAGGGCACGGGCGGCACGCAGACCTTTCGCATCACGCTCGCGCGTTTTGCCAATCCATCCGGCCTCCAGAGCATCGGCGGCAACCTCTACGCCGAGACCGCCGCCAGCGGCGCGCCCGAGCTCGGCCAGCCCGGCGAGCTGGGATTCGGCAGCACCGTGCAGGGCTACGTCGAGTCCTCCAATGTCAACATCGTCGAGGAAATGGTCGCCCTCATCGTCGCGCAGCGCGCCTACGAGATCAACTCCAAGTCCATCCAGACGTCGGACGAGATGCTCCAGAACGTCGCCAACATGAAACGCTGATCGCGATGCGCACCCTTCGCCCAGTCCTGGCTCTCGCGTTCGCCACCGCGCTCCACGCGGCCGATGCGGCCGGTGGCTCGGCTCTCCCGACCCGTCCCGGTGCGCTCGGCCACGCGGGTCAGGAGACCCGGGCCACGCCGGTGCCGCTGACGCGCGATCAATTCGTGGCCGCCGTCACGCGCGAACTCGCCGCGCACTTCAATCTCGACGGCGAACTCCAGCTCGAACTCCTGCGCCCATGGACGCCGCCGGACCGCGTCGCGTGTGTGTGGTCGGCCAGCGTCGGCGAGTTTCCCGCCGTGCCGTCGGCGTCGATGCTCGTGCGCTGCCGCATTCAGGCCGACCACGTCCTGGTGGCCGACTCGCCGCTCATCGTGCGCGCCGCGCACTGGCGCGACGTGTGGGTCACGCGCGCCCCGCTCACCGCCGGCGCCGTGTTCGATCCCGTGCAGCTCGAAACGCGCCGCACCGATTTGTTCCGCGAGCGCGACGTGGTCCCCGCCTCCGTCGGCGACCGCAGCTACGTTTTTGCCCGCGCGATTCCCGCCGGCCGCGTGCTCACCTGGCACGACATCGCCCGCCGCCCGCTCGTGAAGAAGGGCGACGTGGTCGAAGTCTCCGCCAGCGAGGGCCGGCTCGTCGTCACCATGAAGGCCCTCGCGATGGAAAACGGCGCGCAGGGCGACACCGTCACCGTTCGCAACCCCGAGTCGCACAGGAATTTCACCGCCATCGTCGTCAATGAAAACCGCGTCCAGGTCCGCTTCTAAGCTCGCCCTTGCCGCCGCGTTCCTTGCGGCCGGCGCCCGCGCCGACTCGCTCTGGCCCGCCGCCGGCTCCGGCCCGCAGGCCGGCATGTTCGCCGATCGCAAGGCCGCCGCGCGCGGCGACATTCTCACCATTGTCGTCGCCGAGTCGGCCATCGCCTCGAGCTCGCAGAGCACGAGCTCCTCGCGCGACTCGAGCCTCGACGACTCCATCGCGCGCTTCCTCTACGGCGGCCTCGGCAAGATCCGCGGCGAGTTGCCCAGCACCAGGGGCACCGGCAAGGCCGGCTACTCCGGTGGCGGCGACATCAGCAATTCGCAGAGCCTCTCCGCCCGCGCCGCCGTGCTGGTGACCGATGTGCTGCCCAACGGCAACCTCGTCATCCAGGGCGTGCGGGTCGTGCGTTTCTCGGGCGAGACCCAATACGTCGTCCTCCACGGCCTCGTGCGCCCCGACGACATCGCGCGCGACAACAGCGTCGTCTCCACGAACATCGCCGATGCGCGCGTCGAATTCCACGCCGAGGGGGCGCTCACCGACGCCCAGAAGCGCGGCTGGGTCGCCAAGGTCTACGAAAAGCTCCGCCCGCTCTGAGCGCCGAGTGCCGAATTGCAAGACGGCTCCGAGGATCACGGATGAAACAAGCAGGATGCACCCTCTCGGTCCTTTCCCGCGCACTGCGTCGTGCGTTGGTGACCTTCGGCCTTTGGCAATCTTCCTTCGGCCTGCTTCATGCGTCCCGCGTGAAGGACCTCACCCTCGTCGAGGGGGGCCGCGACAACCAGCTCGTCGGCTACGGCCTCGTGGTCGGCCTCGCGGGCGATGGCGACAGCAATGCCGCCGCCACGCTTCGCTCCGTCGCCAACGTCCTGCAGCGCTACGGCCTCGCCCTCAATCCGCAGGACATCAAGGCCAAGAACTCCGCCGCCGTGATGATCACCGCCGAGATCGGCGCATTCCTCAAGCCGGGCGCGCGCATCGACGTGAATGTCGCCTCGATGGGCGACGCGAAGACGCTGCAGGGCGGCGTGCTCCTCCAGACACCGCTGCTTGGCGCGGACGGCCGGGTTTATGCGGTCGCGCAGGGGCCCGTGGCCATCGGCGGTTTCTTTGGCGGCAGCGGCGGCGCCGGCGGCGCAACCGTGCAGAAGAACCATCCGACCGTCGGCGTGATCAGCAACGGCGCGATCATCGAGCGCGAGATCTTCTCCGCGATTGTGCGCGACAACTCGCTCCGGCTTCTCCTCCACAACCCCGATTTCACCTCCGCCGCCCGCATGGCCGACGCCATCAATGCGAAGTGGCCGGGCTGCGCCAATCCCATCGACGCCGCCACCATCGGCGTCGCGCTGCCGCAGGATTATCGCGGCCGCGACGTCGCGTTCATCGCCGATCTCGGCCAGATCGAGACCACGGCCGACACCCTCGCGCGCATCGTCATCAACGAGCGCACCGGCACCATCGTCGCCACCTCGACCGTGCGCTTGTCGCAGGTCGCCATCGCCCACGGGTCGCTCACCATTACGGTCACCAACAACCAGGGCGTGAGCCAGCCCGGCGCGTTCAGCCAAGGCCAGACGCAGCAGGTGCAGAGCACGCAGACCGCCGTCAACGAGGCGAAGGGCGGCTTCCAGGTCTTCCCGGACGCGCCGTCCATCGAGCGGCTCGCCGCCGCCCTCAACGCCCTCGGCGTCTCCACGCGCGAGATGATGGCGATTTTCCAGACGCTCAAGCGCTCGGGCGCCCTCCAGGCCGAGCTGGTGATCAATTGAGATGAACCTTTCGCCCGTTCCAGCCCTCACCCCCGCCGCGCACGCGCACGCCGCTCACCTGAGCGGCGCTGCGCTGCGCCATGCGGCGCCCGCCGAGCAGCGCGCCGCGGTGGCCGCGCAGTTCGAGGCCATCCTGGTCCGCCAGCTCCTCGGCCGGACCATGACCAGGATGCTCGGCTCCGACGAGGGCGCCGCCGCCTCCGTCTACGGCGATCTCCTCACCGAGACGATCGCCACGCAGCTCACGGCCGGGCGCGGCTTCGGCCTCGGCCGCATGATCGAACAGCAACTCACGCCGCGCGGTTCGCCCGCCGTGCCCACCCCTGACTCCACGCCGGCGCACTCATGATGGCCACCCACTGGGAATTCATTGCCGAATGCCTCCGCGCGGAACTCGCCGACTACGGCGGGCTCCTCCGCCTCTTCGAGGAGCAGCAGCAACACCTCTTCTGTCGCGACGCCGGCGCCGTGCTCCGCCTCGCCAATGAGATCGAAACGCAGGCCCGCACCCTCGCCGAGTGCCGCGCGCGCCGCGAAGCCGCGGTCGCCGCGTTCGCCGAGGCGCACCGCCGGCCCACGACTTCGTCCCTCCGCGCGCTGCTGCCGGACATCGAGCCCGCCGCGCGCCCGCTCCTCGCAGCGCTGATCAACGAGGTCAACGCGCTGCTCCACCGCGTGCGCCGCACGAGCCGCCACAACCACACGCTCCTTTCCCGCACCGTCGAGCTGCATCAGGACACGCTCCAGCAGCTCCGGCCCAACGCGTTCACGAAGACGTACTCGCCCGCCGGCCGGGTCTCCGTTGCCGCGGCCCACGTCGCCTCCACGCTCCGCGCCGCGGGGTGATTGCATCCATGATTCACGATCTCCGCTTGATGATTGGCTCGTTGTGCGCACGGCCGCGTCGCCCCGTCGCGGAAATCAAGCATCGGAAATCATAAATCGAGAATTCCGCCCTCCCGATGTCCGGCCTCTACTCCAGTCTCAACTCCGCGGTCATGGCGCTCAACGCGCACAGCCGCGCCCTCGAGACCTCGGGCAAGAACCTCGCCAACGTCAACAACGCCGCCTACGCCCGCCAGCGCATCGTCTACGGCGATCGCGGCACGGTCGTCACGCCCGACGGCGCCGAGAGCCTCGGCATGGAGGCGCTCGGTGTGCAGCAGATGCGCGACGCGCTCCTCGACCGCCAGCTCATGCGCGAATCGTCGCATTCCGCGTCGTTCTCCGCCGAGCAGGGCGGCTACCAGCGCGCGCAGGCTGCGCTCGGCCAGAGCGTCAATCGCGCCGCGGCCGCCTCGGGCACCGGCGCCGGCGGGCTCGCCGCCGCCCTCGACGAGTTCTTCAACGCGTTTCACAGCCTCGCCGTCCGCCCGACCGACGCCGGTGAGCGTCAGTCGCTCCTCCAGAAGGCGGCCATCCTCACCGACCGCCTCCAACTCACCGATCAACGCCTCGCCCAGGTGCAGGCCGATCTCGAGGCGCAGGTCGCCGACGATGTGCGCGACGTCAACCGTCTCCTCGGCACCATCGCCGAACTCAACGCCCAGATCGGCCGCTTCGAAATCAACGCCGCCGGCTCCGCCGTCGATTTGCGCGATCAGCGTCAGGCCAAACTCGAGGAGCTCGCCGCCAAACTTCCTGTCGAGTTGCGCGATCAATCCGGCGGCCAGGTGCAGGTCGTCGCGAAGGATCCGGCCGGCGCCGCCGTCGTCCTCGTCGATCGCACCCAGGTCACCGACCCGGTCGCGTTCGACGGCACGCAACTCACCGCCGGCGCCACCGCCCTCGCGCCCGGCGCCGGCGCGATCATGGGCGCCCTCACCGCGCGCGACGGCGCGGTCCAGGCCCTTCGCCACGATCTCGATCAGCTCGCGCGCCAGCTCGTCACTTCCGTCAACGCCGCCTACAATCCTACCGGCGCCACCGGCGATTTCTTCGCCCCGACCGCCACTTCCGCCGGCGCCATCGCGCTCGCCGGCACGCTCAACGCGGCCAGCCTCAAGGCCAGCGACGGCGGGCCCGCTGGCGACAACACCGTCGCCCTCGCCGTGGCGCAGCTCGGAGCGCGGACGTTTGCCACGGCCGCTGGCGACGCCATCGACGGCACGTTCAGCGGCTTCTTCAGCCAGACTGTGAGCAAGCTCGGCCAGGCCCTCGCCGGCGCCAACGCGCGCGTCGACGATCAGGCCAACATCGAGAAGCTCGTGCGCGCGCAACGCGACGCGGTGAGCGGCGTGTCGCTCGACGAGGAGATGGCCGACCTCATGAAATACCAGCGCGCGTTCCAGGCCTCGTCCCGCGTGTTCCAGACCATCGACGACCTCCTCGACGTGGTCGTCAACCGTCTCGGCCGCTAATGCACCAGAGGTCAGGAATCAGAAATCAGATGTCTGCTCTTCACTTTCCCCTTCGTGTCAAGTTCGCCGCTCTGACCTCTGACCTCTGACCTCTGACTTCTGACTTCTGACCTCCGACCTCTGATGAGAATCGCCACCAATTCCGTCGCCGACAGCATCGTCCGCCAGATTCAGCAGCTCAGCTCGCAGCAGGCGCGGTTGCAGAACCAGGTTGGCACGGGCCAGCGCATCTTCCAGCCCGAGGACGATCCGAGCGCCGTGGGCCGTGTGCTCAACCTCGAGTCGGAACAGCGCCAGCTCCGGCAATACGCCCGCAACGCCAACCGCGCCCTCGAACTCAGCCAGGCGACGTTCTCCGGCCTGCAGGGGATCAAGCGCGTCTCCGATCGCGCCACCGAGATCGGCACGCTCGGCACCGGCGGCGCGAGCCCCGATGCGCTGCGCGCCTACGCCGCCGAAGTGAATCAGCTCATCGAGCAGGCGCTCCAGCTCGCGAATTCGAAGCTCGGCCACGATCACCTCTTCGCGGGCACCGCGGTCGATGCGCCGCCGTTCACCGTCTCGCGCGACGTGCAGGGCCGCGCCGCCACCTTCGCTTACGCCGGCAACGATGCGCGCACCGCAATTCCGCTTTCCTCATCCGCCACGGTCACGCCGGGCACCGCCGGCGACACCAACCGCCGCCTCGGCGATTTCCTCAACCACCTGGTCGCGCTCCGCGACGGCCTCACCGCCGCCGACTCCGCTGCGATCAGCGCCGCGCAGTCCGACCTCATCGCGACCGAGGATGAATTCGTCTCCGCCCTCGGGGAGAACGGCGGCATTCAGTCGCGCATCGAGACCACGCAGGCCCAGCATGAGGATCTCGCGGCGAGCCTCGAGTCGCTCGTCTCGAAGGAGACCGACGCCGACCTGCCCTCGACCATCGTGAAACTCAACCAGACCCAGACCGCCTACCAGGCCGCGCTGCAGTCTGCCGCGAACATCATGCGCCTCTCGCTCCTCGATTACATCAGGTGAAAGCGAAGGCAGGTGCCCGCTCTCGTCTGCGCTCTCACTCTCACTTTCACTCTCCACTTCCATCATGAAAGTCCTCCCCGATCTCCTCCCCACCGATTTCGATGCGCCGCCGTCGAACGAGATTCTGCTCCCGCACGGCATCATCGGCTTCAGCGCCTACAAGCGCGCCGAGCTGCTCTACCTGCCCGATCATCTGCCCTTCCTCTGGATGAAGCTCCGCGGGCGCACCGACCACCTCCACTTCATCGTGATCGAGCCGGGCGGCATCGTGCCCGACTACGAACCCGAGCTGTTCGACGAGGATGCCGAGGCCCTCGAGCTCAGCACGCCCGCCGAGGCCATGGTGCTCAACATCGTCACCCTCCAGTCCCAGGATCCGGTCGAGGCCACGGTCAACCTCATCGGCCCCATCATCGTCAACCGCCGCACGCGCCTCGCCCGCCAGCTCGTCATCTCGAACTACTCGCGCTACGCTGCGCACCACCCGCTCGTCGAAAAACCGCAGGCACCGGCGTTCGCGCGCAGCGCGTAAAGACCACGACCACGCCTCACTGACCACCGACCACAAACCACGGACGCCATGAGAACGCGCCTGCAGCTTCGTCCGCGCGAAAAACGTGTCGTCGGTTGTTTGTAGTCCGGGGTCCATTCCTCGCACCCATGCTTGTCCTCTCCCGCAAGACCAACGAGTCGATCGTCATCGGTGAATCCATCGAAATCCGCATCACCCGGATCGAGGGCGACACCGTGAAGATCGGCATCTCCGCCCCGCGCGACATCCCGATCTTCCGCAAGGAAGTCCTCGCCGACATCGCCGCCAGCAACCAGGCCGCGGCCCTCCGCGGCCCGCGCCCCGGCCGGCTGCCCGTCCTCCCGCCCGCCCCCGTGTCATCTCTCAAGTGACCCTTCCGTTTCGTCCTCCTCCGATCCCCCAACGTCCAACTCTCTTGTCACCATGAGCGTCATCAACACCAACATCCAGGCGATGGTCGCCGCACGAAATCTCAATTCGAGCCAGGAGATGCTCGGCCGCTCGCTCACCCGCCTCTCCTCCGGCTCCAAGATCGTCAATCCCTCCGACGACGCCGCCGGCCTCGCCGTCTCCGAAAAACTCGACGCGCAGTCGCGCCGCGTCAGCGCCGCCGTCACCAACGTCCAAAACGCCGTCTCCTACGTCCAGACCGCTGACGGTTTCATGAGCGGCATGACCAGGATTCTCTCGCGCATGAGCGAGCTCGCCATCCTTGCGAAGGACGTGACCAAGAACGCCACCGACGTCGACCTTTACCAAAAGGAGTTCAACGCTCTGCAGGATCAACTTCGTTCCATGATCGGCGGCCCCGCCTCCGAAATCGGCGGCACGGCCGACATCGACACGCCGCTCGGCGCCTTCAACGGCATCACGCTCTTCGGCAGCGGTGCCGGCCTCACCGTGACCATCGGCCAGGCCGTCGGCCAGGAGATGACCATCCCCGCCTCGAATCTCCGCGACGGCGACATGCTGGAAATCGTCAACCAGGACAACGCTGGCGCCTACACCCTTTCGGCCGCCGATTCCGACTCGATCGAGAAGATCACCGCGGCCATTCAGGACATCGCCACGGAGCGCGCGTCGCTCGGCGCCTCGCAGTCGCGCCTCGAACTCGCCGCGACCACGCTCCAGGTGGAGAACGAAAACCTCGCGTCCGCCATCTCGCGCATCCGCGACGTCGACGTGGCCGACGAATCGACGCAATACGCGAAATACAGCATCCTCGTCCAATCCGGCACCGCGATGCTCGCCCAGGCCAACCTCTCGCCCCAGAGCGTGCTGAAGTTACTCCAGAGCTGAGCGCTCGAGGAACAAGTGACTGTGCGTCAACCGCCGCTCGTCCGGCGTAGCTCCCCGAGCGAAGCCGGATCGCCCCAGAACGTGTTGCAGTCGCTGCAAGGTTGAAAGCCGAAGCGGGTTGTTCGGGTTTTGGCCCCGGCGAAGGCGGGCTGGCGCTCACCGCGCGACTGGGTCGGTTCCCCTGGAGCGGGCTAAGGATTTTCGAAGTTCGTGCCACTAAATCGGGCGGTAGCCGGGTCGATCAACGGATGCTGCCCGCTGTTTCAGCGCGCACCAAGTGGGGCGACTGAGACAGCCCCGCAGCGTCTCTTCAACGATGTCCGACAATCGCACACCACGAACAAGATCCCTGCACAAGCAGTTCCGGACGAAAGGGAACAACCGTGCTGCAATGGGTGCGACGATGATGCGCGTAGTCACGATGGGTCTTTTTCTCGGATCGTTCTGCGCTCGAGCCCTGGCGGGTCCGGGCTGGTCATCCGGTTGGGACGTGACACTGGAAGGCGCGGCCAATCTCCGCGGGGGCGCCAGTCGTGGCGCCGTGCTTCATGGCATGGCACTCGCGCGCGTGGCGTGGGAACAGGACAAGACCGCAGCGGATCGTGGTGTGCGCTATCGGGCGTATGGGAGCCTGCTCGCCCTCCAAGGGCCGGGACCCGCGGGGCGTTTGATCGGCGATGCGCTGGGCACCAGCAACATCGAGGGCTCCGCCGGAGTGCGGCTCTACGCGTGGTGGATCGAGGCGAACTCTGGCCCTTGGTCGTGCCGCGCGGGGGCGTTGCTGGCCGATGAGGAATTCGTCGGCACGGCGGGCGGTGGCAATCAGTTCAACTCCGCCTTCGGCTGGCCCGCGTTCATCTCGGCCAACACCGTCAACACGGGCCCGGCTTTTTCCGCGGCCGCGCCTGGCGTGCGGCTCGAACGCCGTTTCGGAGCCACCGCCGCGTGGCGTCTCGGAGTTTTCGATGGCGACACGTTCGATGCGCCTGATGGCACCGCGCTCAAGCTTGCCCGCGGCTGGCGCTACCGCCTCGGCGGCGGGCAGGGCTCGTTTGCGATCAGCGAGACCGCGTTTACGCCCGGTCCCGGCGCGCTGCGCGCGAGGCTTGGGGCCTGGCTCCACACGGCGAGCTTCGACGACGTGAGCCGTGACGCCGCGGGCCGACTGATGGCGGACACCGGCGCCGCACCCCGGCGCCACCCGCGCAACGGCGGCGCCTATGGCGCGCTCGAGCGCACGCTCGCAGGCGAACCCGGCAAGCCAGGCCACGTCGATGCCTTCTTCCGCGCGGGTTTTTCGCCCGCCAATCGCAATTGCCTGGCGTGGACGGGCGATGCCGGCCTCGCCTGGACCGGGCCGCTGCCCGGCCGACCCGCCGACGTGGCCACCTTCGGAATCGCACATGCCGCGGCCAGTGCGCGCTTCGCCGCCCACGTCCGCGCCACCGAACCCGCGGGCGCGGCGCCGGACTTCGAGCAGGTCATCGAGATCAACTACCGCCTGGCGCTCTCCGAGCGTGTCAGCCTCGTGCCCGATCTGCAATTCATCCGCCATCCCGGCGGCAGTGCGGCGTCGCGCGACGCTGTCCTCGTCATGCTGCGCGCGAGCGTGAACCGGTAGGCCCT
>Ga0233425_10009310_pt1 | contig 12549 bp, 14 predicted proteins | sample Watercolumn_Towu_2_FD_181712 | JGI IMG/M metagenome (GOLD analysis project Ga0233425, IMG submission 181712) | Freshwater microbial communities from Lake Towuti, South Sulawesi, Indonesia - Watercolumn_Towuti2014_140_MG | ecosystem: Environmental > Aquatic > Freshwater > Lake | place...
TGGCGGAAGGCCCCTTTGTAGTCAAGGCCCAGATCCACGCCGGCGGCCGGGGCAAAGGCGGCGGCATCAAGACCGGAGCCACCCCGGAGGAGGTGGAGCGCCTGGCGGACCAGATCCTGGGCATGACGCTCATCACCCCCCAGACCGGCCCCGAAGGCAAGGTGGTCAACCGGGTCCTGGTGGAGCAGGCCCAGGAGATCGACCGGGAACTCTATCTGGGGATCGTGGTGGACCGCAGCCTGGGGTGTCCGGTGATCATGATGAGCGCGGCCGGCGGCATGGAGATCGAAGAGGTGGCGGCGCGCACCCCGGAGCTGATCATTAAAGAAGCGGTGAACCCCACCACCGGGCTGGTGGCCTACCAGGCCCGGAACCTGGCCTTCGGAGTGGGCCTGGAGGCCCATTTCCTCCGGCCCGCGGTGAGCTTCATCGAGAATCTTTACAAGATGTTCGTGGCCCTGGACTGCTCCCTGGCGGAGATCAACCCCCTGGTGGTCACTAAATCCGGCAATCTGCTGGCCCTGGACGCCAAACTCAATTTCGACGACAACGCCATGTTCCGCCACCACGACCTGGCCGGTTTGGAAGACCCCACGGAGATGGACCCCCTGGAACACGAAGCCCGGAAGCACCACCTTAATTACATCCGCCTGAGCGGCAACGTCGGCGCCATGGTGAACGGCGCGGGCCTGGCCATGGCCACCATGGACCTGATTAAGGCCGCGGGCGCGGAGCCCGCCAACTTCCTGGACGTGGGCGGCGGGGCTTCAGCCGAGATGGTAACCAACGGCTTCCGCATCATCCTCGGGGACCCCAACGTCAAGGGCGTGCTTATCAATATCTTCGGCGGCATCCTGCGCTGCGACGTTTTGGCCAACGGGGTGGTGGAAGCGGTGAAAACCGTGCAGGTGAAGGTGCCCATCATCGTCCGCCTGGAGGGGACCAACGTGGAGCAGGGGCGGGAGATTCTGGCCAATTCCGGCCTGAAGTTCACCGTGGCCACGGACATGCGGGACGCGGCCCAGAAGGTGGCGGCGTTGGTGGGGTGAGAAGCAGTGGTCAGTGGTCAGTGGTCAGTAAAAAAAACATAATTTTCGTTGCTTATCGCCATTTACCGAAAGCTTCCTTTGTTCCCGGTCCTTAACTTGGAACTTGGAGCCTGGAACTTGGAACCTTTTAGGAGGTACAAATACCATGAAAAAACTTTGTCTGATATTGGCAGTGATCGGGTTGTTCGCCATCAGTCTTGGCCCCCTGGCGGAGGCCCAAATGCAGCCGCCGCCGGCGCAGCCGCTGCAGCCGGTGCCGCCGCCGGTGACCGGCAGCCCCTTGGCCCAAAGCGGGAAAGGCTATAATCCGGCCGCGGTCATGACCTTGAGCGGCCAGGTGACTGCGATCAACACCAAGGCCCCCAAAAGGGAAGGCCGGGACGTCATGATGACCCTGGTCCTCAAGACCGAACAGGGCAACGTTAATGTCAACGTCGGCCCGGCTGCTTTTGTGGCCCAGCAAAACTTCCCCCTCGCCGTGGGCGACCTGGTGCAGGTCAAAGGTTCCGTGACCCAGCGCCAGCGCGGGGCTTCCATGATTGCCGCCGAAATTACCAAGGGGAGCCAGGTGCTGCGTCTCCGGGACGAAGCGGGGCGGCCTCTGTGGAAGGGGATGATGAGATAATCATTCCCGGCCATGCGCCCTTGCGGCTTGAGGGGCGCAAGGCCCGATCCCGGAGCCGGTGAAGTACGGGAGATAAGGTTAATGAACAGATACGGGTCTTTCATAATGGCAGGTCTTCTCGGCCTCTTGTTCATCAGCGCCCCTGGAGCGCAATCCCAGGTTCGTGAGCAAGAAAAGTCCGTGCATTACGACCTCAAAACCGTGGAGACCATCCAGGGCATCGTGGTGGGAGCGCCGAAACCCACCGTCGCCGGCGGCATGCCGGAACGGGCCCAATTGACCTTGAAAACGGATAAGGAAACCCTCACCGTTTACCTGGGGCCGGGTTGGTTTGTGGAAAAGCAGGGAATGAAAATCGCCAACCTGGATCAGATTCAGGTCACCGGCTCCAGGATCATGGTCCAGGGGAAACCCGCCTTACTGGCCGGGGAAGTGCGTAAAGGGGAGCAGGTTCTGAAGCTTCGCAACGAGCAGGGCCAACCCCTCTGGCGCGGGACCCGGTGATCAAACAGGGGGCAAACGGCATTCCCGTGGACAATCGGTGAACAAAGCCTTAAAGGATAACCTCATGAAGAAAATGAACCGCATCCTGGTATTTTCAGCAATCTTGGCGTTTGCGGTGGCTGCCGCCGTCTGGGCGCAACCCGCCCAACCTACCCAACCCACTCTCCCGGGAACCGGTCCGGGAGCGGCGGCGCCCCAGCCCCGGATGGCCATGCAGTATGACCCCAAATCCCTGGAGACCGTGAGCGGCGAAGTGACCCAGGTGCAGGCCCGGGGACGCCGGGGCAAGAGCCTGAACCTACAAGTAAAAACCGATAAGGAAACCCTGTTGGTTCTCATCGGCCCGGCCTCCTTCCTGGAACAGCAAAAGATGACCCTGGCCCCGGGGGACAAGGTGGAGATCAAGGGCACCCGGATTCAGCATCCTAACCAGGCCCTGCTCATCGCCGGGGAAGTGAAGAAAGGGAGCCAGGTGGTAAAACTCCGGGACGACCAGGGCAAACCCCTATGGCCGCCCCAGGGACCGCAGCCGCCCCAGGGACCGCAAAAGAAAATGCCCATCGACAATAAATAACCTGCGATTGCGTGAAGGAGCAATATGAGCGTTCTGGTAAACAAGGAAACTCGCGTAGTGGTGCAAGGCATCACCGGCAAGGAAGGATCGTTTCATGCCCGGGCCTGCCGGGATTACGGCACTAAAGTGGTGGCCGGGGTGACTCCCGGCAAAGGCGGCCAGAAGATGGACGAGGTCCCGGTGTTCAACACCGTGGCCCAGGCGGTGCAAGAGACGGGGGCCAACACCTCCCTGATCTTCGTACCCCCGGCCTTTGCCGCGGACGCCATCCTCGAATCCGCGGCCGGGGGCTGCAAGGTCATCGTCTGCATCACCGAAGGTATCCCCACCCTGGACATGGTGAAGGTCATGGCGGTGCTCAAAGACACCGGCATCCGCCTCATCGGCCCCAACTGCCCGGGGATCATCTCTCCGGGACAGGCCAAGGTGGGCATCATGCCCGGCCATATCCACCGGGAAGGCCCCATGGGCCTGGTCTCCCGGAGCGGCACCCTCACTTATGAGGCGGTGCACCAGATGACGCTTTTGGGCATCGGCCAGAGCACCTGCGTGGGCATCGGCGGCGACCCCATCATCGGCACCAACTTCATCGATATGCTGAAGCTCTTCCAGGCCGACCCGGCCACCGAGGGGGTGGTGCTCATCGGCGAAATCGGCGGCGCCGCCGAGGAAGAGGCCGCGGCCTTCATCTCCCAGCACGTCACCAAACCGGTGGTGGCCTTCATCGCCGGCCAGACCGCGCCGCCCGGCAAACGTATGGGCCACGCGGGGGCCATCATCTCCGGCGGCAGCGGCAAGGCCGCGGACAAAATGGCCGCGCTTGAGGCCGCAGGGGTAACGGTGGTGGCCAACATCGGCGACCTGGGGGCCGCGGTGCAGAAAGTTATGGGATACTGAGCAACTTTGGAGAGAGTTTTCAGTTTTCAGTTTTCGGTTTTCGGTTAGGGCCTTCCTGAAAACTGAAAACCGAAAACTGAAAACTGGTATTAAATGAAAATCCTCCTGCACATCTGCTGCGCGCCCTGCGCCGTTTATCCGGTGCAGGTTCTTACCGGCGGGGAGCACTATGTGCACGGGTTTTTCTACAACCCCAATATTCACCCCTACCAGGAATTCGCCAGGCGGGCCGCGGCCTTGGAGGAATTTGCCGCGCTCCGGAACCTGCCGGTTATCTGGGACCGCACTTACGATCTGGAAGGATTCTTAAGGCAGGTGGTCTTCCGGGAGGCGGAAAGATGCCGCTTCTGCTACCACCTGCGCCTCTTGGCCGCGGCCCGGGCCGCAAAGGGCGGCAAATTCGACGCCTTCACCTCCACCCTGCTCTACAGCAAATACCAGAAGCACGAATTAATCAGGGAAATCGGGGAGCAGGCGGCCCGGGAGGCGGGCCTCCCCTTTTACTACGAGGACTTCCGCCAGGGCTGGCAGGCCGGCCAGGCCCGGAGCAAGGAACTGGGCCTCTACCGGCAGCAGTATTGCGGGTGTATTTACAGTGAACGTGAGCGGTATTGTAAAGGCAGGGATTAGGGGTTAGTTGATTGCATCACATCCGCCCACTAATCCCTAAACCCTAATCCCTAATCTCTGCTTTTTCTCAGCGCGCCAATTGTTTGGCCTTTCGAAACGCTTCCTCCGCTTCCTTGTCCTTGCCCCGGTCCTTGAGGAAAAGGCCCAGGAAGTACCAGCCTTCGCCGTAGTCGGGTTTGAGGCTCACGGCTTTCCGCAGTTGCTCTTCCGCCTCTTTATACTTGCCGGCCCGGCCCAGGGCGCTGCCCAGGAGGCTCCGGGCCTCGGCCCAGTCCGGTCTGGCGCTCACGGCCTTCTGGAAGGCTTCCGCGGCCTTGTCATCCTCGCCGTTATCCGCCAGCATGAGGCCGTGTTTCAGGTAATCCTGGGCGGCTTTGGCCGTGGCCTCCTTGGCTTTGTCCTGGGCCGGGGCGGGGCCGGACAACAGAGATAGGAATAGGGATACGATCATTACCAGCCGTAATAGTCTCATAGTCTCTCCTCAAAAAGATTTATGGGATTGGGGGGAGGCTGAGGTCCGCAGGCGAGGCGCCTGCGCCACCGGCCTTGGGCTCCTCCCCGGATCCATTACCATTCCTACACTGCGCCCACTGCGGCCAGGTAAAGGGCCACTTCTTCCAGGCCGTCCACCTGGGTCAGACGTTCCACTTCCTCATCGAAAAAGGCCCCCACCGGGCAGCAGCCCAGTCCCAGGGCGGTGGCGGCCAACATCAGGTTCTGGCAGATGTGGCCCGCGTCCAAAAACAGGTAGCGGATGGCCCGCTCCCGGTATTTGTTCATGGCCCGGTTGAGAATCCCGGTCCAGATGAAGGCCACGGCCCCGGAACCCATGAATTGCTGGGACAGGCAGGCCTCCACCAAGGCGCGGCGGCAATCCCCGGGGGCCAATAGTTCCAAGGCGAACTCCGGGATGTTGTGATGCCAGATGCCCGGGGCCACACCCGTGACCCGGTGCACGGCCAGGTAGGTCTCCACCGGATAGAGCGCACCTGCGGAAGGCGCGGTCCTCAAAAGATAAGGCGGGCTGGTTAGGGTCACCCCCTGGGCGGCCCACACCAGGGCCGTGAGTTCTTCCAGGGATAGGGGCCGGTCCCGGTATTTACGCAAAGAGCGGCGCTCCCTGAGGCAGGCCCAGAGGTCGGCCCCGGGAAGTCCGCCCCCCGGGTCCAGGATCAGGCGCTCTACGGCCTCGGGATATTCCTTATACCTGGGAGCGGGAGGATACACGGGACCCCGCTCCCCCAGGCTCACCCGGCGGTAGCGGGTCTCCTGCAAGTAGCGGCGGCCGATGCCCGGTTCCTCGGAGTTCATAAGACTTCCTCTTTTTTACTGTTTACTTGTTACTTTTTACTTACTTTCCCTGCGCGGCCGGTTCCGTTCGTAAATAATCTTCAGGCCTTTCAGCGTAAGATAATCATCCACGCAATCGATACTCTTGGTCTCCGAGGCGATGAGGCAGGCCAGGCCGCCGGTGGCGATGACCCTGACGACGCCGTCCCGCAGGCTCTCCTTGATGCGGCTGACGATGCCGTCCACCAGGCCCACGTAGCCGTAAATAATGCCCGCGTTCATGCTGCTGATGGTGTCTTTGGCAATAATGCTCTTGGGTTTGACAAAGATCTCCACCCGGGGCAGTTTCGAGGCCTTCAGAAACAGGGCCTCACAGGAGATCATTACCCCCGGGGCGATGACTCCCCCCAGGTACTCCCCCTGGCGGGAGACCACGTCAAAGGTGGTGGCGGTGCCGAAGTCCACGACGATCACCGCGCCGTGGACCTGCTCGTACGCGGCCACCGCGTTGACGATGCGGTCCGCGCCCACTTCCCGGGGATTATCGTAGTGAATGGGCATGCCGGTCTTAATGCCCGGGCCCACCCAAAAGGGCCGCACCTGCAGGTAACGCTGGGAAAAGCCCTCCAGGGTGTTCACCATGGGGGGAACCACACAGGAGATGATCAGATCGGTGCCGGGCTCGAGTGCCAGGCCCTGGGCCTGAAAGAGATTGCGCAGCAAAATCCCCAGTTCATCGATGGTGGCTTCCTTCTCCGTGCGGATGCGCCAGTCGCTCAGTAAATTCTCGCCCTGGTAGACGCCGATAACCGTATTGGTGTTGCCCACATCCATGACCAGCAGCATTATGTTAGCTCCCTCGCCTCTTCTCAGCTCAACAGCTTTCCCAACTTTTCGGCCAGGTCCTGGCCCACACCCCGGATCTCCTGATCGTTATCTCCTTCCACCATAATCCTGAGCAGCGGCTCCGTACCCGAATAGCGCACCAGCAGGCGGCCCTTATCCCCCAGGCGTTTTTCCGCGGCCTGGAGGGCCTGGCGGGCCGCGGGGATGGTCTTTAAATCCCGGCGTTCCTTGACCCGCAGGTTGATCAGGATTTGGGGAAAGTCCTCCATGACCCGGGACAGCTCCGCCAGGGGTCTGTTTTCCCGGATCATCACCGCCAGCAGTTGCAGGGCGGTGAGGATGCCGTCCCCGGTGGTGGTGTGGTCCAGGAAGACCAGGTGGCCGGACTGTTCGCCCCCCAGGTTATAGCCGCCGTGAAGCATGGCCTCCACCACGTAGCGGTCCCCCACCGGCGCGCGCAGCAGGCGGCAGCCGGCATTTTTCAGGGCCACTTCCAGACCCAGGTTGGACATCACCGTGCCCACCACGGTTTTGCGCCTGAGCTTCCCCCGGCGGTGGAGGTCCTGGGCGCAGACGGCCATAATGTGGTCGCCGTCCACCACCTGCCCCTGGTGGTCCACCATGATGACCCGGTCGCCGTCGCCGTCGAAGGCTATGCCCAGATCGGCCTTGTGGCGCTTCACCAGCTTGGCGGTCACCTCCGGATAGGTGGAGCCGCACTTGTAATTAATATTCCTGCCGTTGGGCCGCACCCCCACGGTGATCAGGTCCGCGCCCAATTCCTCGAAGACCTCCGGGGCCACTTTATAAGTGGCGCCGTGCGCGCAATCCAGGACGATCTTCAGACCGTCCAGGTCCATTTCCTTGGGAAAGGTGCTTTTCAGGAAGGAGATGTAGCGGCCCTTGGCGTCGTCAATGCGGAAGGCCTGGCCGATCTCGGTGGCCGTGGGCCGGGCTTCCTCCACCCCGGGGTCGGTCATCAATTTCTCGATGTGGGCCTCGATCTCGTCGGGGAGCTTGAAGCCGTCCCCGTTAAAAAACTTGATGCCGTTGTCCTGGTAAGGATTGTGGGACGCGGAAATGACCACCCCGGCGTCGGCCCGCATGGAGGAGGTGATGAACGCGATCCCCGGGGTGGGCAGCGGTCCCAACAGGAGCACATTCACACCCATGGAGCAGATACCCGCAGTGATGGCGTATTCCAGGAGATACCCGGACAGCCGGGTGTCTTTGCCCACCACGATGCTGTCCTTTCCGGGGCTGGTCCTGATGACGTAGGCCAGGGCCCGTCCCAGTTGCAGGGCCACTTCTGCGGTCATGGGAGGGATATTGGCCACTCCCCGCACGCCGTCGGTGCCGAAGAGCTTACGGGTTCCCGGCATTTAAAAATACTCCCTTAGCGATTGGCTAGATATTGAATTTACCACAAAACTAGACAAATAAACATCTACCGGAATCTTCCGGAAGGGGAAAAAGGAAGGTATCCCGGGCTGCCATATTGGACCCGGGGTTAAGGCGGACGTTAACCGAAAACCGAAAACTGAAAACTGAAAACCGTCTTTTAATCCATCTCATCCGCCCAATGGATGCAGTTCACCGGGCAGGCGTCCATGGCCTCCTGGATTTTCTCTTCCGGAGCGCCGCCGGGGTTGATCACCTGGGCAAAACCCAGGGATTCGTTGAGGGTGAAGACCTCGGGGCAAATTTCGGCGCACGCGCCGCAGGCAATGCATTCGTCTTCCACGATAAAGGGGATGTGTTCCGCTGTCACCATTTTCTCCGGGATGCAGTTATATTTATAGGCGAACTCGGGAAAGCCACCCTGTTTGTCAATCTATATCATTCTGAAATAATAAGGTTTTTTCGTAGGGGCGAACCTTGTGTTCGCCCTGAATGTAACGGGGCGAACACAAGGTTCGCCCCTACGACTACCTCTTAAAAAAGATAGTCACCCCATGCCGCTCCGGTCCAGTGCGGCCCCGAGAAAAACTTGCCAGGAAAGGGGAATTTTTATGGGGGAGCCTTTCCCAGTCCTCCGGGGCTCCGGCCGCGCCGCCTTTCTCCTCCCCGATCAACACCAGGTAACGCAGAGATGGGACCTCGAACAGAGGAGCGATGGACTGTCCCGGCGGCGGCCAGGCATAGAGCACCGCCTGGGGCTGAAACTCCCCGATGACGGCAAAGACGTCCCCCGGCTGCACCAGGGGCGACACCGGCAGGCCTGTCTGGAACTCGCCGTCCCCCCGGTCGATGGCCAGAAATACCATGCCGGCCCCGGCCGCCAAAGGCGCCAGGCCCGCGGTGAGATAACCCCTGCCGGCTCCGGCTTCTAAAAGCCGTGTTACTCCCAGGCGCTGGAGATACCTGACCACCCGGCAGACCCATTCCCGGGAAGGGAAAAAATAGACCCCGGTGGCCTGGGACAGACCCATAAACCAGGACTCCCGGTCCTCTATCTGGGCGGAAAGCTCTTGCCATTGGGCTTCCGGCGGTAGATAGTCCAGAGGCCCTTCCCCAGGCCGGGGCAGGCGGATCAGGTCCCGGGCGTAGGCCTGAAAGAGGCGCTGCTCCAAAAAATTGAGGGAAGGATGCCGCAGGTCCAAATTCTGCTCTTATCGGCCTTTATCCAGGCAAAGAAATTTTCTGGAATTCAATATTTTGCAAAATTCCGAGCTTTTGGAAGATTTTGCAGGAAAGGACGGATCAAATCGCTTACAAATTAGAAATTCCCCCGGCTTAATTATTATGCAAAGCCATCTATTCCAGATTGTTTTTCCCGATCCTCCGAAACCTTCTCCTTTTGGATTGAAGTTTCCCTGTTTTTTGTAATAATAGCAACAACCCTTCTGTCATTTTCCAGTTTGGGCGGCGCCGCCATTCAACCATGTCCCATTTTCCTGAAAATATCAACGCGGCCCAGGAGCGCCGCAAGAGGCCCGGACCGGCGTCAGGCCTTGGTGGTCGGCTTTGGCAAAACCGGAAGTCCCTGAGAGCCGTGTCTCTTCTTTTTGCCTTGCTGCTTTGCCTGGGGACCGGGGGTTGCCGGGGCAAGGCCGACACCTTGTCCCATGCCATTTGCATTGCCGGCTCCACCTCGGTGCAGCCCTTCGCGGAAAAGCTGGCCGAGGTCTACATGGAGCATCATCCGGGGGTGCGCATCGATATTCAGGGAGGCGGCTCCAGCGCCGGCATCTTCGCGGCCCAGCAGGGGGCCGCGGACCTGGGCGCCTCCTCCCGGGAGTTGGTCAAGGCGGAAAAAGCCCTGCACGAAATTCCCATCGCCTGGGACGGCATCGCGGTCATCGTCCATCCCAGCAATCCCCTCACCGGCCTGACCCTGGAACAGTTGCGCCTGATTTTTCAGGGGAAAATCACCGATTGGCAGGGAGTGGGACCCCCCGCGCACGCCATTGATCTCATCTCCCGGGAGGAAGGCTCCGGCACCCGGGAGGCCTTTGAGACGCTGGTCATGGGCAAGATCGAGGTCAGCCCCGGGGCCCTGGTGCAGGACTCCAACGGCGCGGTGCGGGAGATTGTGGCCGGGGACCCGCACTCCCTGGGCTATATTTCCGCGGGCCTGGTGGATGACCGGGTGAAGGCGGTGGCCATTGACGGCATTCTACCCAACCGGGAAAATATTAAAACCCAAAAATATAAGCTGGTGCGCCGCTTCCTCCTGGTAGGCCGGGAGGCTCCCGCCGGGCAGTGCCTGGAATTTGTGGATTTCATCCTCAGCCCCCAGGGCCAGCGCCTGCTGGAGGCCGAAGGGTTGGTGGGGGTAAGGTAGTGGATCAGGGAAAATTCGTAGAGAGGGTGCTTTTCCTCCTGGCCCTGTCCTCCATCAGCTCCCTGGTGGTCATCACCGTGTTCATCTTCCTGGAGGGCCTGCCCCTCATCTTCCAGACGGGATTAAAAGACTTCATTTTCTCCAGCCACTGGGCCCCCACCAAGGGCCACTTCGGCATCGGCGCCATGATCGTCTCCTCGCTCCTGGTCACCATCGGGGCCATGGTCCTGGGAGTGCCCCTGGGCCTGGCCTGCGCCATTGTTTTGGCCGAATTTTCCTCCGCCCGGCTCCGGGCTTTCCTGAAACCCACCCTGGAGCTGCTGGCCGGTATCCCTTCGGTGGTTTACGGCTTCCTGGGGGTTATCTGGCTGGTGCCCCTGATCCGCAATTATCTGGGCGGCCCCGGGCTGTCGCTGTTGGCCGCGGCGGTGATCCTGGGGATCATGATCCTGCCCACTATCGTCAGCATCTCCATCGACGCCCTCACCGCGGTGCCGGATATCTACCGGGACGGCTCCATCGCCCTGGGGGCCACGGAATGGCAGACGGTGCGGCGGGTGGTGCTGCCCGCGGCCTCCTCCGGGATCATCACCGCGGTCATCCTGGGCATGGGCCGGGCCGTGGGCGAGACCATGGCGGTGATCATGGTGGCCGGCAACGCCATCAAACTTCCCGCGTCCATCCTGGACCCGGTGCGCACCCTGACCAGCAATATCGCCCTCGAGCTGGGGTACGCCGCGGGCCGCCACCGGGAGGCGCTCTTCGCCACCGGCATCGTGCTTTTTATCATCATCATGATTCTCAACCTCTCGGCCACCCTAATCACCAGGCGGAGGTAGACTTGAGCCGGCGCCTCCACCCCAGAGTCAGCCAGGCCGCGGCCAAGACCCTGTTGTGGGCTTTAACCGGCCTCACCTTGCTGATCCTCATCTTTATCATCGTCAACATTTCCATCAAGGGCCTGCCGCAGATGACCCTTGGCTTTCTCTTCCAGGACCCCCAGGACATGGGGCGCCACGGAGGGATCTTTTCCACCATCATCGCCACCGTCTACGTCACCCTCCTGGCTATTATCCTGGCTTCGCCCCTGGGGGTGGGCACCGCCATCTACCTCACCGAATACACCCGGGAAGGCTGGGCCACCCGCATCATCCGCTTCGGCGCGGAATGCCTGGCCGGAGTGCCCTCCATCATCCTGGGGCTCTTCGGCTTCGTGCTCTTCGTCATGAAACTGGGCTTCGGCTGGTCCATCCTCTCCGGCGGCCTGACGCTGGCCATCATGGTACTGCCCATCATCATCCGCACTTCGGAGGAGGCCATCAAGGCCGTGCCCCAGGAGTACCGGGAGGTCTGTTTTTCCTTGGGCCTGAGCCAGTGGCAGACCATCACCCGCATCGTGCTGCCCTCGGCGCTCCCCGGCATCACCACCGGCATCATGCTCAGCGTGGGCCGGTCCCTGGGGGAGACCGCGGTGCTCCTTTTCACCGCAGGCTCGGCCCTGCGCATGCCCACGACCCTGTTCGACTCCGGCCGCACCATGGCCGTGCATTTTTACATCCTGGCCCGGGAGGGCATCTCCATGTCCAACGCCTACGGCACCGCGGCCATCCTCATGATTTCCATTCTCCTGATTAATCTGGCGGCCTATACGCTGATGCAGCGGCTGCTGAAGCGGTATTCCTAAAGCAGAGACCCATATGAGTCGGATCGTCGTTCGTCGGATGGATTGATAGATGCCTTTTCCCGCCAAACTCCTGATGTGGTCTCCATGGTTGGTCTTCTTTCTGATTAACCTTACTTTTGTGGGGATCTCATTATTATTATTGTTCATCATCAGGATTTGCTTCCATTATGAGGTGAGACAGCGCCACAACGATGTCGCGTCCGCGATTTTCAACCGGGCCGGGGCCATTCACGGCATCATCCTGGCCTTTGTGGTGATTGTCTTGTGGCAGCAGTTCGACAAGGCTTATGAAGACGCCTTGAAAGAAGGAACCGAAGCCCGGGAATTGTATCGGGACCTCTCTCTTTATCCCAATCAGCCTCAGGTCCGGGGCGCCCTCCAATCACTCCCGGATTTTGTCCGCTTGGTAGTGGAAGATGAATATCCGGCCATGCGGAAAATGAAGATGAGCCCGGCCACGGAAGAGGCCATGGACACCCTGTGGAACAGGACCTTGAAAATTAATCCCCAAACTCCCCAAGAGCAGATTCTTTATACCAAGATTTTGCGGACCCTGGAAAGCCTCTCCAAGCTGCGGGCGCAAAGGTTGATAGAGATGGATACCAGTTTGCCGCCCCTGATCTGGGTAGCCTTGATTGTCGGCAGCATGGTCACCATTTTATT
>Ga0233425_10009311_pt1 | contig 12549 bp, 7 predicted proteins | sample Watercolumn_Towu_2_FD_181712 | JGI IMG/M metagenome (GOLD analysis project Ga0233425, IMG submission 181712) | Freshwater microbial communities from Lake Towuti, South Sulawesi, Indonesia - Watercolumn_Towuti2014_140_MG | ecosystem: Environmental > Aquatic > Freshwater > Lake | place: Indonesia...
CTCGAAGTTGCCGGCCTTCAGCTCGACCTTGCCGTACATCACCAGGTGCTCGGCGTCGGCCGACTGCGTCTTCACCATGCGATCGAGCTGCTTCTTGGCCACCTCGGGATCGTCGGACGACAGCCCCTCCATGACCTTCATCTCGTCGCCCTCGCCGGTGAGCGCGATCTCCTTCTTCAGCTGGTCGAGGCGGGAGACCAGGCCCTGATCCTGCGAGAACTGCTTGGGGAAGCGGTCGCGGAACTTGAGCAGCAGGCGCGCCAGGTCGCCCTGCAGGCGGTTCTTGGCCTCGGCCTCCTGGGCCGTGCGGATCTGGCCCTCGATCTCGAGGATCTGCTGGCGGTAGGCGCCCAGCGTGTCGTCCTGCGCCACGGTCGCCGACGACGAGGTGGTGCGCGCGCCGCCCTTCTTGACGGCGCCCCCGTCGCCCAGGATCGCGTTCAGCCCGAACAGCCCCACCGGGGTCTGGCTGGTGATGAGGCCCACGCCCACCAGCAGCACGACCACCAGCATGGCGATCTTCGTGCCGTAGCCGCCGCGGGCCTTCTTGCCCATGGAGCGCGCCACGGCGCGGCGCGCGGGCGAGGCGCCCAGGATCTCGGCCCCGATCAGCCCGCCCCGCTCGCCGCCGGTCTCGGCGTCGGCGCGGCCCGCCGCGTCGAGGCTGAGTCCCTCGTCGCCGCCGCCGCCGAAGTCGAACCCGCCCCCGGTCGCCGCGGACCCGCGCAGCGCGTCCTGGCCCTTGGCGCCGATCAGGCTGTCTTCGGGCACGCCGCCGAACGACGCCTCGACGAAGAAGGTCTCGGTGTGCTCGGAGCCGTCGAACAGGCCGTCGTTCGGGTCGCCCGAGGGACGCACCATGGCGTCGAGCACGTCGCGGGGCTCGGACGAGGGGGCCGCGTAGCCCGGAGAGGGCGGCAGGTCGACCAGGTCGTCGAGATCGAAGATGCCCTTCTCGGCCGCGGGGGCCTCGGGCCCCGGGGCGTCGAGGGAGAAGGCGCTGTCGAGGCCGAGGTCGGTGAGCGAGTTGCCGTCGGGCGCGGACCTGGGAGCCGAGGAGCCGGCCATGGGGGCCGCGTCGGGCTCGGCGTCGAGCGCGTTCAGGTCGAGGGACTCGAAGTCGACGGCCTCGGTGGGCGCGCCGCGCGGCTTGACCGGCGCGGGCTCCTCGAAGGCGCCGCCCGTCGGGAAGTCGATGTCGAGGGACGGCCCGCCGCCGCCCAGGTCGGGGATGTCGGGCCCGCCGGACAGCAGGTCTATCTTGGGCATGCGCTGCATGGTCGGGCGCTCGTCGGCCGAAGACGCGCGGGGCGGAGGGGCCTCGACCTCGGGCATCACGCGGGTGGGACGCCGCGACGCCGAGGCCCGGCCCGCGACTTCGGCCGACGGGCGCAGCGGCGTGGGCTCGAGCACGTCGGCCACGGGCGGGCGGCGCGTGGGCCGCACGCCCTCGTCGGGCGGCGGCGAGGGGGGCGTGGCGGCCGGGCGCGGCTCGGGCTTGGCGCCCGTACGGGCTCCCAGGCCGTCGAGGGCGGTGCGTCGCTGCGCGGGGCGCGACGGCCAGATCACCTCTTCGGAGTACTTCAACTCCTGCTTGCGCTTGCTGTAGGTGACCTCGGCTGCGCGGGGCGAGTCGAACCCCACGCCCTCGTCGTCGCCGGCGCTGCCGCCGGAGGGCTCGGGCGCGGGCTCGGACGCGCGGCGGGGCTCGGGGGCCGGGCGCCGGGGCTGAGAAGGCTCCATCGACACGTCGATGGACGATCCCTCGGAGAGCGGCACGTCGGCGGCACACACGGGGCACGTGGTGATGGGGCCCTCGGACGCGTCGGCGCTGAACTCGACCTCGCAGGACGGGCACTTTACGATCATGCTGCCCCAACTCGAAGCATCCAACGATCGTAAAGTATAGGCGGCGGAGTCGAGTTCGCCAAGGAAATCCACGGGCGGACAGGCGTTGACGGCCGACCCGTCTGAGTATAAGGTGTGGAGACTTTGCCTGCGGGGGCCTCGACCATGAGAGGGTCGCTGTTCGCGGTGCTGGCGCTGGTGCTCGCTCCGACGCTCGGAACCGCCGAGTCGGTCTACTTCTTCCAGACCGGGCAGGAGCCGGGCCTGAACACCATGGCTCGCAAGAAGATCGACGAGTACTACCGGACCATCCTGAGCATGAGCTCGCGCCTGCAGTACGTGAGCACCGACGACGTGCGCGCCCGCGCCGCCGCCAGCCAGGAGAAGGCCTCTGCCCAGCCCAAGTTCAACCCCGTCCTCGACGAGGCCAACAACCTGCTCTGGAAGGGCAAGGAAGCCGTCCGCAACAAGAAGTGGGAGACCGCCGTCCAGCCGCTGTCGCAGGCGCTGGACATCTACACCGAGAACCACGACATCCTGCGCGACCTCGACAACCTGGTCGACGCCGCCTTCAACCTGGCGCTCGCCTACTTCGAGGCCCAGTACACCGACAACGCCGACGAGAAGATCGCCGAGGTCGTCGTGCTGAGGCCCGACCTGACCTTCGACCGCACCACGGTCTCCAAGGGCTTCTCGGCGCGCTACGACGAGGTGGCCCGGCGCGTGCTGAACAAACGCTCGGGCCCCGTCACCATCGAGGCCGGCGGCAAGGCCGTCGACGTCTACCTCGACGGCGTGCTGCGCGGCAAGGCGCCCGTCACCCTCAAGGACCTGCCCGCCGGCGTGCACTACGTGCAGGTCTTTTCGCCCGGCTACAAGGCCTGGGGCAAGCGTTTCAAGGCGCCCAAGCCCTCCGACGCCAAGACGTTCACCGCCACGCTCGACCCCGACGAGGGCGGCGTGGCGGCCAGCGCGGCGCCCGCCGACAGCCCGCAGGCGCGCCTCGAGCACGTGCCCGACTCGGGCGAGTTCACGGGGGGCTTCCGCGCCGACGCGCGCGCCTTCACGGCCTCGTCCGGCGCCGAGTTCCTGCTGTTCGGCTACACCAGCAAGGACGGCGAGCGCCTCCAGTACAACCAGTTCCTGTACGGCGCGAAGCAAGACGCCGTGGTCGACGCCGGCTACGTGGTGTTCGAGGGCGACCTGTCCGACCTGCAGGTCAAGGTGCTCATCCTCGAAGACCAGCTCTACACGGCGGTCTCGTCGTTCGCCTCGCGCAAGGCCGTGGTGGCGGTGCCCGAGTGCTACCGCAAGCGCGCGCCCGCGCCCGTGGTGGCCGTGGTCCCGGTGGTGACGCCCGCCGCGGCCCCCGTGGTCACGGCGCCCACGGCGACCGCCCCGTCCACGGGCGGCACGGTTTCGTCGCCCGTGGTCACCGGCCCCACGTCGTCGCCGGCCAAGCCCAAGTTCACCATCGTGCCCTACAAGAGCGGCGCCGCCGGGGCCGCGGCGCCCGTCGAGTCCGGGCCCGCGTGGTACACCAACAAGTGGATCTGGATCGGCGTCGGCTCGGCCGTGGTCCTGGCCGGGGCGGGGGTGGGCACCTACTTCCTGCTCCAGCGCGGCGGCGAGAGCTCGGGCTACAAGGCCACGCTGACGTGGTGACGGCGAGGACCCAGATGAACACGACCCTCTCTCCCAAGGCTTCCATCATGACGCGTTCTCTGTTCCTGGGCCTCGCGATGGCCTGTCTGTCGGCATGCGGCGGCGGCGGCGGCGGCAACGCCGAGAAGGTCCGCATGGTGCTGTACTCGCCCCCGCTGGCCGGCGGCACCCTCGACCCGTACAGCGACTCCGCCAAGGGCCCCATGCAGTTCGTCGAGCTCGACGTGCGCGGCGAGCAGTTGGCCGAGGGCTCGCTGTCCCAGATGTACCACTTCTCCCGCACCGACGGCGGCGTGGCCTCCCTGACCGACCTGCCGTTCAACGAGAGCCTGCAGCTCGTCGTGCGCGGCTACCCCGCGTCGTCGGCCAACGAGAGCCTGCCCAGCCAGTACCCCATCTCGGTGGGGCGCTCCGACTTCTTCATCGTGCGCAGCAGCGACGACGTGGTCGAGGTGCCGCTGCTGCTCGCGCGCGTCAACGCCTTCTCGCCCCTCAGCCGCCCCAGCGGCACCCCCGGCGCCGAGGGCACCGCCGTCACGCTGCCCGCCGCGCTGGTGGGCTCGTCGGTCACGGCCCTGCCCTCCGGCGAGGTGCTGGTCGTGGGCGGCGCCACGCTCAAGTCCGGGGTCACCAACCCCTTCGAAGACTCGGCCGTCGACACGCTCGCCAACGACGCGTGGCTCTACGACCCCGACACGGGCAGCATCGACGCCGTGCAGCCCATGAACCTGGCGCGCGCCTTCCACACGGCCACCCTGCTGCCCGACGGGCAGGTGCTGATCGCGGGCGGCCTTTCGCTCGACTCGGTCGAGCCCATCCCGAAGGCCGAGCTCTACGATCCCTTCGGCAAGCGCTTCGTGCTCGCGCCCGACCTGCGGGCGCCCCGTGCCCGGCACCAGGCCACCCTGCTGCAGTCGGCCGACCAGTACTTCGTGTTCTTCACCGGCGGCGAGGGCGGTGCGGGCTCGTGGGAGGTGTACGATCCCGCCTCGACCGGCAGCGGCGCGGTCACCAACGGCACCCTGCACACGCCGCGCTGGAACCACGCCGACGTGTTCGTCGACAAGGGCCTGCGCGTGGTGCACGACGCCGTGTACATCGCGGGCGGCGAGAACAACGACGGCGTGGTCGACACCATCGAGTTCTTCGACGCCGAGGTGCTGCAGGCGGCGCCCAAGTCGGTCGACCTGACCTTCCCGCGCGGCGGCAAGACGCTGGCCACGGCCACCTTCAACAAGAAGCGCGGCTTCGTCTTCGTGGCCGGCGGCTTCACCGACAAGAGCAAGAAAGAGGCCTCGAAGCACGTCGAGCTGTACGCCCTCGACAAGAACGAGGAGAAGCTGGGCATCAGCCACGTGCCGGCGGGCACCCACGGCCTCGACCTGCAGGTGGCCCGCGGCGGTCACCGCGCGGTGGCGCTCTACAACGGCGACGTGCTGTTCGTGGGCGGCGCGGCCTCCGACGGCTCCACGCTGGGGGCCACGGCCGAGGGCGAGGTGCTGACCGAGATCACCCGCATCAACGCGTGCTCCAACAAGATCAGCGTGACGCCCATCCGCACCCCGACCGACAACAAGCTGCCGGCCGGCGTGGCCCTGCCCGGCGTGGTCTCCATGACCTCGGGCAACGTGGTCATCCTGGGCGGCGCCTCGTCGGCGGCCGGCGCCTTCACGGGCAGCGGCCAGGCCCTGGTCTATGCCTTCGACGACACGCCCAAGGTGGCCGAGGTGGTGCCCAAGGACAGCGACAGCGACGGCATCCCCGACGACGGCGACGGCTCGGGCAACCCGAACGACAACCCGTGCGTCGCGCCCAACACCACCTGCTGCGACGACAACTGCCCCTCGGTGGCCAACCCGGATCAGTCCGGAGGGTGCCTGTAGGGACGCGATGCATCGCGTCCCTGCGCCGGACGCGAACCCTACACCTGGAAGACGTAGCCCGCGAAGATCACCGTGGCAAGGGTGCCCAGCACGATGCCGGGGGTGAAGGGGATGGTGTTGCACACCTCGATGCGCTGGTCGGGCTTGTTCTTGACCAGCCACGAGACCAGCACCTCGACCTGCTCGGGCGACAGGCCGTCGGCCTCCATGGAGCCGAAACGCTTGTTGTTGAAGTTGGGGTCGGCCGACAGCTCCTTCAGCTGCTTGTCGGAGAGCACGGTGCCGGGGCACAGCTCGACGGCCATGACCTCGCGCACGTCGAAGTGGTCGGTGTAGACGTCGTAGAGGGCCTTGCCGATGACCAGCGCCACGGTGAACAGGCTCATGGAGAGCACGTCGATGATGGCCTTGGTGTCGCCCGTGACGCCCCAGTAGGTGAGCGAGCCGATCAGCCCCGCCAGGCTCACGCCGAACACCCAGGGCTTTCGGAAGAAGTCCCTGAGCGGCGCCATCAGCACGGCCAGCATCACGAACATCGCGGTGCGGTTCACGTGGAAGCCGGCCTCCCACAGCCAGTCGCGCAGGAAGAAGCGCACCCACTTCACGATCAGGAAGATGGCCAGGAGCCCCACCACGAGGGTGACGACGTGCAGGGGGCGCTCGATCACCTTGGTGCGCAGCAGGGCCCAGGCCTCGCCGCGTCGCCGGTACAGCTTCTCCCTCACGAAGCGCACGGCCAGCCGGGCCGCGAACTCGAGGGCCAGCAGCCCGAAGAACACCACGAAGGTGTTGAAGAACAGCACGAACGACGGGAAGTACTCCAGCAGGTTGTGGCGGTAGTAGCGCAGGGGCACCAGCAGCGTGAGCACGGCGAAGAGCTTGGCGTCGCCGGCCGCCCACAGGCGCAAGAGCCACATGACGAAGCCGAGCAGCAGGCTGAGCAGGAAGTCGAGCCCCACAGCGCCCAGGTAGGCCAGGGCCTGGTCGGCGGGCACGAAGTCGTCGAGGCCCAGGCGCGCGCGCACGAACAGCCAGGCGTTCCAGGCCAGCGCCACCCCCAGGCTGAGCAGCAGGAGGCGGTTGCGGATCTTGCCGTAGCGCAGGTCCTCGTACGTGATCCACGCGCCCAGCACGGCGATGTAGGCCAGGACGAGGGCCTCGCTCACGGCTCCTCCAGCACCTTGCGGCGCACGGCCTCGGGGTCGACGAACACGGCGTGCAGGGGCCGGCTGTCGTAGTGCTTGTCCATCTCGAACAGGCCCGCGCAGATGGCGTCGAGCCGGCAGTGGGCGCAGCACGGAGCCTTGCCGTGGCGCCACAGGGTCTGCTGCACCATGCCCTTGTCGTCGAGGAAGTGCACGATGCGCTCCTCCTCCTTGACGATCTTGCGGGTCTCGGTCGAGGCGAACTCGAAGCCGGGCATGAAGCAGAGCGGCACGCGCTCGACGCGGAAGGTGCGCCCGGTGCGCTGGAGGAACTGCACGGCGCGCGCCAGGCTGACCTCGAACTCCCACAGCTGCGCCAGCACGTCGGGGTTCTCGGCCAGGCGGTTGGTGGTGGGGTCGAGGTTGTTCCACACGAAGTGGTGCAGCCAGGGGAAGTGCTTGACCAGCCCCTTGACGGTGCGGTCGAGGTGCCCGGCGTTGTAGTGGTTGATGGTGGTGTTGATGTCGACGGTGACGCCCAGCTGCCCGGCGTGGCTGAGGGTGGCGCGGATGTGGTCGAGGGAGTCGGGCTTCTGGGTCAGGCGACCCTGCAGCTCGCGATCGAGCGTCTGCACCGACAGGTGCAGGTGGGTCAGGCCGGCCTCGACCAGACCGCGGAAGTACTCGAAGTCCGAAGTCTTCTGGCCGTTGGTCACGATGCGGGGCGTGAGCCTGGCCTCGGCCGCGTGGGCGATCACCTCGGCCAGGCAGGGGTAGAGCGTGGGCTCGCCGCCGGTCAGGATCACGCCGTCGTAGCCGCGCGCCACGAAGTCGTCGACCAACCGTCGCGCCTCGAGCAGCTCGATCATCCGGTCGTTCTCGGGGTTCGAGCAGAAGCGGCAACGCTGGTTGCACACCCGCGAGACCTGCAGGTAGCCGAGGTTGGCCATGGGTCAGGGCTCCGTGATGGGGTGAAGCACGCCGAGGCCTTCCCTGCGCGCGTGGTTGATGGGCAGGCCCGGGCAGCCCGCGCGGTGCAGGCAGGCGTCGCAGCGCAGGCTGTGCACGCGGTACAGGTTCCGGAGGTAGTGGTCGGTGAAGCGCACGGGGTCGATGCGACGCGTGGCTGGATCGACCACGCCCAGGGGGAAGGTGTCGGCCCAGGCCGAGGCGCCCTGCCCTCCCAGGCAGCGCGGCAGGTCGAGCGCACCGACGCCCTCGGCGAGCGACGGCGACGCGGCCGCCACCTCGGACAGGAACTCGTAGGTGGGGAAGAGCGGCACGACCCCGGCGGGCAGGGGCCCGGCGGCCAGCAGCTCGCGGGACAGGAGCGCCGAGACCGGGCGTCCGTCGGCGACCAGTCGCGCCAGTTGCGCGCGATCGCGGCCGGTGAACACCAGCTCGTCGGCCGGGAGCGACAGGCTCGTCCGACGTAGCCTCTCGTCCACCGAAGCCTCGGCGAAGGCGGATGGCGAAGTCGGAGGCCACGGCGCCCCGTCGGGCACCTCGAGCACCCAGCGCGCACGGGAGAAGCGCGCCCGGGCCGCGTCGACCATGTCCGGGGGGGTGTCGGCGGCGTAACGAACGCGCGGGGCGCTCCCGCCCTGCCACCACCCCGCCAGGGTGCGGAGGGCCGAGCACAGGCCGTCGAGGGGGCACTGGCCGCAGCGCTCGTCGTGGCAGCAGAAGGGCGTGCCTTCGGTCACCAGGGCCTCGAACATCGCCATGCGGCCGCGCACCTCGTCGTGCAGCTTGTGGGGGTCCTGGATCAGGTCTTCCTCGCCCTCGAGGTGCGCCGCGGGCAGGCGGTTGGTCCAGATGACCAGGTCGTGCTGCCGGCGCAGGGCGAAGGCGCGCTGCAGGTGCTCGCGCATCTCCCTGGGATCGTACGACAGCTCGTCGCGGTGCCGGCTCCACGCGCGGCCGAAGGGCACCAGGTGCAGCAGGTCGAACTCGTGCACCCCGTGCGCGATGAAAAACGACAGGATCTCGGCCAGGTGCGGCACGTTGCGGCGGTTCAGCACCACGTCGACGCTGACCACGAAGCCGGGCACGCGCCGGAGGTTCTGGAGGCCCGCCAGCGCCTGCTCGAACGAGCCCGGGATGCCGGTCAGGCCGTCGTGCAGCTCGGGGGTGTGGCCGTGGATGGACAGCGTGGCCTCGTTGAGGCCGGCCTGCACGACGGCGCGAACGAACTTGCCGTAGGCGTACATGCGGCCGTTCGAGATGGTCTGGATCCAGGTGTAGCCGAGCTGCCGCCCCAGCCGGATGAAGTCGACGAAGCGCGGGTGGATCGAGGCCTCGCCCCCCGACAGGATGAGCCGCAGGGCGCCGCGCTCGCGGCCCCGCCGGATCTCGGCCTCGATCTCGGCGTCGGGCACGGCCAGGGGCCCCCCGGCCAGGTTGTCGGAGTCGAGGCAGAACAGGCAGCGGTTGTTGCAGGCGCGCGTCAGGCGGACCCAGTGCCGCTCCTCGCGGACGGCGGCCTCCTTCTGGGCCGCGCGCGCGTCAGGCGACGACGTCATCCGCACTCCGGGGCCGGCGGCGCGTCGGGCGTCAGGGGCTCGCCCGTCGTGACCGGCACGAACTCGTCCCAGCCGTAGTGCTCGGGGTACTCGCGCCAGGGCCCCTCGCAGTAGTCGAAGTGCAGGCACGCCTTGCACTCGGGGCGCTTCAGCTTGCCCTCTTTCAGGCGGTACTCGGTGTAGTCGTTCAGCACCGCGTGGTCGAAGATCTTGGTGCGCGGCACCACGCGCTCGCCCACGTAGGTCTCGTAGCCCTTCATGAAGCAGTAGGGGATGGCCTCGGTCATGACCGCCCGGCCCGCGCGCAGGCCCACCTCGAGCCCCTTCTTGACGAAGGGCTCGATGAGCGCCATGCGGGGCACCACGGCGTAGAAGTTGCTCTTGGCGGTGCCCAGGGGGTGCACGAAGGCCAGCTGGTACTGGTGCACGCCCAGCGCCACCAGCAGCTTGGACAGCTCGACCAGGTAGCGGTAGTTGGCGCGCACCACCACCGAGTTGGTGATGATGGTCTGCCCCAGCTCGGACAGGAGGCGCATGCCCGCCACGGTCTGCTTGAAGCTGCCCTCGGCGCCGGTCAGGAAGTCGTGCAGCTCGGCCGTGTGCCCGTGCAGCGCGGGCGAGAACTCGTTGGCGCCGGCCTCGATGAGCTGCTCGGTCAGCTTGCGGTAGGCCAGCATGCGGCCGTTGGTCTGGATCTGGATGCGCGTGAACCCGAGCTGTCGCGCGTGGCGAACCAGCTCGACCACGTCCTTGCGGATGGTGACCTCGCCGCCCGTGAACACGATGCTGTCGGAGTCGGCCCGCGCCTTGTCGAGGATGGCCTTGACCTCGTCGGTGGCGCGCGTGCCCAGCGTCTCGCGCTTGTTGCCCTGCACGCAGAAGACGCAACGGTTGTTGCAGTGCCAGCCGGTCTTGATGTCGACGCGCTCCATCGGGGCTCCCTGGCCGCGGTGGGGGTGACGGCCATTCTAGTGACGCGCGCGGGGGCGCGCAACGTCGCGGACGCGCGGGGGCGCCCCGGGTCTTACGCGGGCACCTTCTTCCAGTCCGACAGGAACTTCTGCAGCCCGAGATCGGTCAGGGGGTGGTCGAAGAGCTGGTCGACCACCTTGGCGGGGATGGTGGCGACATCGGCGCCCAGGAGCGCGGCCTGCACCACGTGTACGGGGTGACGCACGCTGGCCACCAGCACCTGGGTGTCGAAGTCGTAGTTGTCGTACATCTCGACGATCTGCCGGATGAGATCCATGCCCTCGGTCGAGATGTCGTCGAGGCGGCCGATGAAGGGGCTGACGTAGGTGGCCCCCGCCTTGGCGGCGACGAGCGCCTGCGAGGCCGAGAACACCAGGGTGACGTTGGTGCGGATGCCCTCGTCGGACAGCTGCTTGACCGCGCGGATGCCGTCGCGGGTCATGGGGATCTTGACCACCACCTGCGGCCCGTGCTTCGCGAGCTCGCGCGCCTCGCGCAACATGCCCGCGACGTCGGTGGCCGTGACCTCCAGGCTGACGGGCCCGTCGACCGCCGCCGTGATCTCGGCGATGACCTGCGCGAAGGGCTTGCCGGTCTTGGCGACCAGGGAGGGGTTGGTGGTCACGCCGTCGCAGAGCCCGAGGGACAGCGCGGCCTCGATCTCGCGGATGTCGGCCGAGTCGACGAAGAACTGCATGGATGCTCCTTAAGGCTGGCAGTTGGAGGAGGGTTGATTGAGGTCGCCGCTGGCGCCGTTGGCGCCCTTGGTCTGGGCCGAGCCGTCGCCGCCCTTGCCGCCCTCGCCGGGGAAGCCGTCTTGCACGAAGGTGTTGTTGGCGCAGGTGGGGTTGGCGTTGCCCACCAGGAAGATGCCGAAGGTGTTGCCGCCCGCGCCGCCGCCGCCCGCGCCGCCGCCGCCCGCGTCGCCGCCGTGCCCGCCCGCGCCGCCGCCGCCGTTGTTGTCGGCCGTGCCGGCCATGCCGCCGGTGCCGCCCTTGCCGCCCTTGCCGGCCAGGCCGCCCTTGCCGCCCGCGCCGCCCTTGCCGCCGCTGCGGTAGCTGATCTCGTCGTCGCTGAAGGTGGCCTGGCCGTCGACCACGAACACCGCGAAGGAGCCGCCGCCGCCGGTGCCCTTCAGGCCCTTGGTGCCCGGGCACCCGCCGCCGCCGCCGCCGCCGCCCGAGCTGCCGTACGACCAGCAGGCCCAGCCGAGGAAGTCGCCCTCGTCGCCGCCGCCGCCGCCACCGCCGCCGCCGCCCCAGCCCGGGGTGCCGTCGACCCCGTCTTCGCCGTCGTAGGCGCGCCAGAACCCGCTGTCGTCGATGTACCCGTTGGCGAAGCCGCCGCGCCCCGCCTGGCCGTTGACGCCGCCCTGGCCCGCGTCACCGCTGCCGCCCACGCCGGTCGGGTTGCCGGGGCCGCCCCCCTTGGCACCGCCCACGGCGCTGGCGCCGATCTGGCCGTTCTTCTCGTGCTCGCCGCCCAGCCCGCCGGTGGCGCCCGGGTTCGCGCAGTAGCCCTGGCCCCCGCCGCCCGCCGACGGCTGCGGGCATTTGTACGTGCACCCCAGCTCGCAGAAGAGGCCGCCGCAGCTGTACTCGCAGCCCAGGTTGCCGTTCTCGCCGTTCTCGCCGGGCAGCCCGTCGGAGCCCACGGCGCCGTCCTGCCCCTCGCCGCCGTTGCCGGCCACGATGCGGTCGTGCGACACGGTCAGGAAGGGCTTGCCGGTGGGGTCGGAGTTGGTGTGGAACAGGTACATGCCGAACGACGAGCCGCCCTTGGCGGGGTTCGAGCCCCCCTGCACGGTGAACCCGTCGAAGGTGGTGGGCGAGCCGATCGAGATGGCCAGCACCGCGATGACCTGGCCGTCGCTGACGCCGTCCCAGGTCAGGATGGTCTTGTTCGTCGACAGGTCGCGCTTCCAGCCCAGGTCGGCGTTGTAGCCGCCGTACAGGCTGACGCCGTCCTGCAGGCGCACCTGCTCGGAGTAGGTGCCGCGGCTCACGTAGACGTGCGGCTTGCCGACGCTCTTGGCGAACGCGATGGCGGCGCCCACGGTCTCGAAGGGGGTCGCGACGTCTCCCCAGGTGTTGCCGTCGTCGTAGGCCTCGGGATCGTCGCCGTCGACCAGCACGGCCAGGGGCCACTCGCCGTCGATGCCGTCGCAGTTGGCGTCGATCCCCTCGGGGTCGGGCAGATCGACCTCGGAGGTCTTGGTGCAGGGGTACTCGCAGCCGTTCGCCTCGTGCTCGGGCGACCCCTTGTCGAGATCGACCCAGCCCGCGTCGCAGTCGCCCATGACGCACGTGTTGTCGACGCACGCGCGGCCCGCGTGATCGAACGCGCAGGCGTTGCCGCACCAGCCGCAGTGATCGGGGTTGGAGGAGTAGTCGATCGACGAGTCGCAGAGGCACGAATCGGAGTCGGGCCAGCACTGCTGCCCCGTGGTGCCCTCGACGCCGGTGACGTCCTTGCAGGTGTAGTACTCGGGGCACTCCTGGCCGCTGGAGC
>Ga0233425_10009312_pt1 | contig 12548 bp, 20 predicted proteins | sample Watercolumn_Towu_2_FD_181712 | JGI IMG/M metagenome (GOLD analysis project Ga0233425, IMG submission 181712) | Freshwater microbial communities from Lake Towuti, South Sulawesi, Indonesia - Watercolumn_Towuti2014_140_MG | ecosystem: Environmental > Aquatic > Freshwater > Lake | place...
AGGACTACATGTTTTACGTCTTCTGGAGAGACTTTTAAGCCAGAAAATTGTTTTGCAACTGCTTCCGCGAAGTTACTGTGTTGCATTTCCAACATTCTTGCAAATAATTTCCATACTTTTTTCAATATTCCCACATACCACAAATCCAGTTCTCTTTCAATTATTTTTATGTCTAATGAAGGGTCATAATTGCCATCTGGAACGGGCTTTCCAGCGCCATCAAACTCTCCAGACATATCAACTACATGGATGAATGCATCTGCTGCTGAAAGGTCATTGAGAAATTCATTTCCAAGTCCTTTTCCTTCCGATGCCCCCTCCACAAGTCCTGCAACATCCATTAATTCGAAGGGCACAAAACGCCAGCCCTGTTTAACGTAACCTTCCCTCGGGTTTGAGACTTTACCGAATTCTGCTGCAAGGTCTTTTATCTTTACATAAGCCATTCCTGAATTTGGGGAAATTGTAGTAAAAGGATAGCTAGCAATTTTAACATCTATCAAAGTAGCTGCTTTAAAAAACGTAGATTTCCCACATGATGGTCTACCAACAATTCCTATTTTCATAATATAAGTTTAGTTCCCTCTTTTAAAAACATTTAGGTAATAATCTGAGTCTTTAAATTCCTTATTGTTTGCTATATCTCTTATCTTTTGATAAGCTTCTATCTTATTAATTGTTTTTAATTTTTTATTCATTCTCTGCCTATGCATATATTCCAGAATGCTAAGTAAAACCTCTTGTTTTTTTAATCCTCCAAAATAAGCACTTCTAGACTTAGCAATAGCGACATCAAAAAATCCACCAAATCTCAAAAAATTTAAGCTACTGCCCAAAGAGAAAGTTTCTAATGCGCTCAATCCTGACCAATTATTAATCTCCTTCTTTATGTGAAAGTTTATTCCGTTTTGATATGCTAGTTGCTTTAACTCTAAAATTAAACTTGGATGTGCGCAAGCAATTTTAAAGATTGGATAAACAAATCCTTTTCGTTTGTCAAGAGTTATTCCTATACTTCCCTCAGTAGAGGCCCATAATCTAATAGCAATCTCTTGTTCGTTCTTAGCTGAGTTGAATAAATATTTTATTGAAGGTTGCGGCAAACCCAAATAATCCTCTTTTCTTTGTTTTATTGGTGACGTTTTGAAATTTGGACATCTCTTCTTTATTTTAACTAAAATATCTTTGGGAATTATATGTGTAGTAATAAAGATTGATCTATAAGGCAATTTGTATGAAGAAGGTAAAATATGATATTCATAATAAAAAGCATCTGCCCAGATGTCATGAAGACTCTTGCTCGCACCGGAAAAAAACAATCTTTGATTAGGCTTTTCTCCGCCATCTGACAAAGACAATGGAATTATTACTGCCTTTGTTAAATTTACTTTATTATTAAACATCTCTTTTATTTCACCAGAGAGAGGAAATATTAAGTCTATTCTCTTTTCATATAAATAAAATGTTTTTAGAAATCTATTCAATAAATAAGAATAAATTATAATTAATCCGTTTTTCTCATAAAGAGTTTTATCGATACTAAAATTCTTCAGCGCCTCTTTTTTCACATTTTCTGGGACATCTTTAACTAGATAAACTCTATCGGGTTTTATAGGAGTAATATACTTTGATATAGTAAACTCTTCAGGAGTTAAAGGAAGTATGGATTTATTTTTCCCGTGATGTTTTCCATAGGTAAACTTTGCCCCTTTGATAAGATTATAAAATTCCCTCTCACTTAATTTTGATTTGATAGCAAGAAGCCTTGCTTTTTCAAAGGGAATACTTTTATTATTTGATTCCCACCCTATGAATGTTCTTGTAGGGATGTCTAATATTTTTGCAGTTTCAATTCGGGTTTTATTAATTATCTTCCTTAAATTCTCTAAAAACCCGTTATTAAATATTCTTAGCCCTTCAATTTTTGTTAGATCGAAATAACCTTCTTTGGTAAGATTTTTTCTGTTTACTTTATTTATAAAACTAAAAACACTAGTAGAATAAATAATTTGTTCTTGGTTCATTAGTTACTATAGAATATACTATTTATAAATATTTGGCTTTTGTTGTTGTTAATGGATAACTAACATGAATTTTAATAAAAAGGAGTGTATAAATAATTATCTAATTCCTAATGCATCATCTAGTCTTTTCAATCTCTCAGATTCAGTTTGTGAATCTATTAGAGATTTTCTTTTATGTGCCGCTGCGAAGCTTATGTTAAATCTCCTTTTTACAGACCTGTAAAGGGAGACAGTTTCCTTTCCTGTGTAAGCAAAGATTATTGATTGACCCTCCCAAACGGCGAGTTCATTCGGTGATAAGACAACACGGCCTACATTTGGGGCAAAATATTCAAAATATGTTCTGTGTTCCTTCCATTCTATTTTTCTGAGAGGAGCCACGGATACTGTTCGTTTTAATGCTTCAAAACGTTGCTGATATCTTGTTTCTGCTTTAGTTGGTTTAGGCATTAAATTCGATAATTTCTGCCTTTTTAATGTTTATCCTTAGAATTTGTTATAATTAGTAGTAAAATCCTTATGGTTTTTTGATTAAAGATAAGTTTGTTGCTGAAGGGTATAAGAAGCATTTCGAGTTATTATGGAAGTCTGCTGAGTCCTAAACTAAAATTTCAATATCTTTTAGACAATTTTTGATACTAATCAAATATACCTATCTGAACTAGAAGTCTTTCTACTTTATCTCTTAGTTCTTCAAGGGAACCATTGTTGTATAAATAATGATCTGCGACTTCAAAGCAAGCTTGTGATTGTTGTCCTGAAGATTTTTCGCCTATTCCTCTGTCTCTTGCATCAATAAGTCTTACGCCTTCTTCTGTTTTAGGATCCGAGTCTTTGTTTCTTGCAATTATCCATTGTAATCTATGTTCTATTGGTGCATCTATTCCTATAAGGACAAATCCTGGAATTTTCTTTAATTCTTCAATTTCTCCAGGATTTCTTATTCCTGTGAATACATAGTTTTTTTTGAAGTCAACACCTTCGAGAATCTTTTTTGCCCAGTATTCGTTTCCATATTTTTCCCTCATCTCGTTTCCTATATCTTGGAGAATTTTTCTCTCAATTGGGAGTTTTCTTTTTCTTGCTTCTTCTCTTACTGCATCGGAAAAGTTTTTTACAATAAAACCTTTTTCAACTAAAATGTCTGTTGCAACGTTTTTTCCAGAAGCGATTGGGCCGACAATTCCTATAATCATTAAGCATTCAGATGCGGGGAGTATAAAAAGCTTTATTACCTTTTTTTAATGAATAATATGTAAAGAAGATGATAATAAATATTAAAGTTAAACCCAATTCAAAGGAGAATAAAATAAGTAAGATTGATGAAAATAATTATGAAGCCGAGATATCCGAGCCTGCGGAAGACAATAAGGCAAATATTAAGCTGGTTAATCTTTTAGCTAAAGAATTTGATGTTTCTTTTAAAAAGATTAGGATAAAAAATCCCAAAAGTAGGGAAAAATTGGTTGAAATAGAAGATAGATAACATATAAGAGAAATAGTTATATATCCCTATCTGGGCGTTCTATTATGGGTCTTTCAAAAGAAATAAAAGTTGACAAAGAGACTGGTCTCAGTTATGCTAGGGAAGGACTTTATAGCGAATTTTATCGAATAAGAGGAGATAATACTTTTGCAGTTGAACATATTAAGCCTCAAGATTTGAAGTTGCAGCAATATAAACCAATGGAAAAACCAATGGAAAAACCATAGATATCGAACACTTAAAAATTTATAAACTTCCATTTTCTTTTGAGAATGTAAAAAGGAGAATAAGGAGATGCAAATAACTGTTAAGGTAAGATATGGAACTTCATCGTCAAAGTTTGAGAGCTTTGGAAATAACAGGTATTTGGTTTACCTACTTTCTCAGATGAATGAAAGTGATTCAGACATTGAGCTAATTACTCTTATTTCAAGAAATATGGGAGTTCCCCCTAATAGAATAAAAATTGTCAAGGGACAGGGAAGCACAGATAAAATTATAGAATTGGGATAAATAATATTTATGAAGTATGAAGATGCACCAGATTTACAAGAAAGGATGAAGGAGATAGTTAATACTCTTGGTCTTGTTCATGTTGATTTGAATAGAGTTAAATGTTTTAGAGGAAAAGGAAGTAGTACAAGGAGGACAATTGCAAGATGTCATGCTCTGGGGAAATTAATGCAGAAAGCTACCGGACTTGAAGCGCATTATGCAATAGAATTTTTAGATCATTTTGAGAAAATGTCAAAGGATGAGCAGGACAAGGTAATAATTCATGAGCTAATGCATATTCCTAAGACGTTTGGGGGAGGATTTAGACAGCATGATTTCGTTTGTGAGCAGAATGTGGATGTTTTACATCAGAGATTTATGAATTTGAAAAAGGCGAATATTCAACAAATGAAACCGGAGAAGAAAGTGCCTTTTTGGATGAGATAATATGAAAATTTTATTTAAAAATAAAAAAATTGAGTTGAAGGTTAAAAGATTGGGGTTGTTTGGGAGATTTTCTGGTTTAATGTTCAAAAGTAATGAAACTGGGAACCTATTGTTTGAATTTAATCATGACGTTAATATGGCAATTCACTCTTTTTTTGTGTCTTTTGATTTTATTGCTTTATGGTTGGATGAGAAAAATAGAGTTGTTGAATGGAAAATTGTGAAGCCATTTACCGTCGCTGTTAAGCCTAAAAAGAGGTTTAGAAAACTTATTGAAATACCTTTTAATAATGATAACAGCAAGATTTTACGTTTCTTCGTCGGTAAAGAAAGGTTTAAATAGAGAGTTCACTAAAAATAATTATAATTAAATAATTTTCAAATAAAAGGAGGTACAAATGGGAACAGTAATCGCCAAGAATGTCGTTAAGAGAAAGTCAGGTTATCTTTACTATGTCGACGGAAAGGGAAACGTATGTGAAGCTAAAATGGCCAGAGGCGGAAGAAAGAAGAAAAGATAATTCTTCTTTTTAGGTTAATTTTTGTTTTTCTTTTAACCTTTTTTTATTTTTTACATTGGTCTTTTTTTGTTTGTTATTGCTTTAGGAGTTGTTTTCTTACTTTTTCTTCATCTTCAGGGTAGGTTAGGCCTATTGCATTGTCTTTTGTAGGATAGATTTTCATTTTTATCTTTCCCAAGTTAATTAGATTACTTATTTCAGTTGGAAGGAAACACTCGATTGTTCTATTTCCTAAATTTTGTTGTTTGAATTCATTTATTTTGTTCTGAAAGTCCTGGGTTGATTCTTTTGGAAAACCAAATATATTCATACTGCAAAGAGATTCTGAAGAAATTCCTTTTTCTTTTAGTTTGTCTTTTTGTATTTCAAGGGTTTCTACTATTGACTTTACAAAACCTTCTTCTATGGAAAATATTCCTCTATTTGCTGGCTCCTTTTCAGGAAGATTGTCTTCTAATTTATATCCTAGAGTAACTGGAGTTTTTTCATTTTTCAGATGTTCAAAAAGAATTTTGAATGAACTTTCTCCATAGATATCATCTCCATTGCATATCACAAAAGGAGTTTCTATCAAATGCAATGCAGAGCAGAGAGCATCAAATGTTCCCCAAGGTTTTTCTCTTTCCTTTTCATCGTATTCTTGAAGTGCATAGGAGATTGGTATTCCTTTGTAGTTATTTCCAATTGCTTTCTCGTATAGCTCTTTGGATTTTTCGCTTACTATAAATACAATATTATTGAAACCTGCCTTGAGAGACTGATTTAAGGAGTATTCTATGAGTGTTTCACCATTTGGACCTATTTTTGAAAGTCCTTTTGCTTTTCCACCAAATCTCTTTGACATTCCCGCTAAGAGATAAACTATTGTTGCTTTCATTAATTTCCTAGAAGGAAGAGATAATTAAACTTTATGAATATATAATACAGAGGATAAATATATTTAAACTCATTTTTCTCTTTATTCTTATGTCATTGGAAGATTCAATAAAAGAACTTGTTATTAAGGATATCTCTTCTAGAAGAACGTATGACTTGCATTTTTATGCAAGAACAAACAAGAGAGTCATAGAATTTCTATATAATTCAGGGATAATAAAAAATGAAGATTTAGATGAAGCTTTAAAAGAGAGCGTTGCAAAAACTGCAAGATTTGATTTTGGGTTAATTATAAATAAGGGTTATTGGCCAAATCATGTTGTTTCTCCGGAATGCCTTTCATATGCTATTCAACATGCAATTCTTTCTTACGATGATGTAAGAAGAATAAAATTTGATCATGGACAGAATGCATCTACATTTTGTATACATTATAATGCTGAAAGATTAATTCCAAAATTGAGAGAAAAGTTATTGAATCCTCCAATGTCTTATGCAACTAAAAGCGATTTAGATGAGCATCCTTGTTGTTGCTAATTTTTAAAAAATAAAAAATCGCATCGGTTTAACTCTAAAAGAAAAATAGCCACAATAGTTAATGAGGCGCGAAGCGCCGAATGCGCCCGGCATCATTTGTTTTTGATGTTTACAATAGGGTTAAAGCTTCGTCTAAGAACACTTAGGCGAAGTTATTGGTTAAGATTATAAAGTATATTTGAGGTTTATAGATATGATTTTAGGAATAGAATGCACAGCACACACATTTGGAATAAGTGTTGTTAATAAGGGGAAAATATTGGCAAATGTAAGGGATATGTTTACAACTTCATCCGGTGGGATAATTCCTATGGAAGCTGCTAGACATCATGAAGAAGTTGCACAAAGAGTTTTTATGGAAGCAATTAACATTGCCGGAATTGCAGAAAGCGATATTGATGCAATTGCCTTATCAAATGCTCCTGGATTAGCTCCGTGTTTAATTGCAGGAATGAAATTTGCAAAGAAGAAGGCAGAAGAGTTTGGAATTCCAATTGTTTCTGTGAATCACTGTATTGCACATTTGGAAATTGCAAGATTATCTGGGGCTAAGGACCCAGTTTTACTTTATGCTTCTGGGGCGAATACACAGATAATTGCCTATTCCTCTAATAAATATAGGATATTTGGAGAGACATTAGATATTGGAGTTGGAAATTTCATTGATAAGTTTGCCAGGCATATAGGATTGGGATTTCCAGGAGGTCCTAAATTGGAAATTGAAGCTGAAAAAAGCAGGAATTATATAGAATTGCCTTATTCAATAAAAGGGATGGATGTTTCTTTTTCTGGAATGCAAACTAAATTGCAGCAGCTTTATGATAAGGGAGAAAAAATAGAGGATTTGGCGTTTTCAATGCAGGAAACTGCATTTGCAATGCTCGTTGAGGCTGCTGAAAGAGCCTTGGCGCATACTGGGAAGAAAGAATTGGCTCTTGGAGGAGGAGTTGCATGCAATAAAAGATTGCAGGAAATGTGTAAAATAATGTGTAAAGAGAGAAAATGTAAGTTTTTCTGTCCTGAAAAAAGTCTGTTGACGGACAACGGGGCTATGATTGCTTATTTGGGAGAAATTATGTTTAACAAGGGAATTAAAGAAAAACCTGAAAGCATAGATATTAAACCGAGAGAGAGAACTGATCAGGTTGATGTTAAGTGGAGATAATCAAATTATCTTTCTACCCATTCTAGCTATATAAACTGGATATTGTGCTCCTGCGAATTTTACCTCGGTATAGGACTTGGCATCTGATTCAAACTCAAAATGATATTTTATTCCCCCAGTAGAGGGTCCGAGGTCCATTCCATTTCCTAATGGGAAGAACCCAGAATATTCAGAGCATAAAATGTTCTTTATGTTTAAATAATAAAATATCTCTTCAAGTGTTTCTTCAGTAATTCCTTTAGGTTCTCTAAATCTTTCATTCGCCTTTATTAGTTTTTTCCAATTAACTCTTTTTACTCTTCCAGATTCTATCTGAACAAATCTTTCCAGAGTCTTTTTTTCTGAGCCTTCCATTTTTTCTACATGTTTTCTTTTTTGTTCTTCTATAAAAGGAGTTGTCATGATATTCTGTAAGGTTTGTTGTTTTTAAAGAATATTGTAGTAGAGTTATAACTAAAGAATACATTTATTTTTAAAGGGAGAAGGAGGATTAAATATATGGAAGGCGAAACTGTTGTTAAAATTGATTCTGCTATAACGGAAGGTAATGTTAATTGTATGGTTGTTTCGTCAGAGATTAAAGTCCCGGAGGTAAATTCTGAAAGAGTATATTGGGAAAATGTGATTAAGGAAGACGCGATTAGGATGAAGAAAATAAGAAAACAACTTTCAGTGGATTTAGTTTATAATCAAATCTATGCGACTGAGTTGAATTTAATGGGGAGAGATTTGATGTATGCAAGTATAAAAGGAATAAATGTGGAAGATTATTATAAAATGCTAAAAAAATTGGAAAGAAGTTGTTTTTTGAGGACTGGAAATAGGTAATATGACTGAAATAAGGAAAAAAGTTCTTAAGGAATATTTTGAAAAGATTTTATCTGGAAAAAAGAATTTTGAAGTAAGAATTGCCGACTTTGAATGCAAAGAGGGAGATGTTCTAATATTGGAGGAAATCGACGACAAAAGGAATTATACTGGAAGAAAAATAGAAAAGAAAGTAAAGTATATTGCAAAAACAAAAAATTTTAATTTTTTTAAGCAGGAAGATGTCGATAAATATGGTTTTCAAGTCATCGGATTTGACTAAAAACACGAAATCTTTTTCATAAAAAGATTTATATACCCTCATTTGAAAGTATATTTAACCGATGAGGTAAATAAACTCTAACGAGTTTAAATTAAATACGGAGGCCCACATGGACTTCTATAATATCATTGAAAGAGCAAGAAAAACTGGAAAAATCGACAAGGGAGTAAATGAAGTAACCAAGGCAGTTGAACTTGGAGTTGCTAAAATGGTTGCTTATGCAGCTGATGCTAGTCCAAAGGAAATTGTTGCCCATCTTCCATTAATATGTAAAGAGAAAGGGATATATTGTGTCGAGGTTGATTCTAAACAGAAATTGGGTATTGCTGCCGGAATAAAGGTAAGTGCTGCTGCAGTTGCTGTAATCAATGCCGGAGAAACTGAAAAGGAACTTGCTCTTATTAAGTCTCAAAAGACTAAATAATAATCTACAATGGCAAGAGAACAAAAAATAAAGGATAAAGTTCAGGAAGGCGCGGGCCCTTCTTCAACAATGAAATCTAGCTTAACTTCTGAAGGACCAGTTAATGCTTTAGTTGAAGAATTTATTGGAAGAACTGGAGCTAGGGGGGAAGTTACTCAGGTTAAAGCTAAAATTTTGTCTGGAAGAAATGAAGGAAGAAGCATGAGAAGAAACGTCAAAGGACCTGTTAGAATAGGAGATTTGCTTACAGTAAGAGAGACTGAAATCGAAGCAAGAAAGATAAAAGGAAGTTTCAAGATTACAAAGGAGAGAAAAACTCCTGGAAGGAGTAAGTAACCAATATGACAAAAATTTATCAATTTTTGAATTCTCGAAATAGGAGGTATTTCTTCGAATGACAAAATGTACATTCTGTGGCGATGAAGCTCAATATTTTCAAGGCATTAACTTAATTAAGAATGATGGCACTGTTGATTTCTATTGTTCAAGCAAGTGTAGAAAGAATGCTCTTAAGCTCGGAAGAGATAAGAAGAGAATCAAATGGACTGAAGCTTATAAGCTTGAATTAGCAAAGGAAGCTCATGATGCTCTTAGATTGAAGGAAAGAGAAGCTAAGTATGCTGAGGAGCAGAAGAAGGAAAATGAGAAGAAGGTTGCAAAGAAAGAGACAAAAAAGAAGAAATAATTATTTTTTGCTCTAATTTTATATTTTGCCTTTTTGGAAGGGCATTACTTTTTCTTTTTTGGAAAGAGTTAGTTTTTATTACGAAGTTTGATTAATTAATTTAATTTTTTATTTTGTTATAATTTAAATAGTCTTCTTTTTGCCAATTTTAATGACATTCAAAGAGAAAATAAATAAGGGAAGAAGGGCTTTGGCAGAGCATTGTGTAGAGGCAACCTCTTTGGTTACTGTTTGTAATCCCATATATGCCTTTTTTGAATTAGCTTTAAAAGTGCCTCAGGAGATTTCTATACACAGCAAGTATACTGGAAGTCTTATGGGTTATCTAGGTTTATCTAAAATATATGTGGCAGGAGCTAATCTTTGGCGAAAGGCATTTGGGATAACTGAGCATACCCCTCTCGAAACTAGAGCGAAGCACAATAGACTATATACTGCAGCATTTAATGCAGGCTTTAGTACAATATTTTATCCATGCAATGGCGAACATGATATTTCAAAAGTAGTCGGAATGGCAGTTATATCGGCAGTATTTGGGTATTCTCTTGGGGATTTATCATTAAGTGCTGTTGATACAGGGCATGAATTAATGGGGTTTAAAAAATCGGATAGAACTCCTAGATGTTTTAAGAATGTGGGGAGTAATGCAAAGAAAGGCTTAGCTGCATTACTTGTTGCTGGTTCAATACTAAGCATGAATGCAATTTATAATACTAATGCATTTTGGTCTGAGTTAAATAAACGAGAAATTGTTCAAAATAGTTACATAAATAAGTAATTTTATCTAAAAATAGTCAGCAATAATCGGTTCTAAGGGGGTGATATCTTTCTTGGGAAGATTGTAATTTAGATTGATACACTTTTTGATAAATTGCCAGTTTTTTAGGTGTTAGAAATCCTGTGTGGTTTACTATAAGTCTTCTGAAAAATGTCATATCGTCTTCCATTTCTTTTATTTCAGCTTCTAAATCTCCTATTGACATGGAGTTTGCCTCATTTGCCAATATCTGGGACTTGTTTTTTGGTCCGGTTTTAGTCAAAAATGTTTCTACTTTCATGTTTTTTCTTGTATTTTGAGAGTTTAAAAAGCTTTTGTTTCTTAATTTTTATTTTAATCTTTTCTCTAATTTTTTTGTGTTTTTTATCTCTCTATTTTACAAAAAATGGTTTTGTCGTCGGGAAATGGCTATTTTGGTGCAGAAAGGTTTTTAAAGTAAGTTATGCTTTTCGGTTTGAAAATGGGGAGTGAAAAGAGAGCAATCTAAAAAATGGCAAAGGAAGAAGCAAGCAAAAACTATTCAGCAGAGAAGATTAAGGTTCTTGAAGGATTAGATGGGGTGCGACATCGCCCAAGTATGTATATAGGTTCAACCAGCAGAACTGGACTACATCATTTAGTGTGGGAAGTAGTTGATAATGCGGTTGATGAAGCAATGGGAGGGTATTGCGATACCATCGAAGTGAGTATAAACAAGAATGGCTCGGTAACAGTTTGGGATAATGGAAGAGGAATCCCTACTGAAATGCATCCGGTATATAAGAAACCTGCATTGGAGATAGTTGTTACCAAACTTCACGCAGGAGGTAAGTTCGATAAGGGAAGTTATGCCGTTTCTGGAGGTTTGCATGGAGTAGGTATATCGGTGGTTGCCGCTTTGTCTAAGTTAATGAAAGTTACTGTAAGAAGAGGAGGAAAGATTTATTTCCAAGAGTATAAAATTGGGAAGCCATTGGCAGATGTTAAAGTTAAAGGAGAGTGTGAGAAGTCTGATAGCGGAACTGAAGTTACATTTTTTCCTGATGAGAGCATATTTTCAACTACAAAGTTTGAATTTTCAACTCTTGAAGGCAGATTTAGGGAAATTGCATTTTTGAATAAGGGGTTAAAGATTATATTAAAAGATGAAGAGAGTGGAAGAAAGGAAGTATTTCATTATGAGGGCGGATTAATTGAATTTGTAAAGTATGCAAATAGAACTAAGGAACCAATACATTCAAAGCCAATTTATTTTGTTAAAGAACAGGATAAGATAATGGTTGAATGTGCAGTTCAATATAATTCAGGATATCAGGAAAATGTTCTTAGTTTTGTAAATACTATCAATACTGTTGAAGGCGGGACGCACGTGGTTGGATTTAAGACTGCATTAACAAGAGCGATAAATGAATATGCCAAGAAAAATAATTCTGTTAAAGGAGAAAGTCTTACAGGAGATGATGTAAGAGAAGGATTGACTGCGATTATCTCTGTTAAAGTTCCCGAACCTCAGTTTGAAGGACAGACAAAAACAAAATTAGGAAATTCAGAGATAAAAGGAATTGTTGATGGTGTTGCAATGACTTCTCTGTCAATATTCTTTGAGGAAAATCCAACCGTTGCAAAGAGAGTTGTTGAAAAGGCATTAGAGGCACAGAAAGCAAGAAATGCTGCAAAGAAGGCTAAAGAGCTTGTAAGAAGAAAGAACGCATTTAGTGTTGGGGGACTTCCTGGAAAGTTGGCAGATTGCTCTAGTAGCAAGACAGAACTTAGTGAATTGTTTATTGTTGAAGGAGATTCTGCTGCGGGGAGCAGTAAGCAGGGAAGGAATAAGGAATTTCAGGCAATATTGCCTTTGAAGGGTAAAATTCTTAATGTTGAAAAGGCAGCACCTGTAAAAGTCTTGTCATCTGAAGAAATTGTTAATCTGATTACTGCAATAGGAACTGGAATTGGTGAACAGTTCGACTACGAGAAATTAAGATACGCAAAAATAATTACGATGACTGATGCGGACGTAGACGGCGCGCACATTAAGACA
>Ga0233425_10009313_pt1 | contig 12543 bp, 9 predicted proteins | sample Watercolumn_Towu_2_FD_181712 | JGI IMG/M metagenome (GOLD analysis project Ga0233425, IMG submission 181712) | Freshwater microbial communities from Lake Towuti, South Sulawesi, Indonesia - Watercolumn_Towuti2014_140_MG | ecosystem: Environmental > Aquatic > Freshwater > Lake | place: Indonesia...
ACCCACCTGAGAATGATTTTGTCTCTTTGTTCGCGCATTTTCCAGGAGGCGATAACATTGGGATAATCCTGCTTCGAGAGAACGACCTCGTCACCTGCCTTCAGCGGCAGCCCGAAAATGATGGCATTTATTGCTTCGGTAGTATTCCGGTCAATGGCAATTTCATCCGGAGAACAGCCTGCAAAATCAGCCATATCTGCATGCAGAGCGCTCCTGCCCTGGTCGAGGATTTGCCACATATAATACGATGGCGCTTCATTCGACAACTGGTGGAACCTGAAAAAAGCATCCTGCACCACCTTTGGCTGCGGGCTTACACCGCCGTTATTCAGGTTAATGACATTGGGATTCGTTGTATACGATTGTTGCACCCATCCCCAGAAATCATTGTCTTCCATATTTGCCGCCGCTTCAGGTTCGAGCATAAAAGGTGAATGATTGCCGTAAGCCAAAAGAGGATTAAAAAATCCGGATACACCGGTGACTCCGACTGCCAGTCCCATTTTCTCAAGGAAATTTCTTCGATTCATCGACATAATAATGAGCTTTAAAAGTGTGGCTAAAGATAGGAATATTTCAAACTGCAAACCGGAACCTGTAACAAAATTTCCCGTTCAGGATTTGCGAGTATCCGTGAGTTTTTTATACATTCGCCTTTTCTTTGTGAAATTAGTGCTGATAACAGTCTGTCTGATGAACTGAAATCTTCGGAACGACGGATCAGAAACTTCGATAAATTGTTAATTATGGCTATTCCAACATCGAGAACAAAAGAAGAATCAAAAATCATCATCGATCATGAAAAATGCAAGGGCTGTGGATTGTGTGTGGAAGTATGCTCCGATTCCGACCTTGTGGTTAAGGATAAAAAAGCTGCTTTGTCGGGGGAGCCGTTTTTTGGTTGCATAGGTTGCGGTCAGTGCATGGCGGTTTGTCCGAATGGCGCTATCGTCATCGAAGGTCGTTTCCTGTCGCAGGAGGATCTTTTCAATCTGCCTGCGGAAGAACAGGCTTTAAGTTATGAATCGCTGATGGCGCTTTTTCAGCGGCGCAGGAGCATCCGCGTGTTCAAAGACAAAGAGGTCGAAAGGGATGTGATCGACAAGGTGATCGAAGCGGCAAAGACAGCGCCAATGGGCTTACCTCCTTCGGATGTCGGGATTGTTGTATTCGATACACGTGAGAAGATGAACCGGTTCGTAAAAGACTACTGCGAATCGCTGAAAAGCATCAGATGGTTCGTCTCCAACTGGTTTTTAACTATCATGAGACCTTTCTGGGGCAAAGCCGGCGATGAGATGTTCAGGAAGTTCCTTCGCCCATTGGTTTTAAAGTACATCAGCGAGATGGAGGCAGGGAGGAATATTGTAACCTATGATGCCCCGGCAGGAATTTATTTTTACGGCTCACAATACTGCGATCCCGCCGATCCCATTGTGGCTGCCACGTATGCTATGACAGCTGCCGAATCACTCGGACTGGGAACCTGCATGCTGGGAGGTGTGCATCCTTTCATCCAGTACGGAAAAGCAGCGCGCAAGCTGAGGGACAAATACGGAATTAAATTCAAGAGCCGTGAGGGACTGATCCTCATCATGGGTCACCGTCGTATCAAATACAAAAAGGGTATCAAGCGCAGTTTTGCAAATACATTCACTGTAAACTGATGTCCAATCAGATCAGATAATTCCGGTTGATTTTTAAAATCCATTGACACGGATCTTTTCTTTTAACTTTTCATTAAAAACTCAGGTTCCAGAGCCTTTGTTTGAACACATTACCGCTGCAGGGTGAACACTGCGCTTTACAGCAAAGGATTCCTTCCGTTGGACCAGCCTTTCAGCCCCGTATTGCCATATTACGGCAATTCAAATCCTTGGTGGTACTATAGCGGATCAGAAGCGGTGGAAAGCCTCCCTGCCCAGATTGTGGACTGGGTTCTGATAGAACTGAGAGATGCACCGAATGGAGCTTCAGCCACAAGTGCAACGATGATCAACCGCCAGGCATTGTTTCTCAAATCGAACGGAAGCATCGTTGCTCTGAATGGTTCAAGCATTCCAACGACGAATGTAAATGTAACGCAGGGGCTGTTTGCCGTAATTTATCATCGCAATCATCTCGCCGTGATGAACGCCAATCCAATCCCCGGCGCAGGAGGAGTATATGCCCTTGATTTTACTACAAGTGCAGCTAATTTTTATGGCGGTACTACGGGATGCAAGGAACTTACAACGGGAGTCTGGGGTATGATCGCTTCCGACGGCAATGGCGACAATATTGTGGATGCAAATGATGAAACCGCAGTTTGGCATATCGATGCAGGTATGTCGGGATATCTTGGCAGCGATTTCTCGGCTGAAGCCGAATCGGATAATAATGACAAGAACCTTTACTGGCTGCCCAATATTGGCAGGACATCCCAGGTTCCTTAAGGTTCTTTTCCTGAATAAAGTGACTTCGGGAAAGTTATTGAACGATAAATTTCCGGGTAAGTGTGTTCTTCCTGTCGGTTATCCTGACGAAATAAATTCCCTTTGGAAATTCACTGACATCAACCGAATGTCTTATGGCTGAACCGGAGTCATTCAACGCTGCAGAATAAACCTTTGTCCCTGTTGAACTGGTTATATCAAGTTTGATCGCGCTGCAATCCTGACCGGTTATTTCGAGGGTGACGCTCTCGCGGGCAGGATTCGGGTAAACGTTAAGAATCCGGTCTCCCACCGGAGTGTCCTCAATACCGGTCATTATGCTTGTATAATAGGCATCCCATCCTTCGGAAGTCACACTTGAGTTGGTGGAAAATGCAATGAACATTTGTCCGCTAGGCGATGTAACCGGTGCAGGAAGATTTCCTGAACTGTAATTCCCTGAATATTCCGCTAACAGTTCCTGCGATTCGAGATCATAGATCCTCACCCGGTCGCTGATGGCTTCGGTTTTAAAAGAGGTAAAATTAATGGTAACCGATTGAGCCTGTACCGGCATTATCTTCCACATGCAAACAGTGCTGTTGTGGTAATTGAAGGTTCCGCTGCCATCGGTTAATGATCCGTAGGCATCATTCAGCGTGACGACGCCGTGACAGTAGTCGGGTGTATGTGCGGTATATTCGGCAAGCCATCCGGCAGCAGAACCAGCTCCATCGGATTCGAATACAACAAGCATTTCATTACCGGTAGTAGTAACGGTGGTAGGAATTCCGCTGCCCGAGAATTCTCCGAGGAGGTTATCCTGGATCGAAGAACCGTCGTAAATACGGACTTTGTCATTGATTTCTGTATCGAATTTCTTGAAAGTAATGGATATGTTGCTGATCGAATCCTCACCGGTCTGAGGCGTAAAAAGCCATGAACAGCTAACATTGTTCTGATAATTTTCAACAGGACCGCTTCCATCGGCAATCGAACCGCTGATCATGGAGATCTGATGGTCGCCGCTGCAGTAGTAAGGGTAACCCGATTCAGGATAAGTGTCGAAAACGGCTCCCTGTCCGTCGTTAAAACCGCCGACTGTGGACAATGTATAGTAGCCGTCCGACTGTCCGCTCCACCCGAAATTGAAATGGAAATAATCATCCTGGTAACCATCGCAAACAAAAGCATGACCGCCTGCACTGCTGAAACCGGAATAATACATCGGAAAACCGTTATCAAGATTGCCGGTCAGCATGCTCACCCATTCGGCATTGGTGTGATTGTCCTTCCAGGTAAAATAGCAGTCGGATGAATAACCGAAATAGCTGACCAGAGCCGGCGGGACATCGTTGCTGTATGCTCCGGAGCCATTCGGACCATACATCATATCAACCGCAATCCCGCAGTGATACTGAAGCAAAGCAATGGGTCCCACATTATCATGATCAATTGAATTCTGCATTCCTTCCCACTCATAGGTCGTTTCACCGAAATTTGCCGAAAGGTTTCCATAAGGCGGGTAATAGTAGCTGTGCGAGCCTGTTCCCTGCATAGGATACCTCCAGTAATACATCACCTGAGCCATGGCTGTTGCAACGCATCCTGCATATACATGTCCGCCTGAACCATTCGGGTCAACCGGGCAGTAATAATTGTACGGATAGGACTGATTCCATTTGCTGGTAATTAATGGTTCGACCGATTTACCATCTTTTGACAAATCAAATAATGTCGGGTCAGGTGAAGAATAATAATCCCAGAGCGCCTTTATCTCGGCTGACTGCGTCAGCGTATTGCTGCGGATGTAAGCAATTTCATCGCTGTACGACTGCATGAAGTTCCTGTAGGAGTCGGGCTGATCCTTATCCACGTAAACCGCATCGAATGAATATCCTATTACCGGTTGGAGAATATCCTCTGCCGAAACGATCACATATCCCTTGCCGGGCAGAGTGAAAACAAAATAGTCATCCAGTCCTCTTGCTGATTTGGTATAGGTTTGATCCCATACCAAAGCATTGTAATCAATTCCACTCTTATACAAATTGGCTTTCCCGTAATAAAAATTCCTGGCTACCAGGCTGGCTTTTTTCACATCGACACCAGACGAGAAGCCACCGGAGATGATACATAATACAAATACTGAAAGGAGCAGACTTTTCTTCTTCATGATCATGAATTTTTTTTGCAAACATAGCGATTCAGCTGAAATTACCAAACGAACCGCGGTTATTGTAACTTATGAACCTGAGACATTTGAAATTCCTGGAGGGTTGTATAGAATTACTTTTTCGTAACAGGGGATTCATTATTCAATTGGCAGGCGGGAGCCTGAACAGATATTTATGGCTGAGGTAAAGCCACAGCCGAACCGGTAACTTTAGCCGAACGGTATTTATGAGTTACTCTCAGCAGCCGATATCTTTGCATATCCAAGGAGTTCAATATCTTTTTCCTGTCCTATTAAATGAGCCTTACCATCCTTGATCAGATAAATGTCATCACAAATTTCCATTATGTGAGAGTACAAATGGTCAGTAATCAGTATACCTTTATTAATCTTTTCTTTTAAGATCATTTTTTTGATCCTGTCGACGTGCAAAGGCATGATATGAGAAAACGGCTCATCCAATAAACAGAACTTTGTTTTAGATGAAAGGATCAAATATATTTCGATGATTCTTCTTTCACCACCTGATAGCTCGTCAATACCGGACCGGTAATGCTTCTTAAATTCCGGAAATTGATCTGAGAAGTTTGAAAAATCAAGTCTGAAATCCCTGAAAATTCTTTTAATCGTCAGGAATTTCGGAATAAAACCGAATTGAGGTAAGAACATCAGATCGCCCGGTCGTCGTGATGGTTCCAAAAGAGCTTCTTTATCAATCCTAACTATTCCATTCAAGGGTTTCAGCTTTCCATAAATGATGTTCATCAAGCATGATTTACCAGCTCCGTTCCGACCGAGAAGTCCTGTTACGCTGTTTGTTTCGCATTTTACATAGACATCCTGTAAAACTCGTTTATCCGTGAATTCAAGAATTACACTATCTACTTCTAAAGTATGAATCATAATATCCACACCAAGACAACAATTAATAAAAAAAATATAACCAGGTCTATTGTCAATGTGTAGATCCACAAAATCGATTTGGAAAGCCCAAGATTCTGGTAATAATAAAATTCCTTTTTCCTGAACAGGTTTATGTAAAGAATGATAATACCCAGCATAATAAGTTTAAACATCAGAACGGTTGAAAGTACTTTAAGTCCGTTCATAGCAACCGCACTTAAACTGGCTAGCGTAATGATGCTGCTTGCAATGGCAAACGACCTGTAAAATGTCAGTATTAATCTCAAATTCTTTCTTTTGTTAATGCTTGCTAAAAACTTATCTGTTTGAAAAACTACATCCTGCAAATAACCACTCAGTGAAATTTTATGATTTTTCTTTTCTTATTTTCTCTTGTTTTAACCCGGATAATTCACAAACTTAATATAAATTATCCGTAATCATTATGCGACTAAGAAAAGCTAATATTTTAATGCAATTCTTTTTTAAAATATAAGCTTTTCTAAGTCGGCCTGCCCGCCGGAGTAGATTCTTCCGCACGCAGGCGGGGGTTAACCTGCAAAAGTAGCCTGAAGTATAAATTTAGGAATTAATCAGGCTATGAAACGGAGGTTCAAAACTGCACAGTGAACAGAAAGCCAATTTCTTTGTTATCAATCTTTCCTGAACCGTTGACAGCTTATTTCCATAAGATTTTCATTTCCTCTCAGCGGGCGGATGGTATAGGTGTAGCTGTATTCGCCATAATTGAGCGTATATTGTTCATGAGGCCGTGCGCCCCAGCTGTCGTCGCCGCCAACGCCGGTTTGCCCGTAATCCACATTTAGTGTGATAAAATCCTTCTTGACAAGGTCCTTTGTGTGCCGGTAATTATCGGCGCTGCCCTGGTCGAAGTCATTGGTGGTATAGTTAAGGGCTGAGAAGCTGACCAATGAATCGGCTATCACCATCAGTCCCCTTCCCTTTTCGTCCTGCAGTGCAACCCAGCGCGTGTCGGTCCGGTAACCGTTCTCCTGCGGGCGGATGTACGGGAAGTACAATCCATCTGTTGTACCGGTGTAAATCCCGACAAAAGCACCGGTTTTCCGGTCGCAATAATTTTCCTGTGGACCACGACCATACCAGGTGACTTTTGAAAACTGCCCGGGTATCTCGAGCCGTGTCCCGTATCGCGGCATTTCGGGCATCCCGCGTTCTTTTTCGAGGATGGCAGCACTGCGGCTACCAGCAATATCCGTTACTTTCGTAAGGTCACCGGGTTTGAAATCCAGGTTGACAAGCAACTGATCGCCGGGTTCGGAAGCAATTTCTTCCTGGTTTAAAGCTCTGCCCCAAAGCATGAATTTATCCATCTCTCCATCGAAGAATCTGTCTTCGCCTTCCCAGCCGCCAATGAATGTTTCGCCATTCACAACCATCGGAACGGCATTTGCCAGGTGTTTCTCTTCGATAAGCTGTCCCCCAGAGTATAATTTCAGAAATTTATCCTGAACACTGTATACGACGGCAAGATCATATTTTTTGCCTGTTTCGAAGGGATAATCAAAGTAAACATAATCGGTTCCATAAATAAAGAAGCACAATTTGCTGCTGCGGAATTCGAAATGCAATGTTCCGGGTTCCCATTCACGGTTTTCCCAGATACCGTTCTTTCGCCCGAAGGTATTTGGGGTTATTCCAAATTTCAGCGTGAAACCGGGTAACGGCTCATTTCCGACCGGAAGAAGGCTCAGCATGACCGGTTCATCTGCAGAAAACCTGAAGGCATTCCTCCCCTGGTTGACAGAATAATACTCCCGTTTCCTTTCGACGGGCGGCGCGGGAATGAAATGATTTTCGACTTCGATGTCCCCGTTGCCGAGAATCCTGTAGACCGTCCTGTTTTCTGAATTGACTTTTTTAAGACCGAAGACAACCTCGATCCGGACTTCCGATTTGCCGGCTTTGACAACAGCAAATTTTGCCGGGGGCTGTTGCTTGCCCGATTCCTTCCAAACTGTACACCTCGTTTCTATTCCATTTCCGAAATCATTGTCAGTCGGAGCCCGCCAGAAATTGAGTTGCGGACCTGTATTCATCAGTTCTTCGCCATAAAACTTATATGAAGAGATCCTGCCGAAATCCTTGTCGAACGTAATGGTGAACTGATTTCCCGAGACCGATAACAAGGTTTCATTCTCTGCAATTTTGAGCGGGGACAAATTATCCGTCACTATCGGAGTTGTTCTTTTGCTGCCCGGCAGAGCCAGTTGTTCGGCTGCAATCGTGAATCCTTCCGGAAGCAGGTCTTTCTCCCGGTTCGTAACATAGCTGATGTTCATGAAGTACTCATGATCCGGCTCATTCATCAAATCAGCAACCGGAATGGTAAGTTCCACGCTTTGCCGTGGCTGAACCACAGGTAATCCTGATGAACCTGATCCGATGATTTGTCCGTTGGAAAGCAGGTCCCACTTCAGGTCAACAAATCCAAGGGTCTGAAAGAAGTATTTATTGTAGATACTGATTGTTCCCTTCCACGGATCGAGCAAAGTAGTTTTAATATCCTGGTAAACCTTTTTCACTTCATACAGCCCGGGATCGGGAGTTCGGTCAGGATAAACAATTCCGTCGCAGCCGGAGTTGGCATCGGAAAGCACGTCCGGCGGACCGAAATCACCGCCAAAAGCATAATATCCGGTTCCCTTTTCATCCTTTGTTAAAAAGCCCTGGTCGATCCAATCCCAGATACAGCCTCCCTGAAGCTGGTCGTATTTTTCGATCACATCCCAGTAATCCTGCAGGTTGCCTGTACTGTTGCCCATCGAGTGAGCGTATTCGCACATGATCAGTGGTCGCTTCTGCTTTTGGCTGGCATATTTCTCAATGTATTCGATTGAAGCATACATCGGACAGTAAATATCTGTGTTGGGACCCAAAAGGGCGCGTTCATAGTGAACCGGACGTGTCTGATCACGGTTGTGAATCCATTCATAACAGGCGCTGAAATTAACACCGTCGCCGGCTTCGTTACCCATTGACCAGATGATAACCGACGGATGATTTTTGTCCCTTTCCACCATCCTTTTAACACGGTCGAGGTGCATATCCATCCACAACGAATCTTTGGCAAGGCTTTCAGCCCCGTAACCCATCCCGTGCGATTCAATATTGGCTTCGTCGATCACGTAAATTCCATATTTGTCGCAGAGACTGTACCAGTAGGGATCGTTGGGATAATGACAGGTTCGTACAGTATTGATATTGTTTTGCTTCATCAGCGTGATATCCTTCAGCATCAATTCTCTTGAAACCACATGACCGTTCAGCGGATCATGCTCGTGCCTGTTAACTCCTTTTAAAAGGACCGGTTTGCCATTGACCAGCAATTGTCCGCCCCAGACAACAGAGGTGCGAAAACCGATCCATTCGCTGATGGCTTCTGTGATGTTGCCCTCCCCATCTTTCAGAAGAATCAGAAGCCGGTACAGGTTCGGTGTTTCAGCCGACCAGGGTTTGATGTTCGGAATAATACCGTTGATCTGAACACCTGTCATGGCTGATGCCGTGAATTCTGCTGCCTTACTGCCAAGAAATACCTGATGTTCGCCGGCATCGGTTAAAATGGCTTCAACCTCCCTGAATGGTCTTTTTTCGGTGGACGACAGATTCTGAAGATTTATCCTGAGATCGAAAAGTCCGTTTAAATAATCTTTTGATAATCCTGCACTGGCAAAAAAGTCGGCAATGTGAACCTCCGGCGTTGCAAACAGATAAACATCGCGCTCGATCCCGCTGACACGCCAGAAATCCTGGCATTCAAGGTAAGAGCCATCCGACCAGCGAAAGACCTGAAGCGCAACCAGGTTTTCACCTTTAACAAGATACTGGGTAATATTCCATTCTGCAGGAGTTTTACTGTCTTCGCTATATCCAACTTTTTGTCCGTTGATCCAGACATAGAAAGCCGATTTTACTGCACCGAAATGGATGAACACCTGTTTACCATTCCATCCTTCAGGAATCGAGAAAGTTCTTCGGTACGAACCGACCGGGTTATAATCATGCGGAACATGTGGCGGGTCGGGATCATTGGTCCATTCGTACGGAATGTTCACATAGATGGGGTAACCATAACCGTTCCATTCCCAGTTGGCAGGCACCTGAAAGTTGTCCCAGGAGCTGTCGTCGAACTCACGTTTAAAAAATTCAGCCGGACGGTCAGCAGGATTTCCAACCCAACTGAACTTCCATGTACCATTCAGTGAAATATAAAGCGGTGAACTTTCCTCATTCTGAGTTAAAGCATCTTCCCTATCCGGAAAAGGGACAAATGAAGCATGGGGCTGGATTTTATTTTCGCCGAACACTTTCGGATTTTCCAGTTCCGGCGGAAAATCAGCCTGACCATGAGCAAGCCTCAGGCAAAGCACTAAAAACAGGGTGAAACACACTTTCATAATCTTGAAATTTAATAATGTATCTTTTGAAATAGACCAAGGATAAAAAATTTTCTGCGGAATTTGTTCCGGCTCATAGGCGGGATCAGCGGTTCAGACATTTTTATAAGCGGAAACTAATTGCTTACGAGGAAAAATCAAAGCTCAAAATTATAGGCTATGCCTATTCCCAGGTGAATGTTTTTGACCGGCACAGCAACTTCCTTTTCTTTAACGGTGAACGTTTCGGAATCCTGGTTCCATTCAACATCGTCAATCAGGGCAAATGTCGGCTTGGAGTTGGCATATTCAGCGACCAAACGGATAACATACCCGCTTTTAAAAGCGTAGCGAATACCTCCTCCGATGGAATATCCAAGAGCAGGAACGGCTTTGGTGCTGCTTTGCCAGGATACCAGCCCCGACTCGGGAAAGTTGACATCGAGGGTTTGTGAAGGTCTCCAGGCGAGGCTTAGTCCACCCATTGCTCTCACATCAAAATTGAATCTGCCAAGGGGATAGGTAAAATTCGGACCGATAAACAGATTCAGATATTTCCACACCCCGAAATCCTGGACAATGCTGTCAGCCGGAAAATCTTCCGGGTCGTAGAAGCTTTCAACGATTTCATTCCGAAGCTGGTCCATGTACATTTGCCCGGATGTATAATTGCTGGCAAAGGTCACCGTAGCCCCTATTCCCATATAATCATCGGGGAACCATGCTGCATCAAATGCAAAAACGAAACCTGTGTTGGCAAAGCCATTCACCGAGTCGGCAATGCTTTTCCCCGAAAAGCTGCCCTGTGGAAATGCACCCCCGACACTTAATCCAAGGTAATTGTAATCCTGTCCGGAAACTCCGTTTATCAGACATATCAATAATACCAGGGGAAAAATCCTTGACATCTTCATCACTTCATAATTTTCTATAAAAATACAATTTTTCGGATGTGACGAACATGCCACTGAAAGTGAGTGATCAAATTGAAATTTTCGAATGAAGGGAGTGAAATCCTGAAAGTCTAAAATGCGACGATTTCTCTTCCGAAAGGCGAAAGGGCAACGGTCACAAGTTTAAAATGCTGCCTGGCAAAAGGAATTCCAATAATGGTGATGAAGAGCAAAATACCGAAGACGGCATGCGAAAAAGCAATCCAGATGCCTCCGAGCAATAACCAGAGCAGATTCATGATGGCAATAATACATCCGGTATATTTTTGGTTAACCACTGTAGTTCTTCCAAATGGCCATAATGCAAGCGAAGCTAGTTTTAATGTCTGAAAACTGAAAGGTATCCCGACAATGGTGATCATTAAAAGGATGCTGCTTATAAAATATTCCAAAGAAATGATAAAACCACCAAATACCAGCCAGATTAAATTTCCTGCTAATTTCATTGAGTATCTCTGCTAAAATACCTGGATGAACAAATATGCCTGTATAATACCATCAGGGGTTTAATAATCCGAGTAAAATCTTCCTGATAATTACTTTTGTCAAAAATATTTACTTTGCTTTGAATAAAAAATTTTTTCTGCGTTATAATCCAATTAACAATTGCCTCAGCGCACAAAAATGAAATCTATCATTAAACAAAATTTACAGGAGGCTGTTAATCCGGGTAAAATTTAAGAATTTATGTCCATCATCATTCCTTATCTTCACCTTCTGGGTATCATGGTGCTAATGGGTTCGCTGATTTCGGAACACATCATGCTCAAACCCCGGATGACAAATGAACAGATCAAAGCGCTTGCTATCACCGACCTTGTTTATGGTTTGTCTGCAGTTCTAATCCTGATAACAGGATTATTAAGGTGGTTTGTTTACGGTAAGGGTGCAGCATTTTATAACCATAATTCTTTGTTTCATCTGAAACTGACTCTTTTTGCAATTGCAGCGATCCTCTCGGTTTTCCCAACCATCAGGTTCCTGAAATGGCGAAAACAGGTAAAGGCGGGCATTGATCCGGCAATCGAGGTAAAACAAGTGAAGGGGCTTTTGATGTTTATCCGACTTGAAATGCTGATTGTTGCGATGATACCTTTACTTGCCGTGTTGATTGCCAGAGGGTATGGTAATTGAGTCGAACGGACTGCGTTCAGTGCGAAACTTTATGCTCTGAACCATCTAAGCCAAGCTCTATTTATTTTACCGATTTCGAACATAAAAAAAGTCACATCTGTGGCTTGTTGTGGGAGCTACTGGATTCGAACCAGTGACCCTCCCGACTGTAAACGTCGGGATGCTCTGAACCAGCTGCGCCTTTGAATATTTTCCCGATTTCGATCATAAAAAAAGCCACTTCTGTGGCGTGTTGTGGGAGCTACTGGATTCGAACCAGTGACCCTCCCGACTGTAAACGTCGGGATGCTCTGAACCAGCTGCGCCTTTGAATATTTTCCCGATTCCGATCATAAAAAAAGCCACTTCTGTGGCTTGTTGTGGGAGCTACTGGATTCGAACCAGTGACCCTCTGCTTGTAAGGCAGATGCTCTGAACCAGCTGAGCTAAGCTCCCGTTTCTTATTTCGCCTATTCAACTCCCCAGTGACCCTCCCGACTGTAAACGTCGGGATGCTCTGAACCAGCTGAGCTAAGCTCCCATTTTATTTAGCTTATTCAACTCCC
>Ga0233425_10009314_pt1 | contig 12542 bp, 9 predicted proteins | sample Watercolumn_Towu_2_FD_181712 | JGI IMG/M metagenome (GOLD analysis project Ga0233425, IMG submission 181712) | Freshwater microbial communities from Lake Towuti, South Sulawesi, Indonesia - Watercolumn_Towuti2014_140_MG | ecosystem: Environmental > Aquatic > Freshwater > Lake | place: Indonesia...
CGGGGCCGCAGATCGGGCCCGTACTCCGTCACCGTCGTGGAGCCCACGTCGAAGGCGCCCTGCCCGAAGTCGATCTTCAACATCATCTCTTCGACGCTCTGCAGGACCGGGCCTTCGGCCCCCTCGTGGAGGGAGGCCTGGGTGTGCACGTACCCGACGGGCGCGCCCATCAGAGAGGCGCGGAACCACGCCTCGCCGGTGAGCTGTGTCAGGTCGATCTCCCCCACGTCGGGGAGCGCGTCGGCCGACCAGCCCACGCCGTGGGACAAGAGCAGGCTCAACAGGGCCATGCAGGTTGCCTCGCGCAAGTGCCGCATCCTCGGCCTCAGGGGTGCTCGCCGCGTCGTCGATCCAGCGTCTGGCGAGCGATCTCTTCGGTGCTCAACTGCATGAACGCATCGACGATCTCCGGGTCGAACGCGGTCCCCGACTGCAGGCGGATCTGGGCGAACGCGTCCGCGGACTCCAGGCCGCCGATCCCGTCGACCCCACTGACCAGGCGATCGTACGTGTCCACAACGGCGACGAGGCGGGCCTGGAAGGGGATCTTGTCGCCGGAGACGCCCTCCGGGAAGCCCGCGCCATCCCATCGTTCGTGGTGGTAGAGCACGACCTGACAGATGGGGTACAGGAACTGCACGGGCGCGAGGATGCTGCGCCCGATCAAGGGGTGCATCTCGTAGAACATGCGCAGCTCCACGTCCGGCTCCCCCGACGCGTCCAGCGCCGGGGCCTCCACGCCGATCTTGCCAATGTCGTGGAGCACGGTCGAGAAGCGCAGGAGCTCCAGATCGTCTTCCAGGAGGCCCAACCGCTCACCGAGGCGCTGCGCGATGGCGGTGACCCGCTCGGAGTGACCGTAAGTGACGGGATCGCGCGCTTCGATGGCGATGGTGAGAGCCCGAACGGTCTCGTAGTAGCTGCGGCGGATGTCCTCGTACAGTTGGGCGTTCTCAATCGCGATGGCGGCGAGGTTGGCGAACGCCTCCAGGAGCGCTACTTCGTCGCGGGTGAAGGTCCGTTCGGCGTGGGCGTACACCCGCATCACCCCCAACACCTCGTCCTTCACGCTCAGGGGAACGGAAAGAACCGAGGTCAACCCCTCCTTGGTTGCCTCGCTGGCGTACTGGAAGCCCCCATCATCGGTCACGTTCCGCAGGGCGACGGTCTCCCCCGCCATGACCCGCTGATCGATGGCGCTCCGGTCGACTTTCACCGGCCCCTTGGACAGATAGGCGCGGCTGAGCCCCCGGGAAGCGCGTAGCTGCAGTAACCCGCGGTCCTTATCGAGCAGGCGGATGGAGCAGGCCCGCACATTCATGACCTGCTCGGCGCTGTCCGCGATGACCTTCAGGACCGCCTCGAGGCGGAGGCTGGACGACACGGAGCTGGCCACGCGGTAGAGCGTCTCGAACTCGCTGGCGCGCTGCCGGAGAATGAACCCGATGCGCGATGAGGCCATCCCAACCACGAAGAAGAAGAGCGTGCGCAGCCCGATGTCCGCCGGGTTCTGCCAGTAGTGCTCGGGATCCGCGGCAGCGAGGTCCGCGGGCATCATCGGGCCGCAGAGCAAGGCCGCCAGCAGGCCGGCCATCAGGGCCCCGATGTCGCCTGCGACGTAACCCGCCCAGATGATCGGCAGGTAGTAGAAGTGGACCGCAACCCCCTGCGCGCCACCGGAGACATAGACGAGCACCGTGATCAGGACCATCGAGATCACGTTCAGGATCAGGCTCGCGATGAACCGGAGCTTGGACGGCTGCTTCAAGGCTGATGTCCCCTTACGGAGGCAGCATTCGTCGGCGACTGACCCTACCGCACCTTCGAGCCCAGCGGGCAGTCGCGATCCAGGGTGACGAGGGCGAGGGGCTCCTTCTCACCCGCCGCCAGGAGCATCCCGTGGGACGGTACCCCGCCGATCGTGGCAGGCTTCAGGTTCGCCACCAGCACGACTCGCTTGCCGATCAACGTCTCTGGCGGGAACTGCAGAGCGATTCCGGCGGCCACCGTCCGGGTCTCCTCGCCAACACGCACCGTCAGCCGCAGGAGGCGGTCCTTCCCTTCGACCCGGGCCGCCTCCACGATCTCGGCGACGCGCAGGTCCAGGCGCGCGAACTCCTCGATGCCCACCTCGATCGGTGTGGTCGGCGGAGGCGCCTTGGCCTCTGCGCCCGCCGCGGCGGGCTCCGGCTTCGGGCGCCGGGCCTCCAGGCGCGCCTGCGCCCGCCGCAGGTCGATGCGGGGGAAGATCGGCTGGCCCCGGGTGATGCGGCCTCCGGAAGGCAGCCGACCCGCAACGCACTCGGCCCACGTGGCCGCGTCGAAGCGGTCTCCGAGCCCCAACTGCTGCCAGATCTCCCGCGCGACCGCCGGCATAAAGGGCGAGATGAGCACCCCCACCACCCGCAGGCAGTCGAGGAGGTCGTACAGCGTCGCGGCCAGCTCCACCGACTTGCCGGCCTTGTGCAGGTCCCAGGGCGCCCGTTCGTCTACGAAGTGGTTGCCGGCCCCAATCAGCCGCCAGATGGCGGCCAGAGCGCCGCTGAGATCGAGGTCCAGCAGCGCAGCTCCCGCCGCGTCGGCCGCCGCAGTGATCTCCGCCGCCAGACCGCCGGCGGCCGGGCCAGGTGTCGGGATCACCCCTTCAGTGAAACGCTCGACCAGAGGCAGTGTGCGGTTCAGGAGGTTGCCTAGATCGTTCGCCAGATCGTCGTTGAACCTCTGCATCACGGCGTCGCGCTTGTACACCCCGTCCAGTCCGAAGGTGACCTCGCGCATCAGGAAGTAGCGGACCGCGTCCACACCCACGTCGAGCTTGCAGCCCGACACGTCGGCCAGCTCGCCGGCGGTCTCCAGGGGGTTGACAAGGTCCCCGGCGCTTTTCGAGATCTTGCGGCCGGTCTCCCCGCCGCCGGTGAGCCAGTAGCCGTGGGCGAAGATGCGGTCGGGCAGCGGCAGACCGAGAGCCATCAGCATGGCAGGCCAGATGGTCGCATGGAAGCGGACGAGGATGTCCTTCGCCATGACCTGCACGCCTGCCGGCCACCACTTCGCCATTTCCGCCTCGTCCTGCATGTACCCGGCGGCGGTGAGGTAATTGATCAGCGCGTCGAACCAGACGTAGACCGTCTGCCCGGGGTCGTCGGGAACGGGAATGTCCCACTCGGACGCCGTCCGGCTGATGCAGGCGTCCTGGAGTCCCTGCTTGATGAACGCGACGACCTCGTTCCGGCGGCTCTCCGGTCCGATGAGGTTCGGTTGGTCCTCGATGGCGCGTAGCAGCCGATCCGCGTAGGCAGAGGTGCGAAAGAAGTAGGCCTCGGTCTGAGTTCGCGTCACAGCGCGCTTGCAGTCGGGGCAGGTGCCGTCGAGCAGGTCTTTCTCGAGGAAGTACGTCTCACACGGGAGGCAATACCAACCCTCATACTGTCCCCGGTAGATGTCCCCCGTCTCCCGCAGCCGGGCAAAGACCTGCTGGACGACGCCCACGTGCTCGGGCTCGGTGGTGCGGATGAAGCGGTCGAAGCCGCAGTGCATCTGCTCGAAAACAGCCCGGAACTCGGCAGACTTCCGATCGACGTGCTCCTGGGGGGTGATGCCCTCGCGGCGGGCCGCTTCGACGTTCTTCTGTCCGTGCTCATCCGTACCGGTAAGGTAGAGCACGTCCTCGCCCAGCAGACGGTGGAAGCGCGCCAGCACGTCCGCCGCCACGGTCGTATACGAATGCCCCACATGCGGCTGGGCATTCACGTAGTAGATGGGCGTGGTGATGAAGAACGCGCCCGGCTTACCGTCTGGCATCTCGTGTAGACATCCTCTCCCGGCCACTGGGGCCGGTTCATCGGCGGGACTGTCGGCCGGGCCGAAGCCCCCGCTCAGCCCTCGCTCGGCGGCGCAGCGGCCGACGGTCCTCCGTCCCCGGACCTCGGCTGGCGCCTCCGACCGCGACGACGACGGGCGGCCCCACTGGGAGCGGCCTGCGACGCAGGCTCCTGAGGCGCAGGAGCTTCGGGCGGAGCCGCGGCCGCCCCAGCCGAAGCGACAGCAGGTCGCCGTTTGCGGGTCCCGCGCCGCCGACGCTTCTTCGGCGCCTCCGCCGCCTCAGACTCCCCCGCCGCCGGAAGCGGCGCGGGGCGAGGCTCGGGGGGCGCGGCCCGCCGCACCGGAGCCGGCGCAGGCGGTCTCGGGGCAGCCTCGCGCACGTCGCCGAGAGCCACCTCCACGGGGCCGTCGTCCGTCATCACCGTCAGCCGCTCGCGCAGGACGTCGACCGCCTTGACCTCGCCCCGGCCCTCAGGCGTGACGACGGACGTTCCCACGGCCGGGAGTCGGCCCCGGGCTTCGCGGTACTGCTCGTGCTCGTACCGCAGGCAGCACATCAACCGGCCGCACTGGCCGCTGATCTTGGTGGGGTTCAGCGCGATGTCCTGGTCCTTGGCCATCCGAATCGTGACCGGATGGAAGTTGCGCAGGAATGCCGCGCAGCACAGATGACGGCCGCACGGCCCCAGGCCGCCCAGGATCTTCGCCTGATCGCGGACGCCGATCTGCCGCACCTCGATCTCGGCGTCGTAGATCTCCTTCAGCCGCCGCTGCAACTCCTGGAAGTCCGCCGCCTCGTCGGACGCGAAGCTGAAGGTGATGCGCGCTCCATCGAAGGCGTACTCCACCTCGACCAGCTTGGCCACGAGGGCCATCTGCCGGAGCAAGCGCTGGCAGACCCGGCGGGCCTCCTCCTCGCGCAGCCGGTTCTCCTCGCCGCGACCCATGTCCGTCGCGGTCGCCCGACGGAGAATCGGTTTGAGCTTGCCTTTCGCACGCTCACCTTGCGGAGTCGTCGAGACGACCTCCGCCAGTTCGCGGCCGCGGGAGGTCTCGGCGACCACACGCTCCCCCGCCTGCAGGTTCAGACCGCGGGCCGAGAAGTAGTATACCTTCCCGGTGGGCCGGAAGCAAACGCCGACGACGTCACCCATCCCTCCGCACCTTTCAGCCGGCCGCGGCGGCCGGTGTCCTGGTTCGACCCGCCGAGCGATCGCGGCCTTCCGGTCCGCGATTCCGATGTGTCAGCCTGTCGGTCAGTTCGTCCATTGCCGCAAAGGTCCTGTCGGGAGCGGCCGGATCGTACGCGAAGGCGATCTCCAGCGCCTCGAACGTGGCGCGCGGCAGCACCCGGGCGCCCCGATCGGAGCGCAGGACCCCTGAGGGCCGGTAGATGCGCGCGAGCTGGTCGCGTTCGCGGACCGAGAGCTTGCATTCCTTCCGCAGGCGCACCACGATCTTCCCCGTCTGGGGTGCGATCGACTCGATGCCCGCCGCCGGGCAGGCGAGCTTCAGGCGCACGAGGCGGACGAGGTCCAAGACGGGCTGTGGCGGAGCCCCGAAGCGGTCACGGATCTCTTCCTCCACCGCGCCAAGCTCCTCCTCCGACTTCACCGCCGCCAGCCGCCGGTACAGCGAGATCCGCTGGCGTTCGTCGGGGACGTAGGCGCCCGGGATGACGGCTTCGATGGGGAGATCGACGGTCGGTTCGTCCTCGACGGCGACGGCTTCCTCGCCCTTCAGCGTCCGGACGGCCTCCCCGAGCATTGTGAGGTACATCTCGAGCCCCACGGCTTCCAGATGCCCGCTCTGCTCGGGGCCGAGGAGGTTGCCCGCGCCGCGGATCTCCAGGTCACGCATGGCGATCTTGAAGCCACTGCCGAGTTCCGTGAACTCCGCGAGCGCCTCCAGCCGCGCTTCGGCGGCAGCCGTCATCCGGTCGGGATAGCGGTACAGCAGGTACGCGTAGGCCTGCCGATCCGAGCGCCCGACGCGGCCCCGAAGCTGGTAGAGCTGTGCGAGCCCCAGGCGGTTGGCGTCATCCACGATGATCGTGTTCACGTTCGGGATGTCCAGACCGCTCTCCACGATGGTCGTGCAGACCAGCACGTCGAAGTCGTGCGCATAGAAGGCCATCATCACGTGCTCGAGCTGGTCTTCTTCGAGCTGTCCGTGGCCGACCGCGATGCGGGCTTGCGGCACGAGCTGCTGCACATGCGCCGCGATGTGCTTGATCGAGCGGACGCGGTTGTGGACGTAGTACACCTGCCCCCCGCGTTCGAGCTCGCGCAGGATCGCCTGGCGCACCGCCTCGTCGTCGTACTCCTGGACCGCCGTCCGGATCGGCAAGCGTCCAGCCGGAGGGTCGTTGATGACGCTGATGTCGCGGATCGCCGAGAGGGCCATGTGCATCGTACGCGGGATGGGGGTCGCCGTGAGGGTCAACACGTCCACCGTGGCGCGCAGGTGCTTCAGGCGCTCCTTCTGCCGCACGCCGAAGCGCTGCTCCTCATCGATGACGACGAGGCCCAGGCCCTTGAAGGCGATGTCGGAGTTCAGGAGCCGATGCGTGCCGATGATCACGTCCACGGTGCCGTTCTTGAGCCCGTCCACGACCTTCTGCTGCTCTGCCGAGGACCGGAAGCGGGAGAGCGCCTCGATCGTAACCGGATAGGCCCCCAGCCGCTCGCGGAAGGTGTTGACGTGCTGCTGTGCCAGGACCGTGGTCGGGACCAGCACCGCAACCTGCTTCCCGTCGAGGACGGCCTTGAAGGCCCCGCGGATGGCGACCTCGGTCTTGCCGAACCCGACGTCGCCGCAGATCAGGCGGTCCATCGGGGTCAGGCGCTGCATGTCACCCTTGACGTCCTGGGCGGCGAGGTACTGGTCCGGCGTCTCCTCGAAACGGAAGGAGGCCTCCATCTCCGCCAGCCACGGCGAATCGGGACTGAAGGCGAATCCCTGGCCGTCCTCGCGGGCCCGGTAGAGCTTCAGCAGTTCCCGAGCGAGCAGCGCCGCCGACCGCCGGACGCGCTTCTTGGTCTGCGTCCACCGCGCGCTCTGCAGGGCGTGGATCGTGGGCTCCTTTCCATCGCCGCCCACGTACTTCTGAATGCGATCCATCTGAGTGACGGGCACGTAGATGCGGTCCTCACCGGCGTACTGCAAGGCGAGGTACTCACGCTCGATCCCGCCCACCGTCTGCCGACACGTACCCATGTACTTCGCGATCCCGTGGTTCACGTGTACCACGTGGTCGCCGACTTCCAGATCGGTGAGGGTCGTGATCGAGAAGCCCGGGCGAAACTTCTTGCTCTTCCCGCGCCGGATCTTCTGCCACCCGTAGACCTCGTTCTCTGTGAGCACCACGAGGTCCGCCGAGGGCAGTTTGAACCCGCCGCTCAGCCGCAGCTCGCAGACCGAGACGCGTCCGGTGGCGGTTTCGGCCGCGCCCTCTCCGTTCAAGGAGTGCACGTTCAGCACCTGGCGTCCGCGCAGCGCCGTGATCGTCTGCTCCGGGCTGCTGCAGGCCAGGACGATGCGCTGACCCGTGTGCTGCCACTTCCGCAGCCCATCGGCGAGCAGCTCGAACTGCCCCGCGAAGCTCTCGACCGGCGGGGTATGGAACGAGACCACCGGGGTGCGGGGCGCCCACGGCACCTCCCGCTGCATCAGCGTCAGGTAGACGACGCGGGCCGGCGTGCCCTGTGGCCCCTCCAGGCGCCCCACGAGCTGCTCGGCGCTGAGGCAGGCGGTCTCCGGCAGCCGCAAGTGCGCCCCCGTCCGCAGGCCGCGCACGTACTCGCGGTCGACGTCCGAATGCAAGCGGTCTGCCGCCGACTGGGCCCGCACGGGCTCATCCACGAACACCAGGCCGCCTGCCGGCACGTAGTCGAGCAGTGAGGCGAGCCGCTCATAGAAGAACGGGATGTAATGCTCGAGACCCGCCGCGTGGGCTGCGGTGGAGAGCCGGTGCAGATCGTGCCGCACGCCCTCCCCCAGCCGCTTCGCCTCCTCAAACCGCTCCCGTTCCCTCAGCTTGCGGATCTCCGCCGCGAGGGCGTTCTCAATGCGGGTCATCCCGGCATCGAGGGTCTGGGAGTCCGGGATCAGCTCGGCGGCGGGACCGAAGGCCAGGGAGTCCAGGGGCCGGGTTGAACGCTGGCTGGCCGGATCGAACGTGCGGAGCGACTCGACCTCATCACCGAAGAGCTCGATCCGTACGGGCTCTTCTGCGCCGGCCGGGAAGAGGTCGACGATGTCGCCGCGAACGGAGAACTGACCGACTCCGTTGATGAGATCGGTGCGGTCATAGCCCAGCGCGGCGAGGTCCCGCGCCAGTTGGTCGCGGTCCACCGTGCCCCCGCGTCGCACCTCGCGCAAGCCCGCGCGGACGACCTCCGGCGGCACGGTGAGGTGCATCACGGCACTGACGGCGGCGACGACGACGGTCTTCCGGCCCTGCGCCAGGCGCTCCAGGGCCGCGAGCCGGTCGCCCAGCGTCGTCCGGTCGCCGGGGAGGCCGTCATAGAGCGTCTCGGTGATGGAGGGGTACCGGAGGACGGGGGTCGAGTCGTCGTCGGCGAAGAGCGCGCTCAAGTCATCGAACAGGCGCGCAGCGTGCTCCTCGTTGTGCGCAATGACCAGGGCCGGGTGCTCGGACCGGCGCGCGAGCGCGGCGACGACGAGCGACTTGCCGGCCCCGCTCGCGCCCTCAATGCACAGCCGGTCGCCGTGGGAGGCGAGTCCGGCCAGGATTGTCTGGAACTCCTCCGAGCTCTCCAGTAGGGCCAGCAGGGCGTGCATCCGGGTCCTGTCGGCGCCATCGGCAGAAACGCCATCGGCCCGAGACCGTGATCTCGGGCTAGGATGGGCGAGGATGGCTGTCGTGGTTCACAATCCAGCGGACGCGGTTACTGATCGCCGAAGGGATCATCCGCGTCCATCGGCTCAGGCGGCTCATAGTAGCCGGGTGGCTCATCGTCGGGTGGCCGGCCGCCCGTCGGCGCGGGTGGAGGCGCCCCCTGGCGGTTCGCTTCGCGACGCTCGCGTTCGGCGCGGCTCTCCAGGAAGCTGATGCGGTCGGCCTGCACCTCGAAGTCCTTGCGCGGCTGGCCGTCCTGCGTGGTCCACGTGCGGCTCTGCAGGCGACCCTCCACCCCGCACGGCGCGCCCTTGCTGAGGTACTGTCCGCACAGCTCGGCGGTCTTGCGCCAGGCAACGATGTTGATGAAGTCGGTCTGCTTGTTCCCCTGCTCGTCACGCCCGAACGGGCGGTCCACCGCCAACGTGAACCGCGTCACCGCGATCCCGTTCTGCGTGTACCGCATCTCGGGGTCTTTCGTCAGCCTACCCACCAGCACTACGCTGTTGATCACCGTCGCGCCCCCCAAGCTCGTAGACTGTGGGTCCTGTCAGACTACTCCTCGGCAGGCTCGGGTTCGGCCTCAGCCGCAGGCTCCTCCGAGGGCTCCTCGGCCGGTTCCGGCGCTTCCACCACCCCCTCCGCCTCGGCTGGCTCGGCCGGCTCCTCCGTCTCGGGGGCCTCAGGCGCGGCGTCCGGGGCGGCCTCCGTCGGCGCCTCGGCCTCCTCGGCCGGCGGCGTCGCGGAGACGGGCCGCCAGATGGCCCGCGGGTTGGGGACCACGATCATGTGGCGCAGCACCTGCTCCTCGAGGTCCATCTCCCGCCGCAGGGCATCGATGGCCGTCGATTCCGCCGTGAAGTAGCAGATCACGTACGTCCCGCGCTTGCACCCCTCGATCTCATACGCCAGCTCCCGGCGCTCCCACACCTCGTGCAGGTCGATGGTCCCGCCGATCTGCCCGATCGTCTCTGCAACCCGACCCATGAGGGCCTGCAGGTCCTCCTCGGTCGCATCGGGTCGCACAATGTACATCCCCTCATACAGTCGTGCCGGCAAAGTAACGTCACCTCTTCCTATGGTCTTGGGCCCTCACTCGCCGTCCGGTCATCCACGAGACGTGAATGATGGCGCCCGGCACGGGCACCGGACGGTCACCAGGGCAGGAAGGCACCGCGCCGGCTCGCGCCGGCGCGTACACTGCCCAGAGTATACCACAGACGCGCAGGGGAGGCAACCCGGAGGCCGGGTGGCTGATGAAGGTCAAGGCGGCCGCCGAGGCAAAGCCACCACTGAGGTGATGCGAGCATGCGAACCGCGCTTCTGGCTGTTGGTTGCACAGGGATGCTCGGAGCGACGGCGGCGGCCCAGAACGTCGCGGTCTACGAGTCCGAGGCCAACGCAGCGGAGTACCGCGGGATCTACCAGGAGCCGCTGCGGGCGTGGTTGCAGTCGCGGGACATCGCCTTCGAGGTGATCGGCGATGCCGTGGCAGAAGACGGGGCCGCGTTGGCGGAGTACGACCTCGTGCTGGCAGCCAGTGTGTACCTCATCCCGGACGCGGGTGCCACGGGGCTCGTTCAGTACCTCCACGACGGAGGACGGGTCATCTGGCTTGATTCGCCGGCTCGGTGTCGTCTGCCCGACTTCCGCGCGGCGGTCGGCCTCGGGCCCGACACCCGCTATTCGCCCTTGAGGGAGGTCACGTTCCGCCGTGTCGGGGACACACACCCCGCGGCGCTCTCCGTCGAAGAGCAGACCGTCGCCCGATCGGTGGGGAACGCGGCGGTTCAGGCGGCTGATGGGGCCTCCGTGCTCTATGAGACGCAGGGCTTGGCGCCGGATGGCGAGGAAGTCGCGTTGCCTGCAGTGTTCCTGGCGCGTCCGGGCAACGGCCTCGCGCTGGTGTACAACTGGATTCCTCCCAACCCGGCCCTCGATCCGCTCCTGGCGGACGGACTCGACTTCATGCTCGCCGACGTGCGCCTCGGGGACCAGCCCCTCGTGCTGGCACCCCGGGCGGTCGCCCCGGTCCTGCACCAACCCGAGCCGCTGGCGACGGACATCCGCATCTACCGCCGGGCCGAGACTGCTGAGCCCCAACTCCGCCTCTCGGTCGTCTTGGCTGCCCCGGACGGGAAGGAGTTGACGGCTGAGACGTCCGGCCCGCCGACCTGGACCGCCCCGGAGGGAGATGTGATGGCCGGAGTGGCGCGTGTCCGTCTTCGCACCACGGGGCTGCCCGATGGGACGTACACCGTGCGGGTGGCGGCGAGGGCGGACGGCATCGATGAGCAGGCCGAGTTGGAGGTGCAGCTCACCGGGGAGCGCTGGGCGGCCATTGAGCGAGCGAAGCGCGAGCGGAGACGGGAGCTGGAGCCTCGGCTGCTGGGGACGCTGGGCGACTACGACGCAGAGCCCCGCACCCCGGAGGGCCGCGTTGACCTGCCCCGTCTGCTGGAGCAGATCGAGACGGCGCACATGACGATGTACGACTTCCTCATCTGGCACGCGCCCACCGATTGGGAGGACTTCCAGACCTTCTTGCCCCTGGCGCAGGAGCGCGGTCTCAAGGTGTGGGTGACCCTCTGCCCGCCCAGCGAGCAGGGCGCCGGGATGCCCTGGTCGGAGCCCTACCGGCTCGACTACCTCACTTGGGCGGAGGAGATCGGGAAGCTGTCGGCGGAGTACGACAACCTCGTGGCCTTCGTGGTCGACGACTTCTGGTCCGGTCAGAACCACAGCCTCTTCACGCCCGAGTACATTGCCCGGATGGTCGAGGCCCTCCGCAAGCACAACCCGAAGCTCGCGTTCCTCCCGACCATCTACTGGGACACCATCGGCGACGAGGACTGGATCGAGGCCTACGGGCCGCTCATCGACGGCATCGTCTTCCCGTACTGCGAGTATGTCACGGGGGACGAACTCGCCGAGCAGCTCGCGGCTTGCCGGCAGTGGATCGGCCCGGACAAGTTCCTGCTCGTCAATGTCTACGCCGCGGGCTCGGGCGGCGCCGACGCCCCTCCCCGCACCGCGGAGTACATGCGCAAGACCCTCATCCTGTCCCGCGAACAGTCCGACGGCATCCGTATCTACTGCCTGCCGAAGGAGAGCCTGCTGGAGGACGAGATATACGCCGTGACGGCGGAACTGTACGGGGAGTGGCGAGGTGAGGAGTAGGCCAGACCAGAGGAAACCGATATTGCTGTGATCTCGCTGACACATCAATATCAGTGTATTGGGACGTTGCGGAACGGACATCCGGCTTGACTCGAGTGGGAGGCTCCCTCAGGGCATCCACCGTGTGCGTTTGGCGGATGTCGAGGCGGCCTTCTGCTGAAACGAGGCGCGGTCGCGGCCGTGGGAGGGTGTGCGGGCCGCCTTCGGAGTCGACTTCGCCCCGGACACTTCGGGGTGGTACGTACGGTACCTGATGATGGCCCGAGACGGGCAGCATGTTGGCGTGCTCCCGATCGCCCTGGACGACATCGGAGCGATCGGCGACGCGCTCATCTCCGGCCGCATCGCGCGCAGGTGGACGCAGGCCAACCTCGCCCACGCCCTGGGCATCCCCCCACAGCAGGTCCAGCGCTACGAGGCCACGCGGTACCGACAAGCCAGCCTCGTGCGACTCGCGGACATCGCTGCAGTACTGGGCGTTCGGCTGGAGGGGACGGCCGTGCTGGCAACACCCCCCCCGGAGGGCGCGGCCCCTCCGGCTTGAGGCGCTCGTCAGACCCGAGCCCTACTCCAGCACCCTCACCCGGATGTTGCGGTACTCGACGGACGAGTGGTTGCCCTGCAGCATGAGCGGGCCGGGCTCGGCCACCTTGTCGTCGACGTGACCGCCGGTCGC
>Ga0233425_10009315_pt1 | contig 12540 bp, 9 predicted proteins | sample Watercolumn_Towu_2_FD_181712 | JGI IMG/M metagenome (GOLD analysis project Ga0233425, IMG submission 181712) | Freshwater microbial communities from Lake Towuti, South Sulawesi, Indonesia - Watercolumn_Towuti2014_140_MG | ecosystem: Environmental > Aquatic > Freshwater > Lake | place: Indonesia...
TGGCCGCGATATCGGTCGCGCTGTTCTCCCTTCCGGGCTGCGCGACGCCAAACAACCCGCCCGATGTCCCGACGACGCCGGATGGGCCGGGAAGCGGAGGGAAGCGCGTCAACTACTCGTTCCGGACATTCTCTCAGGACCTTGACCCGGACAGCATCGCAATCCAGTTCGACTGGGGTGACGGCGAGAATCTGGTCTGGGGCGTCTACTTCGGAATCGGCGGGGACTACTTCTTGAGCCATGCCTGGTTCTTCTCCGGGAGCTACGAGGTCCGTGCCCGCGCCAGGGACGTCCACGGCAAGGTCTCCGAGTGGTCATCGCCCGCGCTCATCGTCATCAACTGAGCGCCCGAAGACCTCGCCTCAAGAGTCCGGTCGAACCTGGACACCCAGACCGCCAGTTCGCAGCCATAATTCGCAACTGGCTGATATTACACTCGTTAAGTCTACTTTACATAACACTAGATTCCTGGGGTATTCTGGACCTTTGCTGCAACCCCATTCGATTGCCAACGCCCTGAATCACATGAAGTTCCAGTGGAGATTCGCGAAATCACCAGAGGAGGGGGGAGAGCCCGGGGGATAGCCCCCTGGGCAGGGCGGAGGTATCTCGGGGTATGCCGCTCCGGGCAGGGCGGGCAGTACGGCTCTGGCCTGGGCGGGGCGTTGGATGGGGAGCACCGCGGTGCTCAGGGCAGTGGGAAGGATGGTGGGCACCGCCCGGCTCAGGGCAGTGGGAAATACCCCGGGTTCCGCCCTGCCCTTTGCTGATTGACCTTTTTCCGCACTCGTTTCTCGCGCTCCGCGTGAGGCGTTTGGCGTAGCGCATCTCTGCCTCCGTCGCGCAGCCGACACGCTCAAGACCGAACTGACAATGGCCCGAACTCGCCTGCGGCAGGGTCAGAAGTTCTACAGAACTCCACCCAGAATGCCCACGCATTTTGGTACTCCTATGTACCAAAACTGGTTCATCGCGTCCAGAAACTGATTTCGAGTGTTTTCGGCCTAAATGCCATATCTGCCCTACTTGCCAATCGAACCGGTCTCATCGGCAGTGCTGGGGTGGAGCCTCCCCCCCACGCTGGGGTGGACGCTCCAGTGCACGCTCCACTGGACGCTGGGGTACACGCTTCACCGGACGCTCCAGTGCACCCTGGGATGGACGCTCTACACCACGCTCCACCCCACTCTCCAGTGGACGCTGGGGTGCACACTCCACTGAACTCTCCAGTGAACGCTCTACCCCACGCTCCACTGGACGCTCCACTCCACGCTGGGGTGGACGCTCCAGTGGAGCCTGCCGAGTTTCGCCGGGTTTGAGGTTCTTCCCCCTCGCTTCGGAGGGAAATCACCCTGCTCTTCGTCATCTGAGTAGTGAGTCCCCTGACCTCCACCGGAGAACCCGGGGGACAGCTCACTGGAGAACCCACCGGGTAGCCCAGCGGAGAGCCTGCTGCATAGCCTGGGGGATAGCCCAGGGGAGCTAGTCCTTTCGGAATGGCTCGATGAGGAACCGCCCGGTGCATCATGCCTTACGCGCAAAACGTCTGATTCTGAGCTTGCGAGACGGTTTGCCGGAAATGCAATGAATTCATTACATTCCGACCGGACCGGAAACTTGTCAGAAGCGGTTGCGTACTGGGGAGCTTGGGACGGAACCAGGGACCATTTCGCGTCGGTGTTTCGGCGCTTGACTTTGCGCAGTCTGGAACTACAATCAGGGGATTGGAGGTAGGCTATGATGGCATTGACTGTCCTTCTGTTGTTTCAGACTGAAGCATTCCGAGCAATCCCCTATGTTGACCCGCTGGACCGGCGGCCGTCAACCGCGGCGGAATACGCCTCGGCGCGGATTGACGCCCCGCTCAGGGTCCGGACCGTCGCGCAGTCGTCCCGGGATGGCAGCTACAGCCGGCTGGTGCTGGTGTTCGTCAACTCCGGGCTCTATCCGGCAATCGCCCCCGAGCTTTCCAGCTACGCCCTGGACCTGTCGTTCGAGGGCTACACCGCCAAGGTAGTTTCGACTTCCGGCGGGCGCGCCGCGGACCTGAAGCAGATTATGCTGGCGCACCGTGATTCCGGGCTGGTCGGCACGGTGATGGTCGGCGACCTGCCGGTGGCCTGGTGGTCAAACGGCGCCCGCGGCGAAGACTTCCCGCTCGACCTGTTCTTCACTGCGCTCAACGGCAGTTTCACCGATGCTGACGGCGACGGCCGGTATGATGACTATTCGGGCAGCATCGCGCCGGTTATCTGGCTCGGTCGCATCTACGCGTCGCGGATGACCTATGCCTCAGAGGACTATCTGGTCAAGAGCTACTTCCAGCGCAATCACCAGTACCGCACCGGTCAGTTGCCGGTCCCGGCCCGGGGCCTGGCCTACAACGAGGTGGACTGGTACCCGAACAGCCACGGGATGAACAACCTGTTCAGCAACGTCACCCAGGTGAATGACGAGAATACGACTACCGCCTATCACTTCAAGACCACGTTGGGTCAGGGCTACTCGTTCGTCCACCTGGTCTCGCACTCTTCGCCCTGGGTGAACACGTTCTTTCTGGCCGGCGAAGTGCCGGGCGGGGGCTCGGTCTTCAACTTCGAGATTCCGGCCCTGCGGCCCAACGCCGCTTTCTATTTCCTGAACGCCTGCATGTGCGGGCGCTATACCGAGCGCGACAACCTGGGGAACTGGTACCTGTTTTCCGGCCCGTGGAGCCTGGGCGTAATCGCCTCGGCTGAGTTGATGTACGGCGTGGACGACTTGACCGGAATCTACGCGCCGCTGGGCCGGGACTCCTGCTTCGGCAGCGCGTTCCTGAACTGGCACCGCACCAACTATTCGTCTTTCATGGGTACCTGCCTGCTCGGGGACCCGACCCTCAAGGTGCGCCGCACCGACCCGCCCCTGGCGCGCGTCCCGATCCGGGCGAGGCAGTCGGCGGCGCCGCTCGACTGGACGCAGTATGCAGTAGACACGGCGAACTTCGTCAGCGGCCGGCCGGTCATGGCCTGTTCTCAAGGGCGGATTCGAATCGTCTTCGATTCGGGCCGTATTGTCCGATCCGACAACTTCCTGAGTTCGTTCGATGGCACGCGGTTCAGCCGGGCCGAGTCCATCGGCTGGCATGAGTACTATGACCTGTTCTCGTCGGTTGCGGCCGATGCTGCCGGCCGGTTGTGGGTTGTATGGCAGAGCTTCCGGGACTACAACCAGGGCTACGATCACTTCCAGCTCCTCAGCAGTTTCTACTACAATAACACGTGGTCCTCGATCCAGCGCGTGGGCACGCTCGCCGGATATCACGATGTCCAGCCCTCGGTGGCGTCCGGCACGGACAGTGTCGTGTGGTGCGCGTTCAAGTCCTGGCGTAACGGCCAGTCCGAGATCTGGGTTGCCAGCGCGAGCAACGGCGGAGCATGGTCCGCGCCGGTGCGCCTGACCAGCGATTCCTCGGACCAGATTGACCCGTGCGTGACGGTTGACCGGGACAATCACCCGTGGGTCTTCTGGGCATCGCAGAAGGACGGCCGGTTCCGGATTCAGGGGCGCATGCACGACGGCGCGTGGCAGCCGATTTTCGACGTTGACACCGCAGGAAACAATGGCCCGCCCCGGGCCGCGGTTGCGGCCGACGGCCGGGTCTGGGTTGCCTGGCACAAGGGCAACGCCGACCAGTCGCAGGTCTGGGTATCGAGCTTCCCGGACTCGGTCTGGAGCGAGCCGGAGCCTATCGGCGGGGGTTGTCTGCCCGCGCTGGCGGCCGCCCCGGACGGCGCGGTGCTCGTTTGCTGGCAGTCATGCGATACCGGCGCGTCGGATATCTACCTGTTGCGGCGCGACCCGCTGTCGGGCTGGTCTGACCCGGAGCCGGTCACCGGCGCCAGCGGTCACAACTATGACCCGTCGGTATGCACCGACCCGGATGGCAATGTCTGGGTAGCCTGGGCCTCGGACCGGCGCGGTTACTGGAACATCTACGCAGCGATGGGCCCGACCACCGGCGTAGCGCATTCGTTGCCGGGCATCGCGCCGGAGGTCTCGGTCTGGCCCAATCCGTTCACTCGGAGCGTGAGCTTCCGCGGCCCGCAAGAGCTGTCAGTTGACATCTTCTCAGACAACGGCCGGCGAGTCGCGCGCCGGTCGTCACGAACCGGTCGGCTGGACTGGACGCCCGGCGGGTTGCCGCACGGAGTCTATCTGGCCCGGGTCAAGGCGGGCGGCCGACCGACGATTGCCAAACTGGTGTTCGCCAAGTAGGCCGTTATGGCGCCGGGCGGGAATTGGGGACGCTCCCCCATTTCCGACACCAGTCCTATCGTTCCTCACGTTTTCTTTCGCCTACTCCTGACGTGAGAAAAGCACTTCCGGCGGACTTGTCAAGCGGCAAGAACGCCTGACGCGCCCGCGAGGATTTACTGAGACTTCAGTGCGGCCGGGTGGAAGGACTAAGGGAAGAGCCCCGAAATCTCCGAAGTTACCGCTTCGCTTGTTGCTCTTCGACTTTGAATGCGGCCGTTGCGAGAGCAGATAGGTGTATCCCCCGAACTCTCCCAGTCTCAGGTCCAGGACCAGGACCCCGGCAAGTCCAGCATACCAGCCGTATCGCCCGCGCATCATTGCCGCTCGCATGGAATGGTTGCAGCAGAAAGCCCCTGAGAAGTCAATAGCCTGGACCGTTGTCGCCGGTCCTGCCCGCGTCAACGGTCTGCAAGCCGCGCCCGACGTCAGTTCGACCGCGTCTTCGAACCTGAGGCCGGCCGCGGACGAGGGTCCGAGTTCGCTCCAGCGTGCTTTCTGGTCCGGACGTCGGCGGAATCCGCCCGCCGATGCGCCCCTGCGCATTCCTTGGTCGGTTCTGCGCCATCCAGCAGCCAGTAGAACGATGCGCCAATCATGGTTCTCCTTACTCGGTCATCAGTCTTCGCTGCAGGCTGAGTCCGGGCTCAGCCGCAAGACAATTCGGTCCGCGCCGCACTGCATCGCTGCTATCGCTTCCGGGCTTTCCGACTCGCGCCCTGCGGGCGAATCGCCTGAATCCCGGCCAGGTAGAAGTCGGCCAGCTTGCGGGCAAACTGCTCATAGAACCGGTCATCATACTTCGTGCTCAACTCCGGCAGCTTGGCGCGCTCCGCCCGGGTCAGGCCCTGGGGCTGACCCACGACATCTTCCCGCTCAAAGCGCCCGTGGATGTGCATCGCCACGACGTTGGTGAGCAGGCCGCGCATCACCGTCATCGCCGCCGGGTCATTCAGGTCCAGGCCCAGCCAGGCAAAGTACTCGTTGTTGTGCTGGCGATAGCCCGCCCGCAATCGGGCCACCAGCGAGCTGACCTCCGGGATCCGCTCGGTACCGGAGTTCTCGGCGGCAATCGCGAGCCCGGTGTTCTCCCGGTAGAACCGGATCAGGGCCTGCACCGTCCCCAGAATGTGTTCCCGCACCGGCAGGTGCTTCTCCGCCACCGCGCTCAGCGCCGACCAGTAGGCGTGCGTGTACTTCTCGAGGATCGCCTTCAGCAGTCCGACCTTGCCCCCGTAGTGGTAGTTCACCCCGGCGATATTCGCCCCGGCCGCCCGGGCAATCTCCCGGATTCCCACCGCCTCGTATCCCCGATGCGCAAAGAGCCGCACCGCCGCATCGAAGATCCGTTGCCGGGTCGCCAGCACCTCAGGATTCGGTTGTTCGCCCGTCTTCCTGTTTCGAACACTCGTTTTAATCATTCGTTTGAATTATACATCCCCGGGGGCTGTTGTCAAGTGCGAAGTTGCGGGGTGGAGTTCTGGCCCAGGTACATCATGCCCCCCTGTAGCCAGAGGGCAGCAACCTGAGGGAAACCCGGGAACGCTACCCGGACTTCAGGCGGAGATGCAGTGTCGCTGCGCTCGCAGGACCACCGTGCTGGTGAGCAGTGAGTAGTCAGCAGTCAATGGTGAGCAGGCGGTCACGCCAGTCGCAGCGCCGTCTCAATCGCCGCAGTCATCGAGTCCGGCTGCGCAATTCCATTGCCCGCGATGTCGAACGCGGTGCCGTGCAGCGGCGAGGTCCTGATGAACGGCAGGCCGATGGTCATGTTCACGCCCCGGCCCTGCGCCAGCAGCTTGGCCGGTATCATCGCCTGGTCGTGATACATCGCGACGATGCCGTCGAATCGCGGCAGCAACTGGACAAGCGTGTCCGCCGGAAACGGCCCGGCAACTCCGGTTCGCCGCACCAGTCGTATGCCCCGGACAATCCGCGCCTCTTCGCCGAGACTGAACTCATGCGCGTGCGGGTTCAGGGCCAGCACCGCAATCCTCGGTTGCCGGATTCTCTCGCGCGAGCGCAAGAAGTCATGAAGCAGGCGAATCTTCTCCGCCACAAGCTTCGCGGCTATCGCCTTCGGCACCTCGGCAATCGGCATATGAATCGTAACAAACACAATCCTCAACGCCCGGGCGATTCTGCGTCCCTTCTGCGTTCTTTCTGCGTCGTTTCTGCATCCCTCGAGATACGCCATCATCGCATGCCGCTTCGCTCCGAGGCGCGCGGCGAGGAACTCGGTCTGTCCCGGAAACTCGAATCCGGCAAGTCTTAGAGCTTCCTTGGATACCGGCGCGGTGACCAGCCCGTTTATGACGCCTTGCTTCAGCAGGCAGACCCCGGTTTCCAGCGCCCTGAGCGCCGCTTCGCCGCAGCGCTTCTGTACTCTGCCGAATGCGAATACGAAGTCCGAACCGTCATCAAGGAACTGCGTTCGGGCCGGAAAAGCGAGCTTCAGCTTCTGAGCGGTCCGAGTCAGAATCGCCCGCGAGCCTATCAGGACCAGCTTCGCGTGGGGGAAATGCGCCAGGGACTTGAGCACAATCTCCGGGCCAATTCCGGCCGGGTCGCCGAGCGCAATGCCAATCACCTTCCGTCCTCTCATCCTCTCATCCACCGATTGCACCGATTACACCGATTTGTGAAGAGGCGAGCAATGCGGTCCCGCGAGTACAACGATGCTGCGAACCGCAGGCGATTCTGCACTTTGCCCATTCTGCAATCTGCAATCTGCATCTTGAAATCCCCGGTTCGCTCCTCCCCAATCCCTATTCCCCGATCCCCGGCACCTGGCCCCTGGTCACCGCTCTCTCAATGACCACCAGCATCTTGTCGGTCGCGCTGTCCCAGGAAATGCTCTTTGCCCACTCGACCCCGGCCGCGCCCATGGTCGAGCGCAACTGCGCGTCGTCCAGCAACTGCCCGAGCCGTTCGGTCAGTTCCGGGACGTTGCCATACTCATACAGGAACCCGGTCTTGCCGTCGTGCACCGAATCCACCAGTCCGGGCGAGCGCGCGGCGATGACCGGCGTAGCACAGGCATTGGCTTCCATCACAATCAGCCCCCAGCCTTCCTTGAGGGAATTCTCGACCAGCACCGCTGATTCCTGATAGAGCCGGACCTTGTCGTCTTCCGAGATGAACCCGGTGAACTCAACGATATCTTCGAGCGCCAGCCGCCGGCTCGTTTCCTTCAGGCGCGGCAGGTCGTCGCCGTCCCCGACAATCTTCACCTTGAACCGCTTTCCCTTCAGCTTCAGGGCATGCGCGGCTTCGAGCAGATGGTCGGTTGACTTGTAACGCTTCAGCCGCCCGACGTGCAGTACCAGCGGTTCGCCCTTTCGGCTCAGGTCCGGCACGAAACGCGCGGTATCGGTCCCGGGCGGAATCACGACCATCTTCTCCTCGCGGATTCCGAACGCCAGCAGATCGCGTTTGGAGCTCGGCGACAGCACCGCGAACAGGTTGTTCTTGTAGCAGCGCGGGATGAGGCTCTCGGTCAGATAGACGTAGGCGGCCAGCGGGAACGCAACCTCGGAAAAAATGGACTTCCGGAACAAGTGCATCATCATCGCCAGCACCGGTTTGTCGCAGAACCATGGGCTGTAGAAGGGAATCTTGTTCAGGTCATCAATCACTATGTCATAGCCGCCCGCGCGCAGAATCCGGTTCAGTCCGGCCCAGACCGAGAAGTTGAACGTGTTCGCCCCACCCATCCGGACAATCCGAATGCCGTCAATCAGGTCGGTCTTGGAGGCGCCCGGGAAGTTCACGGCCAGTTGCGTCACTTCATGGCCGCGGGTGACGATGCGGCGGAATATCTCCTGGAAGTAGATTTCCGCGCCCCCGGCCAGCGGGTTCTTCACATCGCGCCAGTTGATGACCAGAATCTTCATGCCCAATGATATTCGGAAAACTCCTGCGGTCAAGCCTGACCGGTCAATTCCGTTCAATCCGCAGATTGCGCGGGTTCCGCAGACACTAATCGAATTCACCGATTGCACCGATTCCACCGATTGCCGGAAACCGCGGACTCGAATTCAGCCACCGATGAACACAGATGGACACAGACCCAACAGGGCCGTGGCTATCGACTCACGTGCATCGGCCATCCACCGCCGGTTGGGAGGGTGAGAGTTGGCGCCCTGCCTGGCAGTTGGGTGTTTGGGACTTGGTTGTTTCTGCCCCTTCTGCCTTCTGATTTCTGCCTTCGCCTTCCGGTCCTGGCTTCCGGCTCTTGACCTTTCGACCTTCTGACTTTCAACCTTTTGACCTTTGACCTTTTGACTTTTTGACTTTTGACTTTTTGACTTTTGACCTTTGACTTCTGACTTCCTCATCTTTCCTCTTGACAACTCCCCCTATCCGCCGCATAATTACTCAGTTACATAGATTATTCGCGTGTCGTGCTAGTCGCTCAGACCGGGACTCAGTCTGAGACAAACAATTCGTGACGAAGTGGAACCGGGCCTGGACTCGCTCGGTTACGGTCGTCAAGAGAAACTGAGTGCCAAAAAAAGGACGGTTAGTATGAGAGGACCATTTGTCCTTAGTAAGAGCTGCGTGAATATGGTAGTACCACCGCGCATGCTGGGCGTTTTTGGTCTCTCCAACGAGAAGGACGCGATGCACATGGTCAGGCGTGCCGAAAGGAACGCGTGCGAGGAAATCAAGACCTACTGGCCTGACTATAAGTACTTCTGGTTCCAACTCGCGGCCTCTCCCCGTGACGCCTACACCATCGAATGCGAGCTGTATCACGCCAAGCTCGAAGGCAAGAATGGAAACCTGCACCCCAAGGCGCCGCCGGCCACCGGCTGGCATTGTTCAATCTGCAAACAGTAGACTGAACTGAACCTGGGTCCCAGGTAGACCTCGACCGTAGGGTCGAACAGAAAAGAGCCCGGTCCGCTCCCCGGACCGGGCGACGCGTTGTTGCCGCAGGACGCTAGCCTTGCAGCGCCAGCAGTCTTTCCACCGCCGAAGCGGCTTGCGCGCCGTCACCAACCGCCGTCGAAACCTGGCGCAGCGACTTCGCCCGGCAATCTCCGGCCGCCAGAATCAACGGCCGTGACGTCGCCATGTACTCGTCAGTGACCACATACCCGCGTTCGTCCAGTCGGACCACACCGGCCAGAAACCCCGTGTTCGGCGTCTCCCCGACGTAAACGAACAGCCCGTCAATCACCAGTCGGCGGGAAGCGCGCGAATGCACATCCACTACCTCGATGCCCTGGACCCGGCTCTCGCCGAGCACTTCTTGAACCACGGCATTCCAGACGACTTCGATGTTCGAGCGGCCAAGCGCCCGATCCTGAAGCACCTTCGCACCCCGGAATCGGTCCCGGCGGTGCAGGACATACACTTTCGCGCACAGGTTGGCCAGATACAGCGCCTCACCCAGCGCCGAATCACCGCCGCCGACCACGGCCACGGTCTTGCCCTTGAACAGCGCGCCGTCGCAGACCGCGCAGTTCGACACGCCACGGGCATAGAGCCGGCTTTCGCCCGGCACGCCCAGCGGCTTCGACTCGGCCCCGGTCGCAACAATCACGGTCCGCGCGACCAGCGTCTCTCCGGCGCATTCGACCTCGACCGCGCGCTCGCCCGGCCTCAATGCCTTGACTTCGGCGGTCCGGATTTCCGCGCCGGACTTCCTTGCCTGCGCCTGCATCAGCTCCGCCAGGTCGAATCCGGTGATGCCGTTCGGGAAGCCGGGATAGTTCTCAATGATATCCGTCTTCACAACCTGCCCGCCCGGGAACGCCCGTTCGAGAATCAGCGTTGCCAGCCCGGCCCGCGCGCAGTAGATGCCCGCGGTCATTCCGGCCGGCCCTGCGCCGACAATAATCGTGTCCAGCACCTTGTCCGACATCGCCCTCAGTCTAGCGCAACTCCAACCTGCGGTCAAGCCGGGGACAGAAGCAGGGGCGCGGATTCCCGCGCCCCTGCTTGAGCTTGAGGTGACTCCTCTTCGCTTCGGAGAGGAGTCACCTCTGCGCTTTGTTTCTACTCGATTATCACCTTCTCGGTCGCAGTGTAGCCGTCGCTGTCGAATCTGAGAACGTAGATGCCTGCCGCCAGTTCTTGCGGTGAGCTGTTAGCTGCTAGCCGCAAGCTGTAAGCTCCGGCCGCGCGATGTCCACCGGCAAGTATTGCGACCAGCTTGCCGCTGACATCGTACAGCTTCAGGCTGATGTTGCCCGCCTTCGGCAAAGAGTAAGAGATTGAGGAATTGAGGGATGAAGTGGTCGGGTTGGGCGCTACGGACAATGACGAATGACGGGTAACGAATGACGAATTGCCCTGGATGTTCTTGGGTTGGCTGTTGGCTGTCAGCCGCAGGCCGTCAGCCGCCAATGGCCCGTAGGACCAGGTCTCAAGCGTGTTGTTCCCGCGGAAGGCGTAGAGCTTCGAATCCGCCTCGGAATAGGTCAGGCAGCCGCCGCCCTTCACCCGCTTCGCTCCGCTGGGCATCTCGATTCCGACAATCCAGCGATGTGAATCGGCCGGGAAGTGCCAGAACTCGTTGGTGTTGCCGCCCTTGAGGGCATAGACCGTTCGACCGACTGCGACCGTACCGGAGCCGTCCTTGACCTTCTTCTTCTTGGTCCCGGGCGGGGCAATCAGCGGCAGCGGGTCCCTGGTGACCCAGGCGTTGCCAGAGATGCTGTAGGCCGCGAACTCGTTGTAGGAGCCCTTCAGGCCGTAGATCGTATCACCGCCGTCATAGCATATCGACGAGCCGTTCTTGAACGGCTTGCCCGATGCTCCGCCCGGTGCCGGTGCCTTCGTCTCCCACGCATCGGTGCCGGCATTGTAGCGGTAGAAGTCGAAAGTGCCGGAGCCGCGCAGCAGGTAGACATAGTCACTGCCGCCGACTGAGACCGCAGCGCTGCCCACGCCTTCCTTGCAGTTCCTGGTCCCGGTCGGGACATCCGCTTTCTGAGTCCAGACCCTCGCCAGCGGGTCATACTGCCACCAGTCAAGGGAGTTGCTGCCCTTGGTAGCGTAGACCATGCCGTCGCCTGCTACTGCCAGTGAAGAGCCCTTCTTGACGGCCTTCTTCTTGGTATTGCGGTTGAAAGCCGGGATGGACTCCTTCGCGACCCAGGCATTGGTCAGTGTGTTGTAGCGGTAGAACTCGTAGCGGCCGTTGCCCTTGAAGGCGTAGACGTAGCCGGTGTCGTTATCGGTCGGTTCCTTGCCGGCCGCCATTGCGCCGCCGTCCTTGACGTTCTTGTTCTTGGCGCCGGGCAGCAGGTCAGCCACCCGCACCCAGAGCGGATTTACGACCGACGTCCGGACTTCGAACCGGCTGCTCGCAGTATCATTGGCACTGTTGATGTCGCCCGTAATGTAGGTCGAGCAGCGGGCAGTGTAATTGCCCGGCGCATGGGGCATGGGCCAGTCCCAGAACCCGACGGTCGCCGAGTCTCCTGCAGCCAGGCCCGACACCAGAGTATCCCGCGCGTATACCGACGCGCTGCCCGCGTCTCGAATCGAGAAGAAGACCCGAAACGATGCCGAGCTCGTGCCGAAGTTCCTGACCTTCGCCGACGGCGCAATCGTCATCAGCGTGTCAAAGGCGCCGGTCGGCGCGATGACCCGCAGTACTCCTGCATCGGGCGGAGTCGCGGGCAGGTCCGGCAGCCAGAAACCCCATTGACCGCGATAGCCGGCAGACGCGCCGATGCCTTGCACGGCCTGGGCCGTGGACCCGTTCAGCCGATAGCCCGCGCTCGTTGCCGGCTGACCACCGCTGTTTATGGTGTACCGGGGAATCAAGTAGCCCGACGCTGAGGTCGCCAGCAGGATGACCGCTGAAACCAGCGTGGATTTTCTCCTTGTCATATTATCCTCCCCTGTTCAGGGTTTAGCACCTCCGTGCAGGCTACTTGCCAATCTCGACGGATTTGGCCGGTTCGGTAACCACGCCCTGCCTGACTTCAGCGGCCGGCGCGCTGCTGGTTGACCGGGTCTGGTCGACCCGACCGCGGCGAGCTGTGGGACTCTGCGGCGCAGCCGGGAACCGCGCGGACTTCCCGGACCGGCTGCTCGCGAGCACGCGGTAGCTGAACCGGGCGTTGCTCGTCCCGCCGTTCAACTCGTAGACATCAAAGCCGGCCGCATCCGGCCGGACGTACACGCCGTTGCAGTTATCCAGCAATTGAACGAAAACATCACCCGGCGTCTCGTCGGTTACCGCTATGCAGTCAGCATACAGGGAGCTGAAGTTGACGC
>Ga0233425_10009316_pt1 | contig 12540 bp, 6 predicted proteins | sample Watercolumn_Towu_2_FD_181712 | JGI IMG/M metagenome (GOLD analysis project Ga0233425, IMG submission 181712) | Freshwater microbial communities from Lake Towuti, South Sulawesi, Indonesia - Watercolumn_Towuti2014_140_MG | ecosystem: Environmental > Aquatic > Freshwater > Lake | place: Indonesia...
CGCAGTGTCCACGCGCCGCGTGCGGGCTGGCAAGCAGTTTCCCGGCGGGCAATCCGCAGCCCCCCTGCAACTCCTGAGGGTGGCATGCCGTGTTCGCCATCAGCTACCTCTCGAACCCTTGGGGCCGCCGGCGGTGGGCGCGTTCGACTGGGCCGTCGCCATGCGATCGCTGCCACGCGCCGCCATCGTCGCACCGCCCGCTTTTTCCAAACGCCCTGGGGCGCACGGAAAACCAACCTGCATTCATCCCACTCCAGAGGTGTGATGAATGCACCCTCGCCCCGACTCCGTCGGGGTTAGCCGCGACAAAGTCGCCTTTTCGCCCTCGGGGAGGGCGAAAAGCGGATGCGCCCGACTGGAGAACTTGTGCTGCATCCGGGCTAGGGCACCTCGTACACCTCCACGATCACCCGGCCGCTGGCACCGCCGACGCCGGTGATCTGCGCCGTGTAAGCGCCCGGCGGCAGGGTCACGAGGAGTGCAGCGTCCCGGCTGGCAGCCGGCAACGCAAAGGCGCCCGTGCGCGCAAACGCGGCGGCGAGTTCCGCCCCGCTGTCCCAGTTGTCGTTGACCGCGATCACCGCCTGCCCGCGGAAGAGCTCCAGGCGGGGATCGGCCAGGGCATCGCCGAGGCTGAACGGCGCCCCCTGCAGGGTCGGCCCAACCGCGCGAAGCAGAACCTGCTTCTGCGCCGGGCCCGCGAGCACGAATCCCGTGGTGAGCATTCCGCCCGCGGGAATCCTCTGGAGCACCGAGACGTTGATCAGTCGCGGCGAGGCCGCAGTGACCGCCTCAGGGGAAACCGCGTCGTACAGCTCGATCAGCACCGCGCCGGTGCCGCCGTCGGCGGCGGTCACATGCGTGGCATAGTCGCCGCCCGGCAACGCAGCGGAGCCGTCCCGCAGCAGCGCGGCATCCTTGCTCGTCGGCGCAGCGAAACCGAAGGCGCCCAGACGGGAGAAGGCCGCGGTGAGCGCGCCGGTGCCGCCCCAGTCGTCGTTGACGGCGAGCCTGGTGGCGCCGGCGTAGAATTCCATCCGCGGATCGGCCAGCGCATCGCCAAGGCCGAAGGTGGCGAGCGCGGGACCCGCCGCCCGCACGAGAAGCGGCTGGCCCCCTCCCGCGTTTCCCCCACCGACCACGGTGCCGACAACGACACGCGGCTCGGCGGCCGAGATCCTCGTGAGCACCGAGAGATTGGCGATGCGCGTGTCACCCGTTCCCGCCGCGCCCACAACCCGCAGGATGCCCGTCGCGGCGTCGAAATCCCACGCCAGGCCCGGGCCGGGCGTCGGCGGCGTGATTGCACCGAAGGTGCCGTTGCCCTGCCCCGCCGGAAAGAGAGCAAAGGCCTGGCCCGCCACCAGCGTGCCGGCCAGGTTGGCGACGGCCAGCGTCCCGCCGTAGCTGATGCGCGCCGACCCCGCCACGCGATCGCTGGCGAGGGTTGCCGCGTTAACCTCCACGGCGGTGGTGCTGCCGGCCGCGAGGTTAAGGGTGCCGCTGAAAGTCAGCGTGCCGATCGACACCCCGGGCATCAGCCGTGCACCCGAGTTGATGCGCACGGGCCCGACGATCGCACCGTTGCCGCCGAGGGTGGCCCCGCTCGCCACCGTCAACGTGCCGCCGCCCGCGATGCGGCCGTGCACCAGCAGGGTGCCGGCGCTTACGCTCGTGCTACCCGTCCAAGTGTTCTCGCCGTTGAGAATCCAGGTGCCGGTGCCGGCCTTGATCAAACCAAGCACGTTGGCGCCGCCGCCATCCGCGATGGCGCCGTTGACGATTCCCAGACCGGCGCCACCGAGTTCGAGGTTGCGAGCCGTGGTGTTGGGGGCGAGACGCCCGCTGAGGGTGAGCTGGCCCGCCTCGACGAGAATCTTCGTGTTGCCACCGCCGCTCGTAAGGATGAAGGCGCCTGCGATCACGTTGCTGCCGGCCTCGTTGATCACGGCGCCGTTGGCGTTGCTCGTGGTGAGGGTAAGGTCGGCCGGCAGCGTGAAACCGCCCGCGCTGCCGTCAAGCCGCAGCTGGGGGTTGCCGGCGGTGCCATTGCTGAGGAGAATCGACTTCGCGCCCGAGCCGAGCGCACTCCCGTTGGTGATGCGAATGGCGCCGGAGCGCACGTTGACTTCGCCGGTGAAGGTGTTGCGGCCGGAGAGCACGACGACGCCCTCGCCGATCGGGCAGTCGATGTAGAGATTGCCGGGGCCAGAAATGTCGTTGGGCACCGCCACAGTGCCAGTGCGATCGAAACGCAAGCGCGCGTGGTTGACCACCGGGCCGCGTCCAAGCGTGCCGGCAGGGCCATCGTCGCCGATCTGGAGGGTGCCGGTGCCGATGACCGTGGTACCAGTGTAGGTATTGGCGCCGGTGAGGATCACGGTGGCACCGCTCGCCAGCACGAGGCCACCCGCACCCGACAATTCGCCGCCGAAGCGGAACGGCGCCGTGCCGCCGCCGAGGAGCGTGACCGTCGCCCCGAGCGTGAGCGGCAGGGCGAGATCATACGCGAGGCCGGCACCTGCCGCCGCGTCGAGGTTCACCACCGGACCGAGCGGGCCGGAATCCGCGAAGGCGAGCGCGCGACCCGCGAGCGTGACGGTGGCGGCGCCGCTGCTGGTGCCGCCGAGCGTAAGCGTGTTGACCGTGGCGCCGGTGGGCAGATCGTTTTGGAGCGTGAAGGCGCCCGCAGGCAGGAGGCGTCCCGAGTAGAAGTCGAGGATGGCCCCGCGCACGTCGGCGGGCGCGCTGCCGCCGGTCCAATTGGTGGCGGTGCTCAGAGGTTGAGGTGCGGCGGTGGCGACGGCGGGCGCGCTCCAGGTGTAGGCCGGCACGCTCCCCGTGGTGGGCCAGTCGGCGAGCGCCACGACGGCCGGCAGGGAGGCGGGCGGTGCCTCCCCCGCCACGAGCGGCACGGCATAGACCGCGAGGGTGGCGCGCGTGACGCCGTCGAGACGGATGGCGAGTTTCCTGATGGTGGTGTTGGTGTTCTGGCCGGCGGGATTGGGTGAGGACGGCAGGGGGGCCGCAGCGCGCACCTGGAAGGTGCCGCCGCCGGAAAGAATCTTGAGCCAGAGACGGTCCGAGCCGCGGCTGAGCGTGACACTTGTGCCGTCGGAACCGACCTCCGCCGTCTTGTCGGTGCCAAAGTGCAGGAACCACCACACCTCGGCGGGCGCCGCGTAGTGGATTTCATCCTGGATGAGCACGTGGCGGCGGCGATGGGAAAGCAGCAAGCCGCGCTGCACGCGGGTGGCGCCGGCGTAGGCGGAGGTTAGATCCATGACGACAGCGCCGCGTTCCAGATTGGGCTCGGGGGCAAAGAGCACGACGGGCGGGCGCGCCCGCAGCACTTGGCCGCCGTCGCTGCCGGGGTTGATGACGAGGGTGTTCTGCCCTTCGGCGCGCATCCGGTAGTAGGTCCAGCGCTGGGGCTCGCTGAAGTAGCCGGGCAGCGCGTAGTCGTCGGCGCCGAGTTCCACCGCCCAGCGCTGGCCGTTGGCATCGAGCACAAAGGAGCCGGCGTCGAGGTTGCCGTGGCTCGCCCCCACCTCGCCGGCCTTGGCGGCGATGTAGGTGGCGCGCGCGTCCAGCCAGCGCGACCGGAGCGTGACGATGTCCTGCACGGCGAAACTGGTGGCGCCGGTCGCCCCGCGAAACCACGTGTCGGTTGGCAGGCCGGTGGTGAGGGGATCCTGCCCGCGGGAGTCGTACCAGAACAGGCCGAGCGCCTCGGCGCCGCCGTAGGTGCGCTGGTACCAGGCGTAGAACGGCACGTGGAAGCGCCGCGCGAGCCAGAAGAGCTGGCTGCCGGACACGTTGCCCGCGCCGGCATCGGCGAAGTTGAACGAGAGGCGGGTGGGGCCGACGAGGTAGGGCGGGCAATAGCCGGTGAGCGACAGCCCGCGGATGGCGCTCAGGCTGAAATCGCTGCCGAGCGCGCTTTCGAGCGCGGCCAGCATGCGGATGTTGTAGTCGGTGGCGAAGTCCCAGTATCCGGGACCCTCATACCAAGCGCCGTTGTCGGCCGTGTAGCGCGCCATGACCGGAGCCACTTTCGTGACCGAACGGTGCAGGATCTGCTCGACCAGGGTGGTGTCGGCGGCGGACTCGCCCGCGATTGCCAGGGCGCCGAGGGTGAGCCCGCCGGTGCAGACCAGGTTCCAGTTGTTGTTGGACGGCTGGGTCCAACCCACGTTGCGGTCGTATTCCGCCTTGCCGGGCGCGAGCCCGCGGTTGGCGAGGGCGCGCCGGAGCACGTCGCGCCGTGCCGGGGTCCAGTAGTCGTAGAGCCAGTCGAAACCGATGGCAAAGGCATGGGTCATCTCCGCCACGTCGAGAAAGTGCGGCGGGTGCCAGTCGGGGAAATCGCCGGCGGCGGTGCTGCCGGTGGGGTTGGCGGCCTTCTCCAATTCCTGGTAGAGGCGCTCGGCGTAGACGGACTCGCCGGTGACGAGCCAGCCGAGCGCCCACTTGTAGGTGCGGTCCAAGACGGAGCGCGACACGCTGAGAATCGTGCCGCGGTCGTCCTGGATGTAACTGTTGACCGGCTGGCTGCGCAGGCTGTCGGCGCTGGACTTGAGGGAGTTGTACCAGGCGGTGAGGCGCGCATCGGTGCCGGCGGCGAGCTGCTGCTGCAACCAGGCGACCTTTTGCCGCGTGATGAAGAGGCGCGGGTGGCCGCTCGCGAGAGTGGCGAGGTAGTTGCCCTCGCCCGGCGGAGGGCGGCCGAGGCCGGCGGGCTGCAGGGAATCGCCCCCGATCACCTCGAAAGCGGCGGCGCCCGGCCGCCGCCACGCCACGCTGAAATGGTCGGGACCGGTGCCCGCCCGGTGCAGCAGCTCGACGTAATACTTGCGACCCTGTTGCAGGGTGATCGGCGCCGAGGTATGCGTGTACTCCCAGCGGCCGCTGGCGCTCGCGATCTGCACCAGCCGTTCCTTGTTGGCCGGACTGGCATCGGAGCTCAGCCAGAGTTCGGCCTGATCGGCCGCCGCGACGGCAAAAGTGTAGTCGCCCGAAGCGGCCGGCACCAGCAAACCGCTCACGCGCTGACCATAGTTGTCGCCCACGTTAGGAGCCACGCACTCGAAGGCGAGGAGCGATTCGCGGCCCATTGGCTTGTCGGGATAGCCCGGCGCGCCGGTGAGCGCGGTGATTCCCGGGCCGGTGAGATTCGCCCAATGCTCGAGCAGGATCGAGCCGCGCTCGGGCGCCTCCAGGTCGGACGACAACCGTGCCGCCGGCACAACCTGCTTCGCCATCCGCGCGCTGCTCCAGAGGAGCCGCACCACGGCGTCGCCCGGTTCGTCGGTAAACTCCAAGCGCAGGTTGTACCGCCGGCCCGCCTCCAACCGGATGCCGCCAGACATCTCGCGTTCGCCGACGGCGGACAGCGTGCGCCCGACGAGCAGGCGGTCGTCCACCCACAGCAACGTGCCACCGCGGGCGGCAACATGGAAGGTGTGTTCCTCCGAGGTGAGCGCCTCCACCTGCCCTTCCCAGCGCACCGAGAAACCGTCGGCGCCGAGGCCGGCCGGGCCGGGCGCTCCCGCCCAGGAAAAATCGATGGTTGCATCGATCCGCGTCACCGCCGGGCCGGAAAACGTGCGGTTGTTAAAATAGCTGCCGGTGAGGCCGGCAGATGCGGCGATCGAAGTGGGCGCCAGCAACCAGGTGACGGTGACCAGGCAAAGGAGGTGGCAGCGGCAGCGCATCTATACGGAGTCGAAGAGCTCAAGAATTAGGATCAGCGACAGGCCAGCAATGTCGAAAGCGGGGCGGCGGCGGGTGTCGTTGGCCTCCCCGAACGCCCTGGCGAGCTCCGTGCTGGCGGCCGCGTGCGCGCCGATGACGGCACGCGGCCTTCCACGCCGAACGGCAGAGGCAACCCGTCACCTTGCGAGGGTTTCGCTCACACGATGTGGCCTCGCTGCGCTACCGGGCGAGCAATCGCTTCGCCTCCATCTGAAAGTAACGATTCCACGCGCGGTGACCGCCCAGCCCGTCGAGATCCCGAGCCACCACCGCCTCGAGATCCGCCCGCGCCGCCGCCGGCTCACCCACCGCAACGTAGAAATACTTGGCTCGGCCCCAGCGCGGCAGCAATCGGCGTTCGCCCATGGCCACGGCGCGGTCGAAGCACGCGCGGGCCTTCGCTCTGTCGCCGCCACGTGACACCGGCATGGCCAGATAATAGATGCCCCACGAAAACGTGCTCACGTGGTCCTCCCAGGCTGGATTCACTTCATCCATCCTCTCCAGCATCGTCTTGGCGCCCTCCAGCAAGCGCACATTCATGATCCGGCCGAACAGTCCCAGACAGTCGCGGAATAGATAGAAGACCCCCGTGGACCAAGAATGCATGGCGGCCATCTCCCGCGATCCGAGCGCCCCTGCCGCCTCCGCCGTCGTCCGCCCCGCCTGCACGCGGCGGAGAAACTCCGGATTGGTGGCCATCGCCCGTTCGCATGCCTGCAGCGCCGCCCGGTAGCACACCAGCCGCTCCGCCGCGCTCGACCGGAAAGCAGCGCCTTCCAAGAGGCGCAGGATTCCGATTTCGACCCAGGCGTCGGCATCGTCGGGGCGAGCCGCAGCCACTTGCTCCCACGCTTGAATCGCCAGAAGGGCGGTTTCGGCGGAATCGATGGCCTCGCCCAGTTGCCGGGCCTGCTCGCGCTCCGCCGCTGAGAGGGCGCGACCGGAGGCGACCGGGGGGTCTTTCCAGCCGGCCGGCCAGCTCGCGGCTCGGGCAGCCGAAGTCAAACCCAGCACCAAGGCCACTGACAATCCGGACAAAAAGGAGGTCCTCTTCATGCGTTGCGTTCTTCTTCCGCGGCCCACCAATCTGAACGGAACATGAACCTGCCCCTGCTGGGTGTTCCATCTGTCCGCGAGGGTCAACGCCCAAAGCGGGAAAAGCCGAGGTTCTCGATTTCGTCCGACCCGGGTGGAGCTGCCCGGCTCGTGTCTGGGCTTGTGCCAGCCGACATGTCAGTTCACCGCACGACGTAGATCTCCGCGAGCGCCTCGCCCGTTGTCCCGCCGGCGCCGGTCAACTGAATCGTGTATGGTCCGGGATTGACCGTGAGAATCATCGCCGCGTCCGCGCTCCCACTCGCCAGCGGAAATGCCGCGGCCGATTCGGCTGCCACTGCCAGATCGCGGGCGAAACCGTCCGTCGTCCACCCGGCATTTGCCCGGATGAGCGTCGCCCCACGATGCACGCCCAGCACCGGCCGCTGCAACACCCCGGTCACCCCGAACGGCGCGAGCCCCGGCCCAACCGCGCGCACGAGCAGCCGCGTCGGACGTGTTCCCCCCACGACGATTCCCACGATCAGGATGTTTTCCCCCACGCCGACTTTGCCTCGCAGCGAAAGGTTCACCAGGCGGTTCGTCGGATCGCCACCAATCGCATCATAGGCTTCAAACAGCGCCACTCCACCGCGATCATCCGCGCTCTGCAGATGCGCCGTGTACAGTCCCGGTTGCAACGCCAGAACCAGCGTGGCATCCTTGCTTCCCGGCACCAACGGAAAGGCCCCGACTGCCTCCGCCGTGTCGACGGGCGACGGGCCCGGCTCCGCGGTGCTCCAATTGTCGTTGGCCCAGAGCAGAACGGACCCGGAAAACACCTCGAGGCGCGGGTCGACCATGTATCCCGCCACGCCAAACTGCTCGAGTGCCGGGCCAATCCCGCGCACCAGATACGCTTTCGCGCTCGAACCCTGCACAAAGAAGCCCGCGATCAACGTGTCGTTGCCCGACACCTGTGCCCGCGTCGCCAGGTTGAGGAGCCTCCCGCTGCCGTCCGTCACGTACGTTACCCGACCCGTGTGCGTCGCGTCGCGGCGGAACGCCGGCCAACTCGAGAGCGCCGACAACGGCGAGCCGTTACCTCGCAGTTTGTACAGCCGGCCATCGAGCGAGCCGAAGTAGATCGACCCATCCGGTGCCACCAGCGGAGACGACTCGATGTAGTCCCCCTGTCCCGCGCGGGTGTCGAAGCTCCACCGGATCGCACCATCGCGCGGCTCCAACGCGCGCACGAGACCATCGTCCGCCCCGAGAATGATCGCTCCGTCGCCCCGCACCGCCGCCGTCGAAACGCTGTTCGCCGGCAGCGCCCGCCGCCACCGCAGCGCGCCGTTCTCCGGCGCCAGCGCATAGAAGTTCGTGTCGACCGCCGCGAAGTACACCGTCCCGTCCGCGCCCAGCACGGGTGATGCGACGATCTCACCGTTGGTCAGGTAATCCCACTTCTTGCTGCCATCCGGGGCGATCGCGTACATGCGCTGGTCAGTCGAGCCGACGTAAATCGTGCCATCGATCCCAATCGCCGGCGAGGAATCGACCCGCCCGCCGGTCTGGAATCGCCACCGCTCCGTGCCATCCGGCGCCACCGCATACAAGTTCTTGTCGCGCGAACCGAAGTAAATCGTGCCATCCGCACCGATCGCCGGCGACGAATCGATCCAGTCCCCAGCCTGGAACGCCCACCGTTCGACCCCGTCGCGACTCACCGCGTGCAGCCGCGCGTCGCCCGCCCCAAAGTAGATCGTGCCATCCGCCCCAATCGCCGGCGAACTCAGCACAAACGTCCGCGTGTTCACCTCCCAGCGGATCGCCCCGTTGGCCGGATTCAACGCGTACAGCCGGCCATCGGCACAACCGACGTAAACCGTACCATCCGGCGCCACTGCCGGCGACGAGTCGACCCAGTCCGGCCGGACCACGTTCCACTTGATGCTGCCATCGGAATTGACCGCGACGATTCGCCCCGCCGTCCTCGTTTCGACGCCGATGTAGACCGTGTCGCCATCAGGGCTGACGGCCGGCGACGCCGACGCAAACCCCTGGAGCGTGACCATCCACTGCAGAGTGCCATCCTGCGCCGGCAGCGCGCCCGCGGCGACCAACACTCCAAACAGAACCACCGGCCACCGCAGAACCCGTTGGGTCCACCCGCCGCGATTGGGCGCGTGCGGGTCGCCCTTCGACCAGTCGAAGGCCGAAGTGCAAGGCCGTGCAGGGGCATCGCCGAAACGCCGACTCACCTCGCTGCGCCGGTCCCAGGCTCTTGGCGTCGCGTGAGCCGCGCCACGTTCACCCGTTGGGGAGGGCTGGCGCAACGTGGTGGATCCCGCGACCGGCACCCCATCTGCCTGTGGTGCCGGTAACTCGAAGATCCGCGCGGGCGGTGCTCGGCTTGTGAAAGAGATTTGCAGGCTGGGCTCGAATCATGCCTCCGCGCGCAACACAAGTCGGAAGCTTGTGCCCTCCGGCGTGCTGCGCACGAGTTCCAGCCTTCCGCCCGCCTGCTGCGCCAGGTGGTGACTTAGCGCCAGGCCCAGGCCGCTCCCACCCGGCTTGCCGCTCGCGCAGGGTTGGAACAGCCGCGCCCGCACCGCGTCGGACAGCCCGGGCCCGCGGTCCGCCACGACAAATTCCACCTCGCCGCCCGCCAAGGCCGAAGCGGTCACACGCACCTCTCCACTCTGCCCTGAGGCCTCGAGCGCGTTCTGCAGCACATTGCGCAGGACGAGCGTCGCGAGGTTTGCGCGACGCCCGCTCAACTGGAACTCGCCCCCCCCTTCCGCGATCAGCCGCACGCCTCGCCGATCCCCCTCCGCCCGCACTTTCCCCACGGCCAACTCCGCGACCTCGGCGCCCGACATCTGGAATGCCGCACCGGTCTGCTCGTCGCGCAGGACACCAACGACATCGTTGACCATCGTCTGCAGCCGGCGGGTCAATTCCGTCGCCGCCGCCAGTTCCGCGCCGGCCTGCGCCCCGTTGCCGGCGTTGGCCTCCGCCTGCCCTGCGACGAACAACTCGAGTCCCGCCAGCGGACGTTTCAGTTCGTGCATGAGATGCGCGGCCACCGTGCCCAGCGCCGACGTCTTGGCCGCCAACACCAGTTCGCGATTCGCACGTTCGAGGTCGTCGCTGCGATTCCGCAGCTCGGTATGCGCAGCCGCCAGCCGGCGCAGGGCCCAGCCAAGCGCGCAGCCGATCACGAGGGAGCCCGCGCCCCACGCGACCGCCGCCTGGGCCCACAATCGTCGGTGATGGGCGCCGATCTCCGCGCTCGCCGCACCGCCTTCCAGCCAGAATTGCGCCGCCCCGATCAGCTCCCGCGCCCCGGTGCGGCGCAACGGCACCCACGCCTCGACCAGCCCGTGCGGCGCGATCCCCGCCGGCAGCACAAACCAATCCTCGCGCACCCGCCCCGCGTGCCACCGGGCAAACGCCTCGCCCCCCGCTACTCGCGCCCAGTCTCCCCGCTCCGGCGGCTCCATCGCGCCGACGATTCCATCCGACGAATTCAGCGTCCCCTTCGGGTCGAATACGCGCACTCCGACGACGCCGCGCAGTTTTGAGGTCTTGAGCACGGCGACCAGCAACGCACCGGGCACTTCCGCCAGCACCACCTCGCCGTATTCGACGGCGCTCAGATCGAGTTGCATCGAAGCGACCGCCGCCAGCGTGCCGGCTTCGCGCCGCAGGATTTGCTCCCGCGCGTCCGCCCGCATTTGCCACGTAATCGCAAAAACCGCTCCGGCAAAGACCGCCATCGTCAACGCCAGAATGCCGGCCGACGGGTACCGGCCGGAGGTCGACAGGGCGGCAGTTGCGGGCATTGCGTTGGGAGCCGGCTACTTTTCCCAGCTCCAGCGCACGCCAAGCAAGCCTTCGTTCACCTCATACGAGGAAATCAGATCGTTCGCGCGGCTGCGCTCCCAGGTGTAGCTCGCCAGCAGCGTCCACTGCCGCCCCAGTTCCCGCTCGAGCCGTAACTCGGCGACGTATTCCTCTTTCAGCCGCGCCGGCGGTCCAATCCCCAGGCCCACCGTCTGCCGGTCGAAATCCACGCGCCGCACCGAACCGCCACACCGCACCAGCCACGGCTCCCGGTTCCACTCGAGCTCGTTTTCGAATCTCCGCTCGCGGTAATCGAAATACCCCGAGCCATTGTCGCGGTAATGGAGCTCGCCCAGCCGCGTCGTCGTCCGCCAGCGCCCCTTTTCGTCCCATTTGACGCCCAGGCGCAATTCGCCTTCCTTCTCCTCGATTTTCAGGCGCGTGCCGCTCAGCTCGCGACCCGCCGCCGAGTACTGCCGGCGCGAATCGAACTTCCGCCAGCGCCGCACTCCTGTCAGCCGCCACTCGACGCTCCTGCCCGGAGTCCACCCGAGTCGCAGCGCACTTTCCCCCACGTGACCGTCGTTCACGCGATCATCGTACCATTTCCGCTCCCCTCCGGCGTGCACCTCGACCCAACCCGACGGATGAAACGTCCACCGCGCAGCGGGCCCCGCCTTGAGTCCGAAAACCTTGAGCTCGGTCACCAGCCGTTCGACCTCGGTATCGGAAACATCGAACACCTGATCGTAGTAGTACCCCGTGGCCGGCAACGACAACTTCCACTCGCTGCCCACCCGCCAGGCGGAATCCGCCTGCAGCCACGCCGACGATTCGTCCTTCACCGTCCGCCCGGTGAAGAACCGCGTTCCCTCCACCTGAGCGAAGACGGAACAATCCCACGACTTGGTCGGCAAGCGCAGCAGCAACGCCTCCACGCTGCCGCGCGCAAACCCACTTTGTTCCTCGGCCGTCGAGCTGAGCAAAAGGTTGTCCTTGTATCCGAAGCCCCCTTCGGCTGCCACCGATGCGCTCCACTTCGGTTGCGCGTCGAGCCAGGCAGCCAGTCCGGCCTGACCGGCTGAACCGCCGGACGGCGCCGCCGGAGCGAGTGCAGCCGCCAGCACGCACCCGCCGCTTGCAACGGCGCACAAACTGGCGGCAATCACTCGGCCCGGCGATCTCACGGTTGGGGACAAATTTCGGGCGCGCAGCATGTCGAGCCCCGCCTCGCCACACAAGCCGCGTTCTCCCTCATTCTTGGCGCCAGCAAAAGGGCGGTCGCCCGTGGCGACCGCCCTTTGACTGACACTACGCTCGAATATTACGCCTGAAAGTTACCGCTTGCCGGGAGCCGCCTGTTGGCGCTGCCGGCGCTGCTCGTCGCGGATTTCCTTGTGCAGCGCACTCTGCGCCGCTTCGAAGGCCCGCTTCTGCTCGTGCATGCGCTCGAGAATCGCCCGCCGCTGTTCCTCCGTCGCATCCCGCAACTGCCGGGCCAGTGCCTCGTGATCCGCAATCATCTTCTCCCGCTGCGAGTTGATCTGCTCCATCAACTTCTGCAAATCCGAACCCGTCGCCGACCCCTTGCCCGCTTTCTCTCGCGCCGCAGTCGCCGCCGCTTTCGCTTCTGGGGCCGGCGCGGTCTGCGCTGAAGCGACTGACACTCCCAAGGCGCAAACCGCCAGGGCAACCAGCCGCCGGATCTGAATCGTTGTGTGCATGAATCGATCTCGCCCTCTACTCGCAGGCTTCGTGCCAGACCTCATGGTATGCTCTAAGTATCTTTTGTCCAACGACTCTCGGTTCGTTCCGAACCTGGTTTCCCTGCGTTCGCATGGGGGAGTATTCCCAATTGCCGCGGCGCCGCGCGGACTATTCCCCAATTGGCGT
>Ga0233425_10009318_pt1 | contig 12539 bp, 9 predicted proteins | sample Watercolumn_Towu_2_FD_181712 | JGI IMG/M metagenome (GOLD analysis project Ga0233425, IMG submission 181712) | Freshwater microbial communities from Lake Towuti, South Sulawesi, Indonesia - Watercolumn_Towuti2014_140_MG | ecosystem: Environmental > Aquatic > Freshwater > Lake | place: Indonesia...
GGGCGCCAAGGCCGTGCGCGCCAAGCTGGAGACCAACCGCGAACTGGCCTATCTCTCGCGGCAACTGGTGACCATCGACTGCCAGGCCCCCTGCGCCTTCGACCCTGCCGCCCTGCCCGCCCCCGCATGGAAGGACGCGGGCTTCCTGCGGCGGCTGGCCGAGCTGGGCCTGCGACAGGCCATGCAACAGTTCGACAAGCTGGGCGGCGGCCACCCCGCCGAGGCTGAACCCGCTCCCGCCGCGGCCGCTGCGCTGTCGCGCGACTACTATTGCGCCGCCACGCGCGCGGAAGTGGCGACGCTGGCCCAACGCCTCCTGGCCGAAACCGGCCCCGACGTGCCCGCCGCCTTCGACCTGGAGACCACCGGCCTGGACGCCCACGCCTGCCGCATCGTGGGCTTCTCCTTCTCCTGGAGAGCGGGCGAGGCCTGGTACGTGCCGGCGCGCCTGCGCGACGGCGCGGGCCCGGGCGCGGGAGGCGGCCTCTTCGAGACGGACGAGGCGGCGGGGGAGCTGGCCTGGATCCTGGGGCAGCTGCGGCCCTGGTACGAGGACGCGCGCTACCCCAAGCTGGGGCAGAACGCCAAGTACGACGTGAACGTGCTGGCCGCCCACGGCGTGAAGGTGCGCAACGTGGCCTTCGACACCATGCTGGCCTCGTACGTGTTGCGGCCGGCCAACCGCCACCACAACCTGGACGCGCTCTCGCTGCAGTACCTGGGCCTGACAAAAATCCCCACCGAGGCGCTCATCGGCAGCGGCGCCAAGCAGATCAGCATGGCCGACGTGCCGCTGGAGAAGATCAGCGAGTACGCCTGCGAGGACGCGGACGCCGTGTTGCGCCTGTGGCCCCTGCTGGAGACGGAGCTGCGCGCGGCGGGGCTGGAGGAACTCTACCGCCGCATCGACCTGCCCATGCTGCCCGTGCTGGCGCGCATGGAGCAGACCGGCGTCAAGGTGGACACGGCGCAGTTGCGGCAGTTGTCGGAGGAGTTGGCGGCGAAACTGGCCGAACTGGAAAGGGAGATCCACGAGCTGGCCGGCGAGGCCTTCAACCTCAACTCCACGCGGCAACTGGCGACGATCCTTTTCGAGAAGCGCGGCCTCAAGCCCGGCCGCAAGACCAGCAGCGGCTTCTCGACGGATGTGGACGAACTGGAGCGGCTGGCTGCCGAGGACGAGCTGCCGCGCAAGCTGCTGGACTACCGCCAACTGGCCAAGCTCAAGGGCACCTACTCCGATGCCCTGCCGCTGATGGTCAACGCCCGCACCGGCCGCGTGCACACCAACTTCAACCAGACCATCGCCGCCACCGGCCGCTTGAGCAGCACGGACCCCAACCTGCAGAACATCCCCGTCCGCACGGAATGGGGACGTCGCATCCGTCGCGCCTTCGTGGCCTCCGGTCCGGAGCGCGTGCTCATCGACGCCGACTACAGCCAGATCGAGCTGCGCCTGCTGGCGCACATCAGCGGGGATGGGGAGTTGATCCGCGCCTTCCAGGAGGGGGCGGACATCCACGCCCGCACCGCGGCGGCCATTTTTCACGTGGACGAGGCGGCCGTGGACGCGGACATGCGCCGCCAGGCGAAAGTGGTCAACTTCGGCGTGATCTACGGGATGGGCGCCTTCGCCCTGGCGGGCAACCTGGGCATCCCCCAGAGCGAGGCCAAGCGCTTCATCGCCGACTACTTCGAGCGCTACCGCGGCGTGAAGGAATGGTCGACGGCGCTCATCGAGAACGCCCGCGAGACCGGCTACGTGGAGAACATTTTCGGCCGCCGGCGCAGCCTGCCGGAGCTGCGCTCGCCCAACCGCCAACTGCGCGAGGGGATGGAGCGCATCGCCGTCAACACGCCCATCCAAGGCAGCGCCGCCGACCTGATCAAGCTGGCCATGCTCAAGATCGACGCCCGCCTGGACGGCGACCTGGCCGGGTTGCAGATGGTCTCGCAGGTCCACGACGAGCTGCTCTTCGAGGCGCCGCGGGAGCGCGCGGACTTCTTCATGGCGGAGATCCGCCGCGAGATGGAGCAGGTCACGCCACTGCGCGTGCCGCTGCTGGCCCAGCCCGCCGCCGGCGACTGCTGGCTGGACGCCAAGTGAAAGCCCGCCCCGGTCTCCCGGGGCGGGCCGCCTGCTCATCCCACGCGTTTGCGAGCAGGTTCACCGATCATGCCTGGCGCCACCTCACGGCGCCTCGCTGGCGGCCGGCGGCGCTTGCCTCGTCGCCGGCCGCATCCTTCGTCACGCACAACCTCTGACGGAGCATCAGGAAGTTCAGTTGACTTGGATCTCGACCTTGCGCGGCAGGGCCTGGTCGGCCTTGGCCAGGGTGATGCGCAGCACCCCCTTCTCCATGCGGGCCGAGACCTTCCCCAGGTTGATCTCCTCTGAGAGGCGATAGTGCCGCTCGAAAGAGCCGAAGAGGCGGCTGGAATGGAGCAGGCGATCCTTCTCGCCCAAGGCCTCGCGGTTGCGGGCGCCCTTCACGACCAGTTCGTTGCCCTCCAGCTTGACCTCCACGTCCTCGCGATCCATGCCGGGCAGGTCCAGCACCAGCTCCCAGGCGTTCTCGTGCTCCACGACCTCGCCCCGGATGAGGTGGCTGATGGGGGCGCAGGCCGGTCCGCAGGTGGCGGGCTCGGTCAGCATGCGGGTCATCTCGCGATGCAGGGCGGCGGGCAGCAGGGTGTTGTAGAACATGAGAGTCTCCTTCAAATGTTGACTGTTGTTGGCTCGTTGGGCCCGGGCTCCTTGGGTCAGCGCCGGACGGCGGAGGCTTTGGCAAGCCCGATGCCAGTTTTTCATCGCGTTGATGATCAAGTGATTTCTTCTGCAGGGACTCAGGTGGGGGTGGAGGCGCAAGGAGATGGCTGCCAGATTCTGCCATTTCTGGTGAAATCGCGACCATCGTGTCAGGATGATGGCGGAGCGGCTCGCGATGTCAGGCTGGCCGGTGGGCCACCATGACCAGGGAGCGCACCCGTTCGGCGCTTGTACGTCCGGCGCGGCGCACGCCGGACCAGGCATGGAGGGAGAACCTGCAGGGAGCGGGGGGTAGAGCACGCAGCAAGCCCGGTGCCGTGCCTGCGCTGATGCCACCCGCCAGGACCAGCTCCAGCCGGCCGGCTGTCTTCGCCGCCAGCGTGGCCAGAGCTTCCTCGCGACCGGCGGGATCCCCCGATGGCCAGGCTAACCCCGAGCTCAGTAGGCGTGCGACCCCCATTTCCACCAGCGCGTCCAGCGCCTCGTCCTGATCCGCCACCGCGTCAAAAGCCCGGTGGCAGGTCACCAGCAGGCCCAGCCCACGCGCGGCATTCACCAAGCGCCGCATCGCCGGGAGATCGAGGCTCTTGCCCTGTAGCACGCCCAGTGCGACGCTCGCGGCTCCCGCGGCCGCCGCCCGCTCCAACTCGTGCAGCATGCGCTCCAGCAGCTCAGGCGAGGCGGCAAAGCCCTCTTGTGGTCGCGTCATCACCACCAGCTCCAGGCTGCCCGCCATGGCCGCGGCCAGGCGCAGTTGCCAGGGCCAGGGCGAGAGTCCCTGCCGCCCCATGCGGGAGCAGAGTTCGACACGCCGCGCCCCACCGTCCCGGGCCGCACGCAAATTCGCCTCCAGCACCGCGGGCGTGGCTCCGGACAAGCAGATCTCGACGGGAAGGCGCGTCACCGCCGCCTCCCCGGGCAGCCGGCGGCAGGCGAAAAAAAGCGCCGCGGAGCGGCGCTGGGAATCGTGCGATCGGGCAGGCTGAGGACAATCATTGCAACTCGGCCAGCTCGGTCATCAGGTACGAGTCGGGATCCACCGGCCGGCCGCCGCGGTGCACCTCGTAGTGCAGGTGCGCCGCCGTGCTGCGCCCAGTGTTGCCCACGTCGCCGAGGCGGTCGCCGCGGCGCACGAGTTCACCCACCTCCACGCGCACTCGCGACAGGTGGCCAAACAAGGTCTCGATGCCATAGCCGTGATCCACCCGCACCACGATGCCGAAACCGGAATCGCGTCCCGTCTGCACCACCACCCCGTCCGCGGGAGCCAGCACGGGCGTGCCCACGGGAGCCTCGAAATCGACGCCCTCGTGCATGCGCCAGTCGCCATTGAACGGATCCTCGCGGTAGCCGAAGCCGCTGGTGCGCTGGCCAAAGGCGACCGGAAGACTTGACGGCATGCGGCGCATGCGGTCGGCCTGGATCAGCACCATCTCCTTGGCGCGACTGAGCGAGGCCTGCAGAAGCTGGGCTTCGCGTTCCAGCTGTGTCAGCTCGGCCAGGCCCTGGAGCCCGATGCCGGGCATGGCGGACTCGTAGAGGGCCCCACCCACGCCCATGCGGCGCACCTCGTCGGGAATGGGCTCCAGCTTGGCCAACTGCCGGATCTCCCGGTCGAGAGCATGGAGCGAGTCCACCGAGAGCCGCAGATGGTTCACGTCCGCCAGCGCCTCCTCCAAGTTCCGGTGCAGTCGATCGTTCTCGCGCATCACCCGCTCCGCGTTCAGGTCGCGCTGGAAGCGGAAGCCCAGCAGGATCAGCGCCGCCAGAACGCACAGGTTCAGCCCGCGCCGCAGCCACGTGGGCATGGGCCGGATCCTTTTCAGGTTGCTGTCAGGCGCTTGCGGCGATTCGTGGAGTCCGGGGTTTTCCAAACGAATCCTCGGCTGTGGTGTTGGCGGCAGCAACGTAACAAAAGTTCACGGGGGAACAAGTCACTCCAGCACCACTCAAGGGACTGTCTCTCCACAGGCATGGCCGACAAGCTGCGGCCGCAATTGTCCCGGCACCTTCATTGCATCTCGGCTGGGTCGATTCTAACTTCAAGGCTTGCGAAAAATCGTTCAGGTGACGACGAAGGAGCTTTCCATCCTCATGGAACAGCACAACAACAAACTGCGCTGGATCATCTTCGCCTTGCTCATGGCCTTGGCCGCCTGGAAGCTCTTTCCGACGGTGCGGCTGGCCATGTACGGCGAGGAGAAGGTCATCGCCCTGCCCCACGACAAACAGGTGGCCCTGCGCAAGGATGCCATCAAGCGCGGCCTGGATCTCCAAGGCGGCATGCACATCGTCCTGGAAGTGGACCTGGTCGAGCTGGCGCGCGGGCTGGCCCACACCCCGGATGCACGCTTCAAGCAGCGCATGGACCGCGTCGCCAAGCAGGTCACCGATGATCCCACTGGGCAGGTGGACTTCTGGGGCCTCTTTGAACAGGCCTTCGCGGATGTCCAGCTTAGTGAGTATTACGGCGAGCGTCGCGAGCCCAACGCGGACATCATCGATAAGCTGAAGCAGCAGTCCGCGGACGCCGTCGACAACTCGCTGGTGATCCTGCGCAACCGTGTGGACGGATCCGGCCTGCAGGAACCCTCGATCACCAAGCAGGGCACACGGCGCATCGTGGTCGACCTGGCCGGCGTCAACGACCCTGACGCGGCCCGCGGCATGATCGGCAAGACCGCCCTGCTCGAGTTCAAGATGGTGGAAGAGGTGGCGCGCACCAATCAGGTGCTGGAGTCCATCAACGCCATCGTCAAAGGCGAGCCGCTGGCAGCCGTGGACTCCGCCGCAACCGACAGCACCGCGGTGGCGGCCAAGGCGGACACCTCCAGGAGCGAGGCTGCCGCGACGGCCAAGACCGACACCACCGCCTTCGACCCGCTGGCCGCCAAGACCGCAGCCAAGCCGGACAGCACGGCCATGGCGGCGGACACGAGCAGGAAGGCCAAGACCTTCTTCGAACTGCTCACCGTCTTCCCCGGCCGCAACAGCCTGCTGGTGGCCGAGCAGAACCGCGACCTGGTCCAGGCCGCGCTGGACCGCGCCGACGTGCAGGAGGTCATCCCGCCGGACAAGCAGTTCCTCATGGGCAAGCTGGAGGACCAGGGCGGGCAGAAGTTCGCCGAGCTCTTCCTCGTACACCGCGAGGCGGAGATGACGGGCAAGGTGCTGGAGACGGCCGGCGTCAACATCAACCAGGGCAACCAGGGCGTCAATGCCGGCGCAGCCGTGGTGGAGCTGACCCTGAACCGCGAGGGTTCCCGCCGCTTCGCCCGCATCACCGGCGACAATGTGGGCCGTCGGCTGGCTATCGTGCTGGACAACAAGGTCTTCATGGCGCCGAATATCCGCAGCAAGATCCCCAACGGGCGCGCCATCATCGAGGGCCTGGAGAGCGTTGACGAGGCCAAGGAGCTGGCCAACCTGCTCAAGCACGGCGCCCTGCCTTCCACGGTGAAGACCGTCGAGGAACGCACCGTGGGCCCCAGCCTGGGCGCGGAATCCCTCCAACAGGGCTTCATGTCGACCATGGTCACCTTCGTGGTGGTGACGGTCTTCATGCTCGTCTACTATCAGCTCTCAGGTTTCTACGCCATCGTGGCGATGATCGCCAACATGATCCTCGTCATCGCGGCGATGGCCGGCTTCCACGCCACCCTCACCCTGCCCGGCATCGCCGGCCTGGTGCTCACCATGGGCATGGCGGTGGACGCCAACATCCTCATCATGGAGCGCATCCGTGAAGAGCTGCGGCGGGGACGCACCGTGCGGGCGGCCATCGACGCCGGCTACTCGGGCGCCATGTCCGCCATCGTCGACTCCAACCTGACCACCCTGATCACGGCCGCCGTGCTCTACCAGTTCGGTTCCGGCCCCATCAAGGGCTTCGCGTTGACCCTGATGATCGGCCTGGTCTGCAACCTCTACACGGCCATCGTGCTGACGCGCCTGCTCTACGATCGCTTCACCAACTATGACCGCGCCACGCGGCTCAGCATCTGAGGTCGTCCATGATCGAGATCTTCCACAATCCGCGGTTCGATTTCATCGGCAAGCGCAAGATCGCGGTGACCTTCTCGCTTTTCTTCTTCTTCGGCAGCATCCTGCTGACCATCTTCCGCGGCTACAACTACAACATCGACTTCACCGGCGGCACGGAACTGCAGTACCGCTTCAAGACGGCCATGACCGAAGGCGGGCTGCGCGAGGCGCTGGACAAGGCGGGCATCTCGGCCGAGGTGACCACCCTGCGCGGCAAGAACCTGAGCCAGCCCGACTGGCTGCTGAAGATCCAGGGCGGCGAGACGGACGTGAAGGGCAAGGTGCGCGATGCCATCCGCGCCGCCTTTCCCGCCGCCGGCGACTCGGTGCTGGCCACCACCACCATCGGCGCCCGCGTGGGCAAGGAACTCAAGCGCGGAGCCACCTGGGCCACGATCTGGTCGGCCATCCTGCTGCTGATCTACGTGAGCGTGCGCTTCGAACTGATGTACGCCGTGGGGGCCGTCGTGGCCACTTTCCACGACGTCTTCTTCGTGCTCTTCTTCTTCTCGCTTTTCCAGATCGAGTTCAGCCTGACGGTGCTGGCCGCCATCCTCACCCTGGTGGGCTACTCGATCAACGACACCATCGTGGTCTATGACCGCATCCGCGAGCAGGTGAAGAAGCAGCGCGGCCTACCCTATGCACAGGTGGTCAACGACGCCATCAACCAGACCCTGAGCCGCACCATCCTCACGGTCTGCACCGTGCTCTTCGCCGTGATCATCCTGCTCATCTTCGGCGGCGAGACGCTCAAGACCATGGGCATCGCCCTGCTCATCGGCGTGATCACGGGGACCTACTCGTCGATCTTCATCGCGGCGCCCATCCTCATCGAGTGGCACGACCGGCGCGCCGCCCACGCGGCATTGAGCAAGTGACATGAAGTCCCGGAACGCGGCGGGGCGCTCCGGCACAGGGATATCCGCACCCAACCAGGCTCCGGCGCCGTGCCGGGGCCTTTTCTTGTGAGGCCGCCATGCCTGTCACGGTGCTGATCGGCGCGCAGTGGGGCGACGAGGGCAAGGGCAAGATCATCGATGCCCTGGCGCCTGGCCTGCAGATGGTGGTCCGCTACCAGGGCGGGCCCAACGCTGGCCACACGGTGATCGCGGGTGGCCGGCGCACCGTGCTGCACCAGGTCCCCACGGGCATCCTCCACCCCGGCGTGGACAACCTCATCTGCCCGGGCGTGCTGCTGGATCCCTGGGAGCTGCTCGACGAACTGGACATGCTGCGCGCCCAGGATATCGACCTGGCACGGCTCAAGGTCTCGCCGGCCTGCCACCTCATCCTGCCCTGGCACCGCGCGCTGGACCGCGCCCGCGAGGCCGCGCTGGGTCGCGAGGGGCGGCAGGCCATCGGCACCACCGGCCGCGGCATGGGCCCCTGCGCCATGGACAAGGCCGGGCGGCGCGGCGTGCGCCTGGGCGACCTGCTGGATCCGGTCCGCCGCCGCCAGGCCGAGACCGGCCTGGATCAGGCCAACGCCGAGCTGGAGAGCCTGGGAGCCCCGCCGCTGGAGGCCGCCGCCGCGCGCGAGGCGCTGGAGCGCGCCGCGACGGGCCTGGTCCCCCTTGCCGCCGACACCCAGCCGCTGCTCCACGCCGTGCTGGAGCGGGGCGGCCGCGTACTGATGGAGGGCGCGCAGGGCGCCATGCTGGACCTGGACTGGGGCACATATCCCTACGTGACCTCCACCCACCCCACGGCGGGCGGCGCCTGCACCGGCGGCGGCGTGCCCGTGCGCCAGATCGACCAGGTGATCGGCGTGTGCAAGGCCTACGCCACGCGCGTGGGCAACGGCCCCTTCCCCAGCGAGTTCGCGTCCGGACCTTTCGCCGACGCCTTCCGCGAGCGCGCCGGCGAGTATGGCGCCACCACCGGGCGGCCGCGGCGCTGCGGCTGGTTCGACGCCGTGGCCGCACGCTACGCCTGCCGTCTCAATGGTTTCACCGAGCTGGCGCTGACCAAGTTGGACGTGCTGGACGGGATGCCGGAGGTGAGGGCCGCCGTGGCCTACGAGATCGATGGCGCGAGCCACGAGCGCATGCCGGAGGACCTGCGCCGGCTGGAGGGCGGCGCCGCGCCGCGCTGGCGCGACTTCCCCGGCTGGAGCGGCAGCGCCGCGGCGCAGCATTGGAGCGAGCTGCCGGAGGCGGCGCGCTCGTACCTGGGCTGGCTGGAGCAGGACCTGGACGTGCGCGTGGGCTGGCTCAGCAACGGCCCCGAGCGCGGGCAACTGCTGCGCCGGCCTTGATCAATCCGCGATCCCTGGCGGCGTGACACAGAGGAAGGACGGGCGATGATCTGGCTCTACTCGGGCTTCATCCTCTTCGTCGTGGTGATGCTGGCCCTGGATCTGGGGGTCTTCCACCGCAAGGTCCACGTGGTCTCCATCAAGGAGGCCCTGGGCTGGTCGGCCTTCTGGATCAGCCTGGCGCTGAGCTTCACGGTCTTCATCTACTTCGCCTACGACTTCCATTGGCAGGGCCTGGGGCTGGCTCCCGATCCGGTCGACGGCCTGCTGAACTCGGGCCGTCTGGCGGCCGTGAAATACCTCACCGGCTACCTGATCGAAGAGTCCCTGAGCATCGACAACCTCTTCATCATCGCCTTGATCCTGGGCTTCTTCAACGTGCCCGCCGTGCAGCAGCACCGGGTGCTGTTCTGGGGCATCCTGGGCGCGCTCGTGCTGCGCGGCGTGATGATCGGCGTGGGGGCCGCCCTGGTGGCCCAGTTCCACTGGGTGCTGTACATCTTCGGCGCCTTCCTGGTGGTCACGGGCATCAAGATGCTTGTGACAGACGAGGACGAAGCGAATCTGGAACGCAACCTCTTCGTGCGGGTGATGCGCCGGATGATGCCGGTGACCACGCGCTTCTACGGCCAGCGCTTCCTCGTGCGAGCCGGCTCGCCCGCGGCAGCGGCGCCCGACGGCGGCGGCGTGGATCCAGTCATGTCCACTGTGGCGCGCGGAGCGCTGGTGCTGACTCCCCTGGCCTTAGCGCTGGTGGTGGTGGACCTGGCGGACACGGTCTTTGCCGTGGACAGCATCCCGGCCATCTTCTCCATCACGGCGGATCCTTTCCTCGTTTTCACGAGCAACATCTTCGCCATTTTGGGACTGCGCAGCCTGTTCTTCGCGCTGGCCGGCATGCTGCGCGCCTTCCGCTATCTCAAGGTGAGTCTGGCGCTGGTGCTGATCCTGGTGGGCGTGAAGATGCTCGCCGCCCACTGGCTGAAGGTGTGGCTGGGCGAGCATTCCAACCTCATCCTGCTGCTCGCCGTGGTGACGATCCTGGCAGGCGGCGTGGTCGCCTCGCTGGTCGCCGGCGAGGAGAATGCGAAAAAGGCCTGATCCTGCCTCAAGAGGAAGACCCCATGAGCGCGACCCTGCGACCGCCGCAGATGGCGGGCACGTGGTATCCCGGCGACGCCGGCGGCCTGAGTCGCCTGCTGGAGAGCCTGCGCGCCCAGGTCCCCGGTGACGCGCCCCGGCTTCCCGCCGCGACCAGGCTGGCCGGCCTGCTTGCGCCGCATGCCGGCTACCGCTACTCGGGCCGCAGCGCCGCGCGCGCCTACGCCGCGCTGGGGGACTGGCGGCCCGCGCGCGTGGTGGTGGTGGCGCCCAGCCATCGCGAGGGCTTCCGCGGTGTCAGCGCCTGGAGCCCGCAGGAGGGCCGGCCCGCGCCCGGCGCGTGGAGCACGCCGCTGGGGCCGGTGGAGATCGACGCGGATTTCCTGGGGCGGCTGGCGGACTGCCCGGGCCTGCGCTACGGCCAGGCCGGCCATCGCCAGGAACACGCCCTGGAGTTGCAACTGCCCTTCCTGCAGCACGCGCTGGGATCCTTCCGCCTGGCGCCGCTGGCGCTGGGCGACCAGGGCCGCGCGCAGGTGCTGGAGCTGGGCCGCGCGCTGGCCGAGGCGTTGAGCGACCTGGAGGACGTGCCCACGCTGTTGGTGGCTTCCAGCGACCTGAGCCATTTCCATGACCTGCCCCGCGCCCGCGAGCTGGACGGGCGCTTCCTGGAACTGCTGGCGCGCGGCGACGAGCACGCGCTGCTGGCGGACCTGGCGGCGGGCGTCTGCGAGGCCTGCGGCGGCGGCCCCGCTGCGGCCGTGCTGCACGTCTGCCGGCGCCGGCTGGGACAGGTCCGCGTGGAGACGCTGGACTATTCGACCAGCGCCGACGAGACGGGCGACGCCGACTCCGTGGTGGGCTACGGCGCCGCGCTCATCCGCGAGGCCGGCCATGCCTGAGCGCCTCGCCCGCCTGCGCCTGGGTCTGCTGGGGGCCGGCCCCGCCGGCCGCGGCGCGCTGCCCGCGCTGCTGGGAACGGGGCTGGCCGACCTGGCCTGGGTGGCGGACCCCGCCCACGCCGGAGAGCACCTGGCGGGGCAGACGATCCTGCCCGCCACGCCGCGCCCGCTGGACGGCGACCTGGTGATCCTCGCGGTGCCCGAGCCCGCCATCCCGGAGCTGGCGCGGCAACTGGCGGCACAACTGGCGCAGGAGCCGCCGCGCGAGCGCGCCGTCCTGCAGCTCAGCGCGTCGTCGCCGCTGGAGCTGCTGGCGCCGCTGCGGGAGACGGGCGCCTGCACCGGCCTGCTGCATCCGCTGCAGACCTTCCCCAAGGATCGTCCGCCCGCCGAGGAGATCCCCTACTGGGCGCTGGGCGGCGAGGCCTGCCTGCGCGAGCGCCTGGCTCCGCTGATGGGGCGCTTGGCCGAGGAGTGGTTCTGGCTGGAGCCGGAGCAGCAACTGCCCTACCACCTCTGCGCCGTGCTGGCCTCCAACTTCCTCCCCGCCGTGATGTCGGTCTGCGGCGGCCTGTGGCCGGGCGAACCCGCCCAGGCCTGGCGCGCGCTGCGGCCCATTGTCGAGCAGACCCTGCACAACCTGGGGGGACGCGAGCCCGCCGGCGCCGCCAGCGGCCCCGCCGCGCGCGGCGACCGCGAGACGCTGGCGCGCCATCTGGACTGGCTGCGCCGCGAGCGCCCGGACCTGGTGCCGGTCTATCAGCGGCTCAGCGAGGAGATTCTCCACCTGGTCAAGGAGTGAGAGATGACGCGACGCGTGTTGTGGGCCGATGATGAGATCGAGCTGCTGCGCCCCCACATCCTCATCCTCGAGAAGCAGGGCTACGAGGTGGCCGGCGTCAGCAACGGCCTGGACGCCCTGGAGCGCGTCAAGGGCGGGAGCTGGGACCTGGTACTGCTGGACGAGATGATGCCGGGCATGAGCGGCCTGGACACGCTCAAGGAGATCAAGCGGCTGGACCCCGCGCTGCCCTGCGTGATGGTGACCAAGAGCGAGTCCGAGTCGCTGATGGACCAGGCCATCGGCCGCCAGATCGACGACTACCTCACCAAGCCCGTCAACCCCAGCCAGATCATCGCGGTGTGCAAGCGCATCATCGAGCGCCAGCGCCTCACCGGCCGCAACATGAGCGAGAGCTACATGCAGGGCCTGGCCCAGATCGGGCGCCAACTGGCCGCGGGAGCGGACTGGCGGGACTTCCTCGAGATCCACCAGCAGCTCTGCGCCTGGGAGCTGGAACTGGACGAGCGCCCCGAGCTGGGCTTCGCGCAGACCCTGGCCGACCAGCGCCGCGAGTGCAACCGCGAATTCGCCCGGCTGGTGGAGCGCCGCTACCTGGACTGGATCCACAAGCCCGGCGGCCCCATGATGAGCCCGGGCGTGGTCAAGGGCGTGGTGGTG
>Ga0233425_10009319_pt1 | contig 12537 bp, 8 predicted proteins | sample Watercolumn_Towu_2_FD_181712 | JGI IMG/M metagenome (GOLD analysis project Ga0233425, IMG submission 181712) | Freshwater microbial communities from Lake Towuti, South Sulawesi, Indonesia - Watercolumn_Towuti2014_140_MG | ecosystem: Environmental > Aquatic > Freshwater > Lake | place: Indonesia...
TCATGCCGTTCAATCCCTGGACTCGACTTTCCAGAGCGTCGTGGCGAGCACGGCCGAGAGCACCGACGAGCCGACCCAGAACACGACGGGCGTGGAGAAGTCGTAGACCCTGTGGCCGTCCACGATGGTGGTGCCCCGCTCGATGAGGGTTCCGCTGACGAGCTCCTGTATCCCGGCGCCGAGGTAGCTGAAGGCCCCCACGAACCCCATGGCGAAGCCGGTCGCTTTCTTGTCGGCGAGGTCCACCGCGAACAGGCCGCCGAGCACCGCGAGTATCCCGCTGAGCGTGAAGCCGTAGACCACGAACCCGAGGGCGAGCAGGACGGGGAACCGGAGCGTCGTGAAGCCCACGCCGAGCGCGACCTCCGGACCGGGCGGCCCGTAGAAGATGAGGACGAGCGCCGCCACCTCGAGCACCCCGTAGATCAGGGTCACCGGCGGCCGCCGGGCCCGGAAGAACCGATCGGAGATGAAACCGTACGCCGCCGAGCCGACGATCCCCGCGATGGTGTTGATCCCGATCAGGCTCCCCGCCGCCTCGAGCTCGAACCCGTGCTCCTCCTGGAGGTAGAGGACACCCCAGCTATTGACGGCGTACCTGGTGACGTACATCAGCGCCGAGGAGGTCCCGACGATCCAGAGCGCGGGGTGCGTGAGCAGATCGAGCTGCGCCCTGCCGATGGTGGCCTGCGCCCCGTGCTCGCCCGGTCTCGACGACGGCGGCAGCCCGCGCCACTCGTTCGCGGACGGGAGACCCACGGTCTGCGGCCGATCGCGCAGCAGCACGTACGACGCTGCCGCGACGCCGAGGCAGAACACCCCCGGGCCCCAGAAGGCCGAGCGCCAGACGGTTGCCGCCACGAGCGCCGAGGTCCCGACGAACGTGATGCCCTCGCCGATCGAATGCGCCGCGGACCAGATGCCGTACGCCGTGCCGCGCTCCCGGGAGCTGCACCACTGGTTGATGGAGACCACGCAGGTCGGCGCGCCGATCCCCTGGAACCACCCGTTGATCGCCCAGAGCACGAGCGCGACCAGCACGCCGGTGTTGCACCCCATGACCAGGTTGATCAGGGCCGAGACCACGAGGCCGGCGGGGACCAGGGCGCGGGCGTTGAGGCGGTCGGCGATGATGCCGTTGCCGACCTTCCCGATGCCGTAGCCCCACAGGAACGCGGCGCCGATCCAGCCGAGCTCCTCGGCGGTGAGGATTCCACCGTCGATGAGCGGTTTCTTGACCACGCTCAGACCGAGCCGGGTCGTGTAATAGAACCCGTACGTGATCGTGAGGGTCGCGACCACCTGCAACCGGAGGCGCCGGAACCGTCGGTCGACCTCCCCCTTGTCCTCGATGCGGGGCGCGTCGGCGCCGGGCGCGAAGAGCCCCCGGAGCGATCGGAGCACCCCCGTGTTCGATCTGTCCAACCGGATCACCTGGGCCGTTCTACCGCGACGAGCTCGCGGGTCCGCAGGAAACGCCGCGCGGAGTCGCGGATGCGCGCGACCTGGGCCGGGTCGAAGACAGGCTCTCCGTCACCCCAGTCGTAGCTCATCACGTTGCCCCGCACCGGGCTGTGCTCCCGGTTGCCGAAGAAATGGCCGAGCTCGTGGGTCAGCACCCCCGGCCCGGCGATGGACGAGAGGATGATGAAGTGCATACGCGGAAACCCCTTCGGGTGCCAGTGCACTCCACGCCGGAACCGCGACGGGTCGTCGACGTCTCGCAGCGACTTCACGACGAAGCAGTTGATGACGCCGGGCTGCGCCTCGGCGCCCAGGGCGTGGCGGTCGCGCCGGGTCTCGAGCATGGCGTGCCGCGAATCGAGCGGACGACGGTGGTGCAGCTCGAACCGCACGCCGTGCCTGCCGAAGACCTCGTTGGCCCGGTCGACCTGGGCGTCGAGCCACGGAGGATCGACCACGGGAGACCCGTCGCTCGATGCGACGGCGAACTCGAGCGGCAGAGCCGGGAACGGGGGGTGGGCAGCGGGCTCGGCCCAGGCCGTCCCCACCATCGAGAGCGTGAGGAGAGGCCAGGCGAAACCCCTCGCACGTCGGCTCGATGCGCTACGGCCGGGGCTCACTCGTGTTTGCATCAAAATGGCCTTTTTCACCGAACGTGGTCGTGGACGCGGACGTGGTCGTGGACGGAGCCGCCCGAAATCACTCGACCACGACTACGACCACGTCCACGTTCACCGCTGGGCTTGTTATACCGGAAACTCACTCGTCGAATCCTCGGGGCTTCTTGGACTTCTTGCCCAGGCCCTTGCGGGTCGCCTGGACCTCGCCGAGCTGCCGCTCGACGCTCTCGAGCGGCCTCGTGTCTGCGTGCATGGCCACGGATTGAGCCTTCTGGTGCAGCAGGTCGGCGATCGAGTCGTAGTCGTGGTCCGGGTGTGTCTTCAACCGGTAGGCGAGACGGTTGTTGTCGTCCCTCAGGTATTCGTACGCCTCCTTGCCTTTCTCGAGGAGCTTTTTGCATGCCTCCGGCGCGACCATGCGCTGGTAGGACCCTTCGCCCATGTCCTTGCACATCTTCTGGTACGCAGCGTCGATGTCTTCCCGGCCCGCGGTCCAGTGGACCAGGAGGCACTGGAACAGGTCGGCCTTGGGCAGGCCCGCGGCCCGCTCCTGGAGCTCCTCGGCGATCGACTGCTGCTTTTTCTCCTCGGCCTCGTTCCACTTGAGCATGTCCAGCACGGACATCAGGATCAGCACGCCGAGCGAGGTGCGCTTGCCAACGCCGCCGTGCTCGACGAGCTCGAACGCCGATTGCTTTCCGTCGAGGCCGAAGCGCACGAGCCGCGCCTCGAGCGGGCTGAGCCCGAGCACGCCGATGTACCTGAGCTGGCGGGGCGGGATGTACGGAGCGAGCTTGATCTTCCCGCTCATGGCCTCGGCCAGGTCCTCGGTCTGGAACCCGCGCATGATGTTGCGGAGCCCTTCGATTACCAAGGGCAGCATGCGGTAGCTGCCGTGCTTGTCGTGGGGCTTCGCCATCGTGTCCGAGAAGCCGTAGGTCCCGCTCGTCTCGTGGAAGCACTGGAGCAGCACGGTCCGCTCGGAGGGGAGGAACTGGGCCTCGCCCTCGTCCAGGGGGATGACGAGGGGCTTCTGGTCCGCGGCGTTGATCGTCAATGTGCCGCTGAGCCTGAGCCCGAGGCCGATCCTGGTCAGGAGGACGGGGAGCATGATCGGGTCCATGTCGGCCTGCGTCAGGGCCCGAGTGAGAGGCATCTTGACCATTTCGATCGCTGAGTTGGGGTTCGTGAAGCGGCCCTTCTGCAGCATCGCGGCCGCGGCAGGCGCCGCGGCTCGCCCCGAGGAGGACCAGGGCATGGCTCCGCCGTCCGCGCCGCCGGCGGCCACGGGTGGTCCAGACGCCTGCGCGGTGCGCGGGGGCGTGACCCCGACCGGGAGCGGTCGCTCCCATCGCTCCTCCGCTACCTCCTGAGGTGGGGGTGGCTCAACGGGCGGAGCGATCGGCGCCCTCGGCTGCTGAGGCGGGGGTGCTGGTTCAACGGGGGGAGCGATCGGCGCGTTCGGACGCGATGGGGGCGCGGCCCCGACGGGCGGAGCGATCGGCGCCCTCGGCTGCTGAGGTGGGGGGGCCGGTTCAGCGGGTGGAGCGATCGGCGCCCTCGGCTGCTGAGGCGGGGGTGCCGGTTCAGCGGGTGGAGCGATCGGCGCCCTCGGCTGCTGAGGCGGGGGTGGCTCCACGGGCGGAGCGACGGGGCGTGCTGCCGTCGCCTGGACCCCGGGGGGGCGAGGCGAGCCGCCGACGCCTTGTGGGGCCGTGGATGCCGGCTGTGCTGGCGAGGGCGGCGTGGTGGACGCCCTCGCGCGATCCGGCCGCTGGTCCGGGTTGGCCAGGTAGTGGGCGGCCAGGCGTGCGGCTCCGGTCGCGAGCGTCCCCGTCTTGTGCGATGCCGCTCGGGCTCCCGGCGCGAGCGAGCCGTCCACGGCGGCCTGCACGTCGGGAGGCAGGGACATCCCTCCGATGATGAACGTCTCGCCGAGCACCGCGGGGCCTCCCACGGCTGCGTTGCGGAGCCTGATGCAGCTCGACCGCACCGTGGACAGCAACCCTCGCAGCGCCTTGCGCAGGTGCGAGATGTCCATCCGCAGTGTCCTGTCCCCCTTGATGGTCGGCAGGGGAGGGAGCTGCGCCGACGCGGTGCTGGCCGAACACAGGTCGTGCTTGAGCATCTGGCAGGCGTGCCGCAGGAACTCGAACATCGTCGGGTCCAGATGGATGCCGAGCTGCTCGGACGCCATCGTGACCAGCTCCCGGTCGACGTCCTCGCCGCCGGCCTCGGCGCTCTCGGCCTGCACGAGCTGGCCGACGCGTCCGGTCCCCGCGAGCACGAGCGCAGACGTGGTGTAGGACGCACCGATGTCCACCACTGTGACGAGCCGGCGAGCGCCCTGGGCCGCCTGGCTGGCCACGGCGGCGAGCGGCTCTGGAACGAAGACGACGTCGCCGAGCCGCGCTCGCTCGGCTGCGCGCCGCAGGGTCTCCCTGGCCTCCTCGCTGTACGCTGGAGGCACCGTCAGGACGACGAGCTGGACCTTGCCCCCGGCGCGGACCTCGGCGAGCTCTCTCAGCTTGTTGAGGATCTCGGCGACGACTTCGTCGACCTCCAGTACACGGGAGCCGAGCTTCAGGCTGACCAGACCCCTTTCTCCCGGGATCAGGCCGTAGGCCGCGGTCCTGGCCGTACGGAGGACGTCGGGCGAGCTGGCGTGCTTGCCGAGCAGGCGCTTGACCGCCCGCACGGTGAGGCCCGGATCGGTGACCAGACGGCCGCGCGCGGCCATGCCGACGACCGGTCGGGAGCTCGCGTAGGAGATCACGACGGGGAGATCATACGTGCCCGTGGTGATCTCCAGGAGCTCGACACGGTCGTCTCGCGCCATCGCGACCCTGGCTCCCGTGGTCCCGAGATCGATGCCGATAGCAAACATGGCTCACCGCCGATTGGTTGTGTCTGTCTCGATTTGTAAGATATTTTTCCTTCAACGTCGATTGCGACACACTCGACGTCAGGTGGACGACGACCATCTCCCCAGGGCGCGAGGGCACGACGATGCGGTTCGAGGTAAAGAAGCCCGGCGGATCCGTCGAAGATGGGAACATAGGCCCTCGAGACGCGCGGGAACGCTGATTCGATCGAGCGAGCTGAGAACGGACGAACGACATGCCAGGGCCCAGGGTGTTCTTCCTCACGGACTTGTGGTTGCCGCGGCTCGGAGGGCTCGAGCGGAGCATCGAGTACCTGGTGACAGCGCTCTCCGACCGGGCCGATGTCCAGATCCTGGCCCCGGGGCCGCCGCACGAGGTCGACGGCAGCGTGCCCGTGCCGGTGGTGAGGTTCCCGGCCGACAACTGCGAGGCCTGGTACGTCAAGGCGATGCGTCACATCGAAGCGCACCGCGATCACCGGCCGATCGTCACGCATTTCTTCGGGTTCTCGTCCGCGTGGCCGCAGGCGCAGGCTGCCGCGATCCGTCATGCGAAGCGGCGGCTGGGCGCCGGGGTCGTGCTCAAGGTGCCGACGCTCGGCGATCCGTCTCGTTGCCTCTCAGGCGTGCACACGGGGCTGCAGGCCGTGGTGGACGGTTGGATCGCGCTGACCCCGGCCATCGCCGACGAGCTCCTCGGCCTCGGTGTCCCGGGGCGGAGCGTGGTGCGGCTACCCAACGGTGTCCCGCTCGATCGATACACGCCGGTCCACCCGCTGGAACGGCTGCGCGCGCGGCGGGAGCTCGGGTTACCCTGGGGGAATCGGCCCGTCGTCGGGTTCGCGGGTCGCTTCGTCCGGTGCAAGCGGATCGATGTCGTGATCGAGGCGCTCGAGATGCTCCCCGCCCGGGAGAGGCCAGTGCTGGCTCTGGTGGGCGAGCCCGACCCGAATTGCGAGGACGCGTTCGATCCGTCGCCCTACTTGTGTGATGACGTCGTGTGGGTCCCCAGGCGGGCCGAGATGGCGCAGGTGTACCCCGCGCTGGACGCGTACGTTTCGATGTCCGAGTCCGAGGGGATGAGCAACGCCATGCTGGAGAGCCTGGCCTCAGGCCTCCCCGTGCTCGCATCCGATATCCCGGGCCACGCGGAGCTCGTGCGGCCCGGGTGGAACGGGTGGCTGTTCCCGCCACGAAAAGCGCGGGCCTTGAGCGGCTGCCTCGCCGATCTCGCTCGGGTCGGCCGGGCGGGACAGCTCTCGCGCATGGGCCAGCGATCGCGTCAGCTCGCGTGCCGGTTCTTCGACGTGGACGTTCTGGCGAGCCGGTATCTGGACCTGTACGGCGCCCTCGCGAGCGGGGTCCGTTCACTCCCCCGTCAGCCGGCGTCCGGGACCCGGCGCACACGGGCCACGAGCGGCGGTCACGCATTCGCAATGCGCGACGATGAGCTCAGCGGTCAGCGCATGTGACGAGGCCCGGGGGGCGCCGAGTGCGTCTCGCGTCCTGGAGCTCGCGCCTCGACCTCAGCCTCCGTACGCGCCACGCTCCAGCTCGTAGAGCCTGCGGAGTATGCCGGGGTAGATGGGGAACCGGTCCGCCATGTTCTCCGTCTCCTCCCGGAGCTGTTCTCGACGGATCTCGTCGTCGGGGTCGTCGAGCGCCATGGCGATGATCCGTCCGAGCTCCCGCATGTCGGGCTCGGTCATGCCGCGCGTCGTCATGGCCGGCGTGCCGAGCCGTATACCACTCGACTGGGTCGGTGGCAGGGGATCGAATGGGATCTGGTTGTTGTTCACGGTGATCCCGACCTTGTCGAGGATGCGTGTCGCCGTGATGCCGGTGAGCCCGCGGCTCCGCACGTCCGCGATGACGAGGTGGTTGTCGGTGCCGCCGGTGACGAGCCGGAAGCCCTGGTTCTGGAGCTCGTCGGCGAGGGCCCTGGCGTTGGCGATGATCTGCGACTGGTACCGCGCGAACCCGGGCGACAACGCCTCCTGGAACGCGACGGCCTTGCCGGCGATGACGTGGATCAGCGGTCCGCCCTGGATGCCGGGGAACACCGCCGAGTCCACGGCCCTGGCGTGGGCCTGCCTGCACATGATCAACCCGCCGCGCGGACCACGCAGGGTCTTGTGGGTCGTCGCGGTGACGAAGTCGCAGTACGGGACCGGATCGGGGTGAAGGTGCGCCGCGATGGGCCCTGCGATGTGCGCGATGTCAGCCATCAGGACCGCGCCGACCTCCGCCGCGATCTCCGCGAACGGTGCGAAGTCGATCGCCCTCGGGTACGACGAAGCGCCGACCACGATCAGCTTCGGCCTGGACTCCCTCGCCAGGGCCCGGACCTGGTCCATGTCGATCCGCTCCGTCTCCCGGTCGACCCCGTAGCGGACGATGTCGAAGACTTTTGCCGAGAAGTTCTTCGGGTGGCCATGCGACAGGTGTCCGCCCTGATCGAGCGCCATGCCGAGGATACGGTCGCCCGGCGAGAGCACGGAGAAGTACACCGCCATGTTGGCCTGCGAGCCGGAGTGCGGCTGGACGTTGACGTGCTCGGCGCCGAAGATCCGTTTCGCGCGTTCGATGGCGAGGTTCTCGGCCACGTCCGCGAGCTCGCAGCCGCCGTAGTACCTGTGCCCCGGATATCCCTCGGCGTACTTGTTGGTCATCACCGAGCCCACGGCGTCGAGCACGGCCATGGACACGTAGTTCTCGCTCGCGATCAGCTCGATGTCGATGTGCTCGCGGCGCACCTCACCGAGGACCGCCTCGTATATCTCCTTGTCCACGCGCCGCAGGTCGTTCAGCATGCTGCTCCTCCGTTCGATCGATGTCTCGGGGCGTACTGTCGCATCGAGCGCAGTGCGAGGGCTGTGATTCTCTAGCTCGGCGGAAGCACACGGGAATCGAACCCGCCGGGCGCGGCCTCTCAGCCTGCCCCATCGGTTTTGAAGACCGTGGGGGCCACCAGGACCCCAAGTGCTTCCAGACATGTCGCGGAGCGCTGCTCCCTCTCGGCCCAGGTGCCCCGCGTGCTCACGAGGACCCATCATACTCGTCTCGACCGCTGGTGTCAGGTGGACAACGAACCGCCCGATACTGCCGTGTGGTATGGTGCGAGCACAGGTGGAGAGATGATGAGCTACCGTATCGTCAAAGGCCGGTTCCGTCTGTACTTCACGAGCTCGAACGGCCGGCGCACGTCCTCGCAACCCGACGGCGACTCGATGTGGTTCGAGCCCGATGCCCCGAGCCTGCTCGAGCAGTTCGAGCGCGACCCCTCGTTCAACCGCGGCGGGTGCGTCCAGCTCCGGCTCGAGGGAATCGATGCGCTCGAGCTCCACTACGAGGGAAATCACCAGAACCAGGGGCTCGCCGCCGCCGCGCGCGACGCCCTGCTGCAGGGGGTCGGGTTCGCCGACGTGGAGTTCGTGGACGGCTCGCCGTTGAAGGTCCGCCAGTCGGTCCCGGAGGCGGTCCCGGGATACATCCTCGTCAGCGGCATCGATACACACGGACGGCCGATCTCCTTCGCGTACGCCGGGACATCCGACAGACCCGACGGGTGGCGTGGCCCGATCACGGTCCCCTGGATGGAGCGGAGCCTCAACGCGGGGCTGCTCGAAGCAGGGCTGGTCTATCCGGCGTTCTACTCGAGCCTCGGCGACGATCTCCAGGCTGCCCTCGCGGCCGGCGCCGCCCGGGCGGCGTCCGGTGCGTCCGGCCTCTGGCCTCTCGACCGAACGATCCGCAGGTCCCGGATCGAAGACGTCACGACACTCGAGAAGCTGGCGATCTGGCCAAAACTCTTCAGGCGCCTCGTGTCGTTCTTCGGCTCCGGTCACACCGACGTCCGGGGCTTCGTGTCATGGCTTCGCGACAGACCGAGGGAGCGCGACGACGCGATGCGGGTGCGGTCCTCCGGCGAGCCCAGGACGCTCAGCGATGTCGTCCGGGTCACGCCGGCAGGCTTCGTGCGGATGACCGTGGCTCCGCTCGACCTCGTGGTGACGCCGAGGTAGGTACCCCCCTCCGCGCCTCAGCTCCCCACGCCGAGCTCGGCGAGGATGTGGTCCGCGTTCATGACATCGTCCAGCAGCCACAGGACGTATCGGATGTCCACCGCGATGGAGCGCGAGAGGCGGGGGCTGTAAGTCACGTCGCCTGCGAGGTCCTCCCACACGCCGTCGAAGAGCAGCCCGACCAGGCGACCCTGACCGTCCATCACCGGGGATCCGGAGTTGCCTCCCGTGGTGTCGAGGTCCGAGAGGAAGCAGGCGGGCACGTCGCCGAGGGGGCGGTCGACCCAGCGGCCGTCCCGGCTCCGGGCCGCGGCCTCGAGCACCGCCGCCGGCGCGTTGAACGGCTCCTCGCCGGTGTCCTTGGCCACGAGGCCGCTCACCGTGGTCAGCGGTGTGTAGAGCACGCCGTCGAGCGGGCTGTAGCCCATCACGCTCCCGAAGGAGACGCGCAGCGTCGCCGTGGCGTCCGGGTAGGCCAGCTCGCTCGACGACTGGGCGTACGCCAGCATCAGCCGCGGCCTGAGCCCCGCGACCCGCTGCTCGAGCACGTCGGCCGCACGCTCGCGTTCGGCCTGGACCGGTGCGAGCGCCAGGGCAAGGCGGACCATCGTGTCGTCCGAGGCCTGCAGCGCGTCGAGGGCCTGGCCGAAGAGCGCCAGGCGGCTCGCCTGATCGCCGAGCCGCGAGCCGGAGTAGGTCCGCTCAGCGAACGCCTCGAGCGCCGCGGGCGAGCGGTCCGAGCCGACCGCCGCGTCGAGCGCCTCGATGCGTTGCCCCTCGGGGAGGTCCATGACCCGCCTGAGGAAGAGCAGGAAGATCGCCCGGTCCGTCTCGAGGTCGAGCCCGAGCTGGGCGTGCTCGAGCTCCGAGCGCAAGCTCTCCTGGTCGCGGTTCTGGTAGCCGGGCTCCCGCTCGAGGTCGGGGAGCCGCTGCTCCGTGGCCCAACGCACGATCGTGGTGGCGAAGTCGAGGAGCTGCGAGCCGTAGACCATGTACCGGAGGATGACGTCTCGATCGCGCGTGGCCGCCGCGTCCCGGACCGCGGCATCGATGCCGGGCAGGACGTCACCGAACTGATCCCGGCGCGCGGTCTCCTCGGCGATCCAGGCGCCGAGCGACGTCTCGGCCTCCTGCCGCTCGCCGAGGACATCTACGTTGGCGAATGCCTCGACCCGCCCGCGGGCGTGGGACAGCGAGTTGTCGATGCTGCGGATATGAGACGACACGAGGATGGCCGTCTCGGGCGAGCGCTCGGCCTGGGCGTGCAGCACGCGGGACCACTCCGAGAAGAGATTGACCCGCAAGGGGAAGTACCAGTCGCGCTGCTCCGCCACTTCGACGGACGTCAGGTGCCGCGTGGTGCGCCAGGGATAGCCGAGCACCATGACGAAGTCGCCCGGACCCACGCCCTCGGTCGAGACCTCGAGATACGCAGCCGGACGGTACGGCACGTTGTCCGGCGAATACTCGGCAGGGGCGCCGGCGGGCGACACGTACGCCCGCAGCAACGAGAAGTCGTTGCTGTGCCGCGGCCAGTGCCAATTATCGATTTCGCCGCCGTAGCTCCCCATGGACTCGGGGGGCGCGGCGACGACGCGGACGTCCTGGATCTCCAGGGTCTCGAACAGTGTGCAGCGGATCCGGCCGTCGGGGGTACCTTCGTACGGGATGCCGTCGAGGAACCGTCCGATGTAGCACCGGGTGTTGGGCCGCCCCTCGCACTCGGCCACGATGGAGCTCTCGCGCTGATTCATGGCGCGCGCCCTCGCCTCGAGGTCCTCGGGGAGGTCCGCCAACACGCGGTCTGTGACGTCCGTGAACCTGCGCAGGACCTGGATCGTGGTCGTCCCCTGCCCGGGCAGCTCCTCGGCGCGGGTGCGGGCCACGAAGCCCTGTTCCAGCAGGTTGCGCTCCGTGGTCGAGTTGCGGCTGATCGCGGAGTGGGCGCAGTGGTGGTTGGTGAATATCAAACCGTCGGGCGAGACGAACGACGCGGAGCAGCCGTTCACGATCTTGACCGCGGCCCGCGCCAGGCCGTCGCCTTCTTCCCAGAGCTTCGTGATCGGAAGCTGCAGCCCCCTGGTGCGGAGCGCCTCGTCGTCGAGCTGCGAGAGCAGCCCGAGCGGCCACATGCCCTCTCCCGCGCCTCGCGGGTAGGCGAGCCCGGCGCCGCCCGACGCCTCGCCAGCGGTCGTCGGGCAGCTCTGGCGCGGGCACCCGGCGAGGAACAACGCGACACTGAGCGCAGCCAGGGACAGGAATGCTCGCATGATGAACCGACCTCCTCGGCGGGCGAGTATACCCTCGGCGTTCACGACGGCCATCCCCCGGGCTGCCGCCCGGGGTCGTCCGGATCACGTGAATGCGAACACGCCGATGTCGTAGATGGCGTGGGTGTACACGGCGACGGCGAAACCCCGGAGTCGGTAGATCGCTGCGAAATAGCACCCCGCGAGGAACCGGAAGACGAAGCTGCCAACGGTGAAGGGATCCGCCAGGGGACCGACGTAGTGCACGGCGCTGAAGGCCAGCGACGACACAACGGCCGCACCGAGCACCAGCCAGACGGACGTCCCCTTTACCACCATGGCGCCGAGGAATACCAGCCCGCCGAGGAGCAGCACGCGGAACACCAGCTCCTCGTGGAACCCGGCGCCGAGGGACAGCACGACGTCCACGGGGAACGGGTGGTCGTCGCCGCCGCCCATGAGGAGGGCTCGCATCACCTCGTTGATCAGCACGAACATGACGACACCGTGGACCGCGCCCTCGAGCGCGACCAGGCCGAACAGCGTGGGCGAGAACCGATTCCGGCGCCGCAAGCGCCACAGCACCACGGCGTACACGAGGACCACGGTCGCCGCCACGCTCCAGAGCACCGCGGGCTGCCAGGCTCTCAGCCGAACAAGGAGAGCGGTGACGAGGTCCGCGCCGTTGCGGATTCCCGGCGTGATGGCCAGACCGACCTGATAGAGGAGGTACACGGGGAAGACCAGGAGCGCCGCGACGAGCGGGTCGCGGCTCGTGGCCAGGTAGCCGCGGACGCGGCCGGGCTTCGTCTTGGTCGTCTCAGCCATGGTGTGTGTTCTGAGTCGCCGCCCTCGCCCGGGCCTCCTTCTTCTTCTTGAGCTCCAGGGCGGTCTTCAGGCCCTTCTGGCGTATCGTATTGATGACGATCTTGAGCTTGGTGCCTTTGTAGAACCGCGTCCCGTATCGTCTGAGCTTGCCCTCGTCGATGCGCAGGCCGAGCCCGGGCTCCTGCGGGACCGGGACAGTCCCGTCGTGATCCACGAGGATGGGCTCTTCGAGGAGCCCGTCGCGCACCTCTGGCACCCAGCCGGGCGGTTCGTAGGGGTACTCGATCATCTTACGTTCGGGGTTCGCGGCGAAGGCGTGGAGGTTGATCACGAACCCGACGCCGTTGGTCCAGGTGTGGGGCGTGAACTCGAGCCCCTTCTCGAGGCATGCCCGCATGATCATCCGCGACGTGGACAGGCCGCCGCAGAAGGTCGCGTCGGGTTGGTAGATGTCGAACGAGCCCTTC
>Ga0233425_10009320_pt1 | contig 12536 bp, 14 predicted proteins | sample Watercolumn_Towu_2_FD_181712 | JGI IMG/M metagenome (GOLD analysis project Ga0233425, IMG submission 181712) | Freshwater microbial communities from Lake Towuti, South Sulawesi, Indonesia - Watercolumn_Towuti2014_140_MG | ecosystem: Environmental > Aquatic > Freshwater > Lake | place...
GACGGGGCCAATGCGAATGGTCATGTTTTGGGCAGGAAATGACTTCGCCTAACTTATTGGCAGAGGAGGCAACAATCAAGCCTCAGATTTAATTAATGTATAAGATTAGTACACTCATATAATATATTAATATTAAATCGTTTTTTGTGAATTATTCTTGCGCAACCCTATAGCCAAGGCCGAGCCCCATGCTGCAACGCAAAAACCGTCAATCATCCGGATCGCGCGAGATGGTCAAGCTCGCCCGCGCCGCCGCCAAGCCGTCTTCGTCCAGTCGACTTTCGACGTCGGCCAGAGCGCGGCGCGCGAGCGCGACCACGCTCGGTTCCGCCGATTTGGTCGCGAGGGCGAACCATCGCCAGGCCACGACATCGTCTTTCGCCACCAGTTGCCCATCGGCGTAGACCTGTCCGAGATTGTAGAGGGCATGCGGGTTCCCGGCTTCAGCCGCAGCCAGGTACCAGCGCAAGGCCTCCGCCGGATCGCTCGGGTGACCGGCGCCGAGCGCCAACATGACTGCCAAATTGTTTTGCGCATCGAGATGACCGCTTTCGGCCGCCCGACGATACCAGTCGAGCGCGCCCCTGGCATCGGCCGGCCCGCCCTCGCCCTTCTCGAGCAGGCTCGCCAAGTTGAACGCGGCTTCGCGGTCTTGCTGGCGCGCCGCCGCCAGATACCAACGCCGCGCTTCGGCGAGATCGCGCGTCAGGCCCTCGCCCGCGTGATAGAGCATGGCGAGATGAAGCTGAGCCGCGGCATGCCCCTGATCCGCCGCCCGGCGATACCAAAGCGCGGCCACGGCCGGGTCCTTCGGGCCGCGCAGTCCGGCATGCGCGATATAGCCCATGAAATACTGCGCATCCGGCCGCCCGGCCTCGGCCGCTTCGCGATACCAGCGCATCGCCTCGCCGAAATTCCGGGGCGGCGCGACGGACTGCGCCGAGACCGTCGCCGCCAAGGACAGAGCGAGCCCGAGCGCGGCTATGACCGGGTAAGCGCGTCCCAGCATCCCGTATCCTTGAGGATCGGCGCGATCCGCCGCCTCGCCTCGTCGGGCAAGGCGGCGAGTTCCTCGCGCAACCAGGCGAGGCAGCGCGCCTGATACTTGAAAGGCGCTTGGGTGAAGTCATCGCCCAACAGGCGAACCGTGAAGGTTTCGGCGCCCTTGGCCACCGCCGCATCGTTCGCGACCAGGAACGGCAGATAAACGTCGCCGGCGAGCGCGAGCAGACCCCGCACCGCGTCCCCAAGATCCCCGGGCTCGCGCCAAGCGCCCGGTTCGACGCCCGAGGCGTCGTCCAAGCGATGCAGCCAAGCGAATGTCGCGGGCGCGCTCGCGCGCATGATCGCCGCCGGCGAGGGATCGAAGCCGAGCTGCCAGAGCTGGCCGTAGAGCCCGAATTCGGCGAGCGACGGGCGTTCGCCGAACAGGAAATCGCCCTGATGGCACATTTTTTCCGTGACCAGGAGCAGGCGCCGATAGGTCTCGGCGATCACCGGACGATTGGCCGCCTGGACGCCGACGATCGCCATGCGTCCGACCTGGCGGTCGCGGAAGATCCGCGCGGCCTTGGCGACCGCCTCTTCGCCCGCGCCGCCGAGGCGCTCGCGCGCAAGCCAGCGCGAACAGAATTCCTGATCGAGCGGATCGTGCCACCGGTAATGGAACATCATCTTGGTGCCCCATTCGTCGGCCATGTCCTCGACGAGATGGGCCAGAAAGGCGAGCCCCGGATCCTCCGGCACGATCCGCCGCTCGGCATGACGGCGCTCCAGGTCGTAGATCAACGGCGTCGAGTCGTTGGCGAAGCTGCCGTCCGGATATTCGAGCACGGGTATGACCGGCACCTTCACTTTCTTCAAGATGTCGGCCGTCGCGGTCGTCAGTCGCGACCAGACGAAAGGCAGGCGTCGGTAGCGCAAGACGGCGCGGATTTTCACGGAATAGGGCGAGCCGTTGGACCCGAAAAGTCGATATTGCGACATGACGCCTCCTCGGTCGACTGTGACACGCCGACCCGACGATGCAAAGGGCTGGCCTCGCCACCGCGCCGACGCCATACTTCGTCGCGCATGCCCGCCCGCTACGACAGCATCGCGATGATTCGCCGTCTCGTCGGTTTCGACACGACGAGCCGCGAATCCAACCTCGCCCTGATCCACTGGGTGCGCGACTATCTGGCCGAATGGAGCGTGCCGAGCACGCTGGTCCACGACCCCGATGGGCGCAAGGCCAATCTCTTCGCCACCATCGGGCCGAAAGATCGGGGCGGCATCATGCTCTCGGGTCACACCGACGTCGTTCCGGTCGACGGCCAATCCTGGGACAGCGATCCCTTCGACTTGGTCGAGAAGGACGGCCGACTGTTCGGTCGCGGCACGACCGACATGAAGAGCTTCCTCGCCGTCGCGCTCGCGCTTGTGCCCGAGATGCTGGCGCGACCGCTCGCCACGCCGATCCATCTCGCGCTGTCCTACGACGAAGAGGTCGGTTGCCTGGGGGTCCGTCGCCTGATCGACAAGCTTGCCGAGGAGCCCCAGCGCCCGCGCCTCTGCATCGTCGGCGAGCCGAGCGGCATGGCCGTCGTCGCCGCGCATAAGGGCAAGCGCAGTTGGCGCTGCCATGTGCGCGGGCTCGAATGCCATTCCTCGGTGCCGCAGATCGGCGTCAACGCAGTCGAGTACGCCGCCGAGATCGTCGCGCGCCTCAATCGCATCGGCCGGCGCTACCGAGATGTCGGCCCTTTCGACCCGGCCTTCGATCCGCCCTACGCGACCGTTCATGTCGGCACGATCAAGGGCGGCACCGCGCTCAACATCGTGCCGAAGGACTGTCGATTCGAATTCGAAATCCGCCATCCGGCCGAGGTCGATCCGCTCGCCTTTTTCGCCGAGATCGAACGCCAGGTCAGGGACGAGATCGAACCCGACATGACGAAGATCTCGACCGAAACCGGGGTCGATTTCGAGTTCATGTCGGAGCTCCCCGGATTGACGACGGCGGAGGATCATCCGGTCGTCCAGTTGGCCAAGGCCGCCTCCGGAAGCAATGCGGTCGGCAAGGTCAGCTTCGGCACCGAGGCCGGACTCTTTCAGCGCGCCGGCATCCCGACCGTGGTCTGCGGACCGGGCGCCATCGAGCAAGCCCACAAACCCAACGAATTCATCGCCACATCGCAAGTTGAGGCTTGCGAGGCCTTCCTCCGGCGCGTTGTCGATCGCGCCCGAACCGAGAGCGACCGATGAGCGACGCCACGACCGACCCTGCCGCCTATCCGATCGAAATCGAACCGCTCGACATCGAGCCCTACCGCCGGGGCAACACCGGCGTTGAATTCGCGACCACCTTCGACTCGGGCGTTCCCGGCCTTCACGTGATGCTCAACGCGCTGACCCACGGCAACGAACTCTGCGGCGCGGTCGCGCTCGACTATCTCTTTCGCGCGAAGGTCAGGCCGCGCAAGGGCAAGCTCACCTTGTCCTTCGCGAATGTCGAGGCCTATCGCCGCTTCGATCGCGCCAAGCCGACAGCATCGCGCTTTGTCGACGAGGACTTCAACCGCGTCTGGTCGGAAGACGTGCTCGACGGTCCGCGGGATACCGTGGAGCTTCGCCGCGCGCGCGCCATGCGTCCGCTGGTCGACACGGTCGATCTACTGCTCGACATTCATTCGATGCAGCACAAGACGCCGGCGCTCATGCTCGCCGGCCCGACGATCAAGGGGCGCGATCTCGCGCTCGCCGTCGGCGTCCCGGCCATCGTCGTGCGGGACGAAGGTCACAAGGCCGGCCGACGCCTCAGGGACTACGCCGGTTTCGGCGATCCGGCGAGCGCCAAGAACGCGCTTCTGGTGGAATGCGGTCAGCATTGGGAAAAGGCGAGCGAGCGTATCGCCATCGAGACGGCGCTCCGCTTCTTGTTCGAACTCGGGACCGTCGACGGCGCTTTCGCGTTGCCGCGCTTGCCCGAGGCGAGCCCGCCCCGCCAATCGATCGTCGAAGTGACCGACGCCGTCACGGTGCACAACGAGGACTTCGCCTTCGTCCGCGATTTCATCGGCATGGAAGTCATCGACAAGGCCGGGACCGAAATCGCGCTCGACGGCGGACGGGCGGTCGTGACGCCCTATGATCGCTGCGTGCTGATCATGCCCTCGCGGCGGCTCAAACCGGGCCAGACGGCGGTTCGGCTCGGCCGCTACGTGGCCTGAGGTCGCGATCCGGCGTAGAATAGGGCATGGCTCGGTCGATCGACCTCTCGGCGCATGGGCGCTTGATCGCCCTCGGCGCCTTGGCTCTGGTCCTTGCCGCCGCGGCCGCGGCGCCGCAATGGCTGATCCGCGCCGCGCGCGCGGTTCATGACGGCTTTTTCGAGCTCTTTCTGGCGGGGTGGCTCTGCTGAGCCCGCTCACATCGGCTTGAGCGCTTCGATGACATAGCCGAGACTGGCCGGATAGCGGCGCTCCATTTTTTGCCGGGCGTCCTTTTCGTCCTGCGCCGCGACCTCGATGAAATGCGTGTCGCCCCAGTCGTCGGACAAGGTCTTGTGCTTTTCGCCGCTCCTGACGAGGTGCCGGACTTCCTTGTTGTGGATGGCGACCTCGAATTTCTTGAACATCGTCGACCTCTGTCGCTGCGCCTAGTCCCACGATCTTAGGGGTCTTTGTACGATACGAAAAGGCCCGCACCGGAATTGGCGGGTTTTGGCCGCGACGTTGACAAGCCTTCGGATCGCGCCTAGAGCTTCCGGGCGCTCCGGTCGCGCGCGAAAAGCGCCGGCCGTCGCATATATGTTGTGTCGAAGCCCCAGGAGTTCCCCCCCGATGAAGACGCTTATCCGCGCGGTTGCCGTTGCCGTCGCGCTCGCCGTGGCCGCCCCGGCGGCGACTTTCGCTCAGCCGGCTCAGCAGCCCGCCAAGAAGGAAATGGCGCAGAAAAAGAAGCAAGGCCAGAAGAAGCAGCAGGCCCAGAAGAAACCGCCGCAGAAGAAGCAGCAGGCCAAGAAGAAGCCCGCCAAGAAGGCGGCGAAGGCCTAGTTTCGATCGGGGCCCGAATCGCCACGCAAGCGGTTCGGGCCCCCTCGTGCTGCGGACGAGGTCATGGCGCGCTACAAGAGTCCCGACGAACGCGCGACCGAAGTGGTCGAAAAACTCACCGGCTTCATCCAGAAGAATGAGGGCATCACCGGCCGGATGTCCTACAAGACTTGGCAGCAGCTCGCCCAGGCCGAAATCGCCGAGACCGTCCGCGAGGCCGAAAGACGCCGCGGCAACGTCTGGGATATCATCCAACTCGTCGTTCAGGTCACCTTCGTGACCATTGCGACCATCGCCTTTTGGGCGGCGGTTTCTTTCATCAACCCGACGGTCGGGACTTTGGGCATTCTCGGCATCGCCGCCGTCGGCACCGCGATCGCGGTCGCCTTCATCGTCCGCGCGGCCAATCGAACGCTCAAATAGCGAGCGGAATTGCTCCCGGCGGGCCCGTCCCCTATCCTCCCCTGATGATCGCCAAATCCAGAAAAGCCAAGTCGTCGGCGGCCGTGGTCGGGATCATCATGGGCAGCACGTCCGACTGGGAAACCATGCGCCACGCGGCCGAAACCCTGAGCGCGCTCGGCATCGCCCATGAAGTCAGGGTGGTGTCCGCCCACCGGACACCCAGACGGCTCTACGCCTATGCCGAGAGCGCGCGCGGTCGAGGTCTGAAAGTCGTCATCGCCGGCGCCGGCGGCGCCGCCCATCTGCCCGGCATGACCGCCTCGATGACGTCGCTTCCGGTCTTCGGCGTGCCGGTCGAGAGCAAGGCGCTCAAAGGCCTCGACAGTCTTCTGTCCATCGTTCAGATGCCGGCTGGGATTCCGGTCGGCACGGTGGCCATCGGCAAGCCCGGCGCGATCAACGCCGCGCTGCTCGCCGCCGCGGTCATCGCCCAGGGCGACGCCAAGGCCGCAAGAGCCCTCGATCTCTACCGCGCCCGTCAGACGGAGCAGGTCCCTGACTCGCCGAAGACCGATTGAGCCCGGCGCGACCATCGGCATCGTCGGCGGCGGCCAACTCGGCCGCATGACCGCGCAGGCGGCCGCGCGCCTCGGCTACCGAACGCATATCTTCACGCCCGAAGAGCGTTCGCCCGCCGCCCAGGTCGCGACGACCGCGACCGTCGCGCCCTACGAGGACGGCCGCGCGCTCGCCCATTTCGCCGACTCGGTCGATGTCGTGACGTTCGAATTCGAGAACGTCCCGGCACGGCTGCTCGAACTCCTCGAGCGCCATGTCGTGGTCCGCCCGAGCGCGCGGGTCCTCGAAGTCTGCCAAGATCGCCTGCCCGAAAAGGATTTCGTCAACGCCTGCGGCGTCGGCACGGCGCCCTATGTCGCGGTCGACAGCCTCGACGATCTGCAGGCCGCCGCCTCGGTCATCGGCCTGCCCGCCATCCTGAAGACCCGACGGCTCGGCTACGACGGCAAGGGGCAGTTCAAACTCCTGCGGCCCGACCAATGCGCCGAGGCCTGGGCCGCGGTCGGCCGCGCGCCCGCGATTCTCGAGGGCTTCGTCCGGTTTCGCCGCGAGATTTCGGTGATCGTGGCGCGCGGCGCCGACGGCCGCGTCGCGGCCTACGATCCGGTCGAAAATCGCCATGTCGACCATATCCTCGACACCACGGTCGCGCCCGCGCCGATCGCCACCCGGGTCGCCGAGCGCGCCAGGCAGGCCGCGGCCCGGATCGCCCGTCGCCTCGACTTGGTCGGTCTGACCGCGGTCGAGATGTTCGAGACGGCGGCCGGCGACATCTTGGTCAACGAGTTGGCGCCGCGGCCGCATAATTCCGGCCACTGGACCATCGAAGGCGCCCTGACCAGCCAATTCGAGCAGCTGGTCCGAGCGGTCGCCGGATTGCCCCTCGGCGCGACGACGCGTCTCGCCAATGCGCTGATGAAGAATCTCGTCGGGCGCGAAATCGGCGCCTGGCCTGCCCTGCTCCGCAAGAGCGGCCTGCATCTGCACCATTACGGCAAGGCCGAGGCGCGGGCCGGACGCAAGGTCGGCCATGTCACGCGGCTTTACCCCTTGGATGACGCGCCGCGCCATGACGACATCCATCTCGGTCGTTTCGACCGCCGCGGGAGGACAACGAAGTCATGACGGAGACCGTGCGCAGCATCGTCGAGGATCGCGGCGCCGCCGGCCGTGTCGTTCGGGTCGAGATCGACCGCCCGCCGCTCAATTTCGCCGGGCCGCGCGAGATTGCGGCGCTGACCGAGGCGATCCGCCGCGCGGCCGCGGACGCGTCGCTGCGCGCGCTGGTCCTGACCGGCGCGGGTGCGCGCGCCTTCATCGGCGGCGCCGACGTCGAAATCATGGTCGGTTTCGACGGCAAGGCGGCGGAGGCCTACATCCGCTCGCTCTCGGGCCTTTGCGCCGCGCTTCGCGATTGCCCGGCGCCCACCATCGCGCGGATCAACGGCCACTGCATCGGCGGCGGGCTCGAAGTCGCGGCCGCCTGCGACCTGCGCATCGCCTCGACCAACGGCAAATTCGGCATGCCCGAGGTCAAGCTCGGCATCCCTTCGGTCATCGAAGCCGCGCTCCTGCCGCGCCTGATCGGTTGGGGCCGCACGGCGGAGCTCGTGCTGCTCGGCGAGAACGTGACGGCCGAAGCGATCGATCGCTGGGGGTTCCTGAACGTCCTGGTCGCGCCGACCGAGCTGGACCGCGCGGTCGCGCGCGCGATCGACGCCCTGCTCGCGGCCGGGCCCGAGGCGGTGCGCCGGCAAAAGGCGCTGATGCGCCGCTGGGAAGACGCCCCGCTCAAGGACGCGATCGAGGCCGGGGTCGACGCCTTCGCCAGATCCTACGAGACCGAAGAGCCGCGTCGCATGATGCGCGCCGCGCTCGACGCGCTCGAAGCCCGAAGGCGCAGGGGCAATTAGCGCCCGGCCGGCTGCTTCTGGCCGGAGATGTTGTAGTAGAGGTTCGACAGCACGGGGACGAATTCGCCGCCGAATTCGTCGCGCAGCAGCTTCTTGTGGTCGGGCTTGATGCTCTGGGGATTGATCATGGTGAAGAGCTGCTGCATCAGAATCTGGAACTTGATCTCGGTGAACTTGCCGGCGTTGGTGCCGCTCCGCCCCTCGATGACCACGTAGGCGTTGGAGGCGAGCCCGATCGTGACCTGATCGTGGTTCATCACCTGGATGAACCATTGCTTGCGGATGTCCCAGCGCTTGAAATAGGCGGCGATCATGTAGAGCGAACGCACGTTGATCGCCTGCGAGCGCGGATCGTCGTAGAACTCGTCCCACAGCGTGTGCCACGACTTGGTGTCGCCGAACTTGGTCTTCAGGTCTTCGACGATCTTGCCGCACTGTTCCTCGTGCGCGGCGATGACTTCGTCGCCGAGGATCAGCTTGATCGCGGTGATGAAGGCCGGCAGATTGTCGCGCGAAAGCCCGTTGGGATCCGTCTGGCCGACGTTCTCCGCCTTGAACAGGACCGAGAAGTTGTGGACGACCAGCCGATAGAACGCGTATTTCCGCTTCTTCAGCAAAATGCCCCGAATGTAGACTTGGTTCCATTCGTCGGACATTTTCTTGTAGAAGGCCTCGAGCGGCCCGCCCGCCCCGCCGATGAACTTGGTGACGTATTCGCGCAGCTCCGTCGAGGTCGCGCGACCGCCGGTCTCGCGCATCTTCTCGCCGGCGATCTGGACGAACATCGAGACGGTGTTTTCGGCGAGCTTGCGGATGTGCTCGGGGCCGATGCCGTAGCGCCGGGCGTCTTCCTCCGTCAGCAGCCCGGTCGGCGGCGGCGCGGACTGCGGCTGATTGGGATCGGCCGGCGCCGGTTGCGCGGCATCCGCCTTGGCCTGAGCGGCCTTGGGATCCTGTGTCGTTCGCGGACTCTGCATAGGCTTCGACCCTAGCATCCCCGCCCCGGCTTGAAAACCTCAGCGCAACGCCGCGGCGATGTTGCCGCCGTCGACCGTCATCACCGCGCCGGTCGACTTGGCGGCGAGCGCAAGATCGACGAAGGCCTGGGCGACGTCGGCGACCTTGACTTCGCGCTGCAGGAGATTGCCCTGGGACAGATATTGCTCGACGCTGAGACCGCGCGCCTTGGCACGGCTTTCGAGCAGGCCGCCGGCGAAAATCCCGGTGTTCACGCGGTCGGCGTTGACCGCGTTCGAGCGAATGCCCTCGGCGCCGTAGTCGACGGCATATTGGCGACTGAGAAACAGCGTCGCCGCCTTGGGCAGGCCGTAGGGTCCGAAATCGGGCCCCGGGTTGACCGCCTGCTTGGAGGCATTGAACAGCAGGCAGCCGCCGGTGCCCTGAGCGCGGAAGACGCGGACGGCTTCCTGGGCGATGCTCTGATGGGCGAAGAAATTGAGTTCGAAACTGCGGCGCAAATCCGCGTCCGAGACCTCGCCGATCTTGCCCTGCCACGCCGCGCCGGCGTTCGAGACGACGATGTCGACGCCGCCGAAAACCGCGCAAGCCTTGTCGAAAGCGGCGCGAATCTCAGCGCGATCGGTCACGTCGCAGACCAGACCGAGCGCCGTGCCCGACGCCGCCTTGGCCGCGGCCTTGACGGGCGCCTCGTCGCGATCGAGCAAGACGACTTCGGCGCCCTCGGTGGCGAACGCCTTGGCGACGGCGGCGCCGATGCCGCCGGCCGCGCCGGTGATCACCGCGACCTGGCGCGCGAGACGCTTTTCCGCGCTCTTGCCGAGCTTGGCTTGCTCGAGCGACCAGTATTCGACGTCGAAGAGATCGGCCTCGGAAACGGGCTCAAAACGCCCGATGCCCTCGGCCGCCACGGCAACCTCGGCCGCGGCTTCCGCCAGATCGGCCGCGATCCGCGCATCCTTGGCGCTCGCGCCGAGGCCGAAAAGGCCGAGCCCCGGCACCAGGATGGTCCGCGGCAGCGGGTCGAGCTCCTTGCGCTTCACCGTCTGCCTCGCGTTCTGGCGCGCGAAATAGGCGCGGTAGTCGGCGGCATAAGCCTCGACCGCGGCCTTCACCTTGACCGCGAATCCGGCGAGGTCGCCCGCCGCCGGCGCCGGCACGACCAGCGGCCAGCCTTTGGTCCGAATGACGTGATCGGGCGTCGGTACGCCGCGCCGGCTAAGCTCGGCCACGTCCTTGGAACCGACATAGGCGCGAATCTCGGCTCCGGTGCGAAATTCCAGAATCTGGCGGCGCCAAAGGCCGTCGTTCTTGTCGACGGCTTGCGCGACCGCGCCCCGGAGGATCGGCGCGACCTCGCCGAGCGGCGCGACCGCGCGCGGCAGGCCCGGATGAACGACGAGCGTCGGCTTGCCCTTGGCGAGACGGTCTTCGGCGCGGCTCACCAGCTTGATCATGCGCTCGTAGGCCTCGCGGCAATCCTCGGCATAGGTGAAGATGCCGTGCTTGAGCAGGACCAGGCCCTCGGACTTCCGGTTCTTTTCGAACGCCTCGGTCGCCATCTTGGCGAGCGCGAAGCCCGGCATCACGTAGGGCACGAGCACGCAGGCTTCGCCGTAAAGCTCGGCGCATATCTTGGCGCCGTCCGGCTGATCGGTCAGCGCGCAAACCGCGTTCGAATGCGTGTGATCGATGAATTTGTGCGGCAAGAAGGCGTGAAACAGCGTCTCGACCGAGGGATTGGGCGAGTTGGCGTCGAGCAGGCAGCTTCGCTGAAAGCTCACCATGTCCTCGTCCGTCAGCGCCGACAGAGCGCGGAGCTTGCGGAGCGGCTCGAGCCGGAGCGCCGGCAATCCCGGCGGCTCGATCACCGCCATGTCCCAGCCGCTGCCCTTGACGCAGAGCGTGTCGATCTCCTCGCCGAGCAGGTCCTTCATGCGCGTCTTGACCGATGTGTTGCCGCCGCCGTGCATGACGAGCCGCGGATCGCCGCCGAGCAGTCGGGTCGTGTAGACGCGAAGCGCGAGATCGCGGCCGGTGCCCTTGGCGGCGTAGGCTTGGACCGCCTTTTCGGCGTCGGCGTCGTTCCACAGGCTTTTCATCGCTTCAATGCCCTTCGAAGGCGGTAAGCACCTGAACCTTGTAGCCGGCCTTCTCAAGTCTCGCGCGACCGCCGATTTCGGGCAAATCGACGATGAAGGAAAGCCCGACGATCTTGCCGCCGACCTTGTCGATCAGGCGGCAAGCCGCTTCCGCCGTGCCCCCGGTCGCGATCAGATCGTCGACGATCAACACCGTCTGGCCGCGCTTGACGGCGTCGGAATGGATCTCGATCCGGTCGACGCCGTATTCGAGCGTGTATTCCTGACCGATGGTCTGCCCGGGCAGCTTGCCCTTCTTGCGCAGCGGAATAAAGCCGCAGGAGAGCTGATGCGCGACCGCGCCACCGAGGATGAAGCCGCGCGCCTCGATCCCGGCGACGAGGTCGATCTTGGTCCCGGCGTAGGGCAGCACCAACTCGTCGACGGTCCGGCGAAAGCCCTGCGGGTCGAGCATCAAGGTCGTGACGTCGCGGAACATGATCCCTTTCTTGGGATAGTCGGGAATCGTCCGAATGCGATCGTGAAAGAAATCGGCCATGGTCCGCCTCGTTTCGGAATTCAGGACTTTTTCGCGCGCTTGACGGGCGCGAGCACGCGACCCGCGACCGCGCCGAGCTTGCGGAGCAGCGCCTTGTCGCGCTTGGCCTCGTTGGTGATGAGCGCGGTGTCGAGCACGGTGTTGCAGCCCTTGGGGCAAGCGCCGCGGCGCGCGCGCAGCATCGGCGCGACCGTCTTGACCAGCATCCGCGCCTTGTCGGCGTTGTCCAGCAGGACCTTGATGATGGCCGAAACCTCGACATGGTCGTGGCCCGGGTGCCAGCAGTCGAAATCGGTGACCATGGCGACGCTTGCGTAGCAGAGCTCGGCTTCGCGGGCGAGCTTGGCCTCGGGCATGTTGGTCATGCCGATGACGTCGCAGCCCCAGCTCTTGTAGAGGAGCGATTCGGCGAGGGTCGAGAATTGCGGCCCTTCCATCGCGAGATAGGTGCCGCCGATCTTGTGCGGAATGCCGGTCTTGGCGAGCGCCTGGCCGACCGCGGCGCCCAGCCGACCGCAAGTCGGATGGGCCATCGAAACATGCGCGACCATGCCGTTGCCAAAAAAGCTCTTTTCGCGCGCGAAGGTCCTGTCGATGAACTGATCGACCACGACGAAGGTTCCGGGCGGAAGCTCTTCCTTGAACGAGCCGCAGGCCGAGACCGAGATGATCTCGGTGACGCCCGCGCGTTTCAGCGCGTCGATATTGGCGCGGTAGTTGATTCCGCTCGGCGAGCGAACATGTCCTCGACCGTGGCGCGGCAGAAAGACCAGCTTCTGGCCGTCGAGTTCGCCCGTCAGCAAATCATCCGACGGCGCGCCCCAGGGCGATTTGACCCGTACCCAACGCGTCTTTTTCAGGCCGTCGATTTCGTAAACGCCGCTCCCCCCGATCACGCCGATCACGGGTTCGATTGCCGCCTGCGCCATGTCCGATTCTCCCCGAAAGGCCGGGGCTATTTGGCAGTTTCGATCCGGCGAATCAA
>Ga0233425_10009322_pt1 | contig 12535 bp, 13 predicted proteins | sample Watercolumn_Towu_2_FD_181712 | JGI IMG/M metagenome (GOLD analysis project Ga0233425, IMG submission 181712) | Freshwater microbial communities from Lake Towuti, South Sulawesi, Indonesia - Watercolumn_Towuti2014_140_MG | ecosystem: Environmental > Aquatic > Freshwater > Lake | place...
GAAAGGCATCGGTGTCGCGGCAGACCTGCCCGACCTCGACGAACAGGTCCGAGGTGCCGGGCGGAATGCGCTGCACGTCCCTGGGTTTGGCGCCCAACTCGAGCTCGAGCAGGTGCGCGAGCCGGTCCTTGGGGTCGCGCAGGCAATTGTGCGCGGCGTTGAGGGCCGCGAATTGGGCGGTGGCGGCGGCCTTCTCGGCTTCGTTGCCCCCATGCACGCGGTCGGGATGCAGCTCGGCCGAGCGCGCAAGGAACCGCGCTTTGAGAGGCGCAGGGTCCACCCACGGGCGCCGCGGCTCGTCCAGCAGACTGAAGTAGTCGGTCATGCCTCGATTGCCGGCGGGACGACGGAAGAGCGCGGCGGGTCAAGGAGGCGCGTCGGAACGGCTCAGGCGCTGAAGCTCTCGCCGCAGGAGCAGGAGCTTGCGGCATTGGGGTTCTTCACCTTGAAGCCGCCGCCCTGGAGGGCCTCGAGATAATCGAGTTCCGAACCGGTCACGTAGAGGGCGCTCTTCGGGTCCACGACGACCTTCACGCCGGCGCTCTCGACGAGGATATCCCGGTTGGCGGGCTGGTCCTGGAGGTCCATCTTGTATTGGAGCCCGGAACAGCCGCCGCCTACCACGGCCACACGCAGCACACCGCCGGGGCGGCCCTGGCGCGCCAGCAGCGAGCGCACTTTCTCGGCAGCGCCCGGAGTCACCTTGATGAGGCGTTCGTCGCCGACCCGGAAGTTCGGCGGCGCGGTGGTGGTCGTTGTGCTGGCGGCAATCATGATCTCACACTGCCGTGACGGTACAGCGCGCGGCGCGCGGCGTCAACCCGCGCGAGCCGCTCCTGCCGGAGCCGCCCGAGCCGCCCGGGCGGATCACCCGCGCAGGTCCGCCAACTGCATCAACCGGTCCGTCTCCCGGTAGGCCTCCTCGACCCACTCGACCACCTTGGTGGCGTCGGGTGGGTATTCAAGCTCGACCGCCACCACGCCGTCGATGCCCAGCTCTTTGATGGCTTGCAGGTACGGCCCGAACTTCACCACACCGCGTCCCGGCGGCAGGTCCCCGTGCACCTTGCCGTCGCAATCGCTGACGTGGACATGGATCGCCTTGCCGCGGAGCTTCTGCACCTCGTTCGGCCCGACGTCCGCCAGCACCAGATGGCTCACGTCGATGTTCGCGCGCACGCGTGGGTGGTCGCATTCGTCCACGAAGCGGACCATGGCGTCGATGCTGTTGAGCAGGCTCAGCCGGAACGGCTCGAGCTCGAGCGCGATGTCGATCTGGCGTTTGCCGGCGTAGTCCCCGAGCCGGCGGCAGCTCTCGATCCCCCATTGCCATTGCGCCGCCGGGGGAATGACCTCCCGCTGCCAGACGTACTCGCCGAGCACGAACAGGATGTTGCGCGCGTTCCAGGCCTTGGCCAGGTCGATGAATCGCTTGCAGCGCTCGATGTGGAACTCGCGCACGGGCTTCTGAAAATCGATCAAGCCCAACGCCGTGAACGGCAGCGAGATCACGGGCAGGCCCAGCTTTTCGGTGGCGCGCGCGACCCGGCGGACCTCGCGCGCGGAAATGCCGCAGGCCTCCGTGCCAATGTCCACCGTGTCGAAGCCGATGCGCGCGATGTGTTCCAGCCCGGCGACGGTATCGATCCCGGCTTGTGCGAAAGCACTGTTGATGATGCCAAGTTTCATGCGCAAAGAATGGGAAACCCTAATCACGAACAGTGGCAAAGGCAATCGGAACGAACGAAGGGGTCAGTCCTCACTATTGACACAAACCGGCTTGCGGACACCCGGATTGGCGGCAGACCGGGCTCCACGGGGCAGCGGGCCATCCGGCAAGGTGCGCCGTGTCAATAGTATTGACACTGAGCGCTGAGCGCAGGTTGTTGTCGATCATAAGGACTGACCCCTTGGTCACAGGATCGCGACCGCCTCGATCTCGAGCTGGAGGCCCGGGATGGCCAGCGCGGCTACCCCCACGGCCGTCGAGGCGGGATAGGGCCGGCTCAGATACTCCCGGCGGACCTTGCGGTACACGGGCAAGTCCCGCGCGATGTTCACGAAATACGACCGGAGCATCACCACGTCCTTGAGCGAGGCGCCGCCAGCCTCGAGGACTTTGCCCAGGCGATCGAAGGTCTGGCGCACCTGGGTTTCCATGTCGGCGTCGAGGTCGCGCGGGCCTTGGCCGGACACGAACACCACTCGGCGGCCCTCCGCGAGGATGCCCGGCGTGTAGCCGGCGTCGGCCGCGGGAGCGCCCGCCGGGCTCAGCCCGGTGAGCTTGGTCTTCGGTTCCGCCTGGGCGCCGACCGGCGCTTGGGCAGCGACATGCTGCAGCGCGGCGAGCGAGCCGCCGGCCGCGCCCAGCAAGGCGCCGCCGAGAAACGCACGGCGGTTGGCTTTTCGCCGCTTTGGAGGGGTTGGGTTCATGGTGTAACGCGGGTTGCTCAAGTCTGCGCCTCTGCCCTCAGCACCGCAATTGGGTAGGAGAACAGGAGGCGATTACCTTCACGGCGGGTACCGAGTCCCATTGCGTCCGTATCCACGGACTCCGCGAACATGCTTCGCACCTGGTCCGCGTCGCCGGGCCGCGGATGAGAGCCAGCGAGAAGTTGCTCGACCTCGAACTCGAGCCCGTAGGAGGCCTGGCGCGCAGGCGCGAGGCCGGCGCGGTGGAAAAGCTGCTCGAGCTCGGCCAACGGCATGGCGCGCACGTGCGATGGATCGCGCAATCGCTCCATCCGGTTGAGCGCTTCGGCTTTCGCGGGGTCTGCCGAGGCCATCATGTCAGCGACAACGACCCGGCCACCCGGCGCGCAAACCCGGCGCATCTCGGCCAGCACCGCGCCCGCGTCGGTGAAATGATGAAATGTGTAGCGCGACACCACCAGCGTGAAGGCGTGGTCCAGAAACGGGAGCGGCAGGACGTCGCCGACCTGCCAACTGACGTTCGACAGCCCCTTCTCCGCCTGCAACGCGCGCGCGCGCTCGATCATCGCCGGAACCAGGTCGATGCCGGTGACGTGCCTGGCCCTGGCGGCGAAGGCGCAGACCACCACTCCGGCGCCGCAGCCGACGTCCAGCACTGTGTCCTCGGCACCGACGCGGCTGAGTTCCAGCAGCACGTCGAGCGCGGCCGGGCTGGTCAGCGCCGGCGCCGAGGCGTACAGGCCGGCTTTGAGCGCGAACTGTTGGTGCACCACCTCGGTGAAGGGGTCAGTCCTCACTATTGACACTTTGTGAGCATTTGATTTGTGCCAATAGTGAGAACCGACCCCTTTTGTGTCAATAGTGAGGACTGACCCCTTGCGCTTGGGCCGGGCGGCGGGTTATCGTCCCGCATGAAACGCTATGGAATGGTCATCCGGGTCCGGCCCGAGAAACTCGACGAGTACAAGCGCCTGCATGCCGCCGTCTGGCCGGGCGTGCTGGACATGATCCGCCAATGCCACATTCGCAATTATTCGATCTATCTGAAGGACGGTTTCCTGTTCAGTTACTTCGAGTATCACGGCCAGGATTTTGCGGCGGACATGGCCCGGATGGCGGCGGACGAAACGACGCAGAAGTGGTGGGCGGTTACGGCCCCTTGCCAGCAGGCGCTCGAGACCCGCGCGGCGGGCGAGTGGTGGGCCGATATGGAGGAAGTTTTCCACACGGACTGACGGCCCGGTGACGGCCTTTTGATTTGCCAGCCGCCAGCCGCGCACCGAAGCTAGCCGGCATGACGCAGTACGTCCGCATGCTGGACATGCCGGTGAGCGAGCGCCCGCGCGAGCGCTTCCTGGCCGAAGGCGGCGACCGGATGAAGACCGAGGAACTGGTGGCCATTCTCCTGCGGTCCGGCACGCGCGGGGTGTCGGCGCTGGACGCGGCGCGCCAACTGGTCAGCCGCTACAGGTCGCTCGATCAACTCGCGCAGGCCTCGCTCGATGACATCCAGTCGGTGCGCGGCATTGGACGGGACAAAGCCATCACGCTCAAGAGCGCCTTTGTGCTGGCGCAACGCATGGCGAGCGAGCTCCAGGCGGAAGCCCCGCTGCTCGACACACCGGAACGGGTCGCCGACCTGCTGCGGGAGGAAAACCGTCTCTACACGGTCGAACGTTTTCAAGTCCTGCTGCTGAACACGCGCCGCCGGCTGATCCGCCTCGAGAAGCTCGCGCACGGGACGCTCGACACGCTCCTGGTGCATCCGCGCGAGGTGTTTAGGGCCGCGATCGCCGCCAACGCCGCCGCCATCGTGATTGTGCACAACCATCCCAGCGGCGATCCCACCCCGAGCGAAGCCGATGTCAAGGTGACGCGGGACCTCATTCGCGCGGGGCGGTTGCTGAAGATCGAACTGCTCGACCATATCATTCTCGGGCGGCGCACCGAGGAGCGGCCCCAGGACTTTCTCTCGCTGCGCGAGCTCGGCCACTTTCATGAGTAAAGCCCCTCCCCCGGCCGAGCGCGGCGCGGCCATGATTCAGCCCACGGCCATCGTTCACCCTGGGGCGCAGCTCGACCCCTCGGTCGCCGTCGGACCCTACGCCGTCATCGACGAACACGTCGTCATCGGCCCGCAGACCATCATCGGTCCGCACGTTCACCTCACCGGGCACACGGTCATCGGCGCGCACAACCGATTCCACGCCGGCTGCGTCATCGGGGACGCGCCGCAAGACCTGAAGTACCGCGACGGACCGAGCCGCCTCCGGATAGGCGACCACAATCTTTTTCGTGAACACGTCACGGTCCACCGCTCGAACCGGCTCGACGAGGACACGGTAATCGGGTCGCGCAATTTTTTCATGGCGCACAGCCACGTGGGCCACAACAGCCAGGTGGGCGACAGCGTCATTCTCGCCAACGGGGCCCTTCTCGGGGGCCACGTGACCGTGCAAGATCGCGCGTTTGTTTCGGGCAATTGCCTGGTGCACCAGTTCGTGCGGGTAGGCACGCTGGCGCTGATGCAGGGTGGCGCTGCCATCAGCAAGGACCTGCCGCCTTACACCGTGGCGCGGGGAGCCAACAGCATCTGCGGCCTCAACATTGTCGGCTTGCGCCGGGCGGGAGTGACCGCGGCGCAGCGTCTCGAACTCAAGCGGCTCTACCACCAACTGTTCCGCAGCGGCACGAACTTCCGCACCGCCCTGGCGGCCGCGTGCATGGAGTTTACGAGCGACCTGGCGCAGGCCCTGCTCACCTTCGTCGCGCAGAGCAAACGCGGTGTTTGCGCCGACACCGGCGCTGGATGGGATTGACGGGGGCACCGACACCCGAGGGCGCGGGCGGGGGCGCCCCGCGCGCCGCCTCCGTCAGGTCCCCGGGCCGATGTCCAGTTTCACGAACTGCTGTTCGGCTTCGCGGGTTTCCTGGAACGAGGCCGATTGCGCGCGGCCTTCACGGAGCCAGTTGCGCAACGCGCCGATGGTTTCGCGCTGCGACACCGAAAGGGGCACCTGCCGCCGCACGGCGGAGGCGATGTCGCCGGTGGCGAACTCGCGCCGGCCGTCGTTGAACCCGACGTACATGGCGTCGATGATGGCCTGTTCGAGCTCGGCGCCCACGTAGCCTTCGGATTCCCGGGCGAGGCGCTCGAGGTCGAAGCTCTGGGGCAGGCGCTTGCGCTTGTGCAGGTGCACGGCGAGGATTTCGCGCCGTTCGGCGGCGGTAGGCAAGTCAAGGAAAAAGATCTCGTCGAACCGCCCCTTGCGCAACAGCTCGGGGGGCAGGCGCGAGATGTCGTTGGCGGTGGCGACCACGAAGCACGGGGCGGTCTTTTCCTGCATCCAGGTCAGGATCGAGCCGAAGACGCGGGTGCTGGTGCCGCTGTCGGAGCCGCCCTGGGCCAGGGCTTTCTCCAGCTCGTCGATCCACACGATGCAGGGCGCAACGGTTTCCGCCAGGCGCAGCGCCCGGCGCGTGTTTTCTTCGGATTCGCCGACGAGGCTGCCGAAAAGGGCGCCGACATCGAGGCGCAGCAACGGCAGGCGCCAAAGGCCGCCGATCATCTTGGCGGTGAGACTCTTGCCGGTGCCTGGGATGCCGATCAAGGCGATGCCTTTCGGGGCCGGGAGCCCGTAATCGCGCGCCTCCTGCGTGAAGGCGCGCTCGCGCAGGCGCAGCCATTCCTTGAGCACGCCCAGCCCGCCGATGTCGTCGGGCGTTTCGGTGACGGAATAGAACTCGAGGGCTTTGCTCTCGCTGATGATCTGCTTTTTCTCGGCGGTGACGAGGTCGATATCGCGATCGTCGAGCACGCCGTCGCCCACAATGGCCTTGGCGAAGACGCGTTGGGCCTGCGCCGTGGTGAGGCCGAGGGCGGCCTGGACGAGTTTTTCGCGTCCCAGCGGCGTCAGGTTCACCTTCACGCCCGGCGTCTGGGTGAGCCGGCCCAGCACCGCGGCGAGTTCCGCGGCGACGGGCGGGCGGAACTCGACCAGCACCGCCTCGTCCTTGAGTTCCTCGGGGAGTTTCGAGCCGGGGCTGGTGACGAGGATGGACTTCTTGGTGAACTTGAGGCGCTGGGCGACGCTGCGGAGCTTGCGCTTGAGCTGGGGGTTGCTCCAGCACTCGTGGAAATCCTTGAGCACAAACAGCGCGTCGCCCGCTTCGGCCTTGTCAATCTGTTCGAGCGCGGTGAGCGGGTCGCGCGCCGCCGGCGGCGAGGCGTTGCCAGCCAGGGTCTGGAAGCCGTCGGCGACATCCCAGGTCAGACAGGGGCGGCGCGATTTTTCGCAGACGGCCTTGATGGCCTGGAGCGCCCGTTCCTCCTCGAGGGTTGCGAGCACGATGAGCGTGAAGCGCGCGCGGAGGTAGGTATCCAGTTGTTGATCGAAGCTCATGGGTGTGCGGGCATTCGCGCCCAGGCGTGCCGCGGCGCGGTCCCCGGGGCGAGCTTGAGGGAGCGCACGGGGTTGCTCGAGGGTTGCATGTGGGGGATTTAGGCAACTGCGTGAGGGGTGGTCAAGCCTGTCGCATGCGCGTGTCCGCGCACGCACACCTGGCCGGGCAAACGGCTCGGATTACCAGCGCACCGGTTCGATGCCGCTGAGAACAGTTTCGCCCCGCGGGGTGATGAGGACCTCCGCCTCGGGAACGGCCTGCAGATCGGCTGGCGTGTAACGCGCGGTCAGGAAGTGAATGGTCTTGTTGGCGGAGCCGGTCAAGCCGCTTGCCAGGCGGCGGTTTTGGTCATAGCGCCCGGCGATCAGCACGTCCACCTGACGCAGCACGGCTTCAACGCCTGCGGCTGCCGGCAGGAAACGCTGCTGAACCCCCCCGCTCCGCTTACCCACCAGCTCTGCCCAGGTGAAGCCGGTGAAGAGGACCACGGACAACGCGGTGTCGCGCCTGATCCGCGCGAGCAGGGCTGCGACCGCATCCGCCTGCTGCATCGGTTCGCCGCCGCTCACCGTCAGGCCTTCGATGCCTGCGCCCGAGGCCCGGATGCGCGCGAACAACTGGTCGATTGGCACGGTCTGGCCTGCGGAGAACGAATGCGTGCCAGGGTTGAAGCAGCCCGGGCAGCTTAGGGAGCATCCCTGGACCCAGAGGACGGCCCGGCGGCCCGGCCCGTTGGCGCGGCTGCACTCGAGGAAATCGTGGAGGCGCAGGCTCTGCGCGCCGGAGCCGGGCCGGCTGCCAGCAGGCGCCGGGCGTTGCTTCGAGGCCGTTGGGCGCGGCATCGCTGCCAGCGTCGCTAACCGCCCCATTGCCATTGACGGTCGTGGGCCTGCTCCCGGGCCGTCTCGGTGGCCTCGGCGGTCATCTCGCGGGAGACAACCTCGCCGCCGAGTGCCTTCTCGAGGTCCTCGGTGAGTTGCCGGCAACCGCCACCTTTGACGCCGCGCACCTCGAGCCGCACCTGGCCGTCCGCGCTTATGAAGACATCAATCTCTTGCAGGTCCATGTCGTGAATCCTCGGGTTTGGCGTTGGGGCGTTCGAGCTCGGGTGACGATCGGCGGCTGTGGGAATGCTGGCCGAGCTCAGGTTGTGCGGCGCAGCACAAGGTGGATACGCCCGTCCTTCTGAGTTTCCTCGGAGGCGAGAACGAAACCTTGCTCGGCCAGTTTCGCCTTGGCGGCATGGTAGGCGTAGCGCTGCGCGACCTTGGCGAGGAAGTCCGCCTGGCGCACACCCTTGAGCTGGTCCCAGTCCGCCACGCATTCGTAGGCATCACCCACTTTCCGGAAGCCGATGTCGTAGTCGCGCTGCCGCGTCGGGATGACGATCTCGACGGGGGTGCGAATGCCGGCGTAACCGCGCACGGCGACATTGCCCTCCTCGCAGGTGTGGCCGAGGTCCCGCAGGGCCTCGAGCAGATAGCGGCGGTCGGCCAGCTTGGTCTTGATCGCAGTGAAATGGGACATGGACGGGCCTGGTGCGAATCAGAGGTTGAACAGCCAGTCCTGGGCGACGAAGGCGCCCTCCGGTTGAGTCACATTCACGCTGTTCATGGCGGCATCCTAACGTGCGGAGGGCGCGCCGCAAGCGCGCAGCGCGACCGAAGGTGAGTGACCTGTGAGGGGAGTGGCCACCTCGGCGACACGGAATTGGCCGATTGAAACCAGGACTTGTCAGGCCGGGGCTTCCGGGTATCCTCGCCAACGATGAAGCAGCAGTGGAAGCTCGTGTTGCCGGCGCTCTTGCTGGTGGCCTTTGCCCTGACGCGCTGGCCCGGTTTGCTCCCGAACAATTTCAGCGCGGCCTATGCGCTGGCGTTCTGCGCCGGGGCGTTTTTTCCGCGAGCGCTCGGCTGGTGGCTGCCGCTGGGGACGCTGTTGATCACGGACTTGATCCTCAATTGGTATTATGGGGCGCCGCTGCTGGGCCTCGAGATGATCGGCAATTACCTGGCCTACCTGGGCTTGATCTGGCTGGGCAAGCGAACGACCGGGCGGGCGTCGTTCCTCCGGCTGCTGGGGGGGGGGCTGCTGGGGGCGATCCTGTTCTATATTGTCACGAACACGATGTCCTGGCTGACCGATCCGCATTACGCCAAGACGCTGGCAGGGTGGATTCAGGCACTCACGGTCGGCACGCCGGGTTGGCCGCACACCTGGGAGTTCTTCCGCAACACGCTCATGAGCGGCGGCCTGTTCACCGGGTTGTTCGCCGGGGCGATGAAGCTCGGCGAGGCCGCCGAGGAACAAGAGGAAGAAGAGGAAGCGCCGGAGAGCGAGCCGGAAGCCGAGACCGAAGAAGCCAAGCCGTAGCCTGGGCGGGCTCGGTTCGTTGCGATTTCACCTGGGCGCTTGGCGTTTCCGGACCAACCATCCGCATGGATCCCTCCCGCGAAACGGAACTCGCGCCGTTGACGCCGGTGCCAGCCCGGCGGTTTGGCGTCATCTCCGACACTCACGGTTTTCTTGATCCCAGGATTCCGCTGCTGTTCGCCGGAGTGGAGCATATCTTTCACGGGGGCGACATCGGCCGGGAGGCGGTGATCCGGGAGTTGGAGGCGGTGGCGCCGGTGACCGCCGTGCTGGGCAACACGGATGCCGGGTTGGACTATCGGGAGACCGAGAGTGTGGAGCTGGCCGGCAAGAAGTTCTTGCTCCAGCACATCGTGGACGTGCACTCGCCGTACGAACGACTGGCCCGCCGCATCGCGCGCGAGCGGCCGGATGCGGTTATTTTCGGCCACACGCACAAGCCGTTTTCGGAAACGCGGGAGGGCACGCTCTACCTGAATCCCGGATACGCGGGCAAACCGCGTTTCGGGATGCCGCGCAGCGTGGCGCTGCTCGAGTACACGCCGCCGCGATTCTCGGTCGCTTTCGTGCCCTTGGACGACCAGCCCGCCCCGGCCGATTCGCGGCGTTGAGCCCCTGCACGGTGCGCCTTCTCAGGCGCGAGGCTGGGGGCGGACAGGGCGCCACGGCGGCTTGATTTCGGTCATGGGCAGAGCTCGCGGCCGCGCTTGAAGCTGACGCCGCGTATGATGCCTTCGATTCTCCCCAAGGTTTTCCCCCGTGCCCTGACGCTCGTCAGCGTGGCCGCCTCCCTGTGGCCCGCCGCGGCGCCGCCCTCCGCCCTGGCCGCGGGGAACGACCCGTGGAAGATCGACTTTCGTTACGCGCCGCCCTCGTGGCAGACCGCCATCTGCCTCCCGGACGATTGGCAAAAGACCCTCGCGGGCAAGGACGGCGCCTTGCTCTACGATTATCCAGGAAAATACGCGGGCTTCCGCACGAAGATCACCCCGGGCGTGGCCGAGGCCATGACCTGGGCGGGGCAGGACCTGGCGTCACCGCGCGTGCCGATCGTGCTTACCACCAACCGCGCCGCGGGCGTCGAGGTCGTGCTCGAGACCTTCGCGGTGGCGCCGATGCTGCCCCCGGCGAAAACGCCGCCGCCCAGTGGTCTGGTGGTGCAACGTGTCGGGGCCGACAGCGCCCAGGCGGGGTGGGCCGCCCCGCCGGCGACCGCCGACCCCGGCTTCCGCGACGCCGCCATCGGCTGGGCGCGGCCGATCGAGTATCGCTTCCGGGCCGAGCCCGCGGCGCGCTATGCGGTGGTCTTTGGCTTCTGCGAGGGGCATCACGAGAAAGCAGGCCAGCGCGTGCTGAACCTGCAAGTCGAGGGCAAGACGCGCCGCGCGCTGGACCCGGTGGCCGAGAAGGGCCGGAACGCGCCGGTCGCGGTCAGTCTCGAGGCTGCCGATGAAAACGGCGATGGCTACATCGATCTCGCGGTCGCCGCTGCCGACGAGTCTCCGGACAAGAATACGATTTTGAACATGCTCTGGGTGTTCCGGGCGGACGCGGCCCCGGGGGTGGACGAGCTGCTGGGCGGTCACACGTTGCGGGCGCCGCTCGCGCGGGTGGCCTGCGGTTCGAGCCTCGTCGCGATGGGTCCGCCGCGGCACGACATCGCGTTGCTGCGGTTCGGGAACCGGGACGCGGCCTCGGCGACGATCACACCGGTCCTGACCGTCGAGAGTGCGTATTCGATCACGCCGGACGCGGCGCAACACCGGGTGCGCATCGGGGACCAGACGACCGTGTTTTCGCCCCAGGCATGGGAACGTGTCGAGGCTGAGCCCGGTCGATGCCGTCTGATCTTTGCACCGATCACGTTGCCGCGTGGCGGCCAGAACGCGGTCGTCTTCGGTGTGGGGCGCGGGCTGGATGCGGTCGAGTTCCCGGGCTCGGTGGCGGAGGCGCAGCGGGCGCGCGAACGGGCGCAGGCCTACTGGCGGCAGGCGGACCTGCCCTACGATCGCCTGTCGGTGCCCGACGCCGGGGTGCAGGCCCTGCTGGATTCGTCCATCCGCAATATCTACCAGGCACGCGAGATCAAGAAGGGCCTGCCAGCCTTTCAAGTCGGGCCCACGTGCTATCGCGGGTTGTGGGTGGTGGACGGCTCGTTCCTCCTCGAGTCGGTGACCTACCTCGGGCGAACCGACGAGACCCGCGCGGGCGTGAAATACCTCATGAGCTTCCAACGGGAGGACGGCGGTTTCATGCTGATCGACGGCCATTGGAAAGAGACGGGGATCGCCCTGTGGGCCATCGCGCGCCATGCGCGGCTGACGGGTGATCGCGCGTGGTTGCGCGAGGTCTGGCCGCAGCTCGAGCGCGGCTTCGCATTCATCCGCAAGATGCGCCAGATGCCGGCGGCGGATGCCGCCAATGCCCGGCTGATTCCGGACGGCTTTAGCGACGGCGGCCTGGCGGACCGGGTCCCGGAATACACGAACGTCTATTGGACGATGGCGGGCATGCGGGCCGCCATCGAGGCCGCCCACTGGCTCGGTCTGGAGAGCGAGGCCGCGGATTGGCAGCGTGAGTATGATGATTTCTGCGGCGCCTTCCGGCGCGCCGCCGCCCGTGACACCCGCACCGATCCACAAGGCAACCGATACGTGCCCATCCGCATGGTCTTCGACGCCAAAATCCCGCCGCAGAAAGCGCAGTGGGCGTTCTTGCACGCTATCTTCCCGGGGAAAGTCTTCGCCCCGGACGATCCCCTGTTGCGCGGCAACATGGCGATGCTGCAGGCGGTCGAGGAGCAGGGCCTGGTGTTCGACACCGGCTGGCTCAAGAACGGCATCTGGAACTATTTCGCCTCGTTCTACGCGCACGCCTGGCTGTGGCTCGGGGACGGCGACAAAGCGGCGCGCACGCTCTATGCATTCGGCAACCATGCTTCGCCGCTGCTGGTCTGGCGCGAGGAGCAAATGCCGGTTGGCAAAGGCGACGGCATGGTGGGCGACATGCCCCACAACTGGGCCAGCGCCGAGTTCATCCGCCTGGTGCGCCACAGCCTGGCTCTCGAGCGCGGCGATGAACTGCACTTGTTCGAGGCGATGCCCGGCGCCTGGACGCGAGCGGGAGCCGCGGTGCGAATGCGCGAAGTTCCGACGTCTTTCGGGCCGCTATCGCTCGAGTTGAGCGTCGCGCGCGACGGCGCAGAGGCCGATCTGCGCGTCTCACCCCCGCGCCGGGATCCTCCCAGGCGCATCGTCCTGCACCTCGACCGGTGGTCGGCGCAGACCGGCACGCTCGATTTGCCCACGCAGGGGGATGTGCGACG
>Ga0233425_10009323_pt1 | contig 12535 bp, 10 predicted proteins | sample Watercolumn_Towu_2_FD_181712 | JGI IMG/M metagenome (GOLD analysis project Ga0233425, IMG submission 181712) | Freshwater microbial communities from Lake Towuti, South Sulawesi, Indonesia - Watercolumn_Towuti2014_140_MG | ecosystem: Environmental > Aquatic > Freshwater > Lake | place...
GCCGTCGCGCCGCGATGTCGAGCGCGCTCATCGCACCCTCGGATCGAGCTTGCGATAGAGGGCATCGCTCAGGAGATTGAGGGCAAGAAAGACCGTGCCGACGACGAGGGTCGCGCCGAGCACCGCGTTGGTATCGGCGTTGAGAAGCGCGCTCGTCAGGTAGAATCCGAGACCGGGCCAAGCGAAGACCGTCTCGGTCAGAACCGAGCCTTCGAGCAAATGGCCATAGGTAATCGCGATCACCGTGACCAGCGGTACGGCCGCGTTGCCGAGCGCGTGGCGCCAGAGGATGCGGCTTTCGGACAGGCCCTTGGCCCGCGCCGCGAGCACGTAGTCCTGCGCCAGTTCGGCGATCATCAGGCTTCGGGTCATGCGGGCGATGTAGGCCATGGCGTACCAACCGAGCACGGCGCTCGGCAAGACGAGATGGCCGAACGCGCTCGCGACCAGATCGCTGCGGCCCGTCAGCAGGGCGTCGATCGCGCCGATGCCGGTTCGTACCGTCAGGTCGTCCTCAAAGGCGATGGCGATGCGCCCCGGTCCGGACGCCCAGCCGAGATCGGCATAGAACACGGCGAGCGCGACGAGACCCAGCCAAAAGACCGGCGCCGAATAGCCGGCAAGACAGACGACGCGGATGACGGCGTCGGACCAAAGGTCGCGTCGATAAGCGGCCCAGACGCCGGCCGGCACGCCAAGACCGATGCCCAGAACCATCGCCGTCGTCGCGAGTTCGAGGGTCGCCGGAAAGACTCGCGCGATGTCCTCGGCGACCGGATTGGCGGTGAGCGCCGAGCGACCGAGATCGAGGCGAAGGGCATCCCACAGATAGCCGAGAAACTGGACCATCATCGGCCGATCGAGCCCGAGGGCCGCGCGCGCCGCGGCATAGGCCTCGGGCGAGGCCTTGTCGCCGACCAGGGCCAAGGCGGGATCGATCGGCACCACCCGCCCGATGAAAAAAGTCGCGGCGACGAGGCCAAGCAAGGTCAAGCCGAACATGCCGAGAAGCCGTGCCGCGCGCTTCATCGCCGTTCCTTCCGCACGCGCGCATAGAGCACGGTGTCGGGCGTCGGGCCCGGCGCGAAACCGCGGATGTCGCGGCGCAGGACGTAGGGTTCGATCTCCTGGAACAGGACGACGAAGGGCCCTTCCTCGCGGTGCCGGCGCTGGACCTCGACCAGCAGATCGGCACGACGTGCCTCGTCCCGCTCGAGCGCCGCGCGATCGACCAGCGTCTCGATCTCCGGCGAGACCCAGGCCGCGCGCCAGGCCAAATTGCGCAGCGTCGCGCCGTCGGAGTTGTCCCTGTTGCGGCTGAACGCCTCGGCGTCCGACTGCGGATCGAGCGTGTCGGACGCCCACCGTGCCAGCACCATGTCGTAGCGACGCTCGCGAAAGCGCGTGAGCACCTGCTTGGCATCGGCGGGGCGCAGCTCGACAACCAAGCCGGCTTTGGCGAAATTCGCCTGCAGCGCCTGCGCGACATCGAGCACGGGCGCCTGGGCCCGAACGTCCATGGCAATCCGGAGCGACCGTCCCGCCAGCGCTTGCGCTAGCCGCTCCGGCGCGTAGCCGAAAGGGACGTCCGAGAGCGCCCCGAAGAGGCCTCCAGGCAAGACGCTTTGGTGCACAACCGCTCGCCCGGCCAGGATGCCTCGGGCGATGCCCTGGTAGTCGACGGCCTCGCGCAGGGCGGCTCGAATTTCGGCCTGCCCGAGATCGGGGTGCCTGGTGTTGAGCGCCAGAAACCAGATCGAGGCCTTGCGGGTCGGTTGCGCGCGCAAATCGGGATTGCGCAGCGCCCCCTTCGCCTGATCGGGGCCGAGATTGCGCGCGATGTCGACATCGCCCTGTTCGATCAGCAACCGCTGGCTCGCGGGCTCGGGCATGTGGCGAAGGACGACGCGACGCATCGCCGGCGCGCCGTCCCAATGCCCGTCGTGTCGCTCGAGGCTCAGCCTTTCGTTCGCCCGCCAAGCGAGCAGTCGGAAAGGCCCGGACCCGGCCTCCGCGCGCCTCAGCCAACCATGGCCCCAGTCGCCGTTCGCCGCTCGCGCTTCGACCTCGCGTCGATCGACGATCGAAGCGACCGACGATGCGAGGACCCCGAGCACGATGCCCGGCGCATAAGCACGGTCGGTCTCGATCTCGACCATGAGGTCGTCGAGCGCGCGAATGCCGTCTTGGCGAAGGCCGATCTGTCGCAGCAACCCGACCGGCGCCTTGGCCAGGGCAAGCGCGCGGCGAAGCGAATAGACGACATCCTCCGCTTCGACCCTTCTGCCCGCGTGAAAGGCGGCGTCGTTTCGGAGCTCGAAGCGCCACGCGCGTCCGGTGGCGTCGACCGTCCAAGACCGCGCAAGTCGCGGCACCGGTCGCGTCCAATCCGCGCCATCGTAGCCGATCAAACGATCGTAGGCGTTGGCCGCGTACTCCGCGCCGCTGTACTCGAAGATCTCCGCAGGATCGAGGGTCGAAAGATCGTCGATCTGCGATGCGACGACCAGGATGTCGGCCGGCGTCGCGCCCACCCCGGGCGCGCTCGCCAACAGGCCCGGCGCAACGAGCGCGAGCGCGAGCGCAAGGGTCCGACTCGACACCATGGGCCAAAGCCTGGAGCGCCCGCCCTTCGGGCGTCAAGGCGAGGCACGGCGGGCCGGCGCCCGCTCAGGCCGATCCGAGGATGTCCTTGAGCTTGGCGAGCAGAAAATCGATGTCGACGGGCTTGGTCAGGTAGGCGACGAAACCGGATTTGAGGCCCTTTTCGACCTCGTTCGGCTGCGCCGAAGCGGTCAACGCCATCACCGGAATGGCGGCGGTCTCCGGCATGCTCTTGAGCACGCGCAACGCCTCGAAACCGTCCATGCCCGGAAGGTTCAGGTCCATGATGATCGCTTTCGGCCGGCGCTGGCGCGCGATCTCGATGCCGCTTGCGGCGTCGGCCGCATGCAGCAGCCTCAACCCGCTTTCGCGCGCGATAATCCTTTGCATCAGGACCGTGTTGGCCGGGGTGTCCTCGACATAGAGAACCTCGTCCGCCGAAGGCTGAGCAAACGCGTCGGTGCCAGACCCCAGCGGCGCAATCGACGCGCGCGCCGGATCCGCGGGAAGCGTCGTGTCCCGGCCCGGCAGATCGAACCAGAAATGGCTGCCGACGCCGCTTTCCGACAGGCAGCCGATGTCGCCCCCCATGCGCCGCGCGAGCTTTTGGGCGATCGACAGCCCGATACCCGTGCCCTGGATCGATCCGCGCTCGCGCCCGAGACGCTGAAACGGCTTGAACAAGTCGTCCTGTTTTTCTTTCGGTATGCCGAAACCGGTATCGACAACCAGGAATCGCAGGCGATCGTCCCGCTGCTCGACGCCGATCGACACGCGGCCCGATGGCCTGTTGTACTTGATCGCGTTGGTCGTCAGGTTCGACAGGATCTGCTGTGTCCGCAGCCGATCGGCGTAGACGGTCGCCGTCCCCGGCAGAGGCTTCGCAATGGCGAGCGAGATGCCGTGCTGTTTCGCGAGCGGCGCCAAAGCGGTTTCAAGGTCGTCGAACATTCCTACGACATCGATGCGCTCGGCCTCGATCTCGAACTCGCCGCTTTCGACTTTCGCGAAATCCAAGACGTCCTCGATCAGGCGGAGCAGCAATGTGCCGTTGCGCTCGATCGCCTCGATGTTGCGCGCTTGGCCGCTCGTCGGCGGGTCTTCGGGATCGGTCGCCATCAATTGGGCGAAACCCAGCACCGCATTGAGCGGCGTGCGCAGTTCGTGGCTGAGACTGGCCAGGAACTCCGTCTTCGTGGCGTTGGCCCGTTCGGCCGCATTGCGGGCCTCGCTCGCCTCCTTGCGCTCGCGCTCGACGATGACCAGGGCATTGCGCGCCTGGTTCTTGGCGTCTTCCGCGATCCGCCGGGCGTCGTCGGACTTGGCCCTTACGGCGTCCGCCGAGCGCCTCGCCGCGTCGGCGGCGTCGGCCGAACGCAACGCCTGGCCCAGCGCCGCGTCTTGGCGCAGGGCCAGTATCGCGGCCAATCCCATAAGGGCCGCGATGACCGCGCCGGCCCCGGCCCCGAGCACGGCAATACCGGTCGTCTGATAATGCAACGTTTCGCCGACCGTGACGGTCGGCAATCCGACGATCGCCGCCAGCGGATAGCCGTCGATCCTTTCGAAGGCAAAGACGTAAGGCTGCCCGGCCGCATCCTTGGCGTCGACGATGCCGCGAACCTGTCGCTGTATTTGCCCGAAGACCGGCCAATCGGCGATCGATGCGCCTGCCGAAACCTGTCCGTCAGCCCATTGCGCGCGGACGACGCCGTCGAGCCCGACCAACGCCACCGTCGCACCGAGGCCAAGATCCGATGCGATGGCAAGACGCAGGAACGCCGGCGGCTCGACGGACACCACGCCGACCCCTTTGAACCCTTCGTCGCCTCCTCCGCCAATGCGTCGGGAAAACTGGATGGTCTGGCGTCCGCTCGTCCGGCCGATCACCGGGCGACTGATGAATAAGTCGGTGACCGCGGCCTCGCGGTGAACGATGAAATGCTCGCGGTCGCCGATCTCGATGCCGGGAAGAAAAGGCTGACCGGTGCGGACCCGACCCAGTTCGTCGGCCAGGCCGATCTGGATCACGTCGGCGCCGGGCAACAAGCCCCGACGACGCAAATCGCTGTAATCGATGTCCCAGCCGCGGCGTTCCATCTCGGCCACGATCACGCGCAGTCCGTGATCGACCCTCAAGATCAATTCCTTGTTGCGCCCGGCAACGGCCGCAGCCATGCGCGTCGCATGGGTCCTCACTTTGTCGAGGTCTTCCCTGCGAAAAACGTCGATCAAATGGTCGAGCCCGAGCCACAACCCGACGAGCAGGATCGCCGCGCCGAGCGCGGCGCTGCCGACGATGAGATGGGATTTGCGCAACACCCTTGGGTCGTGCTCCGATGGCTCTTCGGTCTGGTTAGCACGACGACCGTTCGCGTCATAGTCGCCGAAGCCCAGCCATCGAGGGCGGTACCAAGGCCCCGTCTCTTGCGCCGGCGAAGGCTTGCTAGCCAGTTATTTCATATATAAAAGATATCCGCATTCGGAGGATACGGTCGTTCCATGCGCGCATTGCAGCCGCCCGGCTGGGCCAAACCCAGCGGCTACGCCAACGGCATCGAGGCCCAAGGCCGTTTGATCTTCGTCGCCGGTCAAATCGGCTGGAAGGCCGATGCGACCCTGGTCGGTGCCGATCTGGCGGCCCAGACCCGCCAGGCGCTCGCCAACATTGTCGCCGTGCTCGCCGAGGCCGGCGCCAAGCCGTCGCATATCGCGCGCATGACCTGGTACGTCGTCGACAAGGCGGAGTACAATCGCGACATCAAGGCCATCGGCAAGGTCTACCGCGAGGTCATCGGTTCGCATTACCCCGCGATGACCCTGGTTCAGGTTGCCGATCTTCTTGAAGCCGGCGCCAAGGTCGAGATCGAAGCGACCGCCGTTGTCCCCTAAGGAGAAGCCGATGAGCGCGAAGCACAAGGACGCCGCCAGGACCGCGATCTTCCAGTGGGACGACCCGCTGTTGCTCGACGCCCAGTTGACGGGCGAAGAGCGCATGGTCCGGGATTCGGCCCGCGACTACGCCCAGTCGAGACTTCAGCCGCGCGTCATCGAGGCCTACCGCGAGGAAAAGACCGACCGCGCGATCTTCCGCGAGATGGGGGAACTCGGCCTGCTCGGCTCGACCATCGAGGGTTACGGCTGCGCCGGCGTGAACTACGTCAGCTACGGCTTGATCGCGCGCGAAGTCGAACGGGTCGATTCGGGCTATCGCTCGATGATGAGCGTGCAGAGCTCGCTGGTCATGCACCCGATCCACGCCTACGGCACGGAGGAGCAGCGCAAGAAGTACCTGCCCAAGCTCGCGAAGGGCGAGTTCGTCGGCTGCTTCGGTCTGACCGAGCCCGACCACGGGTCCGATCCGGGCGGCATGAAGACGCGGGCCCGCAAGACCTCGGGCGGCTATCGCCTGTCCGGCTCGAAAATGTGGATTTCGAACGCGCCGATTGCGGATGTCTTCGTGGTTTGGGCCAAGACCGAGGACGGCGTCATCCGGGGCTTCGTCCTCGAGAAGGACATGAAAGGCCTGAGCGCGCCGAAGATCCACGGCAAGCTGTCGCTCCGCGCCTCGATCACGGGCGAGATCGTCATGGACGACGTTTTCGTGCCCGAGGCCAATCTTCTGCCCAACGTCGCCGGGCTCAAGGGGCCTTTCGGCTGCCTCAACAGCGCCCGTTTCGGCATCGCCTGGGGCGCGATGGGCGCGGCCGAATTCTGCTTCGAGGCGGCGCGGCGCTACACCATGGAGCGCAAGCAATTCGGCCGGCCGCTTGCGGCCAATCAGATCATTCAGCTCAAGCTCGCCGACATGCAGACCGAGATTGCGCTGGCGTTGCAGGCTTGCCTCCAAGTCGGACGCCTGCGCGACAAGGGCGAAGCGTCGCCCGAGATGATCTCGCTGATCAAGCGCAACTCCTGCGGCAAGGCGCTCGACATCGCCCGCAAGGCGCGCGACATGCACGGCGGCAACGGCATCCACGAGGAATTCCAGGTGATGCGCCACATGGCCAATCTGGAGACCGTGAACACCTACGAGGGCACGCACGACGTGCATGCCCTCATCCTCGGCCGCGCGATCACCGGCATTCAGGCCTTTACCGCGCGCGAATAGAGGCTTCGCTTCAGGCCTTGCTTGGCCCCTTGGCGAGCATGTAGCGGAGTTTTTGGGTCGCGACGCGCGTGAGTTCGGCTTCGCTCGCTTGGGGCGAACCGATGATCGACACCTCGGTCCCGCTCTGGGGATCGAGGGCCGAGACCTTCACATAGGCGCCGATGCGCCGAAACTCGATCAGATACTCCGACTCCTCGTCCGCCATCCCTTAGGCGGCGCGGCGAAGCTGCATCCGCCGCCACACCGTCTCGAGCGCCGCAACCAGGTCGCGCATCATCGCATCGTCGTGGAAGGGCGTCGGCGTGAAGCGCAGGCGCTCCGTGCCGCGCGGCACGGTCGGATAATTGATCGGCTGGACGTAGATGCCGTAATCGTCGAGCAGAGCGTCGGAGACCTGCTTGCAAAGCGCGGCATCGCCGACCATCACCGGGACGATGTGGCTGACCGAGGGCATGACCGGCAAACCGGCCTGGCGCAGCAGGCGCTTCAGGGTCTCGGCGCGTTCCTGATGTCGGACGCGGATATGATCGGCCGTCTTCAGGAGACGGACGGATTCGAGCGCGCCTGCGACCAGGACGGGCGACAACGAGGTCGTGAAGATGAAGCCGCTCGCATGGCTACGAACGGCATCGACCAGGGCCGCCGAGCCGGTGATGTAGCCGCCCATGATGCCGAAGGCTTTGGCGAGCGTGCCTTCGATCACGGTCAGGCGGTTCATCAGCCCTTCGCGTTCGGCGACGCCGCCGCCGCGCGGCCCGTACATGCCGACGGCGTGCACTTCGTCGAGATAGGTCATCGCGCCGTGGCGCTCGGCAACGTCGCAAAGCTCCTTGATCGGCGAAATGTCCCCGTCCATCGAATAGACGGATTCGAATGCGACGATCTTCGGCGCCTTGGGATCGCTGCCTTGAAGGAGCTCCTCGAGGTGCTTCACGTCGTTATGGCGGAAAATGTAGCGCGGCATGCGCGACTGGCGGATGCCCTCGATCATCGACGCGTGGTTCGACTCGTCGGAGTAGATCGTGCAGCCCGGAAGCAGTCGAGCGAGCGTCGACAGCGTGGCCTCGTTCGAGACATAGCCCGAGGTGAAGAGCAGCGCCGCTTCCTTGCCGTGAAGATCGGCGAGTTCGCGCTCGAGCAGCACATGGTAGTGGGTCGTGCCCGAAATGTTGCGCGTACCGCCCGAACCCGCGCCGACCTTGTGGAGCGCCTTCTCCATGCCCTCGATCACCGCGGCGTTCTGGCCCATGCCGAGATAGTCGTTGGAGCACCAGACCACGACGTCCTGAACGCCGCGATCGGTATGGCGCTTGGCGCGCGGAAAGGCGCCGGCGATGCGCTCAAGATCGGCGAAGACGCGGTAGCGGCCTTCGCTCTTCAGGCCTTGGATCGACTTCCGGAAATGCGCTTCGTAATCCATCTTGCTCCGCCTTGTTCCCGAATATTAGGGCGTCCCAGCCTCGTCGCCAAGATCGCGTTTGGAACGGATCAATTCTGCCAGCCAGGGCATTGGCGCGACATGATCTAGATCAACACGCGCCAAACCGGCCTATTCCAGGCCGATTTGTCGCAGGACGCCCGATCGAGGCGGTCTCAGGCCGCTCTGATCTTTTCGAGGAACCCGTCGACCCGCCGGCGGAAATTTTCGGACTGATCCGTCAGCGCCTTGGCCGCGCCGAGCACGTCTTGGGCGACTTTGCCGGTGCTGCGCGCCGCCTCGGTGACGCCCGAAATATTGGAGGACACCTCCTGGGTTCCGGCGGCCGCCTGCTGGACGTTGCGGGCGATTTCCTGGGTCGCGGCGCCTTGCTGCTGCACCGCCGCCGAGATCGAGCCCGAGATCGTGTTGATCTCGTTGATCGTCGCGCCAATGCCCTTGATCGCCGTGACCGCCTCCGACGTCGCCGCTTGGATCGAGGCGATCTGTTCGGTGATGTCCTCGGTCGCCTTGGCGGTCTGGTTCGCCAGGTTCTTGACCTCGGACGCGACGACGGCGAAGCCCTTGCCGGCATCGCCCGCCCGCGCCGCTTCGATGGTCGCGTTCAGGGCCAGCAAATTGGTCTGCGAGGCGATGGTCCGAATGAGCTCGACCACCTCGCCGATCTTCTGCGCGCCCTCGGCGAGGCCCGAGACCGTGTGATCGGTGCGCTTGGCCTCGTCGACCGCCTTGCCCGCGATCGAGGTCGATTGGCCGACCTGGCGGCTGATCTCTTGAACCGAGGTCGAGAGTTCCTCGGTCGCGGAGGCGACCGTCTGCACATTGGTCGAGGCTTCCTCCGAGGCCGCGGCGACGGCGGTCGCTTGGCGCGTCGTTTCCTCGGCGGTCCCCGACATGGCCTCGGCCGAATGCTGCATCTTGTCGGCCGCGCCCGAGACGCTCTTGACGATTTCCGTGACCGTCGCCTCGAAGCCGTGGATCAATTCTTCCATGGCTTGGCGACGCTTTTCGCGCCGCTCCTGATCGGCCTGGCGCGCGGCCGTCATCTCGGCGTTCTTTTTCATGCTGTCTTTGAATATCTCGACCGCGCGCGCCATGGCGCCGATTTCGTCCCGCTGTTCGGTCGACGGCACGGCGACATCGAGTTCACCCTTGGCGAGGCGCCCCATCGCCTCGGTCATGCCGCCCAGCGACGCTTCGATGCCGCGCACCATTATGCCGGCAAAAAGCATGGTGACCAAGATGATGCCGAGACTCAGTCCCGCGGCCATCAGGAATTCGTTGTAGTAGGCGGCGGCGACGTTCTTTTCGAGGTTGATGAGTTCTTTCGCCAGAAAGTCCTCGACCTGCTTCATCAGGTCGATGCGGACCGTAGTCTGCTTGAACCAATAGGCGCCGTCCTCGGTATTCAGCGGCTTGTCCGGACCGGTATCGAGTGCGATGCCGCGCATGCGCTCGACGTCCTTGACCGCGTCGCCCGAAACGACGCGCTCGAAATGCGCCTTCTGGCCTGCGGTGGCGTAGGCGTAGAACTGTCGGAAATAGGTCGCCTGATCGGCGCCGACGCGAATGAAGTTGCGGTACTGCGCTGCGTCGAATTTGCCGGCGGCGAAGGCCGGCGCACCGGTCGCGCGCTCTTGGCCCGAGCGTTCCTTGGCTTGGAGGAAGCTGATGTAGGAGGTCACGCTCGCGACGATATCCTTGTGGTCGATCGCCTTCGAGCTCTCGGTCGCGAGATCGAGCAGGCGCGCGATTGTGCCGGTGTAGTAGGCGTTCGACTCCCCCGAGGGAATCTTGAGACCGGTGATGTCCTCGCGCTTGGCCCCGAGCTGCGCTACCGCGTTCTTGCCCTCCTTGGCGAGCGTCGCCAAACGATCGCCGAAGGCGCCTCTTTCGTAGGGCGCAAGCACGGCTTCGAGCGCGCGGCGCGTCTCGTCGGTTCGCTGGCGCTGGGCCGGCAACTCGGTCACGAGTTGCGTACCGCGACTGCCGATGAAGACGGCCGACGCGCCGCGCTCGCGCTGCATCTCGTGAACGAAGGTCCCGATGGCGGTCGCCGATTGGGCGATCTGCTCCACCTGCTCCATTTGTCTGACGACCTGAAGCTTGTCGTAGACGATAATCCCGGCCGCCATGATGAGGCCGACCGTGGGCAGGACCAGCGCTATCGTGATCCGATACCGCATCCTGAGATCGTTCATAAAGGACATCGCGGGCGCCTCCTCTTTAGAGGGTTTGTTCGGCACGGTCGGCTCTTGCCGATTCTCGCGCCTCCTCATTGCCGAAATGATACGTCGCTTTGCGCGGACGAACACAAGAGGAAATAATGTCGCTGTAACGATCTTTTTTTAGGGTTTGTTGAAGTCCCGAAGTGATCCTCCCTTAGGCCAATCGCTAAGGCGGGCCTCCTCTGGCGCTCGACCTGAGTTCCGCGGACAACGTCTTGAGCAGCGCGGAGAACTTGGCCATTTCGTCGATCAGTCCGGCTGCGCGACGCGACAGGGTTTTGCCGTGGCGCGCGATTTAGCTGGACCGATCCGCCATATTGAGCGACTCAGCTTTGACGGCTTCGAGATGGCGCAGCGCGAGGCGCGTCGTTGCAACCAAATTCCCGCCGAAGGCCTGGCGATCGCGGAATTCGCCGAGCGATAGAATTTCGGCGCCGCCGGCAACGGCCCTGTTCGACATGTCTGCCCTCCGACCCTTGATCTCATGTTTCGCTCGGCTCTTTAGGGCGCGTTCAGCCCCGAGCGGAACCAGACCAAAGTCGTAGCTTTCACAAGTCTTTCAAATGATCGGCGGGAGGCCTCGATTTTCTTAGACCCTTCGGACTGCGACATTTCGCAGCATGGCGGGTCGCTACTCCTTTACCGCGCCGGTCATGCTTGCGACGTAATAGTCGACGAAGAAGGAGTAGAGAATCGCCACCGGCAGGGAGCCGAACAGCGCGCCGGCCATGAGCGCGCCCCAGTGATACACGTCGCCCTCGACAAGTTCGGTCAGAACTCCGACCGGAACCGTCTTGTTTTCCGAGGAGCTGATGAATGCCAGGGCATAAATGAATTCGTTCCAAGACAAAGTGAAGGCGAAAATCCCGGCTGAAATCAGCCCCGGAACGGCCAGCGGCAGCACGATTTTCCAAAGAATTTGCAACCGCGTCGCGCCGTCGATCAACGCGCATTCCTCGAGCTCGTAGGGAATGGAGCGGAAATACCCCATGAGCAGCCACGTGCAGAACGGCACGAGAAACGTCGGATAGGTCAGGATAAGCGCCCAAATCGAATCGAAGAGGCCGAGCTTGAACACCATGGTCGCAAGCGGGATGAACAGGATCGAGGGCGGCACGAGATAGGCGAGAAAGATGAGCACGCCCACCGACTGCGCGCCCTTGAACCGCAAGCGCTGAATGGCGTAGGCCGCGAGCACGCTCGCGAACAGCGACAGAAACGTGGCGACGACCGCGACGACCATGGTCGTGAACAGCCATTCGGGATACTCGGTCTTGAACAGCAGTTTCTCGATGTTGGCCAGCGTCGGCTTGTAGATCCAGAATGGGCTGTATTCGCGGTGGTTGTACATCTCCTCGTTCGACTTGAACGTCGTCACCGCCATCCAATAGAACGGAAAAAGCAGCACGAAGAGAAAGAGCCCGAGCGGCAGGTAGACGGTCGCGACCCGCCGGGGCAGCGTCTCGAGAAACGCCATCCCCTGGGAATCCTGGGTTTCGGCCGGGTTAGTCATCGCTTTCGCCTTGCTGCCATTTGCGCCGCTGCAGCCCGTAGTAACAGGTGACCGTGACGAACACGAGGAAGGGGATCATCGCGACGGCGATGGCCGCGCCTTCGCCAAGGTGACCTCCGGGTATGCCGCGCTGGAAAGCGAGCGTCGCCATCAAATGCGTGGCGTTCGCCGGACCGCCCCGCGTGATCGCGTAGATCAATTGGAAATCGGTGAAGGTGAACAACACCGAGAAAGTGAGCACGATCGAGAGCACCGGCAGCAGCATGGGCACGGTGACGTGCCGAAAGCGCTGCCAGGGCGTCGCGCCGTCGATCGCCGCCGCCTCGTAGAGCGACTGTGGAATGGTCTGAAGTCCCGCGAGCAGGCAGATGGCGACGAACGGAATGCCGCGCCAGACATTCGCCGCGATGACCGAGGCGCGCGCGGCGTTCGGCTCGCCCAGGAAATCGATGTAGGTCTGAATAAGGCCGAGGCGCTTGAGCACGTAGGAAATGATCGAGAATTGCGGATCGTAGATCCACCAAAACGCGATGGCCGAAAGCACCGTCGGCACGATGTAGGGCAGGAGCACGATCGCCCGGATCATCGACTTGAACGGCATGTTGTTGTTGAGCAGGAGCGCAAGCCACAATCCGAGCGCG
>Ga0233425_10009324_pt1 | contig 12532 bp, 9 predicted proteins | sample Watercolumn_Towu_2_FD_181712 | JGI IMG/M metagenome (GOLD analysis project Ga0233425, IMG submission 181712) | Freshwater microbial communities from Lake Towuti, South Sulawesi, Indonesia - Watercolumn_Towuti2014_140_MG | ecosystem: Environmental > Aquatic > Freshwater > Lake | place: Indonesia...
GCACCGACGCTGAGGTCACCGAGCGGGAGCCCGGCGTTCTCCGCCACCGCGAGCAGGCGGCTCGACGCCTCGCGCTCGGCCGAGAGCAGCGCCAGGCTCTTCTGGACCACCACGGCCCGTCGCGCCGCGTCCGCGCTCTGGCTGTCCGAGACGATGGTCTCGCGGAAGCCCGGGCGCTCCGGCGCGTCGCCGGTCTTGCGCGCGACGATGGCGATCTTGTGGCGGCGCGCCCACTCCACGGCCTGGGCGTTCAGCACTTTCGCGCCGCACTCGGCCATCTCCTGCATGGTGGCGTAGTCCAGCGCGGGTAGGTGGCGCGCTTCGGGGACGACGCGCGGGTCCGCGGAGTAGACGCCGTCCACGTCGCTGTAGATCTCACAGCGCGCGGCGTCGAGGGCGGCGGCCAGCGCGACCGCGGTCGTGTCCGAGCCACCGCGGCCGAGCGTGGTGATCTCGCGCTTGTAGCTCATGCCCTGGTAGCCGGCGACGATCACGATGCGCCCGCGGTGGAGCTCGTCCTCGATGCGGTGCGGCCGCACCTCGATGATGCGCGCGTCGAAGTGCCGATCGTTGGTCATGATGCCGGACTGCGACCCCGTGAAGCTCACCGCGTCGTAGCCCCGGGCTTGAATGGCGATGGAGAGCAGCGACATGCTGACTCGCTCGCCGGTCGAGAGCAGCATGTCGAGCTCGCGCTTCGCGGGCTCGGGCGCCGCGCTGCCGTTGGCGAGCGCCGCATCGGGGGGCAACGCCGCTTCGCGCGCCAGCCCGAGCAGGTTGTCCGTGGTCTTACCCATGGCGCTGACGACCACGACCACGTCGTTGCCTTCGGCGCGGGCGCGTACGACCTGGTCGGCCACCTTGCGCAGCTTGTCGATGTCCGCGACGGACGAGCCCCCGTACTTCTGAACGACGATCGGCATAGCTCGCGGCTAGCACGCCGCAGGAAATTTGGCCAAGTGCGCGGCCGGGCCCGGCGCGCGATTCATGCGCTGTGCTCGGGAGCGGTCAGACGATGCAGGCCGGTGGCGCCGGCGGCCCACAGCCACCCACGCTCGGCGTCCCAGGCGAGGGCGTGCAGGCGCGCATCCTCGCCGTCGCTGGGCGCGACGTCGTCCACGGGGCCGAGCTCCGCGATGACCTCGGCGCGGCGGGTCGCGACGTCGACCTCGATGACCAGGCTGCGCTCCTCCGACTCGATGAAGGCGCATAACCAGACACGCGCGCGCCCGTCCCGCTCCCCCACCGCGAGCGCGCTCGCATGCAGGCAGCCGGGGACGCGGCTCCAGGACGCGCCGCCGTCGTCCGAGACGACCAGGCCCCGGTCGGCCCCGGTCATCGCCACCACGTTGCCCCGTGCTCCGAGGTGGACCTCCTCGCCTGCAGCGATCTCCTCCGCAGCCGCGCCGAGCGGTGTCCGGGTCACACGCGTCGGGCGCCACTCGAGCAGCGCCCACCCCTCCGCGCCGCGCGTGAGGACGAGCGCCGGCTCGTCGCTCGAGACCGCGACCACCGTGCCGCCGAGCTCCGTGGCCTCGAAGCTCGAGCCTGCGTCACGGCTCAGCGCGACCCGGTGCGTGCCGGCGGCCAGTAGCACCGCGTCCGGCCCGAGCGCCGAGACGCGGGCGGCCGCCAGTGGTGCTGCTGCGTCGTCGCCGAGCGCGAGCGCCTCACGGAAGCCCTGTACGCGTCGCGAGCCCGCGGCGGTCGTCACGCGCTCGAGCTCCCCAGCCGGGGTGAGCGCCAGCACGCAGGAGGCCAGGCCCACGAGCGCCAGCGCCTTGGTCGAGAGCTCGACCCGCGCCCCGCTACCCTCGAGGTCCAACGAGACGAGCCTCGGACCCGCCACCCACAGCCGACCCTCGCCGAACGCCAGCGCTTCGAGATCATTGCCCAGAACGTCGAGGCGTTCGACGCGCCACGGGCGCTCGCTCGCTTCGGGGAGGTCCTCGTCGCGAAGCGCGTCGGAGGCGAGCCACGAGGACTCGTTCTCGAACCCCCCGGGCTCGTCCGCGTCGAGCTCGGGGAGATCGTCCGAGACCAGCTCTTCGAGCGGTTCATCGGTGCCTTCCTCCAGCGACCCCACGATGGGCTCGTCGGAGTCCGAGAGGTCCGCTGCCGGGTCGAGGCCGACCGGACCCGCACGGTCGGCGTCCTCGTCGTGCTCGTCTTCGCCGGCGAGCGAGAGCAAGCTCTGGATGTCCAGCACGACCTCGTGACCCTCGTCGTCCGAGCTCTCCTCGGGCATCTCCAGCGCGACGTCGAGCTCTCGCTCGGGGTGGTCCTCGTCGAGGTCGAGGTCCTCTTCGACGAGCTGAGCCAAGGGCGTCAGCGGCTCGTCGGGTCCTTCGCGCTCCTCCTCGAGCGACGGGTCCAGCGGCGGGAGCTCTGCGAGCTCGTCGGCGTCGTCGTGCGGATCGGCCTTGGACATCGAAAGCCGCGGGAAGGTAGCCGACCGGGCCGGGGTTGGCGACCGGCTCGGGTATTTTCGCAGGATCGCTCCAGGCTATGCTGGGTGAGATGGCCGTGGCTCCTCTCGTCGACGCCGACTTCGTGTGCCGTCACGTGCGCGTGCGCGCGCGTGACGTGGTGTTCGTGAAGGGCATCTTCGAGGCGAGCGAGGGGCTCGGCGCTCTGTTCGCGGAACGCGGCGGGGACCTCGTGATCGCCGCGCACGCGAGCCGCGAGCGCGAGCTCGACGAGCTGCTCGCCGATCTGGTGCGTGACATCGGCGCCATCGTCGAGCGCTGACGGCTCGAAGCGGGCGTACTCGTTCGGCGTTTGGCGCTTCCCCGAAGGGTGTTGCGAGCCCGTGCTCGATCCTCTAGGGTCGGCCCGCGATGACGGGAGAGCCGCCACGGCAACGAGCACAGTCCGCGAGCGCGGGCTCGAGCGGTGACTCGACGCTGGTGAGCGCGGTGGCCGCTGGCGTCGACGCACGCGTCGTCGCGGCCTGGCGCGAGTGGCTCGACGCGCTGGCTACGGACGCCGAGGCGGCGCTCGCCGCGGCCATGGCGTACAAGGCGCTCGACGCTCAGGCACGCGACCTCTGGCTCTCCGCCCTGGAGCAGGACGCCGAGCACGTGAGTGTGCCACGCATCGCGGTCTATGCGCCGCTGCTCGCGGTCGAGTCCGAGCCCGCGCGACGAGCGCGCATCACGGCCGCCATCGGCGCGCTCGACGAGCAAGTGACGCCGGTCGGCAAGCTGCGGGCTCTCTCGGGCACGGCAGCGGACGGGAGCCGTGTCGCGACCATCGTCTCCCCGCTCTACCTCGACTTCGTCCAAGTCCTCGGCTGCGGCTACCGCGCCGGGGAGGGCTTCGAGTGGGTCCGCCACGACCCCATCGTGCAGAACGACGCGGCGCCACGGCCCGGTGACGAGCTCTCGGGCGCGCGGCTCGAGGCGTCGGCGCTGAGCCCGCTGGTCGACGAGCTCGCGCTGGTCGTCCTGGCGCACCGGAGGAGCGGGCGCCCGTACCCCGAGGCGCTCTTGATGTTCGCGGACCTGTTCGACCCGGAGTACAGCGTCGGTCCCGCTTCCACGTCGCCCTGATGCTGCGATTCCCCTGGATTCCCGCCGTCCTTGCCGCCGCCGGGGTGCTCTGGGTGTGCGGCTCCGGCTGCCGCCCCACGGCGGAGCCGGTGACCCCCGAGCGCGAGGACCCCAGCGGAGCTCCGGTCGAGTTCGCCTTCGGCAGCCCGGACGGCGGCGAGCTCACGAGCGCGACCACTCGCGGCCGCGCCACGGCCATCCTGTTCGTGACCACTTACGACCTCGCGTCGCAGCTCGTCGCGCAGCGTCTCGAGAGCGTGATCCACCGTCACGTTCCACGCGCCAACGCGGGCGCCGTGGTGCTCGAGGCTCCCAAGTACGCCACCTTCGCGGCGGCCTACCGCTCGACCCTCGGGCTCAGCTACCCGGTGGCGATGGCGGACTCCTCGACCCTGACGGGCGGCGGACCGTTCGGCTCCATCGGCCAGGTGCCGACCCTCGTCGTTCTGGACCGCTCGGGTCGGGAGGTCTGGCGGCGTTCGGGGGTCCCGGACACCCGGGAGATCGAGCGGGCTCTTGCGCTCGCGTCGCGCCGCGGTTCTGCTCCGCCGCCGTGAGCTTCCGCCGCCTTCAGAACGTGCCCGCGTGGCGCGCCATGGCCGTGCACGCCTGGGGACCGCCTCGCGATCCGACCGTCTACGGGATCATCGACGTCGATGCCACGAACGCGCAGGCCCATCTCGAGAAGGTGCGGGTCGAAAGCGGCGTGAAGGTCACGCTCACGCACTTGGTGGGCAAGGCACTGGCCAGCGCCATCGCCGCGCGCCCGGAGGTCAACCCCATCATCCGCCGCGGTCGCATCTACGTGCGCGACAGCGTCGACATCTTCTTCCAGGTCGCCTTCGAGGGTGGCGAGAACCTGGCCGGGACGAAGGTGAGCCGAGTCGATCGGAAGTCGCTGCTCGAGCTCGCGTCCGAGCTCGCCGAGCGGGCTGAACGCATCCGCGTGAAGAAGGACCACCCGACCCAGCAAACGGCGCGGCTGATGGCGCGGTTGCCGCCGGCGCTGGTGCGCGCCGCCATGCAGGCCGGGGAGCGCCTGACCTACGACTACGACCTGAACCTGTCCAAGCTGGGCATCCCGTACGACGCCTTCGGCTCGGCGATGGTGACCAGCGTGGCGGGCTTCGGGCTGACGGTGGGCCAGGCGCCGCTCTTCCCGCCGTCCCGCACGCCAATCTGCCTCACCGTCGGCGCCGTTCGAGACGCGCCCACGGTCGTGGACGGCCGCGTCGAAGTCCGCCCCATGCTGAGCATCGGGGCGTCGTTTGACCACCGCGTCGCGGACGGCTATCAGGCCGGCCGCATGGCGAAGCGCTTCAAGGAAGTGCTGGAGAACCCGGAGAAGGAACTGTCGTGAAACCCATCAAGAAGGTCGTGCTCGCATACTCGGGGGGTCTGGACACGAGCGTCATCCTGCGCTGGCTCATCGAGACCTACAAGTGCGAGGTCGTCGCGTGGTGCGCCGACGTCGGCCAGGCGGAGGAGCTCTCGGGCCTGGAGAAGAAGGCGAAGGACACCGGCGCAGTGGAGTACGTGCAGGTCGACCTGCGCGAGGCCTTCGTGCGCGACTTCGTGTTCCCAGCGCTGCGCGCCAACGCCATCTACGAGGGCGAGTACCTGCTCGGCACCTCGCTGGCGCGGCCCTGCATCATCGAGGGCATGATGAAGACGGTGAGCGAGGTGGGCGCGGACGCCATCTCCCATGGCGCCACGGGCAAGGGCAACGACCAGGTCCGCTTCGAGCTCGGCGCCATGTTCTTCGACCCGGAGGTGCGCGTGGTCGCGCCCTGGCGCGAGTGGTCGCTGAAGAGCCGCAGCGACTGCATCGCCTACGCGAAGCAGTACGGCATCCCCATCACCGCGTCGGCCGAGAAGCCGTACTCGATGGACCGGAACCTCCTGCACCTTTCCTTCGAGGGCGGCGTGCTCGAGGACCCGTGGAACGAGCCGCAGAAGGACATGTTCATCCTGACCAAGGACCCGATGGACGCTCCGAACGAGCCGGAGGTCCTGGAGATCGGCTTCGAGAAGGGCAACCCGGTCAGCATCAACGGCCAGGCCTACGGCCCCTCCATGCTGCTGGCGCGCTTGAACGACATCGCCGGGCGCCACGGCGTGGGGCGGGTGGACATCTGCGAGAGCCGCTACGTCGGTATGAAGAGCCGTGGTGTGTACGAGACGCCGGGAGGCACGGTGCTGCACCGCGCGCACCGCGCCATGGAGTCCATCACGCTGGACCGCGAGCAGATCCGGATCCGTGACTCGCTGATCCCGGAGTATTCCTCGCTGGTCTATCGAGGCTTCTGGTTCTCTCCGGAGCGGCTCATGCTCCAGAGCATGTTCGACACCATCCAGGACGTGGTCACCGGCACCGTGCGCCTCAGGCTCTACAAGGGCAACGTGACCATCGTCGGCAGGAAGAGCCCGCACACGCTCTACCGCGAGGACTTCGTCACCTTCGAGCGCGACGAGGTCTACAACCAGCGCGACGCCGACGGCTTCATCCGCCTCACGGGCCTCAGGCTCCGCCTGGCGGCGCTGCGCGACCGCGCGTCGCGGCGCTGACCCGAAACAGATCGCGTCTCTTCATTCCGAACAGCAGCGCGCGCCCAGGCTGTAGTCGTAGTAGTCCGCCGAGTGGATCTCGACCTTCATGTCGCAGCCCCAGTGGGTCTCGCGGGCGTAGAAGCCCCCCACGAAGGTGCCAGCGGGGTCGTCGATCCACTCGTCGAGGTTGCCCTCCATGTCCCAGGCGGCGTCGCCCTCCCACCCGCTCGCGCAGCCCAGCAGGCTGCCGGTCGGGCGCAGCAGGGTGCGACCGCCGTGCTCCACCAGGTTCAAGCGGGGGTCGCGGCCGTCCGGCACGCGCTTGCCGTAGAGCAGCGTCGCGGGGTGCTGCGGCGCAGCGAGGTTGCAGCGCGCCGGGTCCAGCTCCTCGCCGTAGGGGTGGCGCGTGGCGCGCTCGGAGCGACACGCCATCAGCCACTCGCGCTTCCGGCACAGCCGCTTGCCGGCGTTCGCGCAGCCGAGGCGCGCGGCCTCGAGATCCAGGTACGCGCTCGGGATGCGGCCGGGCGCCGAGGTCGCGCGCGGCACCACGGATGCGTCGAGCTGCCAGGCGGGCAGCTCCGGCAGCGCTGCTCGTCGCCCGAGCTCGGGTCCGATGCTCTGTCCCTTGCGCTCCCACTCGCGACGGTCCCGGAGCGCGAGGGTCGGGCTCGGGTGGTAGTAGGGCGAGAGGGGCCTGCCGCTCACCGCGTCGACGAGCGAGGTCTCGAAGCGATCGATGCAGAAGCGGCCCGCCACGTCGACCATCTCGGCGGGGCAACGGCGGGCCGTGGCCTGTGCGGACGTCGCGGGGCGCTCCGTCGCGGCGCGCTTCGGCTCCGCCGTGCTCGGCGCGAGGCTCCGCGTGAGCGCCAGCGCCGAGAGCGAGGCCGCGGCCGCGAGCCGCAGCATCTTCGTCGCGCGCGGCATGGGAACAAGGTATCACGACCGTCGCAGCCGAGAGCACTTCATGAAGTTCTTCGTGACCGCGCCCTTGGGCGTCGAGCGGGTCCTCGCCGAGGAGCTCCACGAGCTCGGCGTCGGGCGCGTGCGCGCGGTGACCGGCGGCGTCGAGCTCGGAGGGCGCTGGGAGGACGCCTACCGCGTCTGCCTGGAGAGCCGCATCGCGCTCCGCGTGCTCTTCCCGCTCGCCGACGCGCCGTGTAGCGGTGAGCGCGACCTCTACGACGCGGCGCGGGAGGTCGCCTGGGAGAAACACGTCAGCGCGGACACCACGCTGGCGGTGAGCGCCGTCGGCAGCGCGCCCGGGCTCGACAACACGATGTTCGTGGCGCAGCGCACCAAGGACGCAGTGGCCGATCGGCTCCGCGCGCTCACGGGGGCACGCCCGTCCGTCGATCGCAAGGACCCCGACGTCGCGGTGTTCGTGCGCCTGTCGCGCGGGCGGGTCACGCTGGCTCTCGACCTGGTGGGCGAGTCGCTGCACCGACGAGGCTATCGCGAGCCGGGCTCGGCCGCGCCCCTGAAGGAGACGCTGGCCGCGGCGCTGTTGCGCCTCTCCGGGTGGGACAGGCGCCGGCCCCTCGTCGACCCGATGTGCGGCTCGGGGACGCTGCCCATCGAGGCGGATCTCTGGGCCCGCGGCGTCGCTCCCGGGCTCGCGCGCGAGCGCTTCGGGTTCGAGCGCTGGGCGAGCTTCGACGCGAGCCTCGCGAAGCGCATGCGCGTGCTCCGCGCGCGCGCGGCCGAGCGTGCCCGAGCAACGGGGCCCGAGGTCTCTGGGCTCGACCGCGACCGCGACGCCGTGGCGCTCGCACGCCGGAACGCCGAGCGCGCTCACGCGCGCGTGCGTTTCTCGCGCGCCGAGCTCGAGAGCTTCCGTGGCAGCGAGCCGCCGGGCCTGGTCATCACCAATCCGCCCTACGGTGAGCGACTCGCCGCGGGGCGCTCGCTCTACGCGGAGCTGGGCGAGGTGCTCGCTCGCCTCGCGCCGGGGCATCGCGTGGCGGTGCTGCTCGGCCCCGATTCGCCCTTCCGCCCCCCAGCGGGCGCCGATCGCCACAAGCTCCGGAACGGCGACTTGCCCTGCGTGCTCGCGGTCTGGGACGTGCGCTCGCGGAACTCGTGACGCGCCCTGCTGTCGAAGCGGGCGATGACTCCCTCGCTGCGCATCCGGGTGTCGTGGCTCGGCGACGTGATCCGCGACGTGGTCCTTTCCCCAGCGCGGGACTACACGCTCGGGGAGGACGACGACGCGGACTTCGTGATGCCCCGGGAGGTGCTCGGGCGCGCGCGTTTCCCTCTGATTCGGGTCAGCGGCGGACGCGTCAGCGTGGGCGTCGCGCTGGGCGAGGGGCCCTCGGTGGTCCCGGTGGAGCCCAGCGGCGACGGAGACTTGGGCTTCTTCCAGGTGCAGCGCGGCCAGCGCTTCGCGCAGAGCTTCGGCGACTTCGTGATCGACGTGGAGGCGGGCGACGCGGTCCGCTCGCCGGTGCGGCGTTTCTTCGTGCGCCTGTCCGGTCTCGGGTACTTCGGCGGCTCGCTCTCGCTCTCGGCTGGGGTGTTGGGCTCAGCCGCACATTTCGCAGCGCCGCCAGCAGAGCTCGCGGAGGCGGCAGAGCGCGAACAGGTGATGCTGATGCAGCAATACCTGCTCGCGAGCGCCGAGCGCGAGGCGCGGCCGGGCAGCGGAGACCGCGGCGGTGAAGGCGCGTTGGCGCTCGGGCACCCGAGCTCGAAAGGGACGCGCGGCCGCTACGCGATCCAAGGCCCGGCCTCCGGCTCCGGCCCCAAGCTCTCCCGCGCCGCCGGTCTGGCGCAGGCGCGGGAGTTCGGGATGATCGGCCTCGTCGCCGAGTCCCTCGGCGGTGGTGAGCCGACGAGCGCTCGCGGCGACCTCTGGGGCAGTGACGAAGGCCAAGGACTCGACTCCGGCAACTCGGGCGAGCGCCCGAGCGGCGAGGACTTCGCCGACCACGGCATCAACCCCGTCGTCGACCCCGCCAAGGATCGTTTCTCGACCTTCGCGGTGGACGTCGACACCGGCTCGTACTTCTTCGTGAAGCGCCGGCTCGAAGAGGGCGCCATGCCGCCCCTCGCGTCCGTCCGTCCGGAGGAGATGCTCAATGCCTTCGACTACGGCTACGCCGGACCCGAAGAGGAGCCCGGGGACTCGCCGTTCCGCGTGCACCTGGATGCGGCGCCGTCGCCCTTCGACGCCGGTCGCCACTTCTTGCGCGTGGCCGTGCAGGCGCGCCGGGTCGCGCCGAGCGCGCGGCCGCCGCTGCACTTGACCTACCTGGTCGACACCAGCGGCTCCATGCGTGGTCGGGATCGGCTCGAGCTCGCTCAGCACAGCCTGCGCCTGCTCACCCGGCGCTTGCGCCCCGGCGACACGGTGGCGCTCTGCACCTACGCAGGCGGCGTGAGCGAGATCTTGGCGCCCACGCCCGCCGAGCGCACGCAGACCATCGACGACGCCATCGAGGAGCTCAGCGCGGGCGGCTCGACCGCCATGGCGAGCGGCATCGAGCTCGCGTACTCCCTCGCGGAGCGCTCGCTCAGGCGCGGGCACCAGAGCCGCGTGGTCGTGCTCTCGGATGGCGACGCCAACGTCGGGCCCAAGAGCCCCGACGAGATCCTCGCGCTGATCAGCAAGAAACGTCAGCAGGGCATCACGCTCTCGACCATCGGCTTCGGTCGCGGGAACTACCGCGACTCCACCATGGAGCGCCTAGCGGACGCCGGGGACGGCAATTACTCGTACGTGGGCAGCGAGCGCGACGCCGAGCGCGTCTTCGGCGCGGCGGCGGACGGCATGATCCACGTCGTGGCGCGCGACGTGAAGATCCAGGTCGAGATGAACCCCGAGGCGGTCGCCGAGTACCGCCTGGTCGGCTACGAGAACCGCGACGTCGCCGACGGGGACTTCAGGAAAGACGAGGTCGACGGCGGCGAGATCGGGTCGGGGCACTCGGTGACGGCGCTCTACGAGGTCGTGCTCCGGCGCACCGGGCTCCCGCCGGTCAAGGTCGCGCTGCGCCACAAGCGCGCCGAGGACGGTCCATCAGGACGGGCGCTCGAGTCCGAAGCGCGCATGCAGGGCGAGCGTGTGTTCGCGCGCTTCGCCGACGCGCCCGCGAGCTTCCGTTTCGCCGTGTCCGTGGCCGCCTTCGCCGAGGTGCTGCGCGGCAGCCCACGCGCGCTCAGCTGGCCTCTCGCGCGCGTGGCAGAGCTGGCACGCGCGTCCGGTGAGGGTCGCGAAGAGCGGGTGGAGCTCGCGGGCTTGGTGGACCGGGCGAGGGCGCTCAGCGAAAACTGAGCGTTGCCGCGCTACCTCGTACACTCGCAGCGAAGGCAGCCGTCCTTGTCGCCAGAGCACACCTCGCGGCCGCCCAGGCAATAGGGGGTTCCGGAGCCTCGCGACCCTCGGGGGCTAGCGAGCCTCGACCGAGGCCTGGCCCACGCCGCCATCAGACCGAAGACCACGAGCCACCCGAGCTCACCGTGTCGCGAGCTCTGGGCACGACACGCACACCCGCCGACCTCGTCCTCGCTGGTCATCGAGCCGCCGGCGTTGACGTTCGGCCCGCCGCCGGAGGTTGCTCCGCCAGCGCCGCTCCCGCCGCCGCCCGACGCGGCGCCCGCGCTGCCCGCTGCGCCCGCGGCGCCGGTCGCACCGGCGACCCCAGCCGCCCCGCCGCTCGCGGCCCCGCCCGTTCCGCCCGTGCCGCCGGAGCCGGTGATGCGCGTGAGCCGGATGGCGTCGAACACCAGCTGCCGCTTCAGCGAGAGCGCCTCGCCGGTGTTGTCGTCGAGCCTCACCGATTGAGTGGCGCCCTTGGCGAACGCGTAGCTCCCGAGCAGCTGCCAGCCGTCCTTCGCCGACTGGTCGACGACCTTCGCGCTCGACTGCGAGCCGTGCTTGATCGTGTACTTCGCCTGCTTCGACTGCGCGTGGCTCTTCGCGGTGTAGACCTCGACGCTGTAGTTGCCGGCCTCGCTGAAGTTCAGCTCCCACACCGAGTAGTTGTCGGGGCTCGGGTCGCTGGTCGCGTGGGTGTAGACCAGCGAGTTGGCGTAGCCCGCCGTCGCCGGGTACCAGTACTGCGACGAGCCCGCCTGTTTGAAGCAGAGCGTCTCGCTCTCGTCGACGACGCGGCCTTGGGACGGGATCAGCTCGCAAACCTTGCAATCGCCGGGGCAGGTCGCCGGCGTCTCGTTGCCGTTGCAGACCGAGTCGCCGCACGCGGGGTTCTCCGAGTTCGTGCTGGTCAAGATCAGGCCCTGCTTCAGGTTCTCGACGCCGCACATCGGCTCGGGCACGACGGCGTTGCCGCCGTAAGAGCCGCCGGTGCCACTGCCGCCGACGAAGCTGTCGCGGTGCAGCGCCCAGTGGAGATGAGGCGTGGAGAAAGACCCGCAGGAGAGCGCGCCCTGGCACGAGCCGCCCAGCGTGCCGAGCTTCTGCCCGACGCTCACCGTCGCGCCTTCGCTGACGGTCACCGAGTCCATGTGCGCGTACAGCGAGTGGTACTTGTGCCCGTCACCGAGGTCGTGCTCCAAGATCACGCGCAGGCCGTAGTTGGCCCAGCCGGACGTCGCCCAGCCCGCCTTGACCACCTTGCCCGGCAGCGGCGCCACGATCGGCAGGCCCTTGCCGGCGTTGGGTTGGCCGTCGTAGACGAAGTCTAGCGCGTAGTAGTCGTTGGCCTTGCTGGTGGCGTTGGTGTCGGCGTGCAAGCTCGAGCCACCGCTCGGGCTGTAGCCCGAGAGGATCTTCACCTTGGAGCCCCCGGGGAACGGCAAGTGTAGCTTGGGCCCCGTCGTCGGGTAGGGCACCGCGCCGCTGATGGGCGAGGTCAGCGCGGCGGCGATGGGTGCCCACGACATCAGCGCGAGCGCTGCCACGACCAACCCAAGAGCGCGGAGCACCAGCGTCGGGCCGAGCTTTTTCACGCAGCAGAGTTTACCACGGGAAGCTCCGGAGGCCGGTTGCCGTAGAATCTTCGGCCTGTGGCGGACGAAGGCAAGAAGGTCGGCGTCATCGGTGGCATCATCGCCGCCCTGGGAGGTGCGTTCGCGCACGGCGCGGACGACTGCGCTCGCGTCGGGGCGCGGGGAGCGAGTGAGGTCGCCGGCGTGAGGGCGGTCGGCAATGTGGGCGACGATCTCGCGCGCGCCGGCGTCAAAGCGGTGCCCCGCGCTGCGCCGCGTGTGCCCGGGCGTGTGCCCGGGCGTGTGCCCGGTGCCGTCGTGCTGCCCGGTGCCGCGGACGATCTCGGCCGCGCGGGCGCCCGCGCGGCCGGCTTCAAGGGCGAAGTGGGCTTTGCCGCCGTGGGCGAAGAGGTCGCGGCTGGCTCGAAGCCGTGGAAGGACTTGGCCGAAGAGCTCGGGCAAGAGCTCAGCACGAACGTGCTCGCCGAGATCCTCGAACCGGGCGCGGACGAGAGCCCGAGCGTAGCGCC
>Ga0233425_10009325_pt1 | contig 12531 bp, 6 predicted proteins | sample Watercolumn_Towu_2_FD_181712 | JGI IMG/M metagenome (GOLD analysis project Ga0233425, IMG submission 181712) | Freshwater microbial communities from Lake Towuti, South Sulawesi, Indonesia - Watercolumn_Towuti2014_140_MG | ecosystem: Environmental > Aquatic > Freshwater > Lake | place: Indonesia...
TTTTTCCAGCAGCGCGGCGCGCTCGGTGCGCAGCGCGTCGAGGCGCTTCACCTCGTCGGCGCCGGCGCCCGCCGCCTTGCTGGCATCCCGTTCCATGGCGGCCATCTCGTTTTTCACCTTGACCAGGTCGGGGTGCTTCGCGGAATACTTGCTGGCCAGCGCCAGATACTGGGTCTTGAGGGATTTCAGCCGGTCCGCCGGGCTCATGATCCGCTCGCCGGTGCCCGAATAGGCGTTGCTCTCCGGCTTGATCTGGGCCAGCTGGGAATCCAGCAGGATGCGGCGCTCCTCCATCGAGCGGATCTGTGCGTCGGTGTCGGACAGCTCGCGGTCCAGAGACTGCACCATCTGCGTATGGGCGGACTTCTGCTCCGGCAGGGAGTTGACGTGGGATTCCTTGAACTGGGCCAGCTTCTTTTCCACTTCCGAGACATACTCGCTCATGCGGCGGGCTTCTTCCTGCAGGAATCCCGTGGTCTCCGCAGTCTTCTGGGCGCGGGACTTGAGGTTTTCCTCCAGGTAGAGATTGGTGATCTCGTTGGCGACGCTTTGCACCAGAGCCGGATTGCGGCCGTCATAGGACAGGGAGAAGGCGATGGTGGCCTTGGACGGCTGGCCGGTGCGCGGATCGATCACCTCTGCCGAGATCGGGTCGAAGGAGATGTCCTCGCGCATCGACTGTACCACCTCCTCCATCGGCTCCTTCTTGCGCTCCCGCACGTACAGGTCGAACTTCTCGATGATCTTTTCCAGGTTGGCCCGGGTCATCACCCGGTGATTGATCGTCTGCAGGCGCTGGGCGGCGAAGGTGGTGATGGTCGAGCGCACCAGCTCCGTGGGGATCTCCTGCTCCTCGATGAGAATGGTGGAGCTGGAGCGGAAGGTGGGCGGATACAGCCAGGCGGTCAGGAGCGCCGCGGTGAAGGCGGCGGCGGCGATCCACAGGGCGGTTCGGGCGTGCCGCTTCAGCGCGGCCAGGTAATCTTGCAGGGTTTTTTCTTCCATCGGGTGACCTGAATCAGAAGTGCATGGTGTCGGGGGTGAAGTTCAGCCGCAGGTAGAGGGCGTGGTCCTGCGCCAGGCTTTGGCTGGAGGGATATTCCAGCTCGCGGTAGGCGTAATTGGCATCCAGGCTCAGCTTGTCGGTAAGGGTCCAGTTGACCCCGGCGCCGATTTCCAGCAGGGAGCGCCGGTAAAAACCGGCGAGCTGGCCGCTGCCGCCGCCGCTGAGGCCGGACTCGTTGACGGTCAGCCGCATCCGGGCGGTGACCCGGTCGGTGACCGGGTAGGAGCCGGAAAAGCTGTAGCGCTCGTTGGAAATCAGCGTCCCCAGCAGATTGGGGCTGAGGCTCTTCTCGTAGCTGAAACCGGCCTCGCCCTTGTCGAAGCGCTTGGAAGCTTCCGCCGACAAAATCTCGGTGAGCGTGGTGGAGCGGGATGCCGTGTCGAAGCTGCGGGTGCCGACCACCGGGCGCGGCTGGCCGCGGGTGAAACGGGCCGTCGTGACCGACCCGCGGTCCCCCGGGTTGCTCACCTGGTTGAATTGGCCGCCGCCGGAAAAGGCGATCTGGATCGTTTCGGTGGGGTTGACGCGGAAGCCCACGGACAGGCTCTGGGTATCGATGGTGCCGGTGCCGCCGGTTTGGCCCTTTACCACGCTGATGGTGCGGACGGTGTCCTCCCGGTTGCGGCCGAACAGGACGGTGGAGAAGGATTCCTCCGCTACGAGTAGGTCATAGGTGGAAGCCATGGCCACCGCGGTGAGCGCCACCCGCTCGCTCCACTGGTGGTCGAGGCTGAGAACGCCGCTGTCGGACAGGGAGTCCACCGCGCGGTTGGCAGCAATTTCCCGGTTCTCATAAACGGTCTCCTGATGGCTGTACTGGGTGCTGAGCTTGGTCCTTTCGTTTAGCAGATAGATCCAGCTGGGCGAAAGGCTCCAGCTATTCCTTTGCAGGCGCAGGAAAACGTAGCCGAGGTTGGTGGTGATGTCGTTGAGGGTGGTCAGGGTCGAATCCATGTTGTAGCTGGCGTTGAGGGCGAGGCTCGAGCGCGGCGTGAGCTGCAGCCGATTCCTGGCGGAAAACAGCTTGTTGGAGTAATCGAGAGTGCTGTTGCCCGGATACCAGCGGTTGACGAAATCGGCCGACCAGAGGCTCTCCCAGCGTTCTGCCGCAAGGCCGCCATGGAGTCCGGCGTCGAACCCCTCGCCCCAGGTTTCCCGGTGGCGTGCCGTCGTGACGAAGAGATTGGTGTTGAATTCCTGCACCAGCGAAGCGCTGGAGCCCAGGCTCAGTTCGGCGGCGGAGCAGGCAAGGGGTGCCAGCGCCAGCACCCAGCCGATGCTCCGGGAGAACAGCGATTGGCCGCGGACCGGCGCGCTGCCGGTGGCCAGGACCGACCCCCGCGGAAGGAGTTTCCCGGTGGCCGCACCGGCGCAGCCGCCCCCCCGCCGTGGCGAGCGGAGGACTTCTGCGGGTTTCCGGACTGGGTTCGGCATCGGGGCAAACTTCGGGCATCAGGCGGTATTGACGCCGATGACCGCGAAGGTGGTGACGGCAATTCCCAGCAGCAGGTCCTTGCCGACACTTTCCCGGTTCAGCGCGTACTCCACGCCGTAGAGCGTCACCGCCGCTTCCATGGCCAGTTGCGAATAGCGCGGGTCCTGCAGGAAAGGCAGGTTCCCGGCCAGCAGCAGCGCCACCACCATCAGATAGTCGGAGGGCGTGAGGCGGAAGTGGGAACGATCCGAGAAGCGGACACCCACGGCGATCAGCAGGACCAGTGCGGCGAAATAGACGTTGTGCCAGTCCGGATCCAGGTATCGGGTGACGCCCGCCTCGATATTGGCGGCATAGGTGGCCAGCAGCGCGCACGTATACAAGGTCAGCCGCAGCATGACTATGGCCAGGGACAACCGCAGCACCCGGCACAGGATGGCAAAGACGGAGATGGCTGCACACAGGGAGAGAATCTCCCGCGCCAGACTGCCGGAAATGGTGGCAGCGGCCAGCAGATAGGCTCCGATCATGGCACAGACCGCGTAGTAGACCAGGTTCAGCAACGGCGTGGTGCTGCGCAGGATGGTCTGGGAGAAGCGGGACAAGCCTCCCGGCGCAGGCGGTGTCAGCCGCCACCCGCGGCGCCGGGCCACGGGAAACGCGACCGCGGCCAGCAGCGCGAGCGATAGATCGAAGCCCAGGATCAGCGGCGCCGACTGATAGCGAAAAAAATACGATGCCGTGACCAGGCCGCCCTGGATCGCGTAGATGACCACCACCACCTGGTAATGATCGAAGCCCAGCTCCAGCAGCTTGTGATGGAAATGGCTGCGGTCGGGCAGGAACGGGGAGCGCCCGGCGAGGATGCGCTGCACCATCACCGTGACGGTGTCGATGATCGGCAGCCCCAGGATCAGCAGCGGCAGTTCCGGAGCGATTGCGGTGTTCACCCGCTGCGACAGCCAGATCGACAGCGCGCCGAGGCTGAAACCGAGGAACTGGCTGCCGCAGTCTCCCATGAAGACCATGGCGGGATGGGTGTTGTAGCGCAGAAAGCCCAGGGTGGCGCCGATGACGGCAAGGGCCACCGCGATGAAGAGGGCGGCGCCGGCCGCCATGCTGGCGAGGACCATCAAACAGCTCAGGCTGAGGATGCTGAGCCCGGCCGCGAGCCCGTCGAGTCCGTCGGACAGGTTGGTGGCATTGGTCATACCCATCAGGAACAGGACCGTGAGGGGCGCCGACACCGGGTAGGGGAGGGATGTCTGGCCGAAGAACGACAACCGGTCGATCAGCACGCTGCCGGGGATGACGACCACCAAGGCGGCAGCCAGTTGCCCGGCAAACTTGATCCGGTAATGGAGGTTCCAGCGGTCGTCGAGCAGGGCGAGCAGGGCGACGGTCGCCATCCCGCCCAACAGCAACCAGGTATCGCGGTCGAGTTCCAGCCACAGTAGGGGCGCCGCCAAAGCCCCGACGGTGATGCCGATGCCGCCGACGCGGGGAATCACGGTCGCGTGCACCTTGCGCGGGTCGGGACGGTCCACCAGGCCGAGGCGGGGGGCGAGCCGCATCATGGCGGTGACCAGCACCATCGAGGTGAACAGGGCGGTGAGAAAAACCGAGAAATAAAGCATGCCGCTGGTCACCGGCAGTACTCCGGGAGGAGACTGGTGGCGGGCATCGCGGCTGCAGGCGGCTGCAGCCCCTTCAGGACGGCGATTCGCGGAGTGTCCGGCCCAGAATTCCTGCTCATGGGGTGCACGGCTCAGTCCGGAATGTATCGGTCCAGCTCGCCGGCGCTGAGGCCGATCAATTCCCGCAGCCGCGCATCCGCGGCCGCCAGGTCCTCTCCCTTCGGCGATTCGGTAATGTAGCGCACCAGAGCCCCGTCGGTGCGGTTGCGGGTGAGGGCATCCCACAGCAGGTACCACTTGACCACGTACTCGTTGGTCAGACTGCGTCCCCGCTGCTGGAACCAGTAATACACCAGCTGGCGGTCGTCGCCCTTCTGGATCACCAGGCGGTTGGCATGGAGTGGCTGGCCGCCGGCGCCGATGCCATCCAGGCTGACTGGCTGGAAGGATTCGATGACCCAGCCGCCGCCGGGAATGCAGCTCCGTGGCGAATGGATGGAAGCCCCCTTGCGCTGGGATGCGTAGTAGGCGGAGTAAAGGCTGACCGGATACGGGCGACCACCGGCGGCCGCGGGCGGGGCGTAGGTCGCCAGGATGTAATCGTCGAACTTCAACTCCTCGACGTACTGCTGTTCCATGCGCTGGCGGCTGCCGGTCCAGGGGCCCAGGGTCATCGGGAACTCTGCAAATTCGCTGCGGCCGGGCCGGATCTCCTCGCGCCGTTCCAGCGACAGGGACAGGGCCAATGCCACCACCAGGGTGCCCAGCACGATCCAGTAAGGCCGCGGCAGCTGGCGCCGGCGGAAGCGGGTGCCCGGCGGCAGCGGCGCTGGTACGGTCAATCCGAAGACTTCGTTCAGCGGGCGCGGATCGCTGCCGATCCGGGCCAGCAGCCAGATTTCGCCCAAAAGGATCGCGGTACAGGCCATGAACACGATCCAGCCCTCGAAATCATGGAGAAAGCCTTCTCCCATCGACTTGCCGAAGTGTTCCACCAGGATCCCGATCACCCCGATGCGGAAACTGTTCATCAGGATGGTGATGGGCATGCTCGACAAGAACACGATCAGGCGCTTCCAGAACGGGGCCTGGAAAAAGTAGGCGCACATGAACGCCAGGCTCATCAGGGGAAACAGGTAGCGCAGTCCGCTGCAGGCCTCCACCACCTGCAGCTGCATGGCGCCCAGGTCGATCACGTTGCCTTCCTGGAACACGCTGATGTTGCAGGCGCGGATGAAGGAGACGCCCAGCTCCGACGACCAGAGCTGCAGCTGCGAGGAAAGCCGGTTGAAAAAGAAGCTCGGCAGGGGAATCGCAAACAGCAGGAAGGCGATGGCCACCCACACCCGGTGAAAGATCGGGGTGCCGAACAGGGTCCAGGCCATGCCGGCCAGAAGGGTTACCAGCGCGTACTGCTGGATGATGAACAGCGAACTGAGTTCACCGAGGAAGAACAGCAGCAATCCCGCCGCGATCAGAGGCAGGCCGAGGGAGGATTGCTCGATGGGCAACCGGGCGATATCGGTTTTCTTCTGCCAGACCAGATATGCGGAGATGGCGGGAATCAGCAGGCCGTGACTGTATTCCTCGCGGGTCAGCCAGATGTCCACCGTGTAAGCCAGGGAGGCGTGAAACAGGACGGCCGTCACCAGCAGCGGAAGCGAGAGCAACAGCCAGAACCGGGTCGATGCTTTCCAGGCCGGCTTCAGGGGCATTGCGCGAGGATGGATGGAAACGTTCATGGCGTCATTCTGCAGGGAGAAACTGGGTTCGAAGGGAATTGGCCAAGACCTTGCCGGCATGGGCTCGATCCCGCCACGGGCGCCGCGACCGGTTCGGCGGCGACGGATGCTTTCATGACTGACCGAACCAGGCCAGATAGACCAGCACCATCCAGATGAAATTTCCGTAATCGGCCTGGCCGGCCGCATTCGCCGCCACCAGTCCGTCGAGGGAGGCGAGGTCGAGGCCGCACCCGGAGCGGTGGCGCAGAGTGGCGCAAGCGGTCAGGTTGCGCCCGTCCCGGAACCACACCCGCAATGGAACGACGAACCCGCGCTTGCGCGCCCGCAAGAGTTCGGCAGGAAGCCGTTTCGCGACGGTGGAGCGGAGTGCCGACTTGCGCTTCAAACCTGGCATCTTCACCTCCTTGTGAACACCGGACATGAACTCGACCAGGCGGTGATCGACGAAGGGCACCCGCGCCTCCAGGGAATGCCGCATGGTCATGCGGTCCACCTTGACCAGCATGTCTTCCGGCAGGGTCAGCTTGAGGTTGTAGTACATCATCCGGTAGAAGCTGTCGCGGTACCGGCACGGCGCCATCAGATCGCCGATGAACTGGCGGACCGGATACAGCTGCGCGGCCAGCGGCGCGGTGAGCCGCTCGACCACCGGCCGTGGTGCGCAAGCGGCTTTGAGCAGGATGCGGTCCTCGAAGGGCAGGGCGGCGGTTTGCAGGATGCGCCGGTACCGCTGCAGCGCGAAGCGCGGCGAACCCACGGCCACCCGGACAGCCAGCGCCAGCGTCGTTTCCGGCAGGGCGCGCAGCCAGCCCGGCAATTGCCGGTAGACCTGGGAAAACTTTTCGCTCTGGTAGGCGGAATAGCCGGACAGCACCTCGTCGCCGCCGTCACCGGTCAGCACCATCTTGACGCTGCGGCGGGCATGGGCGGCGACGTGCCCGGTCGGGATCGCCGAGGAATCACCGAACGGCTCGTCGTAGTGATGGAGTACCGCCGCCAGGCTGTCCTCGAGGGTATCCGGCGCGACCACCCCGGCATGATGGCGGGTGCCAAAGCGCCGCGCCACCAGTTCCGCCAGCGGCCGCTCGTCGTATCCCTTTTCCTCGAACCCCATGGTGAAGGTTTCCACCGGATGGCTGCCGGTTTCCGCCATCAGCGCCACGATGCTGGCGGAATCCAGGCCGCCGCTGAGAAAGGCACCGAACGGCACGTCGGCGCGCATGCGCAGGCGGACCGAGTCGCGCAGTAGCCATTCGAACCGCTCGTGCACTGCCGGTGCATCGGCCAGCATCGCCGCTTCCTCGGTCTGCGGGATGTCCCAGTAGCAGACGTCGCTCAGGCGTCCGTCCCGCACGGTTAGGTAATGGCCCGGACGGAGCTTGCTGACGCCCTGGAAAAAGCACAACGGCGCAGGAATGAAGCCCAGCGTCAGATAGATCTCGGTGAGCGAGAAGTCGGGGACGCGCGGTACGCCATAGTGAAGGATCCCCTTGACTTCCGAAGAGAAGATCAGCGTGTTGTCATGGATGGCGTAGTAGAGGGGCTTTTCCCCCATGCGGTCGCGGGACAGCAGCAGCCGATGTTCGATGGCATCCCACAGGGCAAATGCCCACATGCCGTTGAATCGGCAATGGCAGTCGAGGCCCCATTGGCGGTAGGCCGCCAGTATGACCTCGGTATCGGAATGGGTTGCGAAGACGTGTCCCAAACGGGCGAGTTCTTCATGCAACTCCAGGTAGTTGTAGATTTCGCCGTTGAACACGACAGCCAGCCGCCGGTCTGCGCTGAACATCGGCTGCTGGCCGGTTTCGGTGTCGATGATGGCCAGCCGGCGATGGCCCAGCGCCAGATTGCCGCTGACGTGGTAGCCGGACCCGTCGGGGCCGCGGTGGGCCAGCACGTCGGTCATGGCCGCGAGCCGCTGGCGGTCGGCGGGCCGGTCCGAGGCGAAATGGAGAAAGCCGGAAATCCCGCACATCGGGTTAGTCCTCGCCGGGTCCGGTACAGGCGGCAGGCGGCAGCATGAGCGAGCAGATCTTCATGCGTCCGCCGAAACCTGCTGATATACCTGCAGCAGGCGCTGTGCCACGGCCGATGCCGCGAACCGGCGGCGCGCATAGTCCCGGTTGTAATCGCCGATCGATCTTCGCAGCGCCGGGTTCTCCAGCAACGCCGCGAGGCGATCGGCCACCAGTTCCGGGTCCGCCCGTTCCACCAGCCATCCCATGCGTCCGTCCTCGAAGAAGTCCTTGACACCCCCCACCGGCGTGCTGACCACCGGCAGGCCGAACGCCATGGCCTCCAGCAGGGAGTTGGGCATGCCTTCGTAGTCCGACAGCAACAGGTAGATGTCCGCCATCCGGAATGCCTGCGCCTTGGCCTTTCCCGTCACATAACCGAGATAGCGGACATTGCCGATGCCGCGTTGGTCAATGTAGGCCAGCATGTTCTCCCGTTCCGGCCCGTCGCCGGCGATGTTCAGGACCAGGGAGGGAAAGCTCGCACGCAGCCGAGCGAATGCATCCAGCAACCCATAGACGCCTTTGTAGCGGTCGATTCGGGCCAGAAACAGGAGGTTCACCGAGTCGTCGGCGGATTCGCCGGGAGTCTGCTGGAAACCGTCGAACACTGCATCGGCGACGACCGTGGTTTCCACGAACACTGGCTTGCGGTAGCCGATGGACTGCAGGGTTTCCCGGTAAGCCGAGGCCAGCACGACCATGGCGTCGGCACGGAAATAGGCCCACGCGAACAGACCCCGGAAATTGCGGAACAGCCGCTCGCCGAAGGCCGGGTCCCAGCCGCGGAAGAACACCAGCGTGCGTTTGGCGAGGACCGCACCGAGCAGCAGGAATACGGCATCGCGGCAGACCGCCTTGATCAGCAGGCTCGGGTTGACGTGCACGATGTCGTAGCGGCCGACCAGCAACGTGGCGATGAACCGGCAGTAGTCCCGGACCATCCGAACGATGGTCTGCAGCGGCGGATCCTGCTGGGTGCGGGAGCCCATCTGGAAGTATTCGATCTCCTCCGGCAGATGGGCACGGAGGGTTTCGTAATAATGGGTCACGCCGCCGGGTGTTCCCAAGGGCGGCACGGTAACCAATACACGTTGCTGGGCCATTTCGCTGTCTCGGATCGATGGGCCGCTCAGCGCGCCGCAATTTGCAAGTCGGTGCTGGTCAGGGTGCGGTCCACGAAGAGCGCATGCCACAACTCCAGCTGCAGCAGGATCCACAATTGCTTTTCGTGATTCTTGCGGCCGGCCGAGTGTTCGCCGATCAGGCCGGCGATGGCGCCCCGATCGAGCAGTTGCGCCAGCGGTGAGCCCCCCGTCACCAGCCGCCGCTTCAGCAAGGGCAGTAGTTCCCCGCGCAGCCACTGGGCGACCGGCACCTTGAAGCCCCATTTGGGGCGGTCGACGATGGAGTCCGGCAGCCATTGCCGCGCCAGCTGCTTGAGTACCAGCTTGCCGTCATTGAAGGCCACCTTGTCGCGGCGCGACACCTGCTGGGCGGCGAATTCCACCAGCCGGTAATCCAGGAAGGGGCAGCGCAGCTCCAGACTGTGGGCCATGGTCATGCGGTCGGCGCGCAGCAGCAGGTTGGCCGGCAGCCAATGCTTCAGGTCCAGGTACATCATTTCTTCGGGGACGCCGGGGAATCTGCGTTCGGCCAGCAAATCGTCGCTGAAGCGGTGGGTCGCGGCCGATTCGATCGCCGTACTCAGGACGCGGCGGCGCTCTGCGGAGCGGAATCCGCCGAACCAGCCGGCGTAACGCTCCAGCCGGTCCGCTTCCGAAACACATTCCAGCGCCAGTTGCGGGCGGCGCAACCGGGCCGGCAGCAGCCGCGCGGCGTGGCCGAACAGACCGCGCGGCACGAAGGGCAGCCAGCGGTCGATGGCCGCTTCGATGCCGTATTTCAGGTAGCCCCCAAATATTTCGTCGCTACCTTCGCCGGACAGCACCACTGTGACTTCCTTGCGGGCCTCCCGCGCCAACAGCAGGATGGGGATGTCGCTGGGCTCGCTGACCGGCGTCTCGCGGGCCCAGAGGGCAGCTCCCAGGTTGTCGAGCAGATCGCCAATGCCGAAGCGGACTTCGGTGTGGTCGGCGCGGAATCGCTCGGCGGCCAGGCGGGCATAGCCGGCCTCGCTGAAGCCGGTGTCGAAGGCGATCGAGAAGGTCTTGACCGGCTTGGCCGAATGGCGCGCCATCAGAGCCAGGATCACCGACGAGTCCAGTCCGCCGGAGAGGAACAGGCCAAGGGGAACGTCGGCGATCATGCGGCGGCGGACGGCATCGTCCAGGAGGGTCTCCAGACGGGCCGGCATGTCGGCGGTCGAGTTGGCCACTGGCATCGTCAGATCCCAGTAGGGGTCCGGGACAGGGTCCGCATCGGCAGCGATCCGCATCCAGCTGCCGGCGGGCAGACTGCGGACGCCGGCCAGCAAGGTCTCGTCACCGGGCAGGTAGCGGTAGGCGAGGAAACTCGGCAACCGGGTTGCGTCCAACCGCCGGGGTACCTGCGGATGTTCCAGCAGCGCCTTGATTTCCGACGCGAACACCATGCCCTGAGGCGAGGCCGAATAGTAAAGAGGCTTCTTGCCGATGCGGTCGCGCGCCAGCAGCAGGGTGCGCTCCCGGGCATCCCAAAGGGCCAGGGCGAACATGCCGTTGAAACGGGACAGGGCGTCTGCACCCCAAAGGCTCAAGGCGTGGAGGACGACTTCGGTGTCCGACGCGGTGCGAAACACCATCTGGTGTTGCGTTTCCAGTTCGGCCCGCAGCTCCCGGTAGTTGTAGATCTCGCCGTTGAACACCAGGGTGAAACGGCCGCCGGCCGTCGACAGGGGCTGATGGCCGCCGGTGAGATCGATGATGGAGAGGCGCCGGAAGCCGAGGGCGATTTCGCCGTCGGCGAAGTAGCCGGCGTCGTCCGGTCCGCGATGGCGCATGGCATCCATCATCCGCATCACCGTTTCCCGCTGAGGCGCTGCTCCGTGGCGCGCGAAAATGCCGACGATTCCGCACATGTCAGCCAGCCCCCCGCGCGCTGCGGGTGATGCGGGTGACGGCGCCCACCGGCAGTTGTACCGTTCCTTCCCACAGCAGGGCCGGTGCCGGTACGAGCCGGTTGTAGGCGGTGGACACGGCGCCGGGACCGGGTTCGGTGGTCTGTTCCACGACCCGTGCCGCCAGCGCCGGGCCGGTGAATACCAGGATCGCTTCGGTCCCGTCGCTGCAGCAAATCTGCCAGCTGAGGCCGGAACACGGTTCGAGACGGCTGCCGGGAGCGAACTGCAGGGTGAAGCGGAGGTGGTGTGGTCCGCTGCCGGCAACGAGGTCCTCGATCTGCACGGAGTTGCGGTCGAGGGTCAGGCTGCGTTCGTGGCTCACCCCGAGGTGAGAGTAGCCGTCGTGGCGGGCGGTGACCCGTGGCGATTCCGCCAGGTCGGCGTGCAGCAGCTGCCCGCCGGCGCGGCGCCGGCCCCAGTTGAAGGGTCCGGTCTGCTGGCTCTGGTCGATGCCGTCGATCGTCAGGGTGTTGTGGGCGGCGCTGCTGCGCAGGTGGCGGCGCCAGCCGCGGTCGTGGTTGTAGCGGTAGGTGCCTGCATCCACCAGCAATGGGGTGGCGCCCAGGTGGAGCCAGACCGCCAGGGCATCGGCGTGGGCGTGGCCGGCGGTATGGGCAAAACCCAGAGGGCCGTGATCCAGGACCGCCATCCAGTCTCCCGCACGCAGCACGCTGTAGCCGCCGTCGGCGAAGGTGGCGGAGGCCGGCCGCCAGGCGGGTTCCGGCGGGTCGACCGCGCCCAGCAGGCGCGCGCGCAGGTCGAGGCGATAACTCGGGTGACAGCAGCCACCGTTGCCGAGCACTGCCCCCGCGGTGCCGGCAATGGCCAGGGGTAGCCGTTCCGGTGCCAGATCCTGGCGCAGCACGGCGCCGTCGTCGTCGTCGCCGAAGCGCGGATGATTGCCGGCGTCGTCCAGGATGGCGGCAAGGAATTCCGCTCCCGCCGCCAGGCGCCGGTCGATCACCGGAGCGAGGGACTGCCCGCTGGCCCGGGCGATGTGCCGTACCAAGAGCAGCCATTCTATGGTGGAAGCCTGGTAGCTGGGGGTTTGTTCGGCGCCCACCCCGTCCGGGTGGATCTGGCGGCCGGCCTCGCGTTCCAGGTGAAGGCGTCCCGCCGCCAGCCAGGATGCGGCCGCAGGCAGCTGCGGTGCCAGGCAGCCGAGGGCGAACAGGCCGCTGGCTTCCGCGATCAGGTGGTTGTTGGCGGAGGAATACAGCGACGGATAGCGGGCGAGCCAGGCGCCGTGGGCCTGGAACAGATCCCACAGGGCGCCCCGCAGGGGGGGAACGAAGCTTTCCGGTTCGAGCAGGGCGACCACCAGCAGGAGGGAAATGACCCGCGACGCCACGTCTACCCCGCAGGTGTAGCCCAGGCCCCGATAGGGCGGATTGTTTGCGATCCAGCACGCCAGGTCGTGCAGACAGGCCGCCCGTGACTCCCGGTTGGCGCCGAGACGGGCGTCCAGGGCTAGGATCTGCAGATGCTGCAGCCGCGACAATTCCCACACCAGCTTGGGGTCGCCGGGTCCGCGGTCGTCGCGGCGGTCGATATCGAAGCAGAAGCGCT
>Ga0233425_10009326_pt1 | contig 12530 bp, 4 predicted proteins | sample Watercolumn_Towu_2_FD_181712 | JGI IMG/M metagenome (GOLD analysis project Ga0233425, IMG submission 181712) | Freshwater microbial communities from Lake Towuti, South Sulawesi, Indonesia - Watercolumn_Towuti2014_140_MG | ecosystem: Environmental > Aquatic > Freshwater > Lake | place: Indonesia...
TGCCGTTATGCACGCCCATCGGATGGCCATAGTTCGGAAACCGGCCGCACTCGGTCCAGGCCTGTTCGCCGTCATGGACGTAACAGCGCCCATCCTCGGCCGTGACGTAGAGGCGTCCGCGATAGGACGCCAGGCCGAACAGGCGGCGGCATTGGCCGGGTTGACCGCAATCCTCCCACTGTGTGCCGCCGGCGTAGCGATAGACGCGGCAGAAGTCGGCTTCGTAAGGCGGGCGGCCCGGTTGCACAACACCGACGCGCGTCCAGTCGTAGTTCCAGCTCGCCGCGTAAAGATGGCCGCGATGAACGATCATGGGACCGATGCCGCGCGCCTTGAGCTGGCCCACACGCCCGCAGTCCTCCCAGGTCTGTCCGCCGCGATAGCGAAACACGTGGCTCCAATCCTCTTCGCGCACGGCGTCCGTGATGGCGGCATAAAGGTCGCCGTTGAACACAGTGAGTGAGTTGCTGATGTAGTTGCTGGTTGAGCTGGGCCGACCGCAATCCTCCCAGGCGCTCATTAAACCGTCATCGATGCCGAAGAACACGTGGCGATCGTCGCCATGCGAGCTATAGCCGCCCGCACTGGACTTGAGGCCGAAGTTGAATCCGCGTCGCCGGACCGGATCGAACTGCGTGAGAATATCGCCGAGAACATCTTCCGTGTCGGGCGCGGTCCAGACCCAGGCCGAGAGCGTGAACTCGCCTTGGCCGAGCTGCAGCGAGGTGGCGGCTGGAATCTCGATGAACGCGTCGCGGCCATTGAAGGAACCGTCAGCGCCCCCGGTGCCATGGGCGATGCCATGGTTGCCGTTTCCAGAATGGTCGCGCGCATCCCCTCGGAGTGGCCAGTAGCCAGCCAGATCGCGCGAGACCAAGTCACGCAGGCTACCCTGCGAGGGCGGGACGCTTTTGCAGCCGACGCCCAGAGCCAGGCCGCCCAGCGCGGCGCCCCCGTTTGCGATGAAGGTTCGTCGGTTCAGGGTCGTGATCGAGTTTTTCATTGATCGGTACGGCTCAGTTTTGCTCTCTCTTTAACGTGGTCAGGCCGGAACGTTACCAAAGACTGCTCCGCCTCTGCGGGCACAGTGATGCGGCAGAAAGGCGTGTGGCTTCACAGTAGCCCAGCGCGGGTAAACAGGCACCGTACCAACTCGACCGAGGCCTGCAGGCATTGTTTGCCATAAGCCGCGGTGGCATCGCGCGGATCCTCGCCGCCCACGCCCTGGGGCCAGTCGGAGCGCGCCGCGGGCAACTGCGCGAGGTCCACCAACTCGGGCCGGTAGTGCATCATCAACGACGTCTCGTTTCGCGCGGCGTGGTCCATCTGGCTCTTCCACTCCTTGGCGACTTCGGAAGTGACCCCAAAGAGCTTGAGGCCAAAGCGCGCCTCGCGCTCCTTGAGGTTCTCGGCCCACGACCAGCGCGAGGGACCGTGTCCATCGGCGAACACGGCGCTAAAGCCGGCGCGTTTGAGTTGCTCGAGGATGGCGTCCACGATCTGGATGTGCAATCCCATCGGGATCCAATAGCAGCTCCCCGCCAACGCCTGCTCCGGCTTGGTCGTCTCGGCGTAATCCATCCCCACGAGCAGCCGGCCGTCGGTGGTGGACTTGGCGCGGTCGGGGCCCAGATGAATGGGCGGCAGAACGATGCCTCCCATCTGTCGGGCGCATTCCACCATGAGGGCTTCGCTCTGCAGGGCGTCGGCGCCCAGCGGCAGATGCTCCCCGTGCCACTCCAGTGTGCCCAGCGGGAGGTAGGCGATGGGCCGCTCCGCCAGTCGCCTGCGAAAATCGCGCGGCAGCAGTTCAGCATACCGGACTTTGGCAACCGCGGCTGTGGTGGAAATCGCCTCCGCCGCGGCTGTGGCCGCCGATGGCAGGCCGGTCAAAAGCCCGGTCGTCCCCGCGACGACACCGCCGGATACGAATTGGCGACGCGACCACCTGCGGACGTTCTCTTGTGCTTTCATCGTCTTGAGTTTAGCGCGAATCACCTTCCGTGTTACAGGCTGACGTTGGAAATCACCGGAGGTCAAGTATGCCCGCGGGGTTGAGGGGGCTGAGTTCAGCACTCGACGGAAGCAACCCCCCGAGCCGGAAGTTCACGTGAGCGCGGGACCACGGCTGCTACTGCGGGCCCCCCGGCGACGCGCGACGATCGTGGACCGGGCTCGCTCCCGGTGCCAACGAGGCCTTCAGTCCGGAGACGCGAACGCCAAGATCTCCAGGCGCTACGGATGGGGCGAGTTCCAGGGCAGCGGTCGTCCCGGGGCGCGGATCGGAGATTGCGGTGTTCAGCAACGACACGCCGGAGCTGCTCTCGATGAGGATGGCGGGGCCGGACCGGCGCAGTTCGGCGGTAGCCGACGCCGTGATGCGATTGTCCCTCACCGTGACGTTCGTTGCGCCGCCCACAAAAATGGCGGTGCCGGCGCGGTCGATGAATTCGTTGTTTTCGATGACCAGGTCGCGAACGGGCTGGGCTTCGGCCAAACCGTGACCGAGGCGGGCCGGTCGGACGGCCAAGGCCGCGCCGTGGGGCGAATCGGCATAACCCAGGCAGGTGCCGCCGCGGAAGAAGCGGTTGCTCCGAATCGTGATACCCCACGGCACCGGGCCCTCGGGCCAGTCCGGTTCGTTCGCCAGCACCACGCCCGCCCCGGTGGTGTCCGCGAAGAGGTTGTCCTCGACGACTCCATTGCCGGCGCGAAGGAGGCAGCCGTAACGCCGGTTGCCGTTCATGTGATTGCGGCGGATGACGAAGCCAGTGCCACAGGCGTCGAGGTTGTAGAGGGTGTCGGCGCTGCGGTGATCCGCCCCGGCCACCACGCCCTCGAGCGGAGGTTCCAGGTGGATCAGGAAGGCTCGCTGTTCAATGCGTCCGCCCGTGACCTTGACGACGCCGCGCAGACGCCCGGTCTTGGGATCGAGCACCTGCAGGCGATCCCCCGGCAGAATGATGGCACCGGGCGAGACCAGCCATTGCGAGGGGGACCGAACTTCGCGCACGACATTGGGCGGCGTGTAGATATTCACGCCATCGTCCGCCATGCCCTCGAAGTAACAATCCTCGATGACCGGACCGCTGCGGTTTTGCTGGCAGTGGACGCCATCGGCATTGGCGGTGAGCAGGCGCGTGGTGTTGGGCGCGAAGCGAACCTCCAGTCCGCGCACCAGGATTTCGCCGCGATTGCTCACCAAACCCACTGCCAGTCCGGGCGAGGCATGAACCGTCACGTTCTCGATATGAATGCCGTCGCACCCTTGAGCGAACACAGCGCTGCCGTGCCCGCGGGCCAGATGCACATAGGCGTCACCCACCCGCAGGTGGCTCAGGTTGCGGCGATAATGTTCATCGGCGGTGAAGAAACGCCACACCCGGCCTTCGCGACGCTCCCAGCGCGGGGTCATGTAGTGATCGGGAGTTCCCGCCCGGATGCGTCGAGTGGCGGGGTCCATGATCATGCCCCACTTGCCGTAAGGCTCGACAGCTTTGAGGAAGTTCCCGGCGTCCGGCGTGGGATAGCCTGGTTCGACTTCGAGATCGAAGGAACCCGCCTCGCGGTCCACCGCGAGGATTGTGCCCTGGCAGAAGGGGACGGGATCGTAGTCCAAGGCAAGGTTGCGGACGCTGACTTGCTGGCAGAGGCCGAACCCGAAGCCGCCCGACGCAGGATCGGCGATGACGATGCGGGTGGACTTGCCCGCGCCGCGCACGGTGAGGTTCGTGGCTTGGTGGATGGGGAAGCAGGTCTCCCGGGGCGCTGCGGGGAGCACGCGGTAGGTGCCGGCGTCCAGCACCACCTCGGCGGGTTGGCCAGATGCCACGGCGGCGGCGATGGCCGCGCGGATGCCGTTGCCGGCGTCAGTCTTGCCATCCGCCAGCGCTCCAAAGTCGCGAACGTGCAAGACGCGCGGAGCGATCGCATGTGGCGCGGGGGAAATGGCCGAGTCCTCCGCGGCATGGTTGCCGATGGCAGAGAACACCGCAGCAAGCAGGGCGAAGCGAATCCTGGCTCTTGACATGTCCGGCATTGGGTCAGCGAGTGTCAGGCAGGTAACCCTTGAAATCCACGGTGTCTGGCTCGCGCTGCTGGTAGGTAATGGGCTTGGGCTCGAGCCACTGAAGCACCGTATCCTTGATCGAGTAGGCGAAGAAGTGGTTCCCGCGCGGGTTGTAGTGGCCGATGAAATACTGTTTGAGATAGTCGTCCCAGGAGAGGCGGTAGCGTTGGAAGTCCGCGGTGGCGGTTGGTCCGGTGCGATCGATTGCATGGCCCTTGGTTTAGCACGAGCCACCCTAAGGCGTTACAGTCTGAACTGTCGCCAACCCAAGCGAGCACGCGCCAACTTAAGACGAATGCTGTTCATAGCGTCTTGCGTCGGGCTTCAGTCCTTGAGAACAAGGTCGTACACATCGTCCGGGTAGAGCCCCGTTACGCCCTGGCTTTCGATTCGCTGGGGACGACCGAGGGACTTGCCATCCAGCACAACGCGGATCTCGGCCGCCACTGGATAGACATCCCACGGCCCACTCTTCAACGGCAGCAGGTAGAAGCCCATGTTGGCCGAGTGGACCGCCGCCACTTGCGTCTGGCCATCCGCCGTCCACAACTGGACCTCCAAATCCTCGATGGAACGAATCTTGCCTTGGGCGTCGGTGATCTTCGGCGGCCAGCCGTCGTTCTCGCGAAACCAGACTTGCCCGCCGTCCGCGCGCACGAGGCGAACGCCCACATAATGGTTTTCCGGGCGCGGATACATGCGCACGTTGTCGAACCAGGCACGGCTTTCCGTCACTGCATTCGTGGTCCCAGGAGGCGTGGGCAGACTGCCGTGCAACTTGACTTCGGTATGCACCGTCCGCAGCGGCAGTTCAATCTGCGGACAAATGGCGCGCCAGCCCTCGTCGGTCTTGACGGTGAGATCCACGCGGTTGCTGTCGCTGTTCATGCTCAGGCGACAGAGAAAACCGCGGTCGGGCGGATGCGGCAGTTCGAGGTTACGGTCCTGCTGGCGGTCAAGCCCGACAGGCAGCGCAGCCATCGGCGAAAACCGGGCTTTGCTGCCGAGATCTACCAGGTCGATCTCCACCCAGTGATCGGGACTGCGCGCGCCGTCGCCGCCGCAAATGTGCAGCGCCAGCCGGTGCGGCGAAGGTCCCTGGGAGCGAATGTCCATTTCGCCGGCCAGTACCACATCTTTGTATTTCGCGTTGATGAGTCCGAACAGGCCGTTGTGCCCGACTGGGCCACGGCCGGAGAGCACTAGCCGCCCGTGTTCCTGGCGGACGCTGGTTGCTTCCGGATTTTGCTGCCACACGCGCCAACACGAGAGGTTCAACTGCGGGCCATCGAAGTCCTCGGCCAGGATGGCGCCTCGTTCCGTCAGGCGCAGGGACGTTGCTGCGGTGATGGCTGGGGGACGCGGGGCTGGTTCTTCTGCTTGCGCCGGACTCAAGGCGCTGCCTGACGCTAGCTGCGAGACCAGCGTCAGCACGGGGCTCACCCAACAGCACAGGCGGGTTGCGATTGCTGGTTGGATCAGTGGTTTATGAAGCTCCGTCTTTTTCCTCACGGACTGGCAACGAGTAGTGACTCGCTTCTTCGACATGGCTGGAGTGTGCCGGGCGAAAACAGGCATTCAACTGGAAACATGGGCGAATCGCCTTGGCCAAGCGCGTGCCTGGCGCTCGGGGGCTGGTGGGCGGCTACCACCATCCCCGAACGACGGTCGTAGCCTCCAGGAGCGCCGGTCACGGGGCCACCGCGGCTGGGCGCGGCGGTCGCGCCGGCCATCCAGAGTGCAATTCACCGCCATGTTTTACAGGCTGCAGACTGGAGACCCCAGGTTGGAGCGTCCGAATCGGTGAGTGGCTCGCCGATGACCATGAGACAACCGGGGTCATGGCCGGCCTGGATCGGAGCGGGTCGGAGCCGATGCAGGCTCGCCCGCTGCGGTGAGGGCGGTGGACACCCGTCCTGCCAATCGCGATACGATTTCTCCGACGAGCTTCTCCCCAAGTTCCTTCGAGGCTTTCTCGCGCGGGTCTTGGCCGTGAATGGCATAGAGCGGATGCGTCGGATCGTGAGTCGAGGCCTGATTCCGCGGCGTGTCCCGCAGCGTGACTCGATTCGGATCGCGTCCGGCGGTCAGTTGCCCCAGGCGCACCCACCCGGGATTCAGTGCGAGGGCGATGCTGGTCTCATACTTGGCCGCGTGGTCGCCGCCGTAAGGATCACCCGGTTCTGCCGTGGTGATCTCTGGCTCGGTCAACCCGATGAAGCGCGCGCGCGGATGTCGTTTCTGAGCCTCGGCGGCCAGGCGATGCACCATGTTCACCTGTTCCTGCGGGTAATGCCCGGTCAGCAGCACCACGACCTTGAACCCCTGGCGCGCCAAGTGGTCCAGGGTCGCTTCGATCAAGGGCGCAATATGGGCCTCGGGCAGCATCAGCGTCCACTTGTAGCCGATATGGCCGCCGCCCGTCCCGTAGAAGAAGGTGGGCAGCACCGTGCCGCCGGTGCGCTCGGCCACCCGCTCGCACAAGGCGTGGGCTTTGATGCCGTCGAAACAGACTGGCAGATGATATCCGTGATGCTCGAAGGTGCCGACCGGCACAAAGGCGATCGGCGCAGCGTCCAAGACCCGCTCCAACTCGTCCGGCGACATCTCCTCCATTCGCCCGTGCGGTTTCGCAGTCTCCGAGGTCTTGGCCGGCCGTGCCCACTTTTGTCTCGCTGCCATGACCGGGCGGTCCGCTTCGAGACGCTTTCGGAAGTCATCGAGCGTTCCGTTGGCCAGGTAAAGGCGGCTGACGGTGGTGCTCGCCTCGCCCGGGCCGATATCGCCGAAGCTGGGCGCGGCGTGCAGGCAGCAGCGGTCGAGGTTGTCGAAGAGGAAGGCGGTCTCCATCGCCGTGGCCGCCATGTAGGATCCCGCCTGCTCGGAGAGCGTCACGATCCACGAACCGTCGGTGCGATCCGGGCTCGTGGCGCCGAAGCCGCGCACGAACACCGATTCCGTCCCGGGAGCGACTCGCTCCGGCACGTAGAAGCCCACCGTGGGCATGTGCCCTTTGACGCGCGTTGTCTCCGACATGCGGAAGGGCCGGCCCTGTTTGCTCATGTAGGTCCGCTCCAGCTTCCAATCCTTGAACGCCGGGGCCTCGATGGGGTTAAGGCAATTGAAGGCGAACACGTCGCGCCAGAGAAACTCGGTGTGGTTGCGGATGGTCATCTCCACGTCCACGAAGTCCGTTCCCGGCACGAGCCGCAGCGCGTAGTGAATGCGGCCGCCCGGACCCCAGTAACAGGAGACCACGCCATCGCTGTCCGGACCTTGCCACTCGATGCGGGCCTCTGGAAAGTTCACGAGCAGGGCCTCGCGACAGCCGATCGTCTCGGGGATGCCCAGGGCGAAGGTCTGGTTGCCTAGGGCGGGCACGCGCGCCCGGACCTGCATGGCACCGGCTTCTGGTTCGAGGACGATGCGTCCAGCCGGCGGCCCGTCCGCCGCGGCCGCACACCGGACGCCAGCCAGCGTTAACCACCCGACGAGAAGCACGGCCGTCGGGCGAAAACAGTTGAGAAGCGAAAAAGGGTTCATGGTTGTTTCGACGAGGAAAGAAGCTGTTGTCGCAGGAAGGACAGGATGGCGGCCGCATCGGCTTGTGGGTCTTTGCCGGCCTCAGGGCCGAGCCGGCTGACAACGGCGCCCCCGGTCTTGACGAGGGCTTCCGCCAACAACACCGAGTGCCAGGCCGAATGAGGATCGTTGATCACGGCGGGCACTGGCGGGTCGCGCAACACCGCCAAATCTTCGCTCCACCTGGCCATGACGAATGCCGGCGGATCGTTCGAGCCGGCCAGGAACACCGGCGACGCATCGCGGATCCGCTGACGCGCCACCGGGTCCTGCTCATACTGCTCCGCGGTGCACCCGAAGGCCGCCGTAAACGCGTTGGCGAAATCCTGGCCGCGCAGCGGTTGCTGCGCCAGTTGGGTCGGGCGTACCCGGGTCAGGTCCATGGGCCCCCAGAGCGCGACAAAACAAGTCAGCCGGCTGGATTGGCGCTCGACGGGGTCTGCGCTGTCGGGCCGGGCGAGATCGTCATGCAGAGCCACCCAGGCCCCAAGGTGGGCGCCGGCCGATCCGCCCAGCGCCGCAATCCGGTTTGGATCGAGATTCCATTCGCGGGCCTTTGAGCGCACGAACTGCACCGCCCGCGCGGCGTCTTCCATCGGCGCCGGCATGGTGTGCCGGGGCGAGAGCCGGTAATCAATCGAGACCACGGAAATGCCCGCGGCGAGAACGTCGTTGACCAGGTCGCCCGGGTAGGTGAACTCGCTCTTGCTGCCCCGCCGCCAGCCGCCGCCGTGGATCTCGATCACCACGGGTGTCGGCCGCTCCGCCTTGAGCAGGTAAGCGTCGAGTTTCTGAATCTCGGGATGCGTCCTGCCATAGACCACCTCGCGATGGATGTTCAGTCGCGGATCGCCGTCAAAAGGAGGGCCGGGCTTGCCTCTTTCCTGGCTCTTTGCTCCTCCCCCTGACGGCGAGCCGCCGCCCAGCTTCAGATCGACGAGATCTTCGTACAAGCGTTTCAGGTCGGCCGTGGCCGACTCGGGCCGATAGGCTTGCGAGAAGTGTTTGATGAACAGCACCCAGCCGAGGTGTTTCGCCAGCGCCTCGCGGCTCTTGGCCGCATCCTCCTTGATCTGCCGGGCCGCTTCGGCGTGCGTGGGAAGACCCTTCGCGGCGGCGTTTTCGCTGGTCTGGATGAAGGAGCGGTACTGGCCGTCCCACTCGGCGCCACCAGGGCCTTTCTGCGATCGGTGCGCATCCGCCGCATCCCACTTGGCCAATTCGGCCCGGCGTATCCCGTCATCCTCCCCAGTCGTTTTCGCGGCTGGCGAGGCGGGGAGAGCCTGCTTGGATGCCAACGGCTGGGCTGAATCGCCCGTTTGCAAGTGGCGCTGCAGGAAGGCCAGTTCCTGCGGGGAGGCCACTCCGCCACCGCGACCCTCGGGAACCTCGGGCAACATCGCCAACTCGTGCGGCACGCCCAGCTCCTTCAGTCGCCGGGCGAGGATGAGCCCGGTGATCGGCGTATGTACATCCCATTTCAGCCGCGCATCGCCGGGCCAGAAAGCATCGGACGGTCCCGGGTGCAGCAACAACACCGGGGGCGCATCTCGGGTGACAACGTGGACAGGCGACAGGGGCCCCAGACGCCGCGCCAGTTCGTCCACCGTGAGGCCGGCACGCTGGATGCCCAGCAAAGCACACATCCGCTCCCACAAGTAGTCCTGACCGTTTCCATCCCGCAGCGCTTCCCGTCGCAAACCGGGGCGATTCTCCTCCTTCAACAACTCTGTCATCTGCAGGCCAAGGTCGGTCGGCGCCGATCCCGCGATAATGCACGTGGGCCGGGAGGATTGACGCTCGACCGCATCAGGGCTGCCGGGTTTCGCCCGGTCGGATCCGAACCCCACCATCAGTGCCACATGGCCACCCGAAGATCGGCCCTTGACCGCGAGGCGGTCGGGGTCAATGCCCCAATCGGTTGCACGGGCCCGAATGAACTGGATGGCGCGGGCGATATCGTCGGCTGGGGCTGGCCAGTGGTTCGTCTCGTTGACCGGACGATGAGCCACGGTGACAACGGAGAGACCGGCGTCCAAGTAAGGCCGGAATGGTTCTGGATTCGCATCGCGCGGAGGCGACGAGTTCCAGCCACCACTGATGACTTGAACGACGACCGGCGCCGGGTTTGGCGATCGGACCAGGTAGGCACTCAAGGCTTGGGCGCTCGGCGCCTCCTGGCTGTAAGCCAAAGGTTCGACAATCCGCACGCTCGTTCGCGTCGGCAGCCTGGCTCCGGAGGATTCCGCTCGATCCTTCCAGCGCGCTGGGGCAGGCTGACCTGGAGCCGATGACGGCTCACGGCCCAGGTCCTGGAGCAGCGCCTTGAGGTTCTCCAGCACGTAGGGGGAACCATACTGCACTTTCAACCGTCCGGCGGCGGATTCTTCGATCAGGTATTCGCCCAGGAGCGCGGCGTTGCGGAGTTGGTCGGTCAAACCCGGGTTGCCTTTCACGTAGTCGCGACACTCGGCCACCTTCGCAGCCACCTCTTCCGGCGGCGTGCCTTGGCGGAGCATCACGCGGAAGGCCGCCTCCAGGGTGGGGTCCTCGGGCTTGCGACCGGGCATGGGCTTGGCCTCGGATTTCGTCTCCGCGGCCACCGGGGGAATGGCGGGGACAAACCGGGCCTCGCCGGGAGCTTCGCCAACGGTCTTTTGCGGGGAGGACAGCGAACCGCTGTAAGCAACGGCAGTCAGATTCTGCGCTTTGCCGCCGAGCGCCTCGACTTTGGCGCGCGACAACGGCGCCGGGTGCATCGTGCCCCGGACCCAAAGGTCCACTTGATTGGTCCGGCACGGGCTGTCCTCGGCATTCCCCGGCGCGATCATCGAGCGGGAGTTGTCCACGTCCGCCAGGTCCACGATCTGTGAATAGATATTGCCGGGTTGCGACCAGATCGTGCCCGTGTCCAGACAGGCCAGCGGCGGCGACACGACATCGAGCGAAGGGTCCACGACGGGCAGGTTGAGCGGGATCGTGCGCTGATAGGGAATGGTGATCGTGCGGGCGGCGTCACGCGCGGCGGGCCGGCCTTGCGCCAGGCGGGCATTCCATTCATCCGAGGCCGTCGCCCCATCCCGATTGCGCCCATTGGCGTTGGCCGAGGCGCGCAGCCAATTCACGAGGTAGGCGCGAATGAGCTTGTTGGTGGGCGTGGTGGCCTGCGCCGCAAACCGCTCACCGATCGCCCGCGCGAGGTTCGCCACGCCGCCGCTGCCGGCGCCGTAAAGGCCGTTCAATCCCGAACCGCGATAAGGCGTGAGCGTGTTGCCCAGGCCGCGGGCGGCGGGAAACCGCGCCGCTCTGGCCTCGTGCATGTCCCAACCTTTCACACCGTCGAGCAACCCGAGCACGGCGGCATCCGAAACTCGATCCTCCTCGACCACCTTGCGGGCGATGGGCAGCAGGGTGGCCACAATCGAGTTCACGTCGTCGCGGTGAATCACGCGCTCGAAATCGTCGACCGAGAACTTGCGGTCGCCCTTCAGCAACTCCTGCAATCGCAGCGACCGGCTGGTGTGCCCGGTGCCGCCGGTGGCCAACCCGAGGTCGTAGGGATACCACGAACCGACCGGCAGGTTGTTCGCGTGGCTGACATAGCCGGACTCGGGATTGAGCAGGTGTGGCAGTTCGTCAAAGGGGACACGTCCCAAAACCTCCTCGCGCCCCGTCCAGCCTTCCAAGGCGCGGCGAGGCGAGCGCGCCGTCAGCGGGCGATGGACCATGGTGTGGTAACCCACGTTGCCGTCCACGTCGGCGTACACAATGTGCAGGCCGGGCGAGTAGTAATGCCCGAGGGCGCTCCGGAACTCCGTCCAGTTCCCGGCATCCAGCACTTCGAGCATCATCCGGGCGCTGGCGCCGTCGTCCATCGTCTGCGCGTCGTAAAGCAGACTGGCCTCGCCGGCACGCGGCGAACGGACCAGCGAGTTGAACACCGTGCCGTGCCGGCTGGTGAACACTTCCTGGATCACGGGTTGACCGCCCTTAACCTCGATGCGTTCGAGCCGCCGCTCGAAGGGCACCGGCTTCCCCTCGAACAGGTAGCCCTTGCCGTCGGGCGTGAGCCGGTCGAGGAAGACCACATGCGAATCCACCCCCAGCGCGCTGGCGCCCCAGGCGACTCGGCGATTCCAGCCGATGAACAGCCCGGGACAACCGGGAATGCCCAGGCCGCGCGCGTCAATCTTCCCGGCCACCAAATGAAACTCGTAAAAGAACGGCGGCGATGACAACGGCAGTTGCGGATCGCTTTCGAGGATCGGCTTGTCGGTGGTGGATTTCCGGCCGCTCACCGCCCAGGCATGGCTCATCTTGCGGCCTTCCTCGCCTCCTCCGGCCGGGCGGACGTTGAAGCCGGGCATGCGCTCGCGCTGCTTGAGCCGCTGGTAAACGGCGGCGTCCTTGGCCATGTCCGACTCGGACACGATCGCGGCGGAGTCGTCAATCACCAGGCCCGATTGCCGCAGGGCATCGGCCTCGCCAACCTGGGCAACCAGTTCGCTGAACCGGTGATAATCTTCGATGGGTCCGGCGTTGAAGGGCGAACCAAGCGACAGAACCCCGCGCGCCGCCAGCAGGCAATCGCTCGGCGTCCAAGGTTCGGGCTGAATGCCGAGCGCCTTGAACCGGCGGGCTACCGCGTCGGGATGGGTTTCGCGCCAGGCATTGACCCCGGCGGCATAGGCGCGCAGCGCTTCCTGCCAGCGTGAGGGCAACTTGGCAAACGCTCGCGGAGCATACGCGGCGTGACCGGCGATGCGCGCCTCGCGATCGGCATCCACCCAGTCGGGGCCGAACACCTCGGCGAGGCGGCCCGCGGCCTTGCGCCGGATCAACTCCATCTGGAGCAGGCGGTCCTCGGCGGCGGCGTAGC
>Ga0233425_10009327_pt1 | contig 12530 bp, 16 predicted proteins | sample Watercolumn_Towu_2_FD_181712 | JGI IMG/M metagenome (GOLD analysis project Ga0233425, IMG submission 181712) | Freshwater microbial communities from Lake Towuti, South Sulawesi, Indonesia - Watercolumn_Towuti2014_140_MG | ecosystem: Environmental > Aquatic > Freshwater > Lake | place...
ACCGCTATGCTCGAGCGCTGGATCCATCACTACAACTGGCATCGCCCTCACCAGGGCATTAACGGCTCAACGCCTGCCGGTCGTCTCGCTCAGTCCAGAAACAACCTCTTGACGCTTCACACCTAGCAACCCGGCGAGAAGAACCGTGAGGCGCCTTGCCATGCACCCAGCCTAGCAGCGACCGGGCGGCGCAGGGGTAACCAATTGTTACCGGCCTAGGCGCGCAGCTTGAAGCGCTGGATCTTGCCGGTCGCGGTCTTGGGCAGGCTCTCGCGGAACTCGATCCAGCGCGGGTATTGGTACGGTGCGATGGTCGCTTTCACGTGCGCCTTGAGCTCGGCGACCAGCGCCTCGGAGGCCTGCTTCGCGTCGCGCAGCACGATGAACGCCTGCGGCTTCACGAGCTTGTCGCTGTCTTCCTTGCCGACGACCGCGGCCTCGAGAACGGCCGGGTGGCTGATCAGCGCCGCCTCGACCTCGGCCGGGGACACCCAGTGCCCGCTCACCCGCAGCAGGTCGTCGGCGCGCCCCATGTACCAGTAGTAGCCGTCCGCATCCTGCCGGTACTTGTCGCCGGTGTAATACCACGTGCCGCGCAGTACGCGTGCGTTGACATCGGGCCGTTGCCAATAACCCGCGAATACGCTGCCGCCGCTGATGACGAGGTCGCCGACCTCGCCCTGCGGGACGTCTGCGCCGTTCTCGTCCACGAGGCGCACCTTGTAGCCCGGCACGGCGCGTCCGGAGCTGCCCGGGCGCACCTCGCCCGCCTTGTTGCTGATGAAGATATGCAGCGCCTCCGTTGTGCCGATGCCGTCGAGAATCTCGACCCCGAAGCGCTCCTTCCAGCGCTTGTAGATTTCGGGCGGCAGGGGCTCGGCGGCCGCAAGGCACAGCCGCACGCTGGAGAAGTCGGCGTTCTCGCCCGCGTCCGCGGCGTGCAGCATCTGCGCGTAGAGCGTCGGCACGCCGACGAACACGGTCGCCTTGTGCTCGCGCACGAGCTGGAACATCAGCGCGGGCGTGCTGCGTACCGGGTTGAGCAGATACGTGGCGCCTGCCTTCATCGTGAAATAGGTGGCGAAGCCGAGCGGATAGGCGTGGAAGCACGGGCTGCCGCAGACGATCAGGTCGCCGGGCTTCAGCTGGACGTAAGGCGCGGCATAGAGGCGCTCAGCGTACGGCAGGTCCTTGTGCAGGTGCACGGCCCACTTCGGCGTTCCCGTGCTGCCCGAGGTGTGCAGCCAGAGCGCGGCATCGGCGGCGGTCGTCGGCACCGCCTCGAGGCGCGGCGAAGCCGCCAGCGCGAGCGCGCCAAAGTCCTGCTCGCCCGCGCGCATCTCTCCACCGCCCACGATGAGCACGTGGCGCAGATACGGAAACTCCGCGCGCCGCTCGCGCAGCGGCCCCCAGAGCGCCGCGGTCGTCACGATCGCGCGCGCCCGGCTGTCGGCGAGCAGGGCGGCCTGCTCTGCGGGCTGTACGGCGAAGCTGATCGCGGCCGGCACCGCGCCGATCTTGATCGCGCCGAAGAACGCGGTCACGAACTCCGGGCGGTTGGGCAGCAGCACCGCGACGCGCTGCTCGATCTCGACGCCGAGCGCGGCGAGCGCGTTGCCCGTCTGGTTGACGCGCTTCTGCAGCTCGCCGTAGGTGATGCGCCCGCCCTCGTAGATGTACGCGATGCGATCGGCGTGTCCCGCGGCCACCGCGCCGTCGACGTATTCCGCGGCGACGTTCAGCGTCGACGGCACCTTGGCGATCGGCTCCATGCACTTCCCTCCTTCGGCGATTGTACGGCTAGCCGACGTTTGCTTCTGCGGCTTCCCTGGCGAGCGCCAGCCAGCCGGCGCCCCACTCGACCGCCATTTCCTCGGGCAGCACGCCGTAGGACGCGTCGTGCTTCACGCGCTCGCCGATGCGACGCGCGCCGAGCTCCGCGAGGATTTCGTCGAAGCGCTTGCCGCCGAAGTTGAAGGTCTCGGCGTAGGTGCGATCGCCGAGGCCGAACACGCCGTAACGAACGTGCGAGAGGTCGGGACGCTTCGCCTTCAGATCCTCGTAGAGGGTCTTGGCGTTGTCGGGCACGTCGCCCTGGCCGTAGGTGGAGGTGACGATCAGGAACACGCCCTCGCGCCCGAAGACCGCGCTGTCGAGCTTGTCCATCATCAGGGTTTCCACCTGCAACTCACCGCTCTCCCAGGTCAACTCGAGTTCCTGCGCGACGAGCTGCGCGGTGCCGGTCATGGTGCCGACGAGCAGGGTCAGTTTCATGGGGCGATTGACATACACTATAATGCAGCAATATTATTCCGGTCAAGCACTATACTTCATGAACGCGCCCTCTTCCGCCGCCCACCAGGAAGCCGCGTTTCTCGCCCGGCTCGGCGAGCGCGTGCGCAGCTGGCGCGCCGAGCACGGCCGGACCCGCAAGCTGCTCGCCGCCGCCTCGGGCGTGTCGGAGCGCTACCTCGCACAGCTCGAGGCGGGCCAGGGCAACATTTCGATCCTGCTCCTGCGCAAGCTCGCGCGCGCGATGCGCGTGCCTGTCGAGTCGCTGGTTCGCGACGACACGGCCGCCGCGCCCCGGCGCGTCGCCCTCCTCGGCCTGCGCGGCGCAGGCAAGTCCACGCTCGGCGCGCGCCTCGCCGGCGCGCTCGGCGCGGCCTTCGTCGAGCTCGACCGCGAGGTCGAGCGCGAGTCCGGTGTCAAGCTGGGCGAGGTGTTCGCCATGTACGGGCAGGAGGCCTTCCGCCGCTTCGAGCGGCGCGCGCTCGAGCGCGTGCTGCGCTCGCAGGACGCGGCGGTCATCGCGACCGGCGGCAGCATCGTCACCGACCCGGACTCCTACCGGATGCTGCGCGAGCACTGCCGCACCGTCTGGCTGAAGGCGAAGCCCGAGGAGCACATGAACCGCGTCATCGCTCAGGGCGACATGCGCCCCTTTGAAGGAAAGATGCGGGGCAGGAGCGCGGCGCTGGACGAGATCCGCAAGCTCCTCGCCGACCGCGACCGCCTCTACTCGCGCGCCGACGTCACCATCGACACCTCCGGCCGGTCGGTCAAGGCCGTGCTGGACGAACTCAAAGGCAAGGTCACGACATGATCCGCTTCGACACCGCTCCCGATCGCTACCACCACTGGAAGCTCGCCTGCGACGGGCCGGTGGCCACGCTCACGCTCGACATCGCCGAGGACAAGGGCATCGAGCCGGGCTACAGGCTGAAGCTCAACTCCTATGACCTCGGGGTCGACATCGAGCTCGCCGACGCGCTCAACCGCATCCGCTTCGAGCACCCGGAAGTGAAGGCGGTCGTGATCACGAGCGGCAAGAGCCGCATGTTCTGCTCCGGCGCCAACATCTACATGCTCGGCCACAGCAGCCACTCGACCAAGGTCAACTTCTGCAAGTTCACCAACGAGACGCGCAATGGCATCGAGGATGCGAGCGAGCGCTCGGGGCTCAGGTTCATCGCCGCGCTGAACGGCACCACCGCCGGCGGCGGCTACGAGCTCGCGCTCGCCTGCGACGAGATCGCCATGATCGACGACCGGTCCTCCACTGTTTCGCTGCCTGAGGTTCCGTTACTCGGTGTCTTGCCGGGTACAGGGGGCTTGACAAGACTGATAGACAAGAGAAAAGTCAGGCGCGACAGAGCGGATGTCTTCTGCACCACCGCCGAAGGCGTGCGCGCCGACCGCGCCAGGCAATGGGGCCTCGTCGATCACGCCGTCAAGCCGCAGCAGTTCACCGATTTCGTGAAGAGCCGGGCGCTGGAGCTCGCAAAGGGCTCGGATCGTCCCGGGGGGACCGGGGTTTCTCTGGGTGTTCTGGAGAAAAACCTTGTCGACGTGAAGCTCGACAGCGCCGCACGCACCGCCGAGATCGTCATCAAGGGCCCAAGCAAGGAAGATCTTCAGATACAGAGGGCCGCGACCTGGTATCCGTTGCAGCTCGCGCGTGAGCTGGACGACACCATTCTCAACCTTCGCCACAACCACCTCGACATCGGGCTGTGGATCCTGAAGACGAAGGGAAGCGTCGCGGAAGCGCTCGAGCTCGATTCGGTTCTCGAAAAGAATTCCAAGGACTGGTTCGTGAAGGAGACGCTCGGCTACCTGCGCCGCACGCTTTCGCGCCTGGATGTCTCCTCGCGCTCGATCTTCGCCGTGATCGAGCCGGGTTCCTGCTTCGCCGGCACGCTCTTCGAGCTTGCGCTCGCCGCCGACCGCAGCTACATGCTGGATGTCGAGGACGACGGCCCCGCGATCGCCCTCTCCGGCCTGAACTTCGGGGCTTATCCGATGGCGAACGGGGAGTCGAGAATCTCGACCAGATTCTGCGGGAAGGTTCCTGAGCTCCCCCGCGGAAAGGCTGTTTCTTCGAAACACGCAAACCAGCTTGGCCTCGTCACCTCCACGCCCGACGACATCGACTGGGAGGACGAGGTGCGCATCGCGATCGAGGAGCGCGCGAGCCTCTCGCCCGACGCGCTCACGGGCATGGAAGCGTCGCTGCGCTTTGCCGGGCAGGAGACGATGCTGACGCGCGTCTTCGGGCGCCTGTCGGCGTGGCAGAACTGGATCTTCCAGCGGCCGAACGCGGTAGGGGAACAGGGCGCGCTCAAGGTGTACGGCACGGGCGCGAAGGCGAAATTCAACTGGGAAAGAGTCTGATGAGCAGCATCAACTACTCGGAAAAGATCCCCAACAACGTCAATATCGCCGACGACCGCACGCTGAAGCGCGCGCTCGAGCACTGGCAGCCGAAGTTCCTCGACTGGTGGCGCCACATGGGGCCGGCCGACTTCCAGGGCGATGACGTCTACCTGCGCACCGCGGTCTCGGTCGACGCCGAGGGCTGGGCGCAGTACGGCGCGGTCAAGATGCCCGACTACCGCTGGGGCATCTTCCTCGCCGACGCGGTGGCCGACCGCAAGATCGGCTTCGGCGACCAGATGGGCGAGGCCGCCTGGCAGCAGGTGCCGGGAGAGTACCGCTCGACGCTGCGCCGCCTGATCGTCACGCAGGGCGACACCGAGCCCGCTTCGGTCGAGCAGCAGCGCATGCTCGGCCACACCTGCCCTTCCCTCTACGACCTGAGGAACCTCTTCCAGGTCAACGTCGAGGAAGGCCGCCACCTCTGGGCGATGGTCTACCTTCTGCACGCCTACTTCGGCCGCGACGGCCGCGAAGAGGCCGAGGAGCTTCTCGCGCGCCACTCGGGCGACGCCGACAAGCCGCGCATCCTCTCCACCTTCAACGAGCCGATCTCGGACTGGCTGTCGTTCTACTGCTTCACCTACTTCACCGACCGCGACGGCAAGTACCAGCTCAAGAGCCTCGCCGAGTCGGCGTTCGATCCGCTCTCGCGCACCTGCCGCTTCATGCTCACCGAGGAGGCGCACCACATGTTCGTCGGCGAGACCGGCATCGGCCGCGTGGTTAGGCGCACGCTCGAGGTGATGAAGGAGCTCAAGACCGACGACCCGGTCAAGGTGCGCATGGCGGGCGCGGTCGACCTGCCGCTGCTGCAGAAGTACCTTAACTTCTGGTGCTCCTCCTCGCTCGACCTCTTCGGCTCGGAGATCTCGTCCAACTCGGCCGCGAATTTTGCGAATGGGTTGAAGGGAAGGCCGGACGAGTCAAGCTACGAGGATCATGTTCTTCGTTCTTCTACTCTGGAGCTTTCAACGCCGGAAGGAAAACAGCAGGTTCCAATGCTGAATGCGTTGAACGAAGTGATGCGCGAGTCGTACCTGAAGGACTGCGAGATCGGCCTGAAGCGCTGGAACCGGACGATCGATCGCGCCGGCTTCAAGGACCAGGTGCTGAAGCTGCCCTCCTCGCGCTTCCGGCGCTCGATCGGGACGTGGGCCGGCCAGGCAGTCGATCCGGCCGGGAACCCCGTCGAAAAAGGTTCTTACGAGAAGCAGCTGAAAAACTGGGTCCCCTCGGCCGACGACAAGGTGTTCGTGCATTCGCTCATGCGGCAGGTCGCCCAGCCGGGCAAGATGGCGGCCTGGATCGCGCCGCCCGAGCGCGGCATCAACAACCTCCCGGTGGAGCACGAGTACGTCAAGCTACAGTGACTTCCTGAACGAGATGCTCGAGGCCGAGCGCGCCGGTGCGAAGGCGCTCGTCGTCTTCATGGAGGAGCATCCGCGCGCCGGAGACGTCTGGAAGACGATGCGCCGGGTCCAGTCCGACGAGGCGCGCAACTGCGCGCTGATCGGCAAGCTGCTCGACCACGCCGGCACGCCTCATAGCCACGGGACCGGCCGTTTTTTTGAGAGAGCAGTTTCAGTAAAATGCAAGAAAGAAAGGCTCGAATTTCTCGTGAAGGGCCTGAAATGGGCGGTGCGTCGCTTCGAGGCCGAATTGCCGAAGCTCACGCCCGAGTCCCGCGACACCTTCATTAGAATGCGCGACAGCCACCTGCGCTCCATCGCCGCATGCGAAGCTACCGCCCGCTCCTTGCCCTCCTAGCCGCGTTCTGCTCCGGCGCGCTCGCCTGCGAGGCGCCCGACGACCTCGGCGGCGCGCCCTGGCGCGTCGTCGTGGCCCGCATCAAGCACCTGCCGGAAGTCGAAGCCTGGGCCGACCACATGCAGCGCGAGCGCAACGTGGTGCAGTACGTGCTGCTGATGGACGAGCCGAAGGTCCTGGAGAAGCGCTGCTACTGGCCGGTCGAGGTGCGCGCCGACGGCAGGCTCTGGCGGCGCTACCTCGTGACTCCGGACGGAAAAACCGCCTTCGAGGAAAAAGCGCGCTAGCGCGCTCCTTTAGTCCGCAGCATTCTCTCGATGGTGTGGAAGTTCGCCGCGAGCGCGAGGCCGAGGGGCGTCGCCCCGCTCGAGCTCTTGGCATTGACGTCGGCGCCCTTGTCGATCAGGTACTCGGCGATCTCGGTGCGGTGGTAGAGCACGGCGGTGTGCAGCGGCGTGGTGCCGCTATTGGTGCGGCTGTTGACGTCGGCGCCGCGCTGCACCAGCAGCCCGACCAGCGGCATCTCGCCCTTCATCACCGCGTAGTGCAGGACGGACGCGCCCGCGCCGAGGTTTTTCGCCTCGATGTCGGCGCCCTGCTCGATCATCTTGATCGCGGCCGCGTACTCGCCCTTGGCGATCGCAGAGTGCAGGCTCTGCGGCACAGCCTGCGCGGCGGGCGTCGCGCTCACCGGCGTCTCGGTGCGCGTGGCCGCCGCTTCCTGGGGCTTCGGCTCCTGGGGCTTTGCTTCCTGCGGCTTCGCTGCCTGCGGCGGCTGGATCTCGCCCTCGCGCTCGTCGCTGCCGAAAATGCCGCGGAAGATGCCGCGGATCGCGTTGCCGATGCCCTGGAAAATCTTCTCGGGCAGCGACTGCTCGGATTTCTCGGTTTTCTGCTCCGGCTGCGGTTGCTGCGGCTGCTGGGCGAGCGCCTGCGGTGCCGCGAGCAGCACGGCGATAGCGAGCGCTGCAATCGTCTCCCCCAAGCGCATGCTCGTTCCCCCTAGAAGAGCAGCCTGACGGATGATACTCCGATCGGCAATAATGGCGCCAACATGAGGTTCCTGTTCGATATTTTCCCGGTCGTCCTTTTTTTCGCTGCGTTCAAGATGTACGACATCTACGTGGCGACCGGCGTGGCCATCGTGGCAACGGCCGTGCAGATCGGCACGCTCGCGCTGATGGGCCGCAAGATTTACGGCATGCTGTGGGCGAGCCTGGCGATCATCGTGGTGTTCGGCGGCGCGACGCTGCTGCTGCAGGACGAGACCTTCATCAAGTGGAAGCCGACCGTGCTCTACTGGCTCTTCGGCGCGGTGCTCGCCGGCGGCCAGCTCATGGGCCGCAACCTGATCCGGCTGATGCTGCACGCGCAGCTGCAGATGCCCGACGTCGCCTGGGCGCGGCTCGCGTGGAGCTGGGTCGGCTTCTTCGTGGTCATGGGCGGGTTGAACCTGTTCGTCGCCTACAGCTTCCCTACCGACACCTGGGTCAACTTCAAGCTCTTCGGCGGCATCGGGCTGATGCTGCTCTTCGTGATCGGCCAGGCCCTCTTCCTCGCCCGTTACGTCGAGGAAGAACAACGTTGAGCATCGAGCCTGAGATCCGGCGCCGCCTCGAGCAGGCGCTCGCGCCCCAGCGCATCGAGTTGATCGACGACAGCGCGGCGCACGCCGGCCACGCCGGCGCGGCGCCCGGCGGCAACACGCATTGGCGCCTGACCATCGTGTCAGCCGCGTTCGCCGGCAAGCCGACGGTTGCGCGCCACCGCCTCGTCTACCAGGCGCTCGGCGGGCTGATGCAGAGCCCGATCCACGCCCTGCAAATCAGCGCCCGCGCCCCCGGCGAATCTGGCTGATAATCGCGCTCTCACCGAAAATGGAAACCGATGAAACAGTTCCTCGCGGTCCTCGCGCTCGCGCTTCCCGGCCTGGCGCTCGCGCAGCTCCCAGGCAAGGAGCCCGCCAAGGCGCCTGCGACGGCGTCCGCGGCCAAGCCGGCGGCCCCCGCGACCGGGCCGGTCGCGACCGTGAACGGCGTCGCGATCCCGCGCAGCCGCATGGACACCGTCCTGCGCATCCAGCGCGAGCGCGGCGTCGCCGACAACGAGCAGGTGCGCGCGCAGATCCGCGAGATCCTGATCAACATCGAGCTTCTCAACCAGGAGGCGAACCGCAGCGGCCTGGTGAAGCGGCCCGAGTTCCAGGAGCAGCTCGAGCTGAACCGTGCCGAAGTGATCGCCAATGCGCAGATGCAGGAATTGATGCGCGTCAACCCGGTCGCACCGGCCGACGTGCAGAAGGAATACGACCGTCTCAAGGCGCAGGCCGCCGGCGAGCGCGAGTACAAGGCGCGCCACATCCTGGTGGCGAGCGAAGCCGAGGCGAACGCGGTGCTCGCCGACATGAAGAAGGGCGTCAAGTTCGAGGAGATCGCGCAGAAGCGCTCGCTCGACGAGGGCACGCGGCCGCGCGGCGGCGAGTTCGACTGGACGGTACCCGCCAAACTGGAGAAGGCGTTCGCCGATGCGATGGTCAAGCTCGAGAAGGGCAGGACGAGAGAGACGGCGGTGCGCACGCGCCACGGCTTTCACATCGTACGCCTGGACGACACGCGCCAGATGCAGGTGCCCGACTACGAGCAGATCCGCGGCCAGCTGCAGCAGCGCATGCTCCAGCAGAAGATCGAGACCTACCTGCGCGACCTGCGCGCCAAGGCCGGGATCGAGTAGCGAGGGACCGGGCGATGAAGGTCGTCGCCTCCGTTGCCTTTTCGCCGGCCGTCCTCGAGGTCGTCCAGGGCGACCTGCTAGAGCAGCCGGTGGACGCGATCGTCAACGCCGCCAACGGCGCGCTCGCGCACGGCGGCGGGGTGGCAGCGATCATCTCGCGCGCGGCCGGCCCGGAGCTCCAGGAAGAGTGCGAGCGCCTGGTCGAGAGCCATGGCATCTATCCGACCGGCTCGGCCGTAGTGAGTACGGCGGGGAGGCTTCCCTTCAAGGGGGTCATCCACGCGGTCGGCCCCCGCCACGGCGAGGGCAACGAGGAGAAGATGATCGAGAAAGCGCTCTTGTCGGCCTTCGAATGCGCGAAAAAGCGCGGCTGGGACTCGGTCGCCCTGCCCGCGGTCTCCTCCGGCATCTTCGCGGTGCCGCTCGACATCTGCGCGCGCGCCTATGTCGCCGCCGCCCGCAAGGCCCCGATCCGCAAGGTCGTGCTCTGCCTGCGCGACCAACCGATCGTCGATGCCGTTCTGAAGGAGCTAAAGGCATGAAGAGGGTCTTGGTTTTTCTTGGGCTTTTTCTTTCAAGTCTTGGTTCTTTCTCACAACAAAAGCTTGAAACAGCAACCTTCGCCGGGGGCTGCTTCTGGTGTGTCGAAGAAGCATTCGAGAAAGTCTCCGGAGTGGTCTCGGCGGTCTCGGGCTACATGGACGGCAAGACCAGGAACCCGACCTACGAGCAGGTCTTGACCGGCATGACCGGCCACACCGAGGTGGTCGAGGTCAAGTTCGACCCGGCGAAGGTGAGCTACGAGAAGCTGCTCGACGTCTTCTGGGTGAACCACGATCCCACGACCATCGACCGTCAGTTCTGCGACCGCGGCTCGCAATACCGGCCCGGGATCTTCTGGCACAGCGAGGACCAGCGCAAGGCGGCCGAGGCCTCGAAGGCCAAGTACGAGAAGCTGAAGACCTTCCGGCAGCCGATCGTGACGCCGATCACCAAGGCGAGCCAGTTCTACGTCGCCGAGGACTACCACCAGGACTACTACCGGAAGAACGCGTTCCGCTACAAGGCTTACTCGACCAGCTGCGGCCGTTACACGCGGCTGGACGAGCTCTGGGGCAAGCTGCGCAAGTGAGCCTGCAGGCGCTGGATGTCCGCGGCCTCGCCCCTCACGCGCAGGGTGGCGCCCTCGGTGCCGGGGCTCTCCTCGAGCACCTGGCAGCTCGCGAAGATCTCGCCGCGCAGCCGCTGCGCCGACCAGGGAAGGAAGAGCTCCGCCTCGACTAGCTTGCGCTGGAAGAAGGCGACGATCGCTGCGCGCAGCTTCGCGACGTCGCCCGGCCGGCGCGCGCTGATCACGACGCACCCGGGACAGGCGTTGCGCAGCGCCCCCTCATCGCCGCCAAGGTCGATCTTGTTGAACACCAGCAGGCGCGGCAGGTCGCCGGCGCCGATCTCGGCCAGCACCTCCTCGGTGACCGCGCGCTGCCGCTCGAAGCCGGCATCGCTCGCGTCGACGACGTGCAGGAGCAGCGACGCCTCGAGCGCCTCGTCGAGCGTCGACTTGAACGAGGCCACCAGCCCGTGCGGCAGGTTCTTGATGAAGCCGACCGTGTCGCTCACCAGCACGCGCGGCACGCTCTCCGGATGCAGCGCCCTGACCGTGGTGTCGAGGGTCGCGAAAAGCTTGTTCGCAACCAGCACCTCGCTTCCGGTCAGCGCCCGCATGAGGGTGGACTTGCCCGCGTTGGTGTAGCCGACCAGCGCCACCCGCACCAGTCCCGGGCGTTCCTGCCGCCGCGCGCGCTGCGTCCTGCGCTCGGCGCCCATGCCGGCGAGCTCCTTCTGCAGCTCGGCCATGCGGTCGCGGATCTTGCGCCGGTCGAGCTCGCCGTGCGACTCCCCGCCGCTGCGGCCGCCGGTGCCGCTGCGCCCCCGGTCCTTCGGCCCCGCGAGCTTGGCGGCCTCGCGCATGCGCGGCGCCATGTAGCCGAGGCGGGCGATCTCGACCTGCGCGCGCGCGTAGCGCGAGCTGGCGTGCCGGTGGAAGATCTCGAGGATCACCATGGTGCGGTCCATCACCTCGCAGCCGATTTCCTTCTCGAGGGTGAAGAACTGCGACGGCGAGATCTCGTGGTCGATGAGGACCGCGTCGGCGCCCCCCTGCTCCCGCAGCAGGCGCAGCTCCTCGCGCTTGCCGGTGCCGAAGTAGGCCGCCGCGCCGACGCTGGCGCGCTTCTGGGTGAACGTCGCCGCCACCTCGAAGCCGAGCGTCTTCGCGAGCTGGCGCAGCTCGGCAAGCGAGGCCTCGAACTCGGCATCGCTCACCGACGGCAGCTGCACGGCCGCGACGACGGCCCGCCTTGGTTTTGCTTTGCTTTCCCGCATGGGGCGCGCAGCGTACCAGATCGCCCCGCTCCCAGCGCGCGATGCGCAGGATCAATCCGGCGGGCAGACGATGGGAATGACCTCGCGCTTGTTGCGCCGGAAAACCCGGAAATTGGCGCGATCCACGGTAACGATGGTATCCCGCGGATGCAGCTCGCTCATCCGGACCAGGCACAGGTCCGCCAGGTCCGGGTTGCGGTCTGCGTAGCGCTGCGCCAGTGCAAGCAGCTGCGGCAGGTGGTCGCGGCAATCGAACGCGAGCTGCACCAGGCCTTCGGTGATCATGGCAAGCGCCAACCGCGCGCTCCGCAGGTGGAATGCGGTCTCGGCCATGACCGCCTCGCAGGTCAGCAGGGGCGCATCGATGCGCTCCGCGACTCCCAGCGCCCAGTCGTGATGTCGATCGCCACGATTGGCGAAGGCCACGAGGAAGCCGGTGTCCGCGATGCCGTTCAAGCGCGTGAGAATCCCTTGCGCCGCGACAGGTCCCGGGGTCCCCGCACCGCCCCGGCCAGGCGCAGGTACGGGCGCGCCTCGCCCCCGGCCCGCGCCTTCTCCAGCTGCTCGCGCACGATGCGCCCCTGCGGCACCCCGGTGCGCGCGGCGGTCTGCTCTAGCCAAGCCGCCAGATCCTTGTTAAGACGAACGGTAATTGTATGACCCATATGTCAGAAGTGTAACACACTCGCGCAGGTCGTCGAAGCTCCAGCGCGTCTGGGTCGGGTCTGACTGCTGGCCAAGCCCGTGCGCGCGGCCTTGCAGCACCTGCTGAGGGAACGCCTAGAGCCGGCGCGCGAAGCGGCCTAGCTGTGATGGCCCAATAGGTTGTTTCTGTCCATTCGGACTGAGTTTGAGAGACTGGAAGGTGCGACCCGTTCCAAAACTCTCAGGAGCTCAGCCGAATGAACATTCACGAGAATGCCCGA
>Ga0233425_10009328_pt1 | contig 12530 bp, 8 predicted proteins | sample Watercolumn_Towu_2_FD_181712 | JGI IMG/M metagenome (GOLD analysis project Ga0233425, IMG submission 181712) | Freshwater microbial communities from Lake Towuti, South Sulawesi, Indonesia - Watercolumn_Towuti2014_140_MG | ecosystem: Environmental > Aquatic > Freshwater > Lake | place: Indonesia...
GAACTTCGTGCCATCGACGAGGTAGCCGGTGTAGTGCACTTCAACGACCGCGCCCGGGCCGCTTGGTGCGGCGCCCGACCCGACCTCGAAATCGAAGTACTTCAGGCCATCCGGCAGCGAGACCAAGTCGCCCGTGACATCCTTGCCCGGGAACTGCCCGCGGACCGTCTCCGACTTGATCGATCCATCATTGGCATCAACAGTGATCGTGTGGAACTTTCCGCCCATAAGGATCACGACAGAGTAACTCGGATCGGCCGCTTCGAACTCCGCAGACGCGCTCTGAACGACGCCGTCCACCTGCTTCGTGGCGACAACGATCGCATCCGCGATCGTGAGCTTTATCGTCGCCACCGCTCCGGTTGAGCCGTCGACCAACACATGCTGCGGCACGCCGCCGACGCTGCAGAGGAAGTCATAGGTGATCTTCTCGCCGTCGATGTTGGTCGTCGCCTCAACGATGCGACCTCCCGTGGCCGCCGTCGCCAACTCGATCGCCTTCGTCATGGACACCGCCGCGGCAGCAAGCTTCTGCGCGGCCTCCGCAGGATCTGGGGGCAGCGACTCGTAATCCTTGGTGGTGTCCTGCGCGAGTGCCGAGTGTGAAAGCGCGGCGCAGAGCGCCCACACGAGAGTCGAAGTCTTCATGCCAAGGAGACTACTGCACAACGCGCGCGCAGTGCTTCGCTTCGATCGCCATCACCTTGGCGAGTCGGCGAGCATGGCGCTCCTCGCGCGTGAAAGACGCATCTAAGTAGGCGCGAACCATGTCGCGCGCGACGGATCCGCCCACGATGCGTCCGCCAAGAACGAGCACATTCATGTCGTCGTGCTCGACTCCCTGGTGCGCCGAGTAATAGTCGCCGCAGTTTCCCGCGCGAATACCTGGAATCTTGTTCGCCGCCACGCTCGCACCGACGCCCGAACCGCAGAGGAGGATTCCACGGTCCACCCGCCCCGACAGGACCTCTTCCGCAATGCGCTCGGCGAAGTCGGGATAGTCACATGGATCGCTCGTGTGCGTACCCAAGTCTGCCAGATCATGCCCCAAACTCTTTACGAACCCAGCCAGTTCCTGCTTCAGCGCGAAGCCCGCGTGGTCTGAGGCGATGGCCACTCTCATCGTGCGCCCGCGCTTCCCACCCTCGCGAGCACCGCGCGCGCGCGCGCTGCGACCGCCGACGCTTCGAAGCCGAATCGGTGCATGAGTTTGTTCATCGGCGCCGAGGCGCCGAAGGTGGTCATGCCAATCGCCTCTCCGTCGATGCCGACAAATCGTTCCCAGCCGAGCGTTGAGAGCGCTTCAACGCTCACGCGCGCGCGCACGCCCGGCGGCAGGACACTGTCACGATAGGACTGCTCTTGCGCAAGGAAGAGCTCGCAGCATGGCATGCTCACGGTTCGCACGCGCACACCATCCTTCGCGAGCATTGCGTGAACCTCGAGGCAGAGCGCTACCTCGCTGCCCGTGCCGATCAGAACGAGGTCGGGAGTACCCCCTTGCGCCTCCGCAAGCACATACGCGCCGCGCGCAACGCCCGTGGCTGCGCCGAACTTGGTGCGATCAATCGTCGGCAAGTCCTGCCTCGAGAGGGCCAGTACCGACGGACGGTGCGTGTCCTGCATGAGGGTTCGCCAACACTCTGTCACTTCGTTCGCGTCGGCTGGACGCCAGACGCGCACATTGGGCATCGCACGAAGCGCCGCAAGCTGTTCAATCGGCTGGTGCGTCGGTCCATCTTCGCCCACGCCGATCGAGTCGTGCGTGAAGACATAGACGACCGGCAGTTCCATGATCGACGAGAGCCGAATCGACCCTTTCATGTAGTCGCTGAAAATCAAGAAGCCAGCGCCGAACGGACGCAGTCCAGAGAGCGCGAGCGCGTTGCACACCGCGCCCATTGCGTGCTCGCGAATGCCGAAATGGAGGTTGCGCCCACCGGTGGATGATGCTTGGAAGGAACCGTCGCCCTCCCCCGTCATAAGAGTCTTTGTGCTCGGCGCCAAGTCGGCCGATCCGCCCACGAACCACGGTACGCGCTTGGCCAAGGCGTTGAGAACCTTGCCATTGCTGGCGCGCGTTGCCATCCCCTTGGAGTCGGTCGGGAACACCGGCAGATCGGTCGCCCAATCCGCGGGTAGTCCGCGCGACTGCATAGCGTCGATCTCTGCGGCCTCCTTTGGATACGCCGCCGCATACGCGACGCGCTTCGCATTCCATTGCTTCGTGAGCGCGGCTCCGCGCGCGCCGACACCCTGCGCGAATCGTTCGTAAACCCCCTCGGGCACCATGAACTTCGCATCGACTGGCCACCGGTAGAACGACTTCGTCTTTGCGATCTCCTCATCGCCGAGCGGCTCTCCGTGCGCAGCCGATGTGTCCTCCCGGGTCGGCGCCCCCCAGCCGATTCGGCTGGTCACGATGATGAGCGTCGGCCGGTCAGTTGTCGCGACGGCATCGGCGTAGGCGCGGCGCAACGCCCCAATGTTGTTGGCGTCTTCAACGCGCAAGACATTCCAGCCGTATCCGAGGAACCGCGAAGCCGCGTCGTCACTGCACGCCAAGCTGGTGCGTCCCTCAATCGTGATGTGGTTGCTGTCGAAGATCCAACAAAGATTGGAGAGCTTCAAGTGTCCGGCGAGGCTCGCGGCCTCATGCGAAATCCCCTCCATTAGGCAGCCGTCGCCGCAGAGGGCCCACACGCGGTAATCAAAGAGCGCGTTCCCCGGGCGATTGTAGCGCGAAGCCAACCACCGCTCAGCCATCGCGAAGCCGACGCTATTGGCGAGCCCTTGACCGAGCGGGCCTGTCGTCGTCTCTACGCCCGCCGTCCAGTGGTACTCGGGATGACCGGGACAGCGCGAGTCGAGTTGTCGAAAGGCCTTGATCGCATCGAGCGACACGCTCAGCTGCGGCGTCGGCGTTCCAGCCGCGTCCACCTCTCGCGTGTGCGAGAGGTGCAGCAGCGAGTAGAGAAGCATGGACGCGTGCCCATTTGAGAGCACAAAGCGATCCCGCCCCGGGCAACGCGGATTCGCCGGATCGAAGCGAAGAAACTCCTGCCAGAGCGCATACGCGACAGGCGCGAGCGCCATTGGGGTCCCAGGATGTCCGGACTTTGCCGCCTGCACAGCGTCCATCGAGAGCGTTCGGATCGTGTTGATCGCGAGCGCGTCGATTTCGGGCACATCGCTCGGAACGCCACTCACCGGAGCCTCGGCGCCCGCGGCTAGCAAAGATGAATCGGTGGTTGAGTGCATCTGGTTCTCCACTGAGATGGTGAGCGCGTTCGTGCGCCACGCGCTTTCGTCCGGTCCAAAGCGAGCATACTCTTCCCTCATGCGCAACATCAGCCAGCGCCTACTCGCAACATCGACACTCCTTGCGGTCTGCGGACTCGTGACACCGATGTGTGCTGCGCAAGAGTCTGACTCGAGCTTTGCCGGACCACCTCCATCGCAAGGCTCGGTGGATCCAGCGGCCTCCGACGCACAAGCAAGCGACACCTCGTTCGCAGGACCGCCCCCTGCGCAGCGCGACTCCGCGACGGGAGTCCCATTTGGCATCGGATTCAATCAAAAGGGGGGCGAACTCAGCGCGACCGCGCTCGAGCAGGCGGCGCTAGGCACACCAACCGTGCACTATCACTACTTCTCGCCGCAACCGGCGGCGAACGATGCGCCGCAAGAGGGGTCGACCGCTGCGGCGCCCGGCTTCACGTCGGCGACCTATGTCACGCCCATGGCCAACCAAACGCGCAACGCGTCGTGGCACCTCGTTGCTGGTCGCAACTCGATGACCGAGGGTCAAGGCCTCGCGACGAACACCGGCGGCAACCTAAACATTGGCACGACGAACTACTACGTGGCGCGCAATCTCGGCGGCACAAACACCGGCGAATGGGCTCCGATGGCTAACGGAGGCACGGGGGCCGGGGCGTTCTTCAGCATGGGCACCTTGTACGGATTTGACTGAACGCACCGCCGACGGCTGTCGAGCACCGAGTCTCGGGTAACGATTCACCTCCACGACCAACAACAAAGGCGCTGGGAAGGCTTCCCCACGAAGGAGCCTGCCCAGCGCCCAATGTCCCCGTCGGGTGGCGTGAACCTGCCACCTACTTCGCCACCTTACCCCGAGTTTCCGCGACGGCAAGGAGCACGCAGAAATGACGCGGGCAAATCTCCGTTGGCAAGTGTTTGCTCACAGGCTCAGAGTGTGCAGATGCGAATCGCGTTCTCGAGTGACTCCATCGGCTTCCCGCTGCGCGGGATGAACTCCTGCCCTATGTACCCGGTGTAACCGAGTCCATCGATCGCGCGGCAAATCGCGGTGTAGTTCAATTCCTGTGACTCATCGATTTCCGCCCGTCCAGGCACGCCACCAGTGTGAAAGTGCCCGATCGCACCGATGTTGTCGGTGATCGTGCGAATGACATCGCCTTCCATAATCTGCATGTGATAGATGTCGTAGAGCAGCTTGATTCGGTCGCTCCCAACGCGCTTCACGACCTCAACCCCCCACGCCGTCCGGTCGCACATGTAGTCCTTGTGATCGACCTTGCTGTTCAGGAGCTCCATGACGATTGTCACGCCTGCGGCTTCGGCGAGCGGCGCGAGGCGCTTCATTCCGGCGACCGTGTTCTTCAATCCCTCGTCATCAGACATCCCCGCGCGATTACCAGAGAACACGATCATCGACGGAATGCGGGCAGCCTGCACCTTTGGTAGCAACTCTTCGCTGCGCTTGATGATTCCATCGTGAAGGTCGGTGCGGTTGAGACCATTCGAGATCGTAGTCGGTCCATTCGCAACCGCGCATGTGAGTCCCTCGGCTTGGACTACCTTCCACTCTGGTTCGCTGAGGAGTTCCACAGACGCGATCCTCATCTCCCTCGCCCGGCGGGCGAGTTCGGCGAGATCGGTAGAGCCGTAGCACCATCGACAGACGGAGTGGAGGTAGCGCTGAGAGCCCGCGGGCCCCGCCGATTGGCGGCGGTCGCCAAATGTGCCGCCGCCAAACGACCCGCCCGAATCTTGCGCCCCGGTACCACTGCCAGACTGCGCGACGACTGCGCGCGCGCCGAGCATGCTGACGGGAACCGTTCCCAGAAAACTCCGTCTGTTCATCGTCATCCCCAATCCGCCAAGAGAATGCCGACATCGACAGAGTCGGTCGTGCCATCGTTGTTTAGGTCTGTCATCCCCGAACTTCCCCATGCCGCTAGCAACACTCCGAGATCGCCCGCGTCGACGGTGCCATCGTGATTGATATCCGCCACGCGCGGCTCGCACGAGTCGGGGATGCCGTCGCCGTCCGCATCGGGCGGTGGCGGGTTGGATGTGATCCGACGAACTGTGCCTGAAGTGTGATTCACCACATACAGCTCCCCGCGTGCGTCGCTCCCGATGCAGGTAACACCGCCAAGTGGCGCTAGTTGGGTCGTGATGTCCGTCACCACCGGAGAACCCGTCGACAGGTTCATGCGCCAGGCCTTGTTGTTCTGGTAGTCAGCGAAGAGGTACTGACCCACGAGCGCGGGAATCGCGCACCCTCGGTACACCGCTCCCCCGGTGATCGATAGTCCCACCGAGTGCGTGTACTCGTGCAGTGGAGCTTTGAGTGTTGTCGAGGGGCAGGCGCAGTTCGCGTTCGTGGAGCAAATCGTGCCCTCAACGCAGTTCCACGCAAAGTTAGCCCCCGCGTCGGTAGCGGGGTCGAAGACATCGACCTCCTCGCGCTGCGTACCCCCCACATCACCGATCCACAACCTGCCTGTCGCGCCATCGAACGAGCACCGGAACGGATTGCGCAGTCCCTTCGCGATGATGGGATCGTCGACCGTAGAGGCACCGCCTACATAGGGATTCGTCGGAGGAATCGCGTAGTTAGCCGAGGCGTCCGCAGGGAAGTCATCTCCGTTCACATCAATGCGCAAGATCTTCCCCCAGAGCGATGACATCGACTGGCTTCGCGTGCCGCCGCCAGCGTCGCCCGTGTAGCCCCCGTCGCCGAACGGCAGGTACATGAAACCGTCCGCGCCGAAACAAGGCGTTCCGCCAAGGTGGTAGCCCTGTGTTGACGGCGATGCCAAGCGCATGATGACGCGCCGACTGGCCGCGTTGGCGACATCGGGGTTCGTCGCGCTGCGCGTGTACTCGGCGATCCACACGATGATGGCGTTCGTCGCACCCGTCGTGTGATGCACGAAGAACTTTCCATTGGTCGCGTAGTCGGGATGGAACGCGATGCCGAAAAGTCCGCTGTAGGTTTGCTCAGGAACAGTTGAGTCAATGTCGAGAAATGGGGTCGCCTGCACGACACCGTTCTTGATCAGCTTGATCACCCCCCGCTGCTCGACAACCATCATGCGCTCAAGATCACCCGGCGGGCTCGCAACCTGCATCGGCTTGAGGAACCCCGCCGCCACGCTCGTTGTCGTAAGAGTCTGCCCGGCCGCCGGCGCCGCCACCCATGCGATGGAACCGAGAAACAGAAGAGTAAACCTCATGGGCGCAGTATGACCTATCAGCATCGCTGCGCAAGGAGTGAGAAATCGCAAAATCGGGTGTTACGCCGGTGCGGCGACTGGTTAGGGGCAACTGCCCCAACCAGAAAGCACCACCGTCATATCGAGTCCATCGACAACGAGATCGCCGTTGATGTCGCCCGAGCAGGTGCCGGTGCCGCACGCACCCCAACCAGAAAGCACCACCGTCATGTCAAGCCCATCGACCAAGTGGTCGCCGTTCAAGTCGCCTGGACATGGCGGTGTTCCGCCGTGAAGATCGAGCACGAATGGGCCGAAGCCCCACGGGCCTCTAGCTGAACCGACGATGGTCTGTTCATCGGCCGAGAAAGCCAGCGGCAACGCGAGATGCACATCCGCTGGGACATCGACCCCATGCTCCGCCGCGTACTCCTCAAGCGGGACATACCCACGCCCTTGGATCCAGATGACTCCCTCACCCATCGCCGCGCCGAACCCGGTGAAACAAAGGATCTTTGTTCCATCGGCGTTGATCGCCGTCACGCCGTCGGCCGCACCTGAACCGGTCTGACCCAGCGACTCGTAGCCGGTGGCGACGCTCCATCGCCACGGCGCGCCGCCGTCGATCGATGTCTTTCCGAGTCCGCCGGCCCAGACGCCGTTGCGACTCACGGCACCCGCTTCGCGCAACTTACGCGGCGTTGTCGTCCCGGTCGCGGGTGGAGCGGTGAGCAGCGTCTCTACTCCGTTGGTCCACACCGCACCCTGACGGAAGCCGTTGTAGTCGTCATTCCATCCGACCACCACACTGCCGTTCGCGCTGACCGCATTCGCGCGCGTTGGCTTGAAGAAGTAGGCGGTGGGCAGCTCCGTCATTACACCGCTCGAGGCCGTCCACACATACCCCTTCGCGGCGCATCCGTTCTGCCATCCGAGTCCGACAACCGTGTTCCCGTCGGGCGACATTCCCCACGCGCCGTTGCGCTCGGCGTCGCAGTTGAAGCCCCAACTGCCGAGCGATGTGTATTCCATCAGCGTGATGTCGTAGAAGTGTGACTCTGCCTTCAACAGCCCACCGATGTCCGCGAGACGGCTCACAGTCATTCTGGTCCCATCGTCAGTAATGTTTGCCATGCCCCCTACACCATTGCCTGGCGGAATGGTTTGACCTAGGAGTTGCACAACCCATGTGTCAAGTGTCCAGTACCAATAGGACTGGTCGTCGAACCCAACCACTACTGAGCCATCCGCGCTCACATCGCTTGCAAAGCTCGTCGATTGAGAGCCTGCGCCAAGAATGTGGAGGACTCCGGCCTGCGTCGCGGCGGAACTCGCCAAGGCTGCAAGCGCGATGGATGAGCGGAGCACGATCGATGTGCGAACAGTCATTGTTTGATTCTCGCGCGATTCTTACCTACTGAAATCCCCCGCGCGCAAGTGAGTGCGCGCGGGGGAACGGAGAACTAGGACTGATTACTGGCAGGGACCCCACGCCGCGAGGACGGCAGAGAGGTCGGTCGCATCGACCGTGCCATCACCGTTGATGTCCGCAGAGCCCAAGGTGCCCCACTGTGCCATCACGAAGCCGAGGTCAAGCCCATCGACGAGCGCGTCATCGTTGACGTCCGGTGGACATGGCGCAACACCTGGGGCGATCATGATGCGCGCGATGGCGTCGATTGAGGACACCGAGTCGCGAGCACGGATCGCCAGCCAGCCGTTCGCGGAGAACGCCGTGTTGCCACCGTCGCCGTTGTTGCCGGTGCTACCGAAGAGCGAGAGCGTATTCGCCGGCGTCCCAGTGAAGTTCGTGTCGCCCGTCTTCGCGATGACACGCAAGCCGTTGTGCTTGTCCCACGCGAAGATGCAGGTTGGACTTCCCGTCGGAAGCGTGGCGTTCGAAAACACTACGGTTCCAGCGTCGTTCACGCAGATCGATGTGCTGCCGTTGAGGGACCCCACTGTCACGCCGCTGAGCCCGGGAACCGCATCACCTTGGCGGACGACAGTGTGCAGAGTGCCGTCAGCGTCACGAACTCCAACATAGGTGGAGTTTGTGGACATCGCCGTCCCATCCGCGTTCATCAGAACTCCCTGATAGGCGAGGATTCCAGAGTTTGTGAGATACACCGAGGAGAAGTTCGCGACAGAAAGGACGCCGTCGGTGACACCTGGCACAGCGTCACCCCTGCGAACCAAGAGACTCACGGCCCCGTGATCATCCATGATGATCCCTGCGTCGTTTAGCGCGGGGGTTACCGCGGGACCCTCAAGCGACACCGAGCAGATGATCTGGCCCGACGAGGTGAGGGAGCGGGATGGGTTGTTGAAAGTCCCCGCGACCTTGTAGTTGATGCCTGCGATTCCGGTTGCTCCGCCCTCGCGGCACCAGATCCGAAGCGCTCCGGGAGCTGCGCCGACTGAGGTGACGCGAACCTTGTCGTTGGATGTAGTAACGGCTCCACCTGCCAGAGTTGCACCGAACTCCACATCGCCGCCAGCGAGCATGAGACCGAAGGTGTCATGCGTCATAGTCGTCCCATCGGAGAATCCGGGCGCCGCTGCGCCCTTCCGCCAGATGACGCGATGCCCTGAAGGACGGTAAACCAAGAGGGCGCTGTTGTTCGTCGTGCCACTCACATCGCCACCAAGCAAGGTGGTCGCATAGATGCACTCGCCAAGATTGTTGGTCTGCACGCCCGATCCAGCAGACATCGATCCGCTCATCGTCGACCCGCCACCACCTGGATACACATCGCCCTCGCGCACGAGGAACGAGGGGGTCCCATTTGCTGCAACGAAGTACATCGCTGTGTCGGTCGTCGCGAGTACCCCCGGGCCGTTGATGTTGCCGCTGACCAAGATGCCGCCATCCGCCGAGACGTTGTTCGAGCTGGCAAGTCCGTTGATGCCGGTCGTGGTGTTGAAGACATAGCCCGCCGGAAAACTGCCGGGCACGGGCGAGCCGTCACGGGCGATGACGGTGCTCGAGCCCGGGACGCCTGCGACGATGACCTTCGAGTTGGCTGTGGTGATCCCGGCTCCACCGATCTGACCACGGAAGACCACGCGCCCGGTCGCATCGATCGCCGGGTTGTTGAACTGGTTCGGCACCCAAACCGCGCCTGCGACCCCAGCCGCGTTCGCGTCCAGCGTCGAGGCGACGATCTCCCAGTCCGCGCGTGCGGATGCAACGGATGCGATCGCTGAAAGTCCAACACAAACAAACATCGGTGCAGTGCAAACGCGCATGGCTTGAAACCTCAGGTTGAGTGATGACCGACCAGCCGAACAGCCTTCGGCAACCCCAATTTGGTCAGGTTTATTACGCTGACCAACACCTGGCTCCATTTCCGGCAATATTCTCGTAGCGACCCCATGACAAACAAGCCAATCAGGTCGGGCGCGATGGCGGATGGGTCGGCGGTCAGTATTGAGGCTCGCCTCCGGCAACTCGTCGAAACGGCGCATGTTGCGGTCGCGGCAGCCTGCGGGATTGACGCTCCGCGGGGGATCGATGTCACACGCCGCCTTGGACTTGACCCGAAACTCGCGTGGAAGTTGACCAGAATCGCGAACGCTCGTGATCCCTTCGAGTGTGTCAGGTATCTACCCGGAGATCGGGCATGGGAGATCGTTGGCGCGCGGCTCCGGGCTCACGGGGTGGACGAGAGGCTCATTGGCCAACTGCTCGCGCTGGCCGCCGAAGTGCGGGTTGCTGGGCGGAGGTGGGCTGGCAGTCCTTCGGCGTTCGTGCTCATGGCAGCCGGTGTCGTGGCAGAGGGTGACCCAGCCGCATCGCTTGAGCACCGCCGCAATCACTGGCAAAGCGGTAGCTACATCTGGGGGATGCGGATGCGAACCATGGTGCGGCTGGATGTGTTCACGCCGGCTTCCGATGGCCGCAACATGCAGGGGGTGACAATCCGCGGGTTTGTCGATGTTGAACGGCTCCGACCCGACGCGCCCTGGTACCTAGAAGTGCCGTTCGTTGCGGATGACGCGACAACGGCGCAGATGCCAGTGCGATTTGAACCACTCGATGCGACAGACGCGCGCGCGGAGGGACCTTCATTCATGCGCCGGTATTGCTCGAAGCGTCTTCCGCAGTTTGCGCCTTCCAAGAAGGCGCGCACTCCGGTCGTGATGGAGCTTCCTGTCGGCGCGGTCGGCATGGAAGATCGGTTCACGCTCTTTCACGGAGCGCGGATTCGCGGCGAGCTCCCGATGCACCGGACACCGGAGAATCAAGTTGGCTCGCTCATGCAGTTGATGCACACGCCAACGGAGTCCTTGGTGTTCGATCTACTCATCCACCGCGATATCGCCGGTCACCTCCCGACGCTCGCGCCTAAGGCCTTCGGAGTCATCGACGGTTGGCGTGGACAGTTCTCCGTGCAGAGCCGCGACCGGATTCCGATGCCGATCGTCTGCCGCGAGATCGGTGCCGGCAGACGCGACCGGCAGTCGAACGCATGCCATGAACTTCCGGACATAATCGAAACCGCGATCGGTTACGCGGGTTGCCACGCTCGGGATCTCCGGCACTTCCGGACAGAGATCGCGTATCCCCCGATTCCATCGGCCGTCGTTTACGAGTTCCCGCTACTGGACTGACCTCTGGGGAAATGCACCCCAAAAAAGAAACCAGACGCCATGTGGATGGCGTCTGGTTTTCAATAAGCAGTTGGTGCCGTTCTGGCCTGTCACCAAGCCAGTTCCCGCCTTGCGGCGGACGAGATTGTGTTGACGAATTCGCCTTGAAGATCGCTCTTCGCTGGCGTCTAATTAGTTTCCATTAGAAAGGAGGTGATCCAGCCGCAGGTTCCCCTACGGCTACCTTGTTACGACTTAGTCCCAGTCACCAGCCTCGCCGTAGGGACCCCTGAATCGGGACCACTTCGGGCGCTGCCAGCTCCCATGACTTGACGGGCGGTGTGTACAAGGCTCAGGAACATATTCACCGGGGCGTAGCTGATCCCCGATTACTAGCGATTCCAACTTCATGGAGGCGGGTTTCAGCCTCCAATCCGAACTGGGGTGCCTTTTAGCGATTTGCTCCACCTTGCGGTCTTGCGTCGTTCTGTCGGCACCATTGTAGCACGTGTGCAGCCCTAAGCATAAAGGCCATGAGGACTTGACGTCATCCCCACCTTCCTCCGGTTTGACACCGGCAGTCTCGCTAGAGTCCTCAGCATTACCTGTTAGCAACTAGAGATAGGGGTTTCGCTCGTTGAGGGACTTAACCCGACACTTCACAGCACGAGCTGACGACAGCCATGCAGCACCTGTGCACGTTCCGCCCTTGCGGGTGTGGCTCCCTTTTCGGGGAGTTAATACGTGCATGTCAAGCCTAGGATAAGGTTCTTCGCGTTGCTTCGAATTAAGCCACATGCTCCACCGCTTGTGTGAGCCCCCGTCAATTCCTTTGAGTTTTAATCTTGCGACCGTACTCCCCAGGCGGCGCACTTAGCACTTTTGCTACGACTGAGAAGGCGTCAAGCCACCTCAGTCTAGTGCGCATCGTTTACGGCGTGGACTACCGGGGTATCTAATCCCGTTTGCTACCCACGCTTTCGTGCCTCAGCGTCAGAACAGGCCCAGCAGGCTGTCTTCACCTTCGGCGTTCCGATAGATATCTACGCATTTCACCGCTCCACCTATCGTTCCACCTGCCTCTACCTGACTCAAGATCTCCGGTTCCCGTCGCTGTTCCACGGTTGAGCCGTGGGATTTCACAACGGGCCTGAAAATCCGCCTACGCACGCTTTAAGCCCAGTGATTCCGATTAACGCTTGAGCCCTCTGTATTACCGCGGCTGCTGGCACAGAGTTAGCCGGCTCTTCCTTTGGGGCTGGTCATGTATTCCTAACCCCTGACAGCAGTTTACACCCCGAAGGGCTTCATCCTGCACGCGGCATTACCCCGTCACGCTTTCGCGCATTGCGGAAGATTCGTTACTGCAGCCTCCCGTAGGAGTCCGAACAGTGTCTCAGTTTCGATGTGGCAGGCCGTGCTCTCACACCTGCTACCCGTCTT
>Ga0233425_10009329_pt1 | contig 12528 bp, 7 predicted proteins | sample Watercolumn_Towu_2_FD_181712 | JGI IMG/M metagenome (GOLD analysis project Ga0233425, IMG submission 181712) | Freshwater microbial communities from Lake Towuti, South Sulawesi, Indonesia - Watercolumn_Towuti2014_140_MG | ecosystem: Environmental > Aquatic > Freshwater > Lake | place: Indonesia...
AACACCTCGCGCTTACGCTTCCGGGCCATCGGTCCTCACCTCTGGCCCTTATATATTGCACACCAGAACCCAAATGTCTAGACCCCAAAACCTAGACAGCTGCGGGTTTTGAAACTGCTTCTAGACTTGAGAAGTACCTCAGTGAGGAAGGCCTTCAGTGAGGCTACAACCCGGATTCCCTCAAGACTACACGTTGTAGTCCAAGGGAAAGTCTACCCTCCCCCCTCCTTCCCCTACGGTACAGTACCCTGTAACTCGCCAGGGGGCGCTCCTGTCACGTGTAGGCGCGCTCCGTGTGGATGGCGGGAGGGTGAGGCGTGCGGGTCGCGGTTGTACAGCGCCAACTGCTCTCCCCGGCCGGGTTACCCCAGTTAGACCCATCCACAGAGAGCCTCAAACCAACCGCTCGCGTCCGAGCAGGGGTAGACCCCACTCGGTGGCGCGCACCTCGATCCATGCCCCTCTGCGGTTGGAGAATGCAGCGGGAAGGGCACCCCGTACAGACGAGTGCGGGGCGAGGGCGGCGAGCCCTCCCGCAGTGCCACTGACCGCGAGCCGAGAGTGCCGCGGTGCTCTGACGACCTCGACGACACGGGTGGCCGGCTACCGGTACACCCAGTCCACGTCGAAGTACGTCACTCCCGTCTGGCTCAGGTGAGGCAGGTCAGCGCCCGTGGCGCAGTAGCTCAGCAGCACGCGCTCGCCCACGAACTCCATGGCCGTGTAGCAGAACCACCCGGCCGGATCGTCCTCGATGGTCTTCGAGTGCTCCCAGGTCTGGCCCTCGTCCCTGGAGACGGCGACCGTCAGCGGCGTCCGCTTCTGGCCCAGGGCCGGGTCGCCGGAGTGGTCGTTCCAGACCATCAGGATGTCGCCCGTCTGTGGGATGCGCTTGAGGGTTGCCGGCGAGCAGGGAGACTTGATGCCCGTGGGCTCCGCAGCGGTCCACGTCATGCCGCCGTCGGCGGAGTAGCACCGGTACTGGGAGCCCTGATCGGTGCGGCAGAGCATCATGATCCGCCCGTCCTTGAGCTCGATCACGCCCGGCTCCTGCAGGCCCGAGCCACAGCCCGCGGGCGGCGGGATCTCCGCGCCCTGCGTCCAGGACCTGCCGTTGTCATCGGACAGGAAGCACATCGCCGTGCCCGGCCGGAACTGCGTCTCGCCCGGCAGCACGTGGCGAGCGGCGGGCACGACGATCCGGCCGCCGGCGAGTTGGATGACGCGATCGTTGTTGACTACGTAGTAGCCGCCCGGCGGGATGCACAGCGTCGGCTCCGACCAGGTCTGCCCCTCGTCCGTCGAGAGGCGCAGGTAGGCTCGGCAGTCATCCGCCGCCTGCTTGCACAGGTAGAGCAGCCCGATCTCCCCGCTCCGGAGCCGCAGCAGCGATACGGACATGACGTTCATCTCGCCCTCGTTGGGCACGATGGTCACGTCCTCGGAGGCCCAGGTTGCGCCGCCATCGCTGGAGGTGCGGCCGGCCAGGAACGCTGCGTCATCGTCCCCGCCGCCGCCCGTGAAGTGGGTGTAGACCAGCAGGAGGCGCCCGTCCTTGAGCTCGATGAAGTCGCCCTCGGAGTTGCGCGGGTTCCCGGGGCCGGGCGGCAAGAGCCGGACCTTGGTGACCTCGCCCTGCTGAATGACCTCGGTCGTTCGCGTCTTCACCTCCCACGGTGTCGAGCCATCGTCCAGCGCCAGCAGCACGTTGCGGGCGCTGAAGTGCAGCCGCTCCTGGAAGTGATGGGCCTTCGTGTCGGCCGAGACGGGCGTGGGCTCGTCTACCACGAAGTCCGCCCAGTCCGGCGCGTTGAACGCGATGAACGCCAGGCGCAGCGTCGCTGACCACTGGTCCGGCGTCGCCGCAAGGTCCGGGAGCAGCACGGGCCCCGTATCGACCTGGTACACGCGCCGAGTCGAGTTCATGTTCATCGTCTTCACGGGGCACTCGATGATCGCCGTCCGGCCGGAGGCCTCATCCCGCAACTCGGTCTGCGCGATGATCGGCACCGCCGCCTCGATCGCCGAGACGATCTCATCGGGCGTGTTCAGCACCCGCATCTTGGCCGTCTGCACCACCGGGGTCGCCTTGCCCCAGGGCGAGATGGGCACCACCTGCCGGTACTCCTCGCTTGCCGGCAGACGGCGCCGGAAGATGACCGACTCCGTCTCGCTGAAGACCGGCAGGAAGTCGTAGTTGTTGGCCAGGAATAGGTCGTGGGTGGCGAAGGTGTCCTCGCTCTTGCATGAGGCGCACTGGTAGTAGTCGCGCACCTCGCCCGTCGCCGGGTCGGTGATGCGGCAGCGCGACTCGATCCAGAACACCGGCTGGTTGCCTGCGCCCCCGGCTGTGGTGAGGTAGGACCGCCCATAGTCGATGGGTGGGTCGAGCAGCGGCTGTGCATCGCCGGCCCGACACTGCGCGAACGCCATGCTTGCGGCTATCATCATCATTGTGGGACCTCCCTTAGCGCGGACGCACGGCGAGCACCCTGATTCCGTCACCCTCGACCGCGACCTCGACGCCCTCGTCGCGTAGCTGGGCGGCGCTCAGCGTGACCTCGCCGCCACCGGTCTCGACCGTGTAGGCCGGTGCATCGGTCAGGTCGCAGCCGGCAGCACCCAACCGGCACCGCACGGGGCGGGCCTCGGCCGCGAGGTTGCCCACCACGAGCAGGGCCTCCTCCGGGCTGTGGTAGAGCGCGCCGGCCGACTCCGGGCAACCGAGGAGCAGCGGCGCGGTGCGAGCATCCGCGAAGCGGAACCGGCTGAGGTCTCGGTGAGATAGCCCTGCCAGCATCTCACACGCCAGGTCGTCGGCGGTCCAGGGCACGACGCCGGTCAGCACGGCCCGCATGGTCATCTGCCGGTGCACCCGCTCGGGGGCGCCCTCCTCCAGGCAGCCATACCCGATCACGCCCCGCGAGCGGTGCCCCATGAAGCTCCACTCCAGCGGCAGAGCGTCGAGGTCGGGGGCCCCGGTGGCCAGCCGCGAGTACCCCCACTCCATGGCGACGATGGAGTCGGCGTAGTTCTCGGTGGCGGCCATCGGGACCATGGTGTTGTGCAGGATCATCAGGCCCTCGGGGCCGACGCGCTGGCGGGTCCACGCCACCAGGTCCAGCAGTTCGTCCATGTCCCAGTGCCCCGCGGAGGAGAGGGCCCAACCGCCGACGCCGGGTCGGAGCTCCGTCCCCTCGCGGCCGGGCACGTGGCGAGTGTTGTGGCAGTAGAGCGCCGCGTTCCAGTCGTAGTAGGTGCCGTCCAGGGCGTGGCGCGAGAGCACGGTGTCGATGTACTCCTTGTGGCAGTCGGCCCAGCCGGAGCGCAGGCACATCTGGGCCCCGTACTCGTCGCCCGAGTAGGCGTTGTGCCACTGCTCCCAGGTGTCGTCAGGCAGCCGGGCCCACTCGGCGCCATGCTGCTGGTAGGCGGCGACGGTCGGGTGCAGCTCCTTGTTGCTGAAGTACGTGGCGACGCGGATGCCATGGCGATGGCAGTCGGCGATGACGCGGTCGTACTCGGCCATGTCCTCCGGCCCGAACGGCGGGTACGCGCCGTCGCGCCAGAACTGCCCGTCACGGAAGCTGTCGCCGTCGTGGTGGAAGTGAGCGCTGGTGACGCCGTTGTCCGCCCACAGACGGATGTGCTCGGCGGTCGGCCAGTGCTTGCGGTTGAAGGACTTGTGCACGAACAGGCGGGTGGCGCGGCCCGAGATGATCGGCACCCCGATGTAGGAGGTGAAGTCGTAGTCTCCCGACAGCACGACGCCTCCTCGCGGGACGCTCAGCGGGCAGACGCGGAGCGACACCCCTAGCGTGTGGGTCTGAGCCGCCAGGTGCACGCTACCGTAGCCCGGCGCCCCGGCGAGCTGGTAGTCCCACTGAGCCAGGTCGGAGCCGACGAACCACTCGATCCCCTCCCGACCGGGGTCCGCGCAGGCGACGTAGCGCGGCACGAAGCGACTCTCCCATGTGGAGTCGAAGGCCTGCCCGGGAGCGAAGCGCCCCCACTGGCACACCCCGAAGGCGGCGGTCCAGGACGAGGCCTCGGCGGGCGCGGCGGGTCGGAGGCCGTAGTGGGTGAGCTCGGGCCGCAGTGACCAGGAATGGAGGCAGACCCCGCTGACGCGCGTGCCATCCGGGAAGCGGAGGCGCTTCTGCACCTTCACATGGCCCCAGCGGTGCCGATAGGTGTGCCGGTAGGTGATGCCGCAGTCGCGGCCCTCCGTGTCACGCAGGAGGCGCTCGAAGGTCAGGATGACGTCGGAGCCTTTGCGTCGGACCTCGACCCTCGCCTGGCTGTCGTTCGCCTCGCTGTACGTGCCGCCGCCGGCGACCGTTACCTCGCCGGTGCAGGGCCCCAGCAGCAGGTTGCGGTCGCCTGCGTAGTGGTAGCGAACACCGCAGATGGCGCCGCCGTGGTTGAGGCTGTGGGTGATGGAGTAGAACCGATTGCGGATCGTGAGCGTGCGCGCGGCGCCGTCCTCAACGACCTCGTGGGCCTCGGGGTAGACGCCGTACGTGGTCTCCATGGGTGACCCTCGCCTTCGGGTGTGGTGGGGCGCTCCCGCTCGGACGGCACTGCCGGCATCCCCGACCGGAGCCGCGAGCGTGAGTTGGGTGTGCGCCGAGGCTGCCCGCCTCACCTCCGGCTCCCTCGTCTGCAGGCAGTAGGCCCGCCGGGCGAGGTCGGGCCTGGTTGGGCAGGGAAGACGCCCTGCGGCAGGCTAGAGCCAGCCAATGGGAGCCGCCCCGATGGGTGAGACCCTCTACCGCGAGCGCTACCGTCCGCAGTTCCACTTCACGGCGCAGCGCGACTGGATCAACGACCCGAACGGCCTGGTGTACTACGAGGGCGAGTACCACCTCTGCTTCCAGCACACCCCCGGCAGCCTGCAGTGGGGGCCGAACACGTGGGGCCATGCGGTCAGCACGGACCTCGTGCACTGGCGGCAGATCGAGCACGCCATCGAGCCGGACGAGATGGGGTGGGTGTGGTCGGGCTCCGCCGTCGTGGATTGGGAGAACACGGCGGGCTTCGGGGCGGGAGGCGAGCCGGCGCTGATCGCCTGCTTCACCGCGGGGGACAACCGGCCGGCCAGCCTGCACCCCTGTGCCCAGTGCCTGGCCTACAGCAACGACCGCGGGCGCACCTGGGCCCGGTGGGACGGCAACCCGGCGCTGGGGCATCTGCGTGCCGACAATCGGGACCCCAAGGTCATCTGGCATCCACCCTCGGGCCGGTGGATCATGGCCTTGTACCTGGACGAGAGCGACTACGCCCTGTTCGGCTCTCCCGACCTGAAGCACTGGGAGCTACTGTGTGACGTGCAGATGCCGGGCACCAGCGAGTGCCCCGACTTCTTCGAGCTGCCGGTGGACGGCTCTTCGGCCGATGGGCGCTGGGTCTTCTGGGGCGCCAACGGCAACTACCGCCTGGGGAGCTTCGACGGCCGGACCTTCACGCCGGAGACGCCCGTGCTGCCGTCGAACTGGGGCGCCAACAGCTACGCCGGCCAGACGTGGAGCGACATCCCGCCGGCCGACGGTCGGCGACTGCAGATCACCTGGATGGCCGGCGGCAGCTACCCCGACATGCCCTTCAACCAGCAGATGAGCTTCCCGGTGAGCCTCTCGCTACGGGGCACCCCTGAGGGCGTCCGCCTGCACCGGGAGCCGGTGGAAGAGATCAGGCTCCTGCACGAGGAGCAGCGGTCATGGCGTGAGCTGGTAGTGAGGCCCGGCGAGGATGCCCGGCCGGGCACGCAAGGTGAGCTGCTCGACATCGAGGCTGACATCGATCCAGGCGCCGCGACGGAGGTGGGGTTCACGGTACGCGGGGCCAAGGTGTCCTACAACGTGGCGGGGCAGACGCTGACGTGCCTCGGACAAGAGGCTCCGGTGGCCCTCCTAGACGGCCGCCTACACCTGCGCATCCTGCTGGACCTCACCAGCCTGGAGGTGTTCGCCAACCACGGCGCCGTCTCGATGCCCACGTGCTTCCTCCCGGAGGCGGGTGACACGGCGGTGAGCCTGCAGGCGGTTGGCGGTGAGGCGCGAGTCGTAAGCCTGGACGTGGCGTGGCTGCGGTCCATCTGGGCGTGACCGGGTCGCTCCCCCAAAGAGGTCCGAACACGATGTCTGCTCACTGGCCGGCGCCGTACCTGGCTGTGCTGTGCGTCCTGCTGACCGGGAGCGCGTTCGCGGCTCAGACGCTGCTTGTGTCGCCCACCGGTGACGATGCCTGGTCGGGCCGGACGGCGAAGGCCAACAAGCGGCGCACAGATGGCCCGTTCCGCATGCTGGAGCGCGCCCGCGACCTGTTCCGCCTGATCCTCGAGCGCATCCCCACGACCGATGGCGTCTGCGCCCCGAACCGGGTGCCGCTGCCGGAGCATTCCGTGTGGCTGGACGGCTGCCACAGCATGGTCTTCCCAGGTCCGTACGAGAAGGGCCGTGCCGCGCTCTGGGCCGCCTTGGGCTGCACGGGGCGCCCATGGGCGGCGGTGGGGAACCGAGTATGCAGTCTGGTGACGTGCGTGGCACGAGGACGGCGATCGACTGCCGGCGAAGGCTCGCCTGCAAGCTGCAGGTGCGGAGCGTCGTCGCGTGAAGGCCGCCGGCGGCAGGCGCGGAGGAGACCAGTGCCCACGAATGCTCAGACGGGCATCGTCCCGTTCGGAGACGGCAGCGCCTACACCTGGTCGCGGCAGGAGCCGACTGAGGAGGAGGCGGTGCTGCTGAAGGCACAGGCCGCTGCCCACACGTACCGCGCCACCACCCTCCGCGAACTCGCCGACGGATCAGCCACCCTCGCGCAGTACGACGTGCCAGGGCATTGGCTGCACGGCTTCATCTACACGGTGGAGGACAGCCCCGGAGAGAGCGAGACGCTCCTCTCGGTGGAGCCTGTACGCCCATGAGCGGACCCACACTGGTCGGCGAGGTCGCGATCAGCCGCGACGCGAGGCTGAAGGTCCGGGTCGGCAGGCGGGGAGGACGTGACTTGGTCGACCTGCGGCTGTTCCGCCAAGGCGACGGAGTCGGGAGGTGCGACCGGGCGACCAAGAGCGGTTTCGCGCCGGAGCGCGAGTCCATCCCCGCGCTGATCGAGCTGCTGCGGATGGCGGAGGCGCAGCAGGAAACGGCGGAGTGAGTCCCGGCCGCCTGCGAATTCCACCGGAGACCACAGCATGACCGCACTGCGTTCCGTGCCCTACACCCTCCCGGCTGCCGACGTGGGCCCGGAGAACCCGCTCCCGCGCTTCCGCTCGCCGCAAGCCGATTCCATCATTGACCCGGCCCCCCACAACATCCCGCCGGAGGACTGCGACGGGCTGGGGTACGCGACGGGCTCTCGGGTCCTCCCCTGGCGGATACAGGATGGCTACTCGCGTCGCCGCGAGGTCCGCGACCTGCCCTCCTTCGTGCTGGAGAACGAGGTCCTCCGTGTCACGGTCCTCCCCAGCGTCGGCGGCAAGGTGGCGTCCATCTACCACAAGCCTGTGGGGCGCGAACTGCTCTACCGCAACCCCGTCTTCCAGCCGGGCAACCTCGCCCTGCGCAATGCGTGGACCAGCGGCGGCATCGAGTGGAACACAGCGCAGCTCGGCCACCACTACTTGGCCTGCTCGCCTATGCACTGCGCCCGGGTGGAGGGGCTCGACGGCAGCCCGGTGCTGCGCCTGTACGCGTGGGAGCGCGTGAAGCGCTTCCCGTACCACATTGACCTGCACCTGCCGCCTGGGTCGCCCTTCCTCTTCGCCCGAGTCCGGCTCATCAACCCGCACGACCATGAGTTGCCGATGTACTGGTGGTCGAACACCGGCATGGTGGAGCGCGACGGCGGCCGGGTGATCGTGCCCGCCGACACCGCCTACCACGGCATGACGGTCTACGACTGCCCCGTCATCAAGGACCTCGACTACAGCTACCCGACGCGGGTCCGCCGCGCGTATGACCTCTTCTTCCGTATCCCGCAGGAGCGACGACCGTGGGAGGTGTATGCGGACCGGGAGGGGCGGGGGTACTTCCACACGTCCACCGGGCGGCTCCGCGGCCGCAAGCTCTTCGCCTGGGGGATGGCTCAGGGAGGGCGACGCTGGAGCGAGTACCTGGCCGTCCCCTATATGCCCCACATGGAGATCCAGGCCGGACTCGTCTACACCCAGTCCCACAGCGCCCGCATGCCGGCGAAGGCGGAGTGGACCTGGACCGAGGCGATGGGCTACTTCGAGGCCGACCCGGTTCCACTCCATTCCGAGACCTGGCAGGAGGCCTACGCCGAGGGCGAACGCGTGCTGGAGGAGATGCTCCCCCGGGAGGAACTGGACCGTCTCGATGCCGAGTTCGCGCCGGTCGCCGTCCGCCTCCCCCAAGAGGTCCTCTTCCGCGGCCACGGCTGGGCGGTCCTGGAGCAACTCCGCGCCCGCGCCGCCGACGAAGACTCCGGCATCTTGCCCGAACTGCCCTTCGACGAGGGCGACCTCGGCGCCGACCAGGAGCCCTGGCGGCTGCTCCTCCAGACCGGCGTATTCCCGCGCCGCGACCCACGGGACGACCCCGGCCAATTCCAGATCCAGCCTGAGTGGCAGAGCTTGCTCCGCCAGGCCGTGGACAACGGCAAGAGCGACCACTGGCTGAGCTGGCTGCATCTCGGCGTCATGGCACTGGAGTCCGGCGACACTGAGGCGGCGAAGATCGCCTGGGAGACCTCCGTCGCCCGCACCAAGACCGGCTGGGCGCTACGCAATCTCTCGGTGATCGAGAGCCGCGCGGGCCGTGACGATGCCGCGGCCGACCTCCTGGCCCAAGCGGTGGAAGCGGGCCCTGCGGTCCCATCGTTGGTCGCCGAGTACGTCGCGGTCCTCCTGCGCCGCAAGCAGTTCGATGCCCTCGAAGCCTTGCTTCAGAACCTGCCCGCCGATGTCCGCCAGGCCGAACGCCTCCGCCTCGCCGCAGGTTGGGCCGCCCTCCACGCAGGCCGCTTCGAGGAGGTTGAGGAGACCCTCCACGGCGACTTCGCCACGATCCAGGAGGGCGAGTTGACTCTCAGCGAGCTGTGGTTTGGCCTTCAGGAGCGCAAGCTGGCCCTCGCCGAAGGTGTAGAGGTGGACGATGACCTCCGAGCCCGCGTCCGCCGCGACTTCCCGCCGCCCTATGCGATCGACTTCCGCATGTCCGTGGAGGGCGACGACAAGTACGTCCCACCCCAGGCCACCGGCGCAACCCGGTAGAGCGCGCATTGGTACCGCGACTTCCTTGGCGTCCGCCCTTGCTCCCTCCCTAAAGCGACGTTGGCGAACAGGACCGCACCCTCGGTGGGAGTAGACCCCACTTCGCTCCCCCACGCCCGACGGACGGGGGGGGCGCTGAGCCAGACCCAACCGCAGCAGACCCCAGGTTGCCTCCGCGCATCGGAGCAGGGACAGCGCCCACTATGTGGCTCGCACCTCAACAGAGGCCCGTTTCCCGTTGGGGAATGCCGCGGGAAGCGCGCTCCGTACAGACGGTGCGAGGGGCAAGAGCGGCCAGCCGCCCTGCACGCAGGCTGCCCCCGATCCGCGGGGTTGCCCCAACCCGAACCACGTGTGTGGGGAGCGTTCTGCGCAAGCACAGGAGGCCCTCTGCGCGCCGGGAACGCGCTCCTGTACCCAAGGTAGGGGGTAGACCCCACTTCGGTGCCCGGAGGCGGTTGCAGTGCGCCCGGAGGCGCTCCCGGAAGGCTGGGGTGCGCTCCCTGAAGGGGGCGGAGCAAGGGTACCCGTGGCGCGGTGGGGAAGGCACGGCCTCGACGCGCATCGCTTCGCAAGGGGCTACACCCATGGGAACCCGAGCTGCTTCCTGGGCGGTCGCTGCTGCGGCCGCCCTCGGCTTGAGCGCCGCCGGATCCGCAGCGCAGTCGGCTCCATCGCCCTTCGTGGTGAACCTCGGTGACTACGCCAGGGGCGATGGGAGCGACGAGACCGAGGCAATCCAGCGGGCCTTCGACGCCCTCCCTCCGCGCGAGTGGAGTGAGCACGTGACCGCGGACCACCCCGGGGGGGTACTCCTCATCCCGCGGCCGCCGGCCTGCTACGCGATCTCCCGGACGATCCACGTCGTCGAGCGCTGGAATACGCTCATCCGCTGCGAGTCTCCGGTGTGGGGCTCGCGGGGGATGCCCGTGAACGCCTACTTTCGTTGGATCGGCCCCGACGACGGCACGATGTTCGAGTTTCGCTCGTGCAAGGGAATGGTGATCGAGAACCTGTCCCTGACCGGGCTGGACGAGCAGTGCCTGACGGGCCCGATGGCCACGTACAACCTCGCACCCATCGGGCGACTCACGCGGGGCGTTACGGGGATCCGCCTGGGGCCGGAGACGCAGCAGGGCTTCCAGACGAGCATGATCTTCGATCAGCTCCGGATCAGCGACGTGAGTGTGGCCGTGCGGTTGGGCCTGTTCCCCAACAACGGGCCCGATGTGCGGGAACTGAGCTTTCGATTGGCGGTGCTCGGCCCCTTCTCCGACCGAGGGGTGATCGCGGCCTCCGGCAACCTCGCGAACGTCACCTTCGAGACCGTGTCGACCTACGCGGGCAAGGGCGCCACGGCTGCGTTCGAGCTCAACGGGGGCGAGCTACTGCTCCTGAACTGGAACGGAGCGAGCGCCAAGGACATCGCCCCCGACGGCGCCGAGGTGGTCGTCAACGCGGGCGGTATCCACATCGTGAAGGCCTGGAGCGAGTGGCGGGGGCCCTTCCTGCGCACGAAGAGCCCAGCCGAGCCGGAATGGACCCCCGGCACCTACGGCTCGGTCAACTACCCGATGATCCTCGAGGGTGTGCGCCACTACGAGGGCAGCTGGATGCACGAGAAGGTGAACCTGCAGCAGGAGAACCCGGTGCCCCTGTCCATCGTGTACGACCGTCCGGTTCCGCTGCACCTGCTCGGATGCTCGCTGTGGGGCGGCGTCAGCCTGGGAGCGGTCTCGCAGGCCACGATCATCGATCAGGGCACGGTCTTTGTCGACCGGGACGCCGTCGGCTTCACTGGCGAAGGTGTCACGCGCTACGGCCGGGTGGTCCACATCGGGACGCCGGACCCCAGAAACGGTCGCGTGCTGCTCCCGTATGTGGTGGACCGGCGGAGCACGCCCGGCTCTGGCCCGCCCACAGACGGCGTCTGGCAGCGGGGCGATGGCATCGTGAACCTCGAGCCCGATCCGGCCGTTTTCGCGAAGGCCTGGCGCGGCTGGGTCTGCATTCAGGGCGGCGAGCCGGGCGAGTGGGCCCCCTATGGGCCGCTGGGCGAGGTCCTCCCCGCAGCCCCGGCTCCGGAGCGCTGATCCCATGCTGCTGCTCGCCTCGGCCTTGCACGCTGCGACGGTCACGAACCTCGCTACCCCGGCCTACCAGTGCACGCCACTGATGTCCTCCCAGAAGCGCGCGCCTGAGGAGGAGATCGAGCGGGTCCTGGACGGCGACCCCGCCACGAAGTGGACCTCGGAGGTTGGGACCTTCCCCAACTGGATCGAGCTGGGCTGGCCACAGCCGGCGGTGCTGAGCGGGCTCATCGTCGAGGAGGACCCGGCAGCTCGAACGGGCCGCTACCGCGTGGACATCTTCGACGGTCGGGTCTGGCGGACGGTGGTCGGCCCGCAGGACAACACGGCCGCTGCGAGCCAGCCGTTCAGGGCCGACCTCGGCCCGGTGCGCGCCCTCAAGCTGCGGTACCACATGCTGGCGCCCGCGCAGGGCGATCCCGCGACCGCCTGCTCCTCGATTCGTGAGGTGCAGGTGCTGGGCTCGGCAGACTGGGCCGCGGCCCTTGCGCGGCTGGCACCGCCCAAGACGGTCAACGGTGCGGCCTTCGAGGTGGTCGGTTGCACGGCTACGCCGTCGGCCGTGAAGCCGGGCGAGACCACGCGCCTGGAACTCGACCTGCGCCTGTCGGCCGCCGTGGGCGACCGGTACGGCTTCCGAATCACGGTGGGAGAGAGGGTCGTCGGCAACCCGATCTGGGGTGCCGACTACACCGTGGCCCGCACTTACGCGTGGCCCTCCCCAGAGACCGATAGCTGGGTTCCGGGGCAGACCTACCGCCTCGGCGCCGACCTCTACGTGCCCCTTTGGGCCCCACACGGCAGGATCCCCCTCATGGTCGAACCGGTTGGACGTGACCGGCTCGGGCGGCTGGCGAACGGCGCCGACGGCGTCGTGGGGGCGATCGACCTCCGCCGCTTCGAGCGGGACCCGCGGCCCTGGCCGACGGTGGCGCCGAGGGCTGAGATCCGCTTCGAGGACGGCCAGCCGAAGCTTACGGTCAACGGCGAGGTCCTGCCGCCGTACATCATGACCGAGGAGGACCATCCCAGCTACCAGGGCTTCGGCAGCGCCGCGCGCGCCGGCTTCCACCTCTGGCGGGTGATCGCGTTCAAGTGGGTCAACTACTCACATGAGACGCCCGAGGGGCTGGCCGAGAACCAGAAGTGGTTCGCGGAGCTCGACCAGGAGGTCGAAGCCCTGCTGCGCTGCGACCCGGA
>Ga0233425_10009331_pt1 | contig 12526 bp, 10 predicted proteins | sample Watercolumn_Towu_2_FD_181712 | JGI IMG/M metagenome (GOLD analysis project Ga0233425, IMG submission 181712) | Freshwater microbial communities from Lake Towuti, South Sulawesi, Indonesia - Watercolumn_Towuti2014_140_MG | ecosystem: Environmental > Aquatic > Freshwater > Lake | place...
CGGGATCGTGGAGTTCAGGAAAGGGCGGAAGGACCGTTCGTATGTCTCGGTCGTCCCGGAAGAGGCAAATGCCAACTAAGAGGGCATGTTATCCCTGCCGTTTATCCGTGAGCATTCCCGGGAGGTCGTTGACCGCCTGAAAATCAAAAACTTCGATTCTACAGAAATCCTGGATCGCCTGCTGAAGGCCGATGACCGCCGTCGGGAAATCCAGTTTCAACTTGATGAAACCAACGCGCAAAGCAAACTGCTTGCGCAGAAGATCGGATCCCATTTCCAGTCAGGGAACACCATTGAAGCCAACCGGCTCAGGGAGCAGTCCGGCGTTCTGAAAACCCGGGCCAGAGAACTGGAAACAGCCCTCGACCTTGCAAAAAAAGAGGCTGATGATCTGCTGATCCAGCTTCCCAACCTCCCCCACCCTTCCGTCCCCGGCGGAACTTCCGCAGAGGCAAATGAAGTGGTTTTCCATGAAGGAACGGTCCCGGGGACCGGCACCGGCCTTCTGGCGCATTGGGACCTTGTGAACAAGTACCGTATCATCGATTTTGTGCAGGGCACCAAGATCGCCGGAGCCGGATTCCCTGTTTACCTGGGGCAGGGAGCCCGGTTACAGCGCGGCCTGATCAACTTCTTCCTTGACCGCGCCCTTGAGGCAGGGTACACGGAAGTTCAGCCGCCCTATCTGGTGAATGCCGCTTCGGGGTTTGGTACCGGCCAGCTTCCCGACAAAGACGGCCAGATGTATTTCACCGGCGAGGATACCCTGTACCTGATACCCACTGCCGAAGTGCCCGTCACCAACCTGTACCGCGACATGCTTCTGAAATCCGCGGATCTCCCTGTGAAAAACGTGGCTTATTCCGCCTGTTTCCGGAGGGAAGCCGGCTCATGGGGGAAGGAGGTTCGCGGGCTGAACCGGCTTCATCAATTCGACAAAGTGGAGATCGTCCAGATCGTGCATCCTGATCATTCTTACACCGCACTGGAAGAGATGCGGGAATATGTAACCATGCTGCTCAGGTTACTGGAGCTGCCTTTCCGGGTGGTGAAGCTATGCGGAGGAGACCTTAGTTTCACTTCCGCGATGACATACGACATGGAGGTTTTTGCTGCCGGGCAGCAACGGTGGCTGGAAGTCAGTTCCATCTCCAATTTCGAATCATTCCAGGCCAACCGGATGAAACTCCGGATCAAAGAGGAAGGTGGAAAAAGCCACCCGGCACATACATTGAACGGCAGCGCCCTGGCCCTTCCCCGTATCGTTGCTGCCCTGCTGGAGAACAACCAATCGCCCCGGGGGATCCGTATTCCTCCCGCCCTGGTGCCTTATACGGGATTTTCACTGATATCCTGTGAATAACTTCCTTCCATGAGCCGGGTCACCAGACCGGTTTTTTATTATTTTTGTCAGCAACCAACTTTCAAACCATGAAAAAACCGATTCTTATCTGTACGTTGCTGCTGACCTCGGCGCTGGTGTTCGGGCAATTCACCATCGGCCCGAAAGTGGGCTACAATGCCTCCAAGTTATCCACCAATATCGACACGATCAAATCCAATTTCCAATCCGGATTTCAGTTTGGGCTGTTCGCCCGCATCGGAAAGCGGGTTTATGTCCAGCCCGAATTGTACTACACAACCCAGGGCGGAGTGTTCCAAAGCAATCTGAACAACTGGAAACAGAAAGTAAAGCTGGGATCTCTGGATCTCCCGGTGCTGGTCGGATTCAAGATCATCAACAACGATAACCTGAACCTCCGGATCCTTGTCGGGCCTATGGCCTCTTTTGTGGTGAACAAGAATGTAAGCGACGCCGGGGGCATTTACGGTCCGATTGAGAAGGCCAGCGTTAACGACATCAATTGGGCCATACAGGCAGGGGCCGGAGTGGACCTCTGGTTCCTGACCTTCGATCTCCGTTACCAGATCGGGCTGAACAATGTCATCAAAACCATCAGCAACGAGTCGGTGAACTCAAAGAACGGGGTTTGGGTGCTCAGTCTGGGCTGGAAAATCCTCTGACCTTAAACCGTAAACGCTTTCCCCATGAAGCGTTTCCCCATACTCTGCTGCCTGCCGGTTTGCCTTGCCGTACTATTTCTTATTTCCGGATGCAGGAAAACGATCGAGATTACGAAGAAACAGCTTCCCCCCTGGGAAGATCACACCGCCGATTCGGTGACATTCCGTGTCTATGTTCAGACCAATCTCGGGATCCTGGTTTACGGGCAGTATGTCAACCTTGCCCTGAGCAAGGACAGTTTGAACCGCAGCATCCTCGTGCGGATCTCCATGACAAACGGTGCGGGTGTCGCCAGGTTTCCCCAGTTATATCCGGGGACCTATTATTTCAATTGTTTTTCGGCCACCTCCACCGGATTCGGGTACGGCTGGGCAAAGACCAGTCTTTTTCCGCAGCAGATCAAAGATACATTACTGATTGTTCAATAAATCAACGCTCATGAAACACATAACTGCGATGTTATTGCTTTGCCTTTGGGCAGGCACGGCCACACGTTCCTTTGCCGGAGTGAATGGTCCGTTCGATCCTATGGAGAAGGGGAGCTGGTCGATCAATTTCGGATTCGGTCCCGGCACCAACTGGCAAGGAGTTTACGGCAGGGGATTTATTCCCGCTTTCCAGGTTGCCGTTGAAACCGGCATGTGGGAAGTAGGCCCGGGGGTCATTACTCTGGGTGGGGAAATCGGCTGTTCCTTTTTCACCTACAAGGGAACCGATGCAAGGTACGGGCCGAACACCACTTACAAATACCGGTATTCCGAGCTTGTCGTTGCCGCCCGCGGGGCCTATCACTATGGTTGGAACGTCCAGGGTCTGGACACATATGCCGGGGTTGCAGCGGGCCCGCGGTTTGTGTTCTTTTCTTATTCAATCCCCGATACCTGGACCGGGCCAGTGAACGATAAGCCTGCAACAGTGGGGTACGGCGGCGGGGTGTTCGCCGGAGCATCCTATTTTTTTACCGAGCTGCTGGGCATCAATGCCGAATTGGGGTTCAACATCACCTATGCCCAACTGGGGATGGTATTCAAAATAAAGTGATTGAACCTCAACGGAACGTCGTACCGAGCTGTCTGGGAAGAGTCCGGTACGGTTTATTACATTGACCAGAACCGCCTTCCGTTTGCTTTTTCCGTTGAACAGGCTGCTACCTGTGAGGAGTGTTGCTCAGCCATCCGGGATATGCGGGTCCGCGGGGCCGGGAGCATCGGGGTGATGGCAGGATATGCTATGGCGCTGGCCTGCCGGGAAGCTCCTGCTTCCCTTTACCCGGACCGCCTGCGTAATGCCAGAGAACGAATCGAATCAACACGCCCGACTGCCCGGAACCTGTTTGAAGCCACCGAGCGGGTATACCGGGCCGGTAGCTCCTCCCCGGAAGATGCTTTCCGGGAAGCGCAGTATATCGCTGAACGTGATGTGTCAGACTCACGGCAGATCGGCCTGCTGGGGGATGCTCTCATCCGCGAAGGCGCCCGCATCCTTACCCACTGCAATGCCGGCTGGCTGGCATACCTTGATCGCGGGACAGCCCTCGCCCCTGTTTACCATGCACACCGGGCGGGCAAGCAACTATTCGTGTATGTGGATGAGACCCGCCCGCGGAGCCAGGGTGCACGGCTCACTGCATGGGAGCTGCAGCATGAAGAGATCCCTCACCTGATCATCCCCGACAATGCCGCAGCCATGCTGATGTCGCAAGGGAATGTGGACCTGGTTATCACCGGGGCCGACCGGATCGCTGCCAACGGGGACACAGCCAATAAGATCGGAACCCTGGAGAAAGCGGTCCTCGCCCGCGAATTCGGGATACCGTTCTACGTCGCCGCTCCGTATTCTACATTTGATCCTGCCTGCCCGACCGGCCATGATATCCCCATTGAAGAACGAAGTGAAGAGGAAGTGTTGTACCAGGAAGGGCCGGGTGAGGACGGCGTCATCCGGAGGATCCGGGTCTGTTCCCCGGGATCGCACGCGTGGAATCCGGCGTTTGATGTCACTCCGGCGAAATACATCAGCGGAATAATAACCGAGAAGGGGATTATCAGGCCCTTAAAAGATGAATTTGTGAAATTGAGAAACCAGGATAAACAGTTTAATGTATGAATAGAATCATTCAGAGCACGTTGATCGGGTTGGTTCCAATCTGGTTAAGTCTTCCGGGATTTGCTTCGGAAAAAGAAAAGAAAAAGGAAGCCGGGAACGACACCCTGGTGAATTCCGGGTTGGTCGGCGGGCTGAAGTTCAGGAGTATCGGGCCTGCTTTTAACTCCGGCCGGATCGCTGATTTTGCCGTGAATCCGGCCAGGCCCAGTGAATGGTACGTGGCTGCCGGTTCGGGCCATATCTGGAAAACCGTGAACAACGGCACCACCTTCGAGCCGGTCTTTGACAACTACGGGGCCTATGCCATCGGGTGTGTGACGACAGATCCGACCAATCCCCATGTTATCTGGGCAGGAACCGGGGAGAACAACCACCAGCGGTCTCTCGGTTTCGGCGACGGGGTTTACAAATCCATCGACGGGGGTGGTAGCTGGAAGAACATGGGACTGAAGGAATCCCGGCAGATCGGCGAGATCGCGATCGATCCGCGGAATCCGGATGTTGTGTACGTAGCTGCGGAAGGATCGGTGTGGGGGCCGGGAGGCGACCGGGGACTGTATAAAACCACCGACGGGGGAAAGACCTGGAAGAAGATACTGGAAATCAGCGAGCACACCGGGGTGAACAACATCGTGATGGATCCGCGGAATCCGGATGTTCTGTATGCCTCATCGGAGCAGCGGCGCCGGCATGTATTCACCAAGATCGGGGGCGGCCCGGAAACCGCCATATACAAATCGACCGATGCTGGGGCGAACTGGCAGAAACTCACTGAAGGGATCCCCTCTTCCGACAAAGGAGGGATCGGGCTGGCTATTTCCCCGGTGAATCCCGATATCCTCTACGCCATTATTGAAGCGGCCGGTGATGACGGCGGGTTCTTCCGGAGCGTCAACCGGGGCGCCACCTGGCACAAGATGAGCGATCACGTGGCCCAGGGGCAGTATTACAATGAGATCTATTGCGATCCGAAGGATGCGGACAAGGTCTATTCGGTGGAAACCGTTTCGCAGGTCACGGAAGACGGAGGGAAGACCTGGCGTTCCGTCGGAAACAACAGGCGTCACGTGGATGATCATGCCCTGTGGATCGATCCACGGGATACAGATCATTTCCTTATCGGAAGCGACGGAGGGATCTATGAGACTTTTGATGGCGGAAAGGAATTCCTGTTCAAGCCGAACCTGCCCATCACCCAGTTTTACCGGGTCCAGGTGGATAACTCCGTTCCATTCTATTATGTCTACGGGGGAACCCAGGACAATGCCAGCGTGGGAGGTCCTTCGCGGAACATGAACGGCACCGGAGTGCTCAGCGACGACTGGTTTGTGACCAACGGGGGTGATGGATTCTGGTCACAGATCGACCCGGTGGATCCAAATATTGTATATGCCGAATCGCAGTACGGCGGCATGGTGCGCTATGACCGGAAGAGCCAGGAATCGGTGGATATCCGCCCGGAACCGCCAAAAGGAGATTCCACTTACAAATGGAACTGGAACACCCCGCTGCTGATCAGTCCGCATTCCCATACCCGCCTCTATTGCGCAGCTAACGTGGTATTCCGGAGCGACGACCGGGGAAACACCTGGCAGGTGATCAGTCCTGACCTCACTGCCCGTATCGACCGCAACACGTGGCCGGTGATGGGAAAATACTGGAGCATTGATGCCGTGCAGAAAGATGTTTCCACCTCCCTGTACGGGGAAATCGTGGCGCTGGATGAGTCTCCCCTGCAGGAGGATCTCCTCTATGCGGGCACCGACGACGGCCTGATCCAGGTCACAGAAGACGCCGGAAAGCATTGGACAAAGGTTTCGGAGTTCCCGGGTGTGCCGGCAAACACCTATGTGAGCGATATCCTTGCTTCCCGGTTCGATCCAAACGTGGTTTTTGCCACCTTCGACAACATCCTCCGCGACGATTTCAAGCCCTATATCCTGAAGAGCACCGACAAAGGCAAAACCTGGGTGTCCATCGCCGGTAACCTGCCCGGCCGGCACCCCGTCCATTCGATCCAGCAGGATTTCCTGCAGCCCGACCTGCTGTTCGCCGGCACCGAGTTCGGTTGTTTCTTCACGGCTGACGGCGGGCAGCGCTGGATCCATCTGAAATCGGGAATCCCGGTCATCCAGGTCCGGGATATGGCTATCCAGCAGCGGGAGAGCGACCTGGTGCTGGCCACCTTCGGGAGGGGTTTCTACATCCTGGATGATTACAGCCCGCTCCGTTTCCTGAATCCCGCGGTCCTGGATCAGCCGGGGTATATTTTCCCGGTAAAGGACGCCCTGATGTATCTTCCGACGGATACAAAGTACGGGCAGGGCTCGGCGGTCTATGCGGCGAAGAATCCGGATTTCGGAGCTATCTTCACGTATTATATCAGGGAAGTCCCGAAGACGCAAAAAGAGGTCCGTAAAGAAAATGAAAGGAAACTGTTTGAGAAGGGTGAACCGATCCCGCAGCCCACAGCGGCAGAGCTGCAGGCCGAAAAGAACGAGGTAGCCCCCTACATCACATTTACCATTACCGATGCAGCCGGAACGCCGGTCAGGGTTTTCAGCAAGACTGCTTCCAAAGGGATCTCCCGGACCAACTGGGATCTGCGGTATCAATCGCGGCACGCGGCGGACGGGGGAGAAACATGGGATCCCCTGAAAGACAACGGCAGCGGTATGCTGGCCATGCCGGGAACCTATTTTGTCACCCTTTCCATGACATCCGCCGGGGAGACAACAGTGCTGGCAGGTCCGGCCGAATTCCGGGTGGTGCCTCTGAACAATACGACCCTGCCCGCCTCCGACCGGGCTGCCATGGTGGCTTTTCATGCCCGGGTGGCTGAGCTTGCCCGGGTAATGAGAGGCACCGAGGACTATGCCAATGCCCTTCTCAACCGCACCACTGCATTGCTGACTGCCTTGCAGAATACCCCCGGGGCATCTCCCGTACTGACAGCGAAAGCCCGGATCCTGCAGCTTCAGCTGGATGAGATCCTGAATATAAAGATGAACCGCAGGAGCAACAAACCGAGCGACGAGGAGAATCCGCCGGCGCCGGTTCCGCTGAATGACCGGCTGGGCAAGCTTACCTGGATCTCCTGGTCCACGACCGGCGATCCCACGCAAACGGCCAGGGATGCGTATTCCATCCTGGAGGCCGAATTCCCGCCGGTGTACGATCAGATAAAGCAGATCGGGGAGGTGGAGCTGCCGGCTTTGGAAAAAGCGGCCGAGGAACTGGGTGCGCCGGTCACTCCGGGACGGTTGCCGGTGTGGAGGAAGAAATAGGATTGCTTCCGGTCGCTGCGCGATGAGGGAACAGCAGGTCGTTGATCCTTTTCTGACACTCCGGAAAGTGAAATGGTACGGAGTGCTCAGGAAAAACGGAGTTTTTCCTACAAAAAAAACCTCCAGAGGATCTTCGCAATGTAGTCGATCTGTTTTTGGTTCAGGCTGTAATAGAAGGGCAGGCGGAGGATGGTATCGGAAAACCGCCGGGCATTGGGCAGGGGGCGGCCGTCGTGACGGGAATGATAATAGGGGCTGGCATGCAGCGGAAAGTAATGGAACACCGCTCCAATCCCATGCTTCTTCAGATGATCCAGCAGGCGGTCGCGGGTTGCCCGGTCGGCTGCTTCAAGGTAGAACATGTTCCCGTTCACCGTGGCATACTGGGGAATGAATGGACGTTTCACAAATCCTTTCTCTTCCAGGGGCGCCAGCCGCTCGTGGTATTCCCACCAGATCCATTTGCGCCGGCGCTGGATCCGGCGAAACCGCCTCACCTGGGCATAGAGGATGGCGGCCAGGGCATCGGAAGGAAGGAATGAGGAACCGATATCCACCCATTCGTATCTGTTCACTTCTCCCCGCCGGAAGGCGGCCCGGTTGGTGCCTTTTTCCCAGATGATCTCGGCCCGCCCGGCGAAGGGTTCATGGTTCACCACGATCATTCCTCCTTCCCCGGAAATGATATTCTTCGTCTCGTGGAAGGAGAAGGCTCCCAGGTGACCGATGGATCCAAGGGGATTGTCCTTGTAATAGGATTCGATCGCATGGGCTGCATCTTCGATCACAAGCAGGTTGTAAGCGGCCGCCAGCTCCATGATCCAGTCCATTTCACAGGCAAGTCCGCTGTAATGCACCGCAACCACAGCCCGGGTCCGGTGAGTAATAAGCCGTTCTATTTCGCTGGGATCGATGTTGGGCACCTCCGGGAGGGTGTCGGCAAATACGACGTTCGCACCCCTCAGCAGGAACGGGTTGGCAGTCGACATAAAAGTAAATGAAGGCACGATCACTTCGTCTCCCGGCTGCAGGTTGCACAGGATCGCGGCCATCTCCAGGGCATCGGTGCAGGAGGTGGTCAGAAGGGCCTTCCGGAAGCCGAACTGGGTCTCAAAATACTGCTGGCAGAGCCGGGTGAACTTCCCGTTTCCCGCGATGGTCCCCGACAGAGCCGATTCCATCAGATACCGCAGGGAGCTCAGCGGAAGGTATGGCTTGTTGAAGGGGATGAACATGGCGGCGAAACAGTTGAATAGCGAAAATAGGAAATAGTTTACTTTTGTACGTAAATACTGATGGTTTATTGTTCCCTTTTCCGGGTGGCGAAGCGATCTTTTTTCCAGGACATCTTAAGTGTTTTCGGCAGCAATGTATCCGTGACCATCAGCAACCTGCTGACGGGGATCCTGCTGTCGAGGATCCTCGGGGCAGCCGGATTCGGCATCTATTCCTCGATCCTGGTGGTTCCTGTCATCGTAATCGGCTTTACCCAACTGGGAATCCGGCGGTCGACCATATATCATATCGGGAACCGGCTGATCCCGGAGGAGCAGGTCATCTCTGCACTGTTCCTCTTACTGCTCTGGACCAGCGCCCTGAGCATCATCCTGTGCGGAGGAGCGTTTTTCTTTTACGGCAACGGGCATTACGACCCGTTAATCATCGGGCTTGTACTTCTGACGATCCCGTTGCTCCTGGCCAACATGTTTGCCGGGGGAGTTTTTTTCGGCCGGGAGGAGATCCGGCGCGGAAATATCATGAACGCCGCCCCTACCCTGCTCACCCTGGTGTTTACCGCGGTGTTTGTCTGGATCTGCCCGCTTTCGGTGCTGGGAGCGTTCCTTGCCATCTCATCGGCAAACCTGCTTTCATTCATTTACGTTGTGTATACGCTTTTCATCCGGAGCCGGAACCGGATCACCTGGAAATACCAGGAGCCGGTAATGAAAAGCATGATCAAGCTGGGGCTGGTTAACGCCATCGCCATCTTCGTCATGCAGCTCAACTACCGGATGGACATCCTGATGCTGAAACAGCTCTCTTCCTTTGAGCAGGTTGGGTATTATTCCCTTTCCACCCAGATTGCCGAGCAGCTCTGGCATATTCCCTTTGCGATCGAGATGATCATACTCAGCCGCAGCGCCAACACCACCGATCAGGAGCTTCTCCACAGAACCGTCGCCTCGGTCTTCCGGGTATCGTTTGTGCTGGGGATCCTGTCTGGCATCGCCCTGTTCTTTATTGTTCCCTGGCTGGTCCCTGCAATCTTCGGAAAGTCTTTCGTACCCGCTGTCGAAATGATCCGGATCATCCTTCCCGGTATCCTGATCCTGGTGGGATTCCGCATTCTGAACAGCCGGCTTACCGGAATGGGGAAGCCGCAGGTAGCAATATACACTTTCGTCCCTGCCTTGCTGATCAACTTCCTCCTGAACCTGTTCCTTATCCCAAAGTTCGGAGGTATCGGCGCCGCCTGGGCCACAAACGTAAGCTACGCAGCCGGGGCCATTGCCTTTTTGTTTGTCTATGCCCGTCTGAGCCGGATGCCGGTAGCGCAGCTGCTCACTTTCCGGCGGAGCGATTTCTATTTCCTGCGCGACATCCGAAACAGGTTTTCCAGGAAACATCCCCCAACCTATGGATCCTAAAAATATCCGTCAGCTCCCGATGTTCTTCATCCTGGGTCGTCCGCGGTCGGGGACCACACTGCTGAGCGCGCTGTTCGACGCCCACCCGAACGTAAGGATCCCGCCTGAATTCCCCATCTTCCTTAGCCTGGTCCAGCGGTTCAAGCGGGTCCGGAGCTGGGACGAACCAGCAGTCCGGGCGTTTGTTGAACACATCTACACGAATAATGTATTCAACCACCGAACGCTGGAGAACCTGAAAGTCGACCGGGAGACGCTCCTGGCGAACCTGACGGCACTGGGCCCGGAGGCAGGCCTGGCCGACCTTCTGAAAATGTTCAATTACAGCACCTTTTCCCTGTTCCCTAAAAGGGAGATCCTGATGATCGGAGATAAAAATCCTGTCTACTCCATCTATATCCGGCACCTGTTCCAGGTTTTCCCTGAGGCCCGGTTTGTCTGCATCACACGGGATTACCGCGACAATTTCATTTCGATGCAAAACCTGGCCGACCTGAAGCTGGAGGCACCCATCCTTTCCCTGCAGGTGACCCGGTGGCGTTTCGTGGCCCGTGAATTCCTGAAATACAAAAACCAGCACCCCGACCGGTTTCATCTTATCAGGTATGAAGACCTGGTTCTCCACCCGGAGGAGACCCTCAGGGCAGTTTGTTCGTTTCTGCAGCTTCCTTTTGATCCCGGAGTGTTCGAGTTTTACAGGAAGAAGGATGAGACCCACCGGATCTACCCGAAGGAGATTGTGGAGCGGATCCACAAGAACCTGATGACCCCGGTCAATTCCGGCCGGATGGGGCTGTGGAAGGCACAGCTTACTCCCCGCCAGATCCGGGTGGCCGACCAGGTCGCCGGAAAATACGCGGACCAGATGGCCTATTCGCGGGAATTTCCGGGGTTCCACCTACTGTTATACTTACACACACGGCCTCTTGCTGTTTATGGAATCCTGCTTTTCAAACTCTACCAGGCCGGATCCTGCCTTCCTTATCAGATGAGTGCATGGCTCTCACGAAGATTGATGATCCTGGTCAAGGTCTACCACTTTTTTCAGAGTAAAAAACAGTCCAGGGGTTAAACCTTCCCATCTTTATTTCCTCTAAGCTTTCCCGGAAGGACAGACAACTCTTTTTATACTTGTTAAACTGCACAATCTCTGCTGTATGCACGACGCCACACGGTCATTCCTGCCAATGTTCTTTATCCTGGGCAGGCCCCGCTCGGGAACCACATTGCTCCGGATGCTTTTCGACGCCCATCCCAGCGTCATCATTCCACCCGAATTTCCCATTCTCCCGCTGATCGCCAATAAATTCAGGCATGTCACGCGCTGGGACGAACCCATGCTCGAATCTTTTCTGTCGACGATCTGGGAGAATGCTACTTTCGGGCACCGGACTCTCGGGCAACTGGGCGTCGACAGGGAGGCACTGGCCATGGATCTGAAGCGCCTGCAGGGGGAGGTCTCTCTCGGAAACCTGCTCACGGAGTTCAACGCCCATACCCGTTCGTTCTTCCCGAAGTCGGAGATCCTGATGGCCGGGGACAAAAATCCGCTGTACTCGATTTACATCCCATTGCTGATGGAGATTTTCCCATCTGCAAAATATATCTGCCTGATCAGGGACTACCGGGACACTTTCGTTTCCCTCACCACCATGAATGCTCCTCCATTTGAGGCGCCAAACCTGGTCCTGCAGGTTTCCCGGTGGAAATATGTGGCACGCAGGTTCCTGCATTATCACCGGCTGTACCCGGAGAAATTTTTCCTGCTCCGGTACGAAGATCTGGTTTCCGGTCCGGAAGCAGCTTTCCGGAAGGTTACGGATTTCCTGGGGCTCCCGTTCGATCCTTCGGTCTTTAACTTCTATCTCCACCGGGACTATGCCGAGCAGACCTATTCCCCGGAGAACATCCGGAAGTACCACAAAAACCTTATGGTCCCGGTACACACAGGGCGGGTGAACCGGTGGCGTGAAAAACTAACGCCTTCCCAGATACGGGTAGCCGACCATTGTGCAGGGACCATGGCCGATATCCTCGGATACGAGCGGCGGTACACGAATTTCCGGCCGGCAATTTACCTGCGCTCGCTCCCCATGGCCGGGTATGCCATGTTGCTATTCAAACTGCTGAAAGCAGGTATTTACTTCCCCTATCCTGTCAGGCGATGGATGGCCTCCCGGCTCAGGGTCCTTGTAAAAGTGTACCAGACAATACGGAGAAACCGGCTCACCCGTTAAGGTAGTAAAACCGTCCCTGTTCGTTTTCCTCGATCCGGGTCACCCAGGGAATGTTCGGGAGGTTGGCGGTCACAAAGGTTTCGAGTTCCGTGCCCAGGTCTTCAGGCTCCAGCTGGTATACCGCGGAGGTGTCTCCTTCCGACAGGATCTCAAGTGCTTTCATCAGCTTCCGGGATTTTTTCCGGAAATTGTCCTTCCGGATGATATACAATTGATTCCCGA
>Ga0233425_10009332_pt1 | contig 12526 bp, 12 predicted proteins | sample Watercolumn_Towu_2_FD_181712 | JGI IMG/M metagenome (GOLD analysis project Ga0233425, IMG submission 181712) | Freshwater microbial communities from Lake Towuti, South Sulawesi, Indonesia - Watercolumn_Towuti2014_140_MG | ecosystem: Environmental > Aquatic > Freshwater > Lake | place...
ATTACCAGATTTAAGTCCGAAATTTAGAGATATTCTGGAAAGTGACGTACCCGCAAAGTACACATTAACTGACCATCTATGGGAATACCTTCAAAACTACGCTGCAAAGCATAGAGCCAAAGGCAATGGATTTGGATATGGACTTACTGACATGGATGGAGTATCTCGAACTTTAAGCGCCCGATATTATAAAGATGGCTCTGAAGTGTTGATTCCTCAGCGCAGAAAAAACCCAAGACGCTTAACTCCAAGAGAGTGCGCCAGACTTATGGGTTATCCCAATGATTTCAAAATTGTTTGCAGTGACACGAGAGCATACAAGCAATTTGGAAACTCCGTTGTTGTGCCAGTTGTTCAGCAAGTTGCAAACAGCATTTTGGAGAGCCTACGAAACCCGCAAAGAGAGATACATCAAGTTTCAAATTACAAGTTACTTGAAAAAATTATTCTATCTTGATGTAAGGAAATCAAAAATGACTTCATTTTCGACCATTGCAATGCAAAATTATCTTTCAACAAGTATGAGCAGTATGAATCAAAACAAGTTAAATGGCTTGTTGGCAGAAGTTGATTTCAGGAATTATCTTGCAAGTTTAGGTTTTGCGGAAAGAGTCTCATTAGGCGGATGGATTGCAAGGTCAGAAGGTGCTAATAATTTTGGGCATAATACAGTTGTCTTTTTTCCAGAGATAATCGAGCCGTCAAAAGACTATTCGTTCAACCGCCAGCCACCAAATCCTGATTATGGATTGCATACTATTTGTGCCACTTTTCATCAAATAGGTATCCAAAGTTATTTTTGCTCTCCCACAATTGAAGAATCCGACAATCCAAATTCTATACAATGGAAGGCTGTGCAATTAGGCTTGCCCGTTCAACAAGGGTATCAACCTTTCCCAGAGAACATTCATGGTTTTCAAGAGCGGTCACGCCGTTACAATTTCTTGCGTTATCACTTGGATGTTTCGTCAATTCCACAAATATCATCTCTGCCAGAAGAATTTTCAAAGGAACATTTACGAGTCACTTTCCAAAATAGGTTTATGTCTGAAATGTCGGATGTTGATGGTATCTTTTGGGGAAACCAATACACGTATCCTGTCGAAATTAAAGAAAAAACAGTAGGGAATGATAACAAAGTTGGCGACTTCTTTGGTCTTGATGTTGGACCTTTCGTCAAATTGGCTTTTTACGCCGCCAAGCGTGGAAATCTTCATTCGGTTTTTGTGGTTCGTGAAATTGACAATCCAATTGAAAGAAACCTTTTGAATTGGTGGATAATTACGTTTGAGCAAATGGCTCAATTTGCTTCATGGAATCCAATAAGTGGCGGAACAAACATGCGTGGCGGCGGAAGTACAACAATCAAGATTCCAAAATCAGAATTTTCGCCGATGAATCTTGCAACGCTCAACTCTTTGTAATTATGCCTGACGTGTTCTCGAAAGAAAAACGCTCCGAAGTAATGTCCCGTATCAAAGGCAAAGGAAACAAGGATACGGAAATGGCGATGATACAGATTTTGCGGAAAAGCCATATTTCAGGATGGCGAAGAAATCAAGCAATATTTGGAAAACCTGATTTTGTCTTTCTTCAAAAAAAGGTGGCTTTATTTGTAGACGGGTGTTTTTGGCATGGTTGCCCCAAACACGCAAATATGCCAAAAAATAATCAGGATTTTTGGCGTGAGAAATTGCAGAAAAATAAGGACAGAGACAAGCTTGTTACACACGAATTAAAGAAGATGGGCTGGAAGGTTATCCGTGTATGGGAACATGAACTTTCAGTCTCTGACCGTGTTGTAAAACGAATATTGAATGTTTTATAGTCACCCTGGACATAAAGGTAATAACCTGGTATCCTGGAAGAAAGGAGAACACAAGTTATGTATAAATTTAAATTCAGCATTGATGGTGATGAAAACGAAGAAAATATTATTGAAGGCTATACGGATGGAACATTATGGAATGGCTGGGCTAATGTTTGTTTTACACGAGAGCAGGTATCAGCATGGCTTAACACTTCCCCTTACGATTACAGATTTTTAGAGCCGAAAACTAAGTTGAATAAAAGGGATTACCCAGTTTTGCTTATCTATTTTGATGACCGAGAAGAAATTATTGAATCAACTCCGTTACCAACAGACGACGGAGAAATTTTGGAAGGTTATTTTATGGAAAGTTATTGCTTCGTTGAAATACAACAAGCATAGCCAGCGAGTCTTAAAGTCAAAAGGCTTGCCAACAAAGCGTGCACTTGACGGGTGGGATTCTGCGGCATTTTCGAGCATTTTCCACGCCCGAAGTGAATCCTGCTCTCGAAGTTTTATCCCGTCCCGCCCACCCGCAAGTAACGCAAACCGTTAGGCACTGGCGTGAAAATACAAAACCCGTCTTTTGATAAATTTGTTTCGTGTTTGAGTTTGGTTTTTATCGGTTACAGTTTTCCCCATTCCCCGCTTTCATCTTTTATCGGCTTGAGTCTTCTTTTCAATTTACGCTGTGTAAGTTTGGCTTTTTCGTTTGTCAGCGTTTCTTTCAGCGGCAAAAGTTCAGTTTCATTTTGTCGAGTCGCTAAAATCGGCATCAAGGTTTTCAAATAGCCTTTTGGTCAGCATACGTTTTGATTGGCTTTGTTTCGTGGCTTCGGTTTTGTTCGTGGTTGATTTATGTAGGTTTCCAAAATCGGCTTATTTTCTTTTCGGCTTTGGCTTTGGTAAATTGAGTTTGTAAAATTATCTCGGCTTCAATGGCTTTGTCGTTTTTTAGTCAAAGTCAGGTTTTCCAAAATCAGCATTTATGCTCGTCTGTGGCTTTGATTGGTGAAATCCTTTTTTGCAGCAAGCGTTCTGGTTTATTGTGTCTCATTGGGTTTTGGTAAAAAGCAAAGTTCGTTGTAAAATGTAGTCAAGTTGGCAAGCAGGTCTTTTACAGTCAGCGAGTCTTCAAGTTCTACCGTGCCTAACAAAGCGTGCACCTGACGTGTGGGATTCTGCGGCGTTTTCGAGCATTTTTCTGGCTTCAAGTTTTTCCTGCTCCCAAGCCTTGTCCACGCCCGCCCACACGCAGGTAACGCAAGCCGTTAGGTGCTTCGCAGAAAAACCAAGAGCAAAATCAGGTTTCGTAAAAATTGAAATTTATCGTTTGGCAAAAGTCTTTTTTAGCGGTGGTTTTGGCAGGCTTTTTTTCCTTCACTTTGGTTCTGCTTTTGGCACAGCCCCTGTGGGCAATTTGTCGAGTGTTCAAATTTAGTCTTGTTTCTTCAAGTTTCGTTTTGCCGTTGGTCTATGTTCTGGTTCATGATCGCTTCTGGTTAATCGGTTTTTCTTTTGGTCAAATCAGGTTGGCTAAAGTTTTTCCTTCGGTTTTGTAGGGTCTCAACATCGGCTCGTTTTCTTTGGCAAAGGTTTTGGTTAACTGGCTCAGGTTGGTTCATCAAAATTCGTTTCATCGCCAAAGTCGTTTCTAAAAGTTGCTCAGGTTTCTGCTTTCCAGCGTTTTGGTTTTAGTGGCGCGTGTTCGCCAGCGTTATTGTCAATAATATGTTTCTGTGTAAAACTTGGTCAGGGTTTTTGGGCGGCGCGTCTTTTTTCCAGCCAGCGAGTCTTCACGTCCAAACCGCACCTAACAAAGCGTGCAGCGGACGGCGGGGAGTCTGCGGCCTCCCAAAGTGGATTCAACGCCTCGGCAGTTTTCGGGTTTACAAGCACCTCAAACACCCTCCCCCCGTCCGCCGCTAACGCATACCGTTGGGTGGCTTCCTGCCAAAACTAATTGCGCTCACTCACACTTTGACATAAAAGAAGGTATTTACCACATGGAACTAAATAATGACGACAGTTCAAAACCAAAACTTGTGTTAGTGAGTTCGATTTGGATGAACATAGTAGGGTTTTTATTAATTATTTTTGATGGCGTCATTCTTTCAGTAACAGACTCTTCAAGAAATTTTCAAGAATCTCTACCTATCGGCTTGATAGGACTGCTTGCCATTGCAACGGGCTATGGATACTGGAAAGAAAAAAGGTGGACTTTCTACGTGAGCGCAGCAGTTGCTTTTGGAATTGCCTTATTTGCTTCTGGCATACATTTCGTATTTTATCTATTAAGCACGATTATTACATCTATCTTAATGTCAATTCATTTTAGGCAAATTGAGAAAGCGTCAAAGTAATTAAAAAATTAAATCATTCAGGTTAAACAATTGCCATTAGTACTTGTTAGAAGCAAGAGTCTGAAAACCTAGCATGTCGAACATTAATTTTGTCACGTTTTTTGCAGCAGGTTCTTTTACTATCAATGAGTCTTGCGCAACAGCAAGCCACCCAACAAAGCGTGCACTTGACGCTGGGGATTCTGCGGCGTCCCAAGCATTTTCTCCGCTGTCGAGTTTTTTCTACACCCAAAGCGGATTGCGCCAATGCCCCAGCGCAAGTAACGCACACCGTTGGGCAGCAAAAGTCATTAACACTTTCGTTTCACAAATTAAAAGGTTAATATGTCTGATACTAAGCGTCTTAAAGTTTTTTTATGCCATGCATCTACAGACAAACTAAAAGTGAAAGAATATTACAAGCGACTTATGGCAGATAAGGTTGACGCATGGCTCGACTCCGAAAATTTAATACCAGGTCAAATTTGGGATAGTGAAATTCAATCGGCAATACGCTCTTCACACGTATTTATTGTTTTTTTAACGAAAAATTCAGTTTCCAAAGAAGGATACATACAAAAGGAAATTAGAACCGCACTAGATTGCGCCGAAGAAAAACTTGAAAACTCTATATATATAATCCCTGCACTATTAGAAGAATGCGCTATTCCTGTCCGATTAAGTAAATATCAGTATGCAGACCTTGATATTCCCGATGGGTACAAAAAACTGTTAAAAAGTCTTCATTTAAGGGCTCAACAAGTAGGCTGTGATGGGTTAACCGAAAACAAGGAAGAGAATGAAACTCAATTTGAAGATTCAATTCTGCCACCTGAAGGGGCTACTCTTCACTTCAGAAATAAGTTAACAACATTTTCATCTCTTGAGAATTTTATAACAGAGGATATTGATTTTAGAAATAAAAAACCCAATTGGTCATCAGCAATTGAAATTCAAAACATTTCAGTAGCAGGCGTTTTCTCAAATAATTTTTTTATTAATATACTTACAAAGTTCTTAAAAGACTATCCACTTGCACAATTCAAAGTCCAATACATACTAATTAAGCATGAGTATCTTCAAAATTTACCTTTGTCTAAAACACCTGCCGATTGGGCAGAAACATCCAGAAGAACTTTAATGCAAATATTAAGTTTTGCGGAAAAAAGTCAATCATTATGGGGTAATAGACTAGACTTTGCAGTAAAGACAATAAAGGCTCTACCTGAAAAGAGTGGAACATTGCTAAACCACGAACATCTATTTTTTTCAGAAGTCGATTTTATTCACGATGAAAAAAATATGCCTCAAATGCGCATAAATCAGAATTCATTTTACTGTTCTGCGAATAATGAATTGGGGTACAAACAAATAGCCCTTTTTCAGAATCGATTTAATTTTTACTGGAACTTTCAATCAGAATGGATAAACAAAAAGTGATTTTGCAAAATAATGAGCATGGTAAAACCTGCTGCCCAACAAAGCGTGCACTTGACGGGTGGGATTCCGCGCCATTTTCGGGCTTTTTCTACACCCGAACAGAATCCTGCTCTTGGAGTTTTGTCCACGCCCGCCCACCCGCAAGTAACGCGAGCCGTTAGCCAGCCCCTTGCAAAATGATGGTATTTTGAAAACATGCTATGAAATCTATTGGAACATTCCCATTCGGACAGCCAGTTCAAGAAGTTGAGCAACGAGACCGCACACCGAAAAGTGTTTTTGTTTTAGGTGTTTACGCAAGCGCAGTTCATGCACGTTGGATAAACACGAATGAGAAAACGGTTGTTAATGCGCTTACTGTTGCAAGTGAACCATATATCTTTTGGCGTGGTGAAAACGCAGAATCCATTATTCAGCAAATAGTCATTCCGACTGAATTGGGGAAACTGATTCCAGCAAAACAGGATTTCAATGGACCGTCGGGAATGGCTCTTGATAATCTAATTTTGAATCCTTTGAAATTAGACCGCCAAAAGGTTTGGTTATGTGATTTAGTGCCGCATAGTTGCGTAAATCCTTCTCAAAGTAAAGCCATTGAACGAGCATATTTACCGATTGCCTCAAAATATGGATTAGCCAAACATACAGTTCCACCTGTTCCGAATCTTCTCACTGATGAAAATCGTCGAAAAGCGATTTTGGATGAGATAATAGAGTCTGAAGCAAGAGTTCTAATATTGCTCGGTGACAAGCCTATACAATGGTTTCTTTCTTATTTTGATAATCACTGGAGCAAACTCTCAGATTTTGGACGAGATAACCAGTTATACGGGCAGTTGCACAATACACAAGTAGGTAGCAAGGAAATAAAAGTTTTACCACTTGCCCACCCAAGACAAATTGCCAAACTTGGGCAGTCATCTGCTATTTGGTACGATGTTCATGAAAAATGGCTAAAGCAATCCGCAAGCAAGGTCGCTCAATACATAAAGGCTGGCTAACAAAGCGTGCACTTGACGGGTGGGATTCTGCGCCATTTTCGGGCATTTTCTACACCCAAGCAGAATCCTGCTCTCGAAGTTTTGTCTACGCCCGCCCACCCGCAAGTAACGCAAACCGTTAGGTGTCTGCTTCGTTAAATCTTTCGGGTGCTTTGCAAAATTAAGTTCATCACAAATTGGCGTTTTGAGTCTTGCAAATCAGGGTTTTGGTTTTTAGCAAGTTTTCTGGTTCAACAAAGTCGGGCTTTTTTATCGGTGGCAGTTTCCAAAATTTTATTGGCTTCAAAATCGGCTCATGGTTTTTGTTCAAATAGTTTCGCGTCAAATTGGCTCAGGCTTCTAAAATTGGTTTCGTGGTTTTCAGTCAAAGTTTTGGCAAGCAAGCGGTTTCATTTGGCAAAGTTCGTTTTTCATGGCTGGCGTTTTCTTTGGTCAAGTCAGGTTCTAAAAATTGGCTTCAAGGTTTCAGCAAAAGTATTGGCAAGTTTGGTTCAGGTTTTTCAGCTAGGTTCGTTTTTTCTGGCAAAGTAAATTTTTCGCAAAGTCAGTTTTCAGCAAAGGTTCTGGCAAGTTCTCGGCTTTAGCGGTTTGGTAAGTCAGTCTCATTTTCCAAAACAAAGTCAGACTTGTAAAAAATTGTGGCGCGTGTAAAATCAAGTCACAAAAGGCGTGGTTCTGTTTTTAGGCAAAAGAGTCTTGCACAACCCGCAGTCACCTAACAAAGCGTGCACCTGACGCTGGGGATTCTGCGCCGTTTTCAAGCAGTTTTCTACGCCTTGTCATTTTTCTGGTTGGACGGCTTCGCCGTCCCCGCCCCAGCGCAGGTAACGCAAACCGTTGCACAGCCTCTTGCTCATGTTTCTTTTCAGGCTTTGTTGTTCGTGAAATAAGTTTGTCTTTGTCGGTCAAAATGCGTTCTCAATTTTCCAAGTATTTCAGTTTGGGTTTTTGAACGCTTCATAAAGTCAGTTTTTCTGGCATGGGGATTTTTTCATGTCGGAGGGGCGGACGCTGCAAAACCGATATTTCTTCTAAAATTGGCTTTGTCTGTCTGTAATAGTTTTGGCGTTTGGCAAAAGTTGCTTTTCACTTGGTCGAGTCGCTAAAATAAGCGCCGTGCCAGTTTCAAAGTTTTGCAAAAGCCCGTATCAGGTTGTCAGCAGTCTTTTCATCACTTTCGGCAAAGTCGAGTCTTCAAAATTAGCGCTCTGGTTGTTATCAAAAATTCTGGTTCGTTTGGCAATTTGATTCGCAAGCGTTTTGGTCAATTCAAGTCAGGTTTCTGCGTTCAAACTCGTTTCAAATTTTGCGCTTTTCAAAAGCAGGCTTGCGGATACAATCTAGCGCATTGGCGCTGGTTCTGGTTTTTAGCAAAAATGCCTCTTCAAATCGCGGCTGTGCAACAAAGCGTGCACCTGACGCTGGGGATTCTGCGCACATCCCAAGCCTTTTTCACGCCTTAGCCTTTTTCTGGCTGGACGGCTTCGCCGTCCCCCACCCCAGCGCAGGTAACGCAAACCGTTGGCTGGCTTCGTGGAAGTAAACGTAATCAGAATGATAATTTTATGACCGAAAATCTATCGCCAAACGAGTTGCAGGTTCAAGAGAAAAAACCTTCAAAGAAGGAAAGAATGGCGATTCGAAAGAAAAGCCTTCAGCGCAAAATGGAAAAAGAAATGATACAAGGTTTTTGGAAAGGCGCTTTGTATGGTTCACCTATCTTTATCGGTTTTATGATGTTCGCAATTTCTCTTAGTTTAGGGTCTTTCATCATGGGGATTTCTGGTGTCATTGTTGCAATAAAAAAAGAAGCACCGTCTGCTCGTGGCTCAATTCACGGAACATGGGCTGTTATTTTAGGAGTCTTAATAACGGCTATCTGTTGGTCAGGGGCTGCTTACTTCTTTTGGGTTGAACTCACCATCAATTGGTGGGGATTTTAGTTTGGTATATTAACTGTAAAAGCAAATAAGTTTTTTAGGGTTAGTTGCTTTATTCCAATCAGAAATTTTACGCAAGATTAGTCAAGTTGTTTTTTTGGTAATTGCCAAAGCCAAAGTTTTATGCAATAATCTTTTCAGTTTTTTTGTGAGCAAGTCTTTTACAGCCAAGTAGTCTTGCACAACAAAAAGCCAGCCAACAAAGCGTGCACCTGACCAGCGGGATTCTGCGGCATTTTCGAGCAGTTTCTAAGCCTCGACAGAATCCTGCTCCCAAGCATTGTCCTCGCCCACCCGCTGGTCAGGTAACGCAAACCGTTGGGCGGCTTCGCGCAAAGATTGACGAAGTGTGTATTATATGTATAATTTGAGCCATGAACAGTCGTGACATCATTGCCAAACTAAAAGCCGATGGTTGGGTTCTTGTCCACACTCGCGGTAGTCATCATCATTTCAAACATCCCACGAAACTTGGCAGAGTAACTGTTCCACATCCAAAGCGAGATTTACCAATCGGCACTCTCCGCAGTATTTATCGTCAAGCAGGTTGGTCTTGGTCAGAGAAAAAGTGAGGCTCTATGCGTTATCCAGTTGTCATTCACAAAGATTCAAATAGCGATTATGGCGTAACCGTTCCAGATGTATCTGGTTGTTTCAGCGCGGGCGAAACTCTTGATGAAGCATTGCAAGAAGTGACAGAAGCGATTGAGTGCCATTTAGAAGGTTTATTGATGGACGGCGAGTCTATTCCTGTTCCCCACTCAATTGAATATTATCAAAATGATTCAGAATATGCTGGTGGAATTTGGGCAGTTGTTACAGTAGATTTAGCCAAGTTATCAGGTAAAACAACACGGGTTAATATTACATTACCCGAAAGAGTTTTAAATTTAATGGATAAGTTCGCCGCCGAAAATGGAGAAACTCGTTCTGGGTTAATTGCTCAAGCCGCTCTTGAATATATTGCGGCACATGAAAACGCTTAAACCAATTGGCGAATCTTGCACAACAACACGCCGCCCAACAAAGCGTGCACTTGACGGGTGGGATTCTGCGGCATTTTCGAGCATTTTCCACGCCCGAACAGAATCCTGCTCTCGGAGTTTTATCTCGTCCCGCCCACCCGCAAGTAACGCAAGCCGTTGGGGGGCAGAGCCAAAGAGCAAAACCAAATACGTCTTTGATTCGCAAAGTTGGTTTTATGTTTGGCGCATAAATTCAAAACCATGTTTAGCGGTGGCGCTTTTCAAGTCAGCAATATCGGTCAATATTTTTTCAGTAAGCAGGTTTTCAAGTTCTCGGCTTTCTGCTCAACAGCATTTCTTTTATCGGCAAAGTTTCGGTTTGGTTTCATCGAGTCGCTAAAATCGGCTTCAAGGTTTTTCGGCTTCGGTTTTGGTTCACTTTGGTTTTGATTGGCTGTGTTTCGTGGCTTTGGTTTTTATTCGTGGTTGGTTTTGTAGGTTCTCAAAATCGGCTTGTCTTTTTGCAACAAAAGTTTTGGTAAGTTGAGTTTGTAAAATTATCTCGGCTTCTTTGGCGTTGTCATTTTTTGGCAAAGTCAGGTTATCCAAAATTGTCGTTCTGTTCGTTTGTGGTTTTGTTCGGCAAGTTTATTTTTATAACAAGCGTTTTGGTTGGTTGTCGCTTTTGGCTATTTGGCGTTTTGGCGAGTTTTGTTTTTAGCCTTTGCCAAAATCAAAGTTCTGTGTAAAACTTGGGCGTGTTGGTTGTGGTTCTGGTTATTAATCAGCGCGTCTTGCACAAAGCCCCCCAACAAAGCGTGCACTTGACGGGTGGGATTCTGCGCCATTTTCGGGCTTTTTCTACGCCCGAACAGAATCCTGCTCTTGGAGTTTTATCTCGTCCCGCCCACCCGCAAGTAACGCAAACCGTTGGAAGGCAGGGCAAAGAGCAAACACAAAACCGTCTTTGAATCGCAGGTTTCGTTTTTCGTTTGTCTCAAAAGGCATATTCGGTTTTATGGGCTGGTCATTTTTTAGCGGTGGCTTTGGCAGGTTTTTATTTTGGGTTTACTTCGGTTCTGATTTCCAATTATCAGTTTTCCAGATTTAGTTTTGTCTCTTCAACTTTCGTTCTTGCCGTTGGTCAAAGTTTGGGTCAATTGTCGCTTGTCATTATTCGGCGTATTTTTTGGTCAAGCATGTTCTTTTCTTCGGCTTTGTTTGTGGTTGGTTGTCGAGCTGGTGGTTGAGCCTGCCGAAACCCTGTCGAGACATGGTTTTGTGGGTTCTCAAAATCGGCTCGGCTCATTGGTGGTTGTTGAGCCTGCCGAAACACAAAATTTCAGGTTTGGTTAAGTCAAGTTTTCAAAGATGGCTTGATTTCTTCGGCAAAAGTTTTGGTAAAAATTCGTCATGTAGTTTTTGGTTCTTGCTAAAGAATAAAGTTCGTGCAATAATCTTGTCAGTTGGTTGTCGAGCCTGTCGAGACATTTATGGCGGTGGTTCTGGTTTTCAATCAGCGAGTCTAGCGCAAAGCCTTCCAACAAAGCGTGCAGCGGACGGCGGGGAGTCTGCGCGATTTACAAGCATTTTTCTGGCTGGATGTTTTTTCTACTCTCAGGCTTTTGTCCACCCCCTCCCCCCGTCCGCCGCTAACGCAAACCGTTGGGTTGCCCTCGCAAAATGAAGTAACGTTTATGAGCAATAAAAAAACAATTGCCAAATCAGCAACGAACCCCGAGTCTGACAGAAAAATCTCTGCCGAGTCCCTTCAAGTCATTATGAAAGAATATGACACAATGAAGGGCTTATATAGTGAGACTCAATCAAGCATACAGAACATTTTTAATTTTTACGTTTCGTTGGTTACAGCCGTTGTTGGTGGAGTTGCTCTTATTTTGCAGTTTCCCGTAAACGCATCTCTTGATACCGTTCGTTCGCAAATTACTATTGTCGGGTTACTGATTTTTTCATCAATTATTGGAACGATTTATCTTTTATCTATAGTTCAACGTTACTCTCGCTTAATTGAATATGGACAAAATCTTGATTCGCTGCGCTTGTATTTAATCCAAGAACTCAATGTGCCCATGCCACCAACATATTCACAGTTTATAGAAAACTCGCCACAAAAAACAAAAATTCCTTTTATGTGGCTGGCGTGGCTTTTACCAACGGGCACTTACCAACTTACAATGGCTTTGGTTAATAGTTTTGCGCTTTCTGTCGCCACTTGGATTTTATTTTCCATTACTGGAGCGACAGCATTACGGTTTTATGATAGTCTAATAACAACACTGGTCGAATTTTTCTTGATTTTCAATTTCTATAATGTTTATTCACGGTTTGCTCTTAAACATTGGGCTTCAAGTTTTAGATTGCACCTTAATCCGCATGTTGAGAGTCCATTCCGAATGATAAGATAAGGTGTTTTAGCACAAATAAAGGCAACCCAACAAAGCGTGCACTTGACGGGTGGGATTCTGCGGCATTTTCGAGCATTTTCCACGCCCGAACAGAATCCTGCTCTCGGAGTTTTGTCCACACCCGCCCACCCGCAAGTAACGCAAACCGTTAGGCTGCTGTTCCATACCAGAACTTTTTTGGCACAATATTTTCAGATATTCACAGGAAAACACAATGGCTAAAAAAGAATCAAGCGAAAAAAACTTGCCCGTTCAATCAATGCCTTTTAATTTTCAGTTGGAGATGATTAAAAAGGAAATTGACCTTATTAATGATGGTCTATCTCGATTCGATGAAAATGGGCGGCAAACAAAATATCTGGCAATTTTCACATGGGCTGGCAGTATGGGAATTGTGTTAGGCAATCAAGATTTACAAAGGTATTCGATATTTGTAGCGATAATTCCTTTTATCTTTTGGTTGGCTGACGCTAGGTGGTGACCTGCTTTAGTTTTTGAGTCCAGTGGAAATGAGAGACAGAGCAGATTGAATTTGGGTGGTGAACTGGGCAGCAAAGGCAGCCGGAGTTTTGTAGCCTAACGAACTGTGTGGTCGCTGGGTA
>Ga0233425_10009333_pt1 | contig 12526 bp, 9 predicted proteins | sample Watercolumn_Towu_2_FD_181712 | JGI IMG/M metagenome (GOLD analysis project Ga0233425, IMG submission 181712) | Freshwater microbial communities from Lake Towuti, South Sulawesi, Indonesia - Watercolumn_Towuti2014_140_MG | ecosystem: Environmental > Aquatic > Freshwater > Lake | place: Indonesia...
TCAACGAGCAGGCGCGCGCGCACCAGGAGCGCCTCCGGCCTCAGAACGGGCGCGTCCAGCGAGGCGAGCGCGGGTTCCAGATCGGCCCTTGCGCGTTCCTTTCCAGCCCCCGAGGACAACTCGGAGGCGGCGCGCGCCGCGGCGATCACGGCTTCGGCACGGGTGATGTCGTCGGGCGCCGCCGCCAGGGCCGCGGCGAAGCTGGCCTGCGCCTCCGCCACCGCGCCGCGGGCGAGCTCGACCCGCCCGCGAGCCAGCCAGGCGCGCGCGCGCTCCGGCCCCCCGGCGAGCGCGTGCTCGGCGGCCTCCATCATCAGCGCCGCCACGCGCGCGGCGCCGTCGTACTCCCCGTTGAGGACCAGGAAGGCGACGCGCCGATCCCAGGCATCGAACGGCCGGCCACCGATGGCGCGGCTCCGCGGCCGGGCGAGGTCGAAGCCCGGACCACCCGGAAACCGCGCCTCCTCGACCAGCAGCGCCGAGGGATGCTCGTCCCCGCGCGCCGCGTACCAGCGTGCGAGCGCTTCGACGCCCGATCCCTCCCACCCAGCCACATCAGTACCCAGGGCGGCCATATCGAGCAGGAAGCGGAGCGCCTCGGCCTCGGTCGCCGCCGCGAGCCGCGCCGACACCTCTCCGGCTGAGCGCCCACCCTCGGGGCCTTCCCCGACGAGCGCCGCGAGGCGTCGGCTGCCCGCCGCCGTCCGGGCGTCGGCGGCAAGCCGGCTACAGGCTTCCTTCCCGATCTCCCGCCAGTCCGGCACCCCCGTCCGCACCTCGGCCCAGGTCCACAGGGGCCGTCCGCGGACGTCGGTGAAATACACGCCCAGACGCGCGAGCTCGAACACGACGGTCTCAGCCGGCCGAGCCGCGACCTCGGGGACCACGCGGGGTGGCAGGTGCGCGGGACCGGGGTCGATCAGCCCGACCGGGTCGAACGGCAGGTCGAGCTCCACGGGCCCGTCGAGCCCGAAGCGCGCGTGCACGATCGTGGCCCGCCCGCCGGACCCGAGCCCGAGGCCCCCGCTGGAGCCCACCCCACCCACCCCGATGGTGCCGATAGACCCGAGCCCGAGGCCGCCGAACCCCAGGCCCCCGCCGGAGCCGGCGCCACCGATGCCGTACCCGACCGAGGAGTCCATGCCCCAGTACCGGTAGGGATCGGTCATCGAGAGCGGGGCGACCCGGGCCGGAAGGACGACGAGGTCGCCGCGCGCGATCCAGCCCGGGGCCGCGAGGGCGACCACCGAGGTCTCGTCGCCGAGATCGACCAACCGGGCCACGCCGTGCGCCCGGGAGGGCACACCGGATGTCGCCCTGGTGCGGACCTCCCCGGCCGACTCGTAGAGCACGCCGTCGGCCACACCGCAGTCCACCAGAGCCCGCTCCGTCCCCGCCACCGGGCCCAGCCTGCGGAGGACCGGACAGGCGACCTCGGTCGAGATCTCGCCCGAGATGGGGAAGTCCGCGTCCGCAATGCCGGACTCCGGGGCAGGCTGGGCGCGCGCTGTGGCCGCCCAGAGCAGGGCGAACAGGGAGGCGATGGGCGCGCGCATGGGGACTCCGCTGAGAGCCGTGGTCGGCTCCGCCTAGCGCAGCCGGGGGCGCGGCTCAAGCGTGGCGCGGGATCGCAGCCGTCCAGTCCCCTCCTCGGGCATCGGGCGGACACAGGGACGACTCCAACCCGGTCGCCGACACCGGAGCCGACGCCCTCCAGGTCACCGACTCGGCCGGGATCAGCGTGATGCTCCGGTAGCCGCCAGGGTGGCGGTGGACTCTCTGGTTCGGGCACGGCTGGGGGATGGTCTCGGAGAATCATTCCCCCATCTGTCCGCGCACCGTTTTTCCCGCGTTCCAGTCCTGCGAGGGCGCCGCCCTCCACCAGTCCCCCGCCCCCACGAGAGCACCCCCGGCCTACCGTTCAGGGCGTCTCACGAGAGGAGGCAAGCGCGCATCCCGATGGCGACAACGCCCTCGGGGCGCGCAGATCGGGTGACTGGCGTCTTCACCAACCACGGAACCAAGAATGAAACTCCACTCACTTCTCTTCGTTCTCACCGCCACCGGCTGCCTGGACGCGACCACGCCCGAGTCCACCGATGTGGACCTCGGAGACTCCGCCTTCTTGGCCGAGGACGATGTTGACTTCCCGCAACTCGTGGACCTCGATCTGCTTCCAGAGGGCGAGGTGGTCATGAGCGCGCCCGGCACCGAGAGCGAAGCCATCTCGGAGTTCGCCCGGGTCCTCTCGCTGAACAACATCACCGGCGACTTCGAGATCCGGCAGGCTGGGGAAGATTCCTGGGACCTCGTGCTCCTGGAAGCGGGACCGGGGACCGAGGAGGAAGTTCCCCTGACCGAGCCCGCGGCCGTGTGTGAAGGCACCGGCGGCGAAACCTCGGACTTCCCGACCCCTCCCACGACCTACTACCACGACTACGTCTACGCGAGCGGCACGGGCTCGTACTCCACGAACGTGAACGTGGGCGATGACCTGGCGATGACCTACGCCGTGATCATCAGCGGGAAGCGCTACCACATGAGCGGGTCCGCATCGTGGGCGTCCAGCGCCACGTTCGTCTCCTTCCTCGTCACCGAGGCCTGGCGCGGAGTCGGCCTCTCGCTGTCCGCGGGGTATCCCTCCGGCATCACCGTGAACTTCAGCTCCTCGACCTACGGGACGGTCCAGATGTCCGGGACCGCGAGCGGGACCCGGTCCTCGGTGAGCTGGTGCATGGATGGGCCGCGCGGCACGTCGTTCACCTCCCGAACGATCACGGGCGCCCTCACGGTGCGTTCCGGCAGCTCCACCTACCTGCTGTCGCGGAGCGGCACGAGCTACTTCGTCTACGACTGGACGAACACCTCGAACGCCTGCTGATCGCGGCCCCGGGGCGTCTCCACCGGTCGGGGCCGTTCGGCGCGCGGGGCGGAGGCGGGCGGCGGCAGGCCCAGGGCCTGCTACCCCCGCATCCGCCCCTTCGGCTTCGCCAGCGCCTCGCAGCGCGTGGGGAGCGAGGCGGAGGACGGCGTCGGTGTTCCTGGCCGGGATCCGGACCCTGCCCGCGGCCCAGTGCCCGGTCAGCCCCCCCCGTCAGCCGCCCACCTTCCGGTAGAGGTTGGTGACCCGCGCCATGCACAGCAGCCGTCCGCTCTCCACATGCACGATCTGCACCTCGTGGACGGCGGTGCTCTGGCCACGGCGCAGCAGGCGGGCGCGCGCCTGCACATGGCCATCGAAGGCCCCGGCGAGGTGGGAGGCGTTCAGCTCCAGGCCGACGGGCTGCACCTGGGACAGATCGCAGAGCATGGCGGCATGGGTGCTGGCGGCACCTTCGGCCAGCAGCGCGGAGATTCCGCCGTGCAGGCGGCCGTAGGGCTGACGCGCGCGGTCGGTGATCGGCAGCTCCAGCACCAGGCCCTGCTCGTCGGCGCTGACCAGCGTGACGTCGAGGTGGCCCTCGGCGGTCCGCTGGGTGAGTTGGGCCCAGACCTTCTGGACCGTGGCGAGATCCGGAAAGGCCATCAGGGTGCGGCGGCCACGGGCTTGCGCCGCACGAACACCTGCGGGGCAGCCTCCGGGTCGCCCTGGGCCAGCAGGGACATCTTGTCCTCGCCCTCGAAGGTGACCTGCACGTCCTCGGCCACCGTTCCTCCCTCGTGGGGCGTGACGGTGTGCAGCACCAGCACGCCGTTCTCCTCCGAGGCGACCGTGTAGGTCGCCTCCTCACGCTCCTCGGCGAAGGTGAACACCAGGCGCTCGCCCGTGACCTCGAGGTTGGCGCTGGCCAGCTCCTCCAGGCCGCGGCGCAGCTCGGCGATGGAGGGGTCGTTCGGGTCCTGCGCGCGGCCGGCCATGGCGGAGGTCAGCATGAGCTGCTCGCTCTGGTCGAGATCGAGCCTGGCCAGCTCGTCGGCGCTGGGGGGCGGATCGCGAAAGGCCAGCTCGAGCAGCCGGTACTGGCGCTGCTGGGCCTCGGTCAGGGCCATGGTCCAGGCCCCGAGGATGCGCTCGCGCGGCGGCGTGGTGGCCTCGGCCGCAGGCGGTGCCGTGGCGCCCTCGCCCATCCCGGCGGGCGGCGGGGGAGCGCCGGCTTGCTGGCCGTGCGGCGGACCGGCGGGTTGCCCCGCGGGGGGAGGCGGCTGCCCTTCGTCGCGCGCGCACGCGAGCATCAGGAAAAAAATCGGGATCAAAGCCGGATATGAGCGTGACATGGCGGAGAGACCTCTGCGATGGGGGAGGTCTAGCCGAACCGCCCGCCAGGGGCTATCCCATCAGTCGTCCAGGAACACCGCGCCGAGGTCGATCTCGTAGTAGGCCGGCTGGTCGGCGGCGCGCACCCAGGTCTCGCCGGTGCCGGACTCGTACGAGACGCGGATGATGAGATCCGTGGTGTCGTAGACCACGTCCCAGACGTTGCTGCCCAACGCGGCCTCGCGCGAGATGGCTTCGGCCTGGTCCAGGCCGACCTTGACCTCGACGCCGCCGTTGTCGGCCACGACCTCGACACCGTCCTCATTCTGCCAGGCCACACCCTCGCGGTACGCGCGGGTCATCTCGCGCATGGGCCAGTAGCGCCCGCGCCAGGAGCTGGACTGGATCATCAGGCCGGGTTCCTCGCGCATGGGGCCGTTGGCCGCGGCCTGGTGCATGCGCACGCCGTAGGCCAGGGCCTCGTCGCCCCGGTACAGGGCGCAGTCGTAGGGGTAGCCGGTCTGGATGGGCTGGCCGCCGTCTTCGACCTCGACGTAGTTTCCGTGGGCGTCCTGCACGTACTGGCCGTGGTTGTCCACCTCGAAGAGGCGGATGTTGCCCTCGCCATCGATCTCCTTGGCGTCGGCCTCCGCGTTGACCAGCGAAGGATCGGTCTCGGGTGTGTGGACCGTGGCCACGCCCTCCATGTCGAAGCGCACCAGCGAGGGCTCCACCGCGCAGTCGTGGTAGTGGTGGAACACCCCGGTCTCCAGGCCGTTGCTCTCCAGGATGACCGCTTCGGCCCCGGCTCCGTCGTGGCGCGGGTCGCCCCAGGAGACCAGGGCGTTGTAGCCGATGGTGGGGGCGCGGGTGATGCCGTCGCCGACCGTGTTGGTGAGGAAGGGCATGGCCATGGAGAGATCGGTGGAGGTCTCCAGGGCTTCGCGGGCCCGCAGCAGGGCCGGCTCCGTGTGGATCCGCTCGAACGGGCTCTCGGCGCCCACCGCGCTGACCGCGACGCCCTCGCGGCTGATGCCGGCCAGGACCCCCAGGCTGGCGCCGAGCCAGGAGATGCTGGCGTAGGGCACCCCGTCCTTCGGCACGTAGACCGTCATGCCCGCCCAGGAAGCGATCCCGGTGTCGGAGGCGAAGTCCATGTTGCGGGTCATGTACTGCCCGCCGTCGTCGGTGTGCTCGCCCCAGGCGGCGAAGTAGGAGCAGTTCAGCAGTGGGCCCTCATGGTCGTGGGCCGGATCCGCCTGGGCCAGCAGGGCGTCCTCGATGGCCTGCAGCTCCGGGTCGATGACGAGGGCCTCGGGATCCTCCCCGTAGTAGACCAGCAGGGCCTCGGTGAAGCCGGACTGCAGAAACTCGGCCATCCCGCCGAGGTTCTCGAAGTCGAGCTGGGACGACATGGCCAGGTCGATCAGGGTCACGATGCGCCGCGGCATCTTGATGAGGTCCTCGTCGCCCTCGCCGAACTCCAGGCCCGCGGCCTCCATGCCGGCGGCAAAGCCTTCGAACTCCTCCTGGAAGATCTCCGGCGTGTTGGGGCCGTAGTGGTCCTCCCAGACGGTGTCGAGCATGCCGCCGAGGATGATGTCCAGCGCATTCGCGCTGCCGAGCCCCGCTTCCTCCGCCAGGCTCTCCATGTAGGTCCACCACAGATCGATCAGGTACGGACCTACCAGGCGGCCGTGCTGGTAGCCCATGTCGTAGTGGCTGCCTTCCACCCGCAGCACGTAGAAGGGCTCACCCCAGGGGGTCTCTTCCCCGGGCACCCGGGCCAGGATCCCGCAGCCCTCGGTGTCGAGGATCTCGCCCACGGTCCAGGCCTCGACCGGGGCGGTGCAGGACCAGGGCTCGGCGCTGTCTTCGGGCTTGTTGGGGCAACCGGCGGCGAGACCGACGAGGGGGAGCAGGAGGCGGGCGGCCTTGGGCATGGGGGCTCCAGCGGGACGGGGGGCGGGCGCATTGTAGCCCGGCGCGCGCCGGGGCGGCCGTGCTATGCTGGCTGACATGGGCGAACCCGCACTCAGAAAGGCCACCTATGAAGATCTCTGCCAGGTCCCGGACCACCTGGTGGCCGAGATCCTGGCCGGGGAGCTGCACGTCTCACCCCGGCCGGCGTCGTTCCATGCGCAGGCGAGCAGTGTCCTCGGCGTGAGCGTGGGCGGGCCTTTCGTTCTCGGCAGCAGCGGGCCCGGCGGCTGGTGGATCCTCGATGAGCCGGAGCTGCACCTCGGTGAAGACGTGCTGGTGCCCGATCTGGCCGGCTGGCGGCGCGAGCGCATGCCGCGGGTGCCGAAGGTCGCCGGGTTCCGGCTCGCACCCGACTGGGTCTGCGAGGTCCTCTCCCCGGGGACCGCGATGCGCGATCGCGCCATCAAGATGCCGATCTACGCGCGGGAGGGTGTCGGGCACGTCTGGTTGCTCGACCCGGACGCCCGGACGCTGGAGGTCTTCCGGCGCATGGAGGGCGGCTGGATGCTGGTCGCGGTCCACGCCCGCGCGGTGAAGGTCCGTGCCGAGCCCTTCGACGCCGTGGAGCTCAACCTCGGGCCGCTGTGGGCCGAGGAGGAGGGCGGCGCGGCACCTTGACCGCGCCGAACTCGCCGACCTACCCACATGCCCCCCTGGTTCGTCCTCTCGCTGTACGCCTACCTGGCGCTGGCGCTGCTCTCTTTCGCGGCGCTCATGCTGCTGTCCGCACCCTACGGCCGCCACGGCCGGAAGGGCTGGGGGCCCGGCCTGCCCACCCGGTTGGCCTGGGTGCTGTGGGAGTCGCCGCAGGTGCTCGTGTTCCTGGCGGTCTACCTGCACGGGCCCCGGTGGAGCGAGCCCGCCCCCCTGGTGCTGATGGGCCTGTGGATGCTGCACTACGTCCATCGAACCTTCGTCTTCCCGCTCCGCATGCGCGCCGATCCCGCCCGGCGCACGCCCTGGCTCATCCTCGCCCTCGGGATCGGACACAACAGCCTGTGCAGCGTGCTCAACGCCGCCTGGCTGACCGAGGTCGGGCCCGGCTATCCGGCGGACTGGCTGTGCGGGCCGGCCTTCGTGGGAGGGGCGGCGCTGTTCCTGGCGGGCTTCGCGATCAACCGGCACTCCGACGCGATCCTGCGCGGCCTGCGCCGGCCGGGCGAGGGCGGCTACGGCCTGCCCACCGGGGGGCTGTACCGCTGGGTCTCCTGCCCCAACTACCTCGGCGAGATCCTGACCTGGTGCGGCTTCGCCCTGGCGGCCGCATCCCCGGCGGGCCTGGCCTTCGCGGTCTACACCGCCGCCAACCTGGTGCCCCGCGCCCTCGATCATCACCTCTGGTATCGGCGGTGCTTTTCGGCCTACCCGGCCGAGCGTTGCGCCATCTTCCCGTTCGTCCTGTAGCGCTTTCGAATAGTCCTCCCTCACCCCCGGCCCCTCTCCCTCCAGGGAGAGGGGATTTTGAAATGTCCCTCTCCCATGGGGAGAGGATGGCGCGAAGCGGCGGGTGAGGGAGATCTGGCCGCGTCCTCGGTCATGGCCTGCGCGGCGCGGGTAGCCAGCAGCTACCGGATGTGCGATCCTGGGGTCGTCCTGCCAGGAGAAGGCCATGAAATCCAGCGCGAAGTCCAAGGCCGCACCCGCCGCGACGCAGGCTCCGGCGGTCACCTCCTCGGAGCAGCCCGTCTGCGAATGGGGTGACCCCTTCACACCCGAGCTCGCCGCGGACATGCAGTGCAGCGCCGGGAACGCGGCCGTCTCGGAGCTGGTCCGCGGTGACCAGTGCGTTCCGGGGGGACAGCCGGGCGAGAGCGCCCCGCCCTACTCCGCGGAGGCCCTGGCGCGCGCTGAGGCGAGCCGTCCGAAGACCGGCGTGGCGGCGCTGGACGCTGCGCATCCCGCGGCCGAGGTGACCGACGCCCAGGTCGAGGCGCTGATCCAGGACCTGTACCGGGAGGTCGGCGGGACCGGCCGGGCCGCGGTCCAGGCCGCCTGGAGCCGGGCCAACGGCCTGCGCCGGGCCCACCCGCAGGACCTGAACCTGGCGGCCGCCGAACACTTCCTCTACGCTTGCGGCGAGACCGAGGGGCTCGGATCCGGCATGCAGATGCAGGTGCTCACCCTGGGGTATGAGACCGTCAAGTTTGCGCTGGACATCTTCGGGTTGCGCGACGTGCTGAGCACCGACGGCAGCACGCCCACACCCCCGAGCGCGAGCGTGCTCGGGTGGGGCATGCGCGGGGCGACCAAGACCTGCGGAGACCTGGAGTAGCGGTGTTCCTCTCGTCAGAGCCCCCCGGAGACCCGGGCACCCTGTGGGGGACGTCAAGAAAGCACCGGGCACAGGCCATCTTCGGGAAGGTGGCGGTGCTGGCGTGGTTCGCGCTCCTCGCCGTGGTGTTGACCTGGCCCCTGGCGGCCCAGCTCGGCACCCACCTCCTCGGCGCGCGCTGGGACACGGAGCACACAGGGGCCGCCTGGGCCTCGTGGTGGTTTCGTACCGCCCTGGCACAGGGCCTCCACCCCTGGCGCTGCCCCTGGATCCTCTACCCGGTGGGCAGCTCCGATCTGCTGGCACGCATGGGGATCAGCCTCAACTTCCTCCTCGCCGCCCCAGTGATGGAATGGATCGGCTTCATCCGGGGCTACAACTCGATGATCCTGGCGATCGTCGCACTGAATGGCATCGCCGGCTACGCGCTGGGGCGCCAGGTGGGCGGCGACCGGGTCACCGGAGTGGCACTCGGCACGTTCCTGGTGGCTTCCAGCTTCCTGCAGAAAGAGCTCATGGCGGCGCACCCGGACAACGCCAACCTGTCCTGGCTCCTGCTCTTCTTCGCCGCGGCGCTTAGCTTCCTCGAGCGGGGAGGCGGCTGGCGCATGGCGGGCGCGGGGCTGACCCTGGTCCTCGCGGCGGCCACCTTCCCCGGCTTCGCCTACCTCGCAGCCCTGGCCACGCCGGTCCTCGCGCTGGGAGGCCTGGCCCGCGCCGAGGTCCGGCTCGATCGACGCTTCGTCACCCGCCTCCTGCTCCTCGCAGGCTGCTGCGCCGTGGCGCTGGCGCCATTCGTGTTGATCTGGGGCCAGGGCTCCTCGGGACGGGGGGCGAACGTCGGGGGAACGATCGCGCTGCCCTGGACGGCGACGGTGGAGGCGCTGTCGGTCCAGGAGCGCATCATCGTGGACGGCTCCATGCGCTGGTGGGGGGGGCCGATGGCCGACCTCATGCGGACCCTGCCCAACAGCCTGGCGCTGCTGGCGCTGTGGGGCCTGCTGCGCGCCCCCCGCCGTGCCGTTCCCTGGCTGGTGGTGCTGCTGCTCTTCGGGCTGCTGTCCACCGGGCCCTACCTCCAGGTCCCAGGACCACACCGGGGGATCGACCTGGTCCCGACCCCCCTGCTCTGGGCGTATCGGTACCTCCCCTTCCTGGATCGCTGGCGCTTTCCGATCCGCTTCCTGTGGATGAGCTGGATCGCGCTGGCCGCGCTGGCCGCGCTGGGGGTCCATGCGTTGCTGCAGAGCTACGCGAGCGGCCCCCTGCGCGTGGGGGCGTTGGCGGGGGTGTTCGTCCTCTTCGGCTACGAGAACGTGCTGGACCGGATCATCTCAATCCCGGCATCCACCTGGGTACCTCAGCCGCCGCCGCGCCACTACCTGGAGCTCGCTGAACGCGGGGAGGATCTGGCGATCATCCAGGTACCCGTGGCGGTGGACAAACCGACGAAGGAGGAAGAACGCCATTTCCAGGTGGCGAACTGGATCTCGCTCGACCAGTACTACCAGAGCCGCCATGGCGTGCGCACCGTGGCCGGCGCGTGGATGAGCCAATCGCTGGAGCCCCTGTGGCTGGACTTCCTGCAGCGGAACTCCCTGATGGCGGCCGTGATGGCCTGGCAGAACGACCAGGCGGGACCGGCAGTGGACGGGCAGGACCTGGCCGACCTCCGGGCGCTCGGGTTCCGCGAGGTGATCCTCAACACCCGCTACCTGGAGGAGTCTGCAGCGGCGCACCTGGCCGAGCGGCTCACCTGGTTGCTGGGGCCGCCGGTCGAGGAGGAGGAAGGCGTGCTGCAGGTCTACCTGCTTCCCGCGCCGCCAGCGACCACGGCGGATGCCCGCCCGTGGCCCCTGCGCCGGGTTCCCGCGGTCCAGCGGGCGGGCGCGCCTGAAGCCGCCGGCCTGGAAGACGGAACCTTGATCGAGAAATTCGAGCGCGGTGATCTGGACGGCGTGCGCCGAGTCGCCGCCCTGGCACCCACGGGGGGCCTGAACGCGGCCGAGGCCGCGATGCTCGCCGTCGCCCAGGCCGAGGCCGAGGCCGCCGGTTCGCCCGACGAGGCGGCCCTGGCCGCGCTGGTCTCGCGCTACCAGGAGGCGGGCTACCCGGCGCGCGCCACGGCGCGCCTGTTGGCGGAGGTCCAGGCACGCCCCGAATCGGCCTGGCTCCACCTCATGCTGGCGGGCACCTACGCGTACCGGGGCATGCCGGCTCTGGCGCTGGCCAGCCGCGCCGAGGCGCGGCGCCTCGACCCCGCCGTCGAGGCCGATCCCCCGGAGCTGCGGACCCCCGCCGCCCTCTTCCCGGTCGGGGGCCCCTGATCGAAGGGAACAGCCCTCGGCAGGCCCCGGGGCGCGGTTCCCGCGCGCCTCGCCGGTGGGTTATCCCCGTCATCCTTTTGTCAGCGACGCACCTGTCGTCTCTCTGAGACGGAACCCGGGGAAGCACATGGCCCACCGGCGGCGCATGGACAGAGCCCGAGCCCTCGGCACAGCGCTGCTGCTCCGCCGTCGTGTGCCGCTGTCGGTGACCGTCGAGGTCACCAACCGCTGCAACATCAAGTGTCGGTACTGCGACCCGTTGCGACCAGGAGTCGCCGAACCGACCACCGGCCAGCTCCTGCGCCTGATCGACGAGTTCGCCGCCCTGGGCACGCAGCGCGTCGGATTCACCGGAGGTGAGCCCACCCTGCGGGAGGACCTTCCCGAGCTGCTGGCCTACGCCCGCGGCCGCGGCTTGATCACCACCGTCTCCACCAACGGCCGGCTGGTCGGGGAGCACCCGGAGCGCCTGCGGGACGCGAGCGTGGTCATGGTCAGCGTGGACGGTCCGCCGGAGGTGCACGACGCCATGCGCGGGCGGGGCACCTACGAGCGCTCGGTGGCCGCCATCCGCGCCCTGCGCGCCCAGGGCGCACGGGTGTTCTCCAGCACGGTCATCACCAGCGCGAGCGCGGCGCAGATCGACCACGTGCTGGGCCTGGCCCGAGCGCACGGGTTCTCCTGCATCTTCGCGCTCCTCTTCTCCGAGCACCATCGCAGCGTCCCGCCCGGGGAGCACATCCAGTTGGCCGCCAGCGATGAGGAGAGCCGGGGCGCCTACCGCTTGCTGCTCGAGCGCAAGCGCGCCAGGGCGCCGATCGTCAACTCCGAGGCTTTCCTGCGGTACATGGCCGACGCTCGCTACCTCGACCACCCCATCCGCTGCAAGGCGGCACGGTGGTACTGCGCGGTGGGGGCCGATGGGTCCGTCGCCACCTGCGGCCTGCACCTCGGGGAGCCGGGACTGCCCAACGGGTTCGAGCAGGGGTTCGCCTCGGCGTTTGGGGCCCTGCGCAAAGCCCCCTGCGACCGTGCGTACTGCAACTTCGGTGTCGAGCAGTCGATGACCCTCTCCTTGCACCCCGGCGCCGTGCTCAACTTCGTCCGCTACCTGGGCCGCCTCTGAAGGACGAATCGCGGGCCGTCAGATCCACCAGAGCGCGAGGTTGCTGAGGCCGTCCTGCACGGCGCCCACGGGGCCGCGCTCCCCCGAGGTCAAGTGATGCCAGGCCATCTGAGCGAAGAATGAGGCTTCGAAGGCTGGGTTGGGAGGCATAGCCAAGATGCGCCGCGTGGCGCGCTCCGACAACCGGGCTCGGACCAGGGGCAGGAACAGCTTCTGCAGGTTGCGGATCTCGCGGGCGTGCGGGTGCGAGAGCAGGCTGCCCTTGCTGAAGGTGGCGGGGATGTCCGCCTGGGCGTGGGGATCGAGAAAGCCGTGCTCCACCGCGTAGCGGGCCAGGTCGGTCCCGGGGTAGGGCGTGAAGAACCGGCAGACGGCGTCGTGCGGCTGGATCTGCTGGTTGATCCCCAGGGTCTGGAGCGCCTCGTCGATGGTCTCGCCTGGCAGACCCACCATGTTGTTGGTCCGCAGGCGGATCCCGTGCGCCTGCAGCAGCCGTGCGGCCGCCACGAGCGCCTCGGAGGTCCCCGGGCGGTGCAGCAGCTCACGGCGCACCCGCTCGCTGCCCGACTCGATGCCCACGCCCACGAAGCGGCAGCCGGCATCGGCCAACAGCCGGGCCTTCT
>Ga0233425_10009334_pt1 | contig 12526 bp, 7 predicted proteins | sample Watercolumn_Towu_2_FD_181712 | JGI IMG/M metagenome (GOLD analysis project Ga0233425, IMG submission 181712) | Freshwater microbial communities from Lake Towuti, South Sulawesi, Indonesia - Watercolumn_Towuti2014_140_MG | ecosystem: Environmental > Aquatic > Freshwater > Lake | place: Indonesia...
CAACATGCTATCTCCCGAATCCGCTTTGGCCGAAGTCCTGCGCGTCGCTCAGCCGTTGGCGCCGCGACGCGTGCCGCTCCGCGAGGCGGCGGGACTCGTGCTGGCCGAAGCGGTGCGGGCCGACCGCAACTACCCGCCGTTTCCGCGCGCGATGATGGACGGCTACGCCGTGCGGCTGGCCGACCGCGGGCGGCGCGTGCCGGTGTGTGGTGAAGTGGCCGCCGGGCAACCCTGGCCGCAGCCCGTGGCCGACGGCGAGTGCCTGGAAATCATGACCGGGGCGTGTTGCCCGCCGGGCACGGAAGCCGTGGTCCAGAAAGAACACGTCCGCCGCGAAGGCGGCGAGGTGCGGCTGCCGGAAGAGACTGCGCCCGGCGAACACATCGCCCCGCCGGGCAGCGAATGCCGCGCCGGCGACGAGATCCTGCCGGCCGGCTCGGTACTCTCCCCGCTGGGCGTGGCCGCCATCGCGTCGATCGGTCTCGACGAGGTGCGGGCGATTCCGCGGCCGTGGCTGGCGATCATTGTCACCGGCAGCGAGTTGACGCCGCCCGGCATTGCGCCCGGCGCGGTCGAAATCCGCGACTCGAACGGCCCGATGCTGGTGGCGATGGTCGCGGAGTTGGGCCTCCCCGCGCCGCGGCACGTCACCGTCGGCGACCGGGTGGAGACGATCCTCGACGCGCTCCGCGCAGCGGCCTCGTTCGATCTGGTGTGCCTCACGGGCGGCGTTTCCGTCGGAACCTACGATCTCGTGCCCGAGGCCTTGCGGCAGTACGGCGCGGAGACGCTCTTCCATAAGGTGGCACAGAAACCGGGCAAGCCGCTGTTGCTGGCCCGCAACGGCAGTCAGATTCTGTTCGGCCTTTCGGGAAATCCGCTGGGCTGCCACTGGTGTTTCCATCGTTATGTTTCGGCGGCGATCGCGCGCATGGAAGGCAAGCCGGTGACGGCGGCGGTGCTGTCGGGCCGGATCACGCAGCCGCTGCACGGGAAGCCTGGCCGCGCCCGCTTTGTGCCCGGATTGGCCCGCTGGCAACCCGACGGTTGGCAGTTGCAGCCGCAGCCGGGCGTGACCTCGGCCGACATCTTCCGCACGGCCAAGGCCAACTGCTACTTGCACATCCCCGGCAACCGCCCGGTCGTCGAGGCGGGCGAAACCGTGGAGTTCAGCTTGTTCACCGCCCCTTGCTGGGGTGGCAGTTGTACTGCCGCCCCGGCGGAAAGGGAGTAGGGGGTGGCAGTGCAACTGCCGCCCCAACCGGTAAATCAACGAGTGAGCCACCATTCATGCGCCGCATCCACATCGTCGGCCGGAAGAACCACGGTAAGACCACGTTGATGGTCGAGTTGATCGAGGAGTTCGCGCGCCGCGGGCTGCGTGTCGGCGCGATGAAGCACAGTGCCCATGCCCACGAACTCGACCGGCCGGGCAAGGATTCCTACCGCCACCGTCATGCGGGGGCCAATCCGGCAGCGATCGTGACCCGCGACACTGTCTGCGTGTTTCGGCGGCGCGACGCCGACGAAGACGTCTACGCGCGCATGGCCCCGCTGTTCGCCGATTGCGACTTCGTGCTCGTCGAAGGGGACTTCCAGCAGCCGGGGCCCAAGATCGAGGTCTGGCGGGCATCAGCCGGCGGGGAATGTCTCGCCGCGGAGCACGACACGGTTCTCGCCGTGGTCAGCGACGACCGGGGCGACGTGCCCGTGCCCGTCTGGCCCCGCCACGACGTGCCAGGGATCGCCGCGAACATCCTCGGTCTGCTGCGGATTGGTGGTGGGGCGCCTGGTTAGCCTGGCGTTGCGACCGACGCGCCGCGGCACGAAATACTTGCGTTCTCCCCCGGAATCGGTGATATTAGGCAATTGGGTCGGGTAGACGCTGGCAAGGAAGGGGGACGCTCCCGTTTCGCCGACACGAAGACCGGGGGCGTCTCCGTGCGGCGATGCGTCCGATTACCGGTCTTCCTGCTCGGAGGTATCCAATGTGCCCTGCCAGAACGCCGGAAACGTTGCTGCCGGAAGCTGCGATGTTGCTCGGCCCGCCCGTCGAGCCGATGCCGGCCGGCGAACGTTTCGTGCGCGCGATTCTCGATCAGGCGGGCAACGGGGTCGTCGTTTGCGATCTGCGGGGACAAATCACGTTTGTCAATGCGGCTGCCCGGCGGCTGGCGGGGAGGGATACGACGGGCATGTCGCTGGAAGCCGCCCTGCGGTCCTGGGGCGAAGTGTTCTACGCCGACGGCCGTCCGGTTCCGGTCGACGAGTCGTCGCTGCTGCCCATCCTTGGCGGCGAAACCCGCTTGGAGCAGGAGGTCTACGTCGTCGCCGCGGACGGCCGCCGCGTCGACCTCTGCGCCAGCGCGCAGCCGCTGTGTGACGCCCGCGGCCAAGTGCTCGGCGCCGTGGTAACGCTCGGCGATATCACCCAGCGCAAACAGACCGAAATGGAGTTGGGAAAGCACCGTCAAAACCTGGAGGAATTGGTCCAGCAGCGCACGGCCGAACTGCGGCAGAGCGCGGCGCTGATGGAGGCCGAGCGGCGGCGGTTCCGCGACGTGCTCGACCAGTTGCCGGCCTACCTCATGTTGGTGTCGCCCGACCACCGCGTCTCCTTCGCCAACCGCTTTTTCGAGGAGCGCTTCGGCAAGTCCAGCGGCCGGCGGTGCTACGAGTGTCTGTTCCGGCGGAACGCGCAGTGCGAGAACTGCGAGAGCTTCAAGGTGCTGAAGACCGGCGCGCCGCACCGCTGGTATTGGGCCGGCCCCGACGGCCGCCACTACGACATCTACGACTTCCTTTTCACCGACGCCGACGGCTCGCCGCTGGTCATGGAAGTGGGCCTGGACATCACCGATCGCAAGGCGGCCGAGGACGAACTGGAGAAGCACCGCCAACACCTGGAGGAGCTGGTCGCCGAGCGCGCCGGCCAACTGCTGGCCGCCAACGCCCAGCTCCAGGCCGAAGTGGCCGAACGCCGGCGCGCGGAGGAGCAGATCCAGCGACACCTGGACGAGCTGCGCGTCCGCCACGAGGAACTGGTGCGCTTCAACCGCGCGATGGTCGACCGCGAACTCCGCATGATCGAACTGAAGCAGCAGGTGAACGAACTTCGCGGCCGGCTGGGCCAGCCGCCGCGATATGCGATCGCTCTGGAACAGGAACGCCCGTAGCCGTCGACTCCCTACGATGACACCCACCGCGAAGAACGACCATTTCTCGACACGCCTGCGGCTCTACGCCTGGTTGATGGCCGTGGCGTGGACCGCCTGCATCGGCGGTTCGCTGGCGTGGAACCTGCACGAACAGGCCGCCAAGAGCCTGGAAATGGCCCGCAACAGCGCGCGGCTGACGTTCGAGAACGACGTGAGGTACCGGCATTGGGTGGCCCGGCAGGGAGGCGTCTACGTCCGCGTCACCGAATCCTTGCAGCCAAACCCTTACCTGAGCGTCCCGGACCGCGACGTGACCACGACTGCCGGCACCCCGCTGACCCTGGTCAACCCGGCCTACATGACGCGGTTGGTCCACGAATCGGGCGACAAGGAAGCCGGGACGCGCGGGCACATCACCAGCCTGCGGCCCGTGCGCCCCGAGAACCGTCCCGACGCGTGGGAAGCCGCGGCCTTGCGGGCCTTCGAGGAGGGGACGCCGGAGGTCACGTCCGTCGAGCAGATCGACGACCAGGAGTTCCTCCGCCTGATGCGCCCCTTCATCGCTGAGAAGGCCTGCCTGACGTGCCACGCCGTGCATGGCTACCGGGAAGGGGACATCCGCGGCGGGATCAGCGTGTCGGTGCCGCTGGCGCCCTTGCGGGCGATCGAGCGGTCGACGATCGGCATCCTGACGTTGGCGCACGCGGGCTTGTGGATCGGCGGCCTGGCCGGCGTGGCCGTCTTCTACTGGGGATTGCAGTCGCAGATTGGCGCTCGGCAGCGGGTCGAGACGGCGCTCCGCAGCAGCGAGGAACTTGCGCTGCAGTGGCTGACCGAGACCGAACACCTCTACCGCAGCGCGCCGGTGGGCCTCTGCGTCGTGGACTGCGAGTTGCGTTACGTGCGGATCAACGAGCGCCTGGCCGAGATGCACGGTCTTAGCGCGGCGCAGCACCTCGGCTGTACCGTGCGCGAGATCGTGCCGGGGCTGGCCGACTCGCTGGAACCGATGTTGCGGCAAGTCCTGCGGACCGGTGCGCCGATTCTCGGCTGCGAGGTGCAAGGTGAAACGCCCGACCAGCCCGGTGTCCGCCGCACTTGGATCGAAAGCTGGCTGCCGCTCAGGAACGCGGCCGGGGCCGTGATCGCCGTCCACGGCGTGGTCGAGGAGATCACCGAGCGCAAGCGGGCCGAGGAACAAAGCCAACGGCAGGCCGATGAACTCCGCAGGAGTAACGCGGAACTGACGCGCTTCAACCGGGCGATGGTCGACCGCGAACTCCGCATGATCGAATTGAAGCGCGAGGTCAACGCACTGCTGGCCGAGACCGGCCGGCCGCCGCGCTATGCGCCGGACGGCCAGGAGGCGGAGCCATGAGTGCCGCGGAGAAACCGCCGGTTTCCGTCTTCGTGCGGCCGTGGGCGCGTTATGCGCTCGCCGTGGGCGCCGTGGCCGCCGGCCTCCTACTCCGCGCAGCGCTGACGGCCTGGGTCGGCCCGGGCCTGCCCACCTACATCACCTTCTATCCGGCGGTGATGCTGGCCGCGTTGCTGGGCGGGCTGCGTCCCGGACTGCTGGCCACCGCCCTGCTCGCGCTGGCAACGGATTATTGGCTGCTGGAACCAATCGGCTTCTTCTCCATCGGCAGCCTCCGCGACGGCGTGGGATTGGGCTTGTTCTGCTGCATGGGCACACTGATAAGCACGGTCGCGCATCTCTATCAACGTGCCCGGGTCAAGGCCGCGGCCTACGACCGCGAGTTGGCACTCCGCGAACTCCGCCGCGAGCAGGAGTTCCTGGCCCGGCTATTGGAAGACGCGTCCCAACCCTTTGCCGTAGGCTATCCCGACGGGCGCATCGGCCGCTTCAACCGTGCCTTTGCCGAACTGACAGGTTACACCGCCGCGGAACTCCGCGCCCGCGACCGGTTGGCCGCGATCACGCCGTCCGAATGGTGCGAAGCGGAGCGCCAGAAGCTGGAGGAGCTGCACCGCACGGGCCAGCCCGTGCGTTACGAGAGGGAGTATCTCCGCAAGGACGGCTCGCGCGTGCCCGTCGAAGTGCTGGTGCATCTCGTGCGCGACGCAGCGGGGAAGCCGGAATACTACTATTCGTTCGTCGCCGACGTCACGCAGCGGCGCCGCGCCGCGGAGGCCGCGCGGGCCGTTGAAGAACGCCTGCGGCAGCTCAACACCCAGTTGTGGGACGCCAACGTCACGCTGCAAGAGTCGCGGACCGCGGCCTTGAACCTGATGGAGGACGCGGTGGCCGCTCGCCGCCAGGCCGAGCAGGCCGTCGCCGCGCTCCGCGTCAGCGAGGAGCGCTACCGCAACCTCTTCGAGCACGCGGCCACCGGCATCGCCATGACCGATTGCGGGGGACGGTTCGTCGAGTGCAACGCGGCCTACTGCCAGATGATCGGCTACAGTCCGGACGAACTGGCCGCCCTGGATTTCCCGGCGCTGATCTATCCCGACGACCGGGAGGACAACTTGGGCTCCGTCCGCCGCTTGCTGAGCGGGGAGCTGCCGTCGTTCGATATCGAGAACCGCTACGTTCACAAGACGGGCGCGATCGTTTGGGTGCATAAGTACGTTTCCTTGCTCCGCGACGGGGCCGACAACCCGACGCACATCGTCGCGCTCGTGACCGACATGACCGCCGGCAAACTGGCCGAGGCCGAGTTGCGGCGCTCGATCGCCGAGACCCGGGCCGCCAACGAAGAGTTGGATGCCTCGCGGCGGGCAGCGCTCAACCTGATGGACGACGCCGTCGAGGCCCGCCGCCTGGCCGAGGAGGCCAGCGCCGAACTGGACCGGAACCGCGCCGATCTCAACCGCGCCCAGGCCGTGGCCCATGTCGGCAGTTGGCGGCTCGACGTACGCCGCGACGAACTGCTGTGGTCCGAAGAGAACCACCGCATCTTCGGGCTGCCTCAAGGCACGCCCCTGACCTACGAGACATTCCTGGGCGTCGTACACCCCGACGACCGGGCCTACGTCGACGAGCAATGGTCGGCGGCCTTGCAGGGTGCGCCGTATGACATCGAGCACCGCATCGTCGTCGGCGAGCAGGTGAAGTGGGTCCGCGAGCGGGCCGAATTGGAGTTCGACGACGCCGGCGCCCTGCTGGGCGGCTTCGGCACCACGCAGGACATCACCGAAAAGAAGCAGGTCGAGGAGATCCTGCAACAGGCCAAGGCCGCCGCCGAGGCCGCCAACGAGGCCAAGAGCCGCTTCCTGGCCAACATCAGCCACGAGCTGCGCACGCCCATGAACGCCATCCTGGGCATGGTCCAGTTGGCGCTGCAGCGGCAACTCGACGCCACGGCCCGCGAGTTCCTGACAACCGCGCGCGACTCGGCCAACGTGCTCCTGGCCCTGCTGAACGACCTGCTGGATTCGGCGCGGATCGAGTCGGGCAAGCTGGAACTGGAAACGGCCCCCTTCAGCCTCCGCCGCATGTTGGACCTGACGGCCCGCGTGCTCGAAGTGCGCGCCAGCGAGAAGGGGATTGCCTTCTCCTGCCGCATCGCCGACGACGTGCCCGACGTCTACCTGGGCGACGAGCTCCGCTTGCGGCAGGTGTTGTTCAACCTGACGGGCAACGCCGTGAAGTTCACCGAGCGGGGCGAGGTGACGGTCGACGTCCGCGTGGCCTCGCAGGACGCACAGCGGGCCTGCCTGGAGTTCGCCGTCCGCGACACGGGCATTGGCATCTCGCCCGCCGACCAGGAGCGGATCTTCCGCCCCTTCGCGCAGGCCGACCCCTCGACCACGCGCCGCTTCGGCGGCACCGGACTGGGACTCTCCATCTCCCGCAGCCTCGTGGCCATGATGGACGGCCGCCTCTGGGTCGAGAGCCAGTTGGGCCAGGGGAGCACCTTCCACTTCACCGTCAACCTCCAGTGGGCCGGCGAGCTGGTGCTCGAACCTGCGCCGGAGGAGATCATCGCCCCGGTCGCCGCGGCCCGGCTGAAGCTCCTGCTGGTCGAGGACAATCCGGCCAACCAGAAACTGGCGCAGTTCATTTTGCGGGAGCGCGGGCACGAGGTCGAGGTCGTCGGCGACGGGGCGCGGGCCGTGCAACTGGCCGCCGCGGATTGCTACGACGTGATCCTCATGGACGTGCAGATGCCCGGCATGGACGGCCTGGAGGCCACCGCCGCGATCCGCCAGCGGGAGGCTAAACAGGGATTAGGGATTAGGGATTGGGGATTGGTGAAGGAGGAACCACCGACCGCCGACTCCTCGCCTCTAATCCTTCATCCCCAATCCCCAATCCCTTCTTCCCCCAAGTTCCAATCCCCAATCCGTCTCCGCCGCGTGCCGATCATCGCCATGACCGCCCACGCCATGGCCGGCGACCGCGAGCGGTGCCTGGCCGCGGGCATGGACGGCTACCTCTCGAAGCCCATCGACGGCTACGAGATGATCGCCCTGGTCGAGAGCCTGGCCGGGAGAAAGAACCTTCCGCAACGGCGCGACGCGCAGAGCGACGGGCAGTTACTGGACGGGGACGTCGGGCCGATGGCGACCGTCTCCTTTTCCCCCGGAGCGCCGGACGGCGACGTGTTCCTCCTCGAAGAGGCCCACCGCCGCTGCTTCAACAACCCCGGCATGTTCCGCGAGATGGTCGGCTACTTCTTCAAGGAGTGCGAGACGGTCTTCGACGAGATGCACGCCGCGCTGGCCGCCGGCGACTGGAACGGCCTGGGACGCCTCGGGCACCGTCTGAAGGGAACCGTGGTGTACCTCGGCGCGCCGCAGGCCAGCGAGGCCGCAAAGCGCGTGGAACAATTCGGGGAACTCCCCGGGCGGCCGGCCGACGGCGCAGAAGCCGTCGCAGCGCTCGCGGCGCAGTGCGAGGTCTTGAAAGCGGCCCTGGTCGAGCATCGTCCCGCCGTTGACGAAACGCACTAGTCGGCAACTTCCGGCCAACTCCAAGAACTGCGGCCGTTGCCAAACGCCGCTGCGTGGTTCACAATGTGGTCTGCGGAATTGCGATCATCACACCGGAGGCAGCCAGCAATGTCCAAAGCCACAATCCTCAGTTTCTTCCTTGGCGCGTACTGCACTTCGCTCGTCCTGGCGGCGGCGTTGGCCCAGTCGGATGTTCCGCCGCTGGTGCCGTGGCCGAAGCGCGTGGCCATGAAGCCGGGGGCGGTCGCTCTCACTCCGCAAAGCCGCATCGTGGCCGCGGACCGGCTGTTGCAGCCTTCGCAGGCGGCGGCAGCGGCGCGGCAGGCGAAGGTCTTGGTGCTGACCGGCAACGAGTATCCGGGGCATCCGTGGAAGGAGACGGCCCCCTTGTTGGCCAAGTTCCTGGCCGCCGACGCCCGGCTGGCAACGACGGTCAACGCGGACCCCAAGTTCCTGGCCTCGCCGAAGCTGCACGACTACGACGCGATCGTGCTGAACTACATGAACTGGCAATCGCCCGACCCGGGCGAAGAGGCGCGCGCGAATTTGAAGAAGTTCGTCGAGAGCGGCAAGGGATTGGTGCTGGTCCACTTCGCCTGCGGGGCGTTCCAGGGCTGGCCGGAGTTCGCCAAGATCGCCGGCCGCGCGTGGGATCCGAAACTCCGCGGCCACGACCCGCACGGCAAGTTCACCGTGGAAATCGCCAAGCCGGACCACCCCATCACGCGCGGGCTCAAGCCGTTCGAGACGATCGACGAACTCTACACGTGCCTGGCCGGCGATGCGCCCATCGAAGTGCTGGCCACGGCCAAGTCGAAGGTCGACCAGAAGGACTACCCGATGGCGTTCGTGCTCCGCTACGGCAAGGGCCGCGTGTTCCACTGCGTGCTGGGGCACGACGCACGGGCGCTCAGCGGCGATGCGGTGCAAGAACTTTACCGCCGCGGCACGGCCTGGACCGTCGGGCTGCCGCCGACCGGTCTGGGTGAAGCAGGCAAGTAGACCGCACTTCTCGCCAACGTAGGACGGAGCATTGCTCCGTCCCGGATGAGACGGAGCGATGCTCCGTCCTACGGAAAGGCGCCTTCGGACGTTACTTTCGCGGAGTGGGGGGCGACTTCGGCCGCAGCAACCGTTGCAGAGCGACCAGCACGATCATCGCCGGGACGATGACGAAGATCATCTTCGGCCATTTGACGATTACGATCAGCAGAACCGGCACGGCCAGGGCGACCCAGCGGGGAATGCGCATCAAGTCGGGATACGCCAGCCAGAGCACGGCCAGCAGTGCTCCCATCCGCCAGAGGAACGAGACGATGACTGGGACCAACTCCTGCGAGAGCCACGCCGGCGGCCAGATCATGAAGACTGCCGTTCCCGCGAAGCACGCCGCCGTCAAGATCGCAAGATAGTAGCGGGGCATGGCGGAAGGGGGAAGGCGGAAGGGGGAGGGGGGAAGTGCCGACACGTCAACGCGACTCCTCTCCACTATACACCATCACGGCGGGCAGTAAACCCGCACCCTTCTCCCCTCTCCCTTCCGCCTTCCGCCTTCCCTTACAGCCGATCCAGCATGTCGATCCAGCGGATGAGTTCTTCCAGTTCCTCGGGCTTGAGGTAGCGTGGGGCGTCGCCGAGTTCCTTGAGCGTGACCGGCAGCTTCATTTGGCGGAACTGCGCGACCGCCTGCGCGACGGCGTCGGCGTGCGGCGACTTCTTGGCCGTGGCCGCGTAGACGGCCAGTCGGTGGACCGGATCGTTCGCCGCCGGGCGTCCGCTCGACTTGGCCTCGACCGCGGCCACGGCCGAGAGCAGTTCGCGGTGGCGGAAGGCCAGCGAATAGGCCATCGTGCCACCCGCCTCGTGCCCGTGGGCCACCATCCGCGCCGGATCGGTGTTGTACGTCGACTTCACTTTGTCGAGCAACTTCTGGAGATACTCGACTTCGGCGGGTTCCCACTTGGTCGGATCGGCCGACTTGGGGGCCACGAGGATCAGGTCGAAGCGGTCGCACAGCGGCTTCCAGCGGGCCAAGAGTTCCTGCTGCTCGAACCCACCGGCGGCGTGCAGCCAGAGAAGCACGCCGTGCGAGACCTCGGGATCGTAGCCCTCGGGCACGTAGAGCACGGCTTCGTTCTTGAACTCGGGCAGTTTCAGCGAGACGGCCCCGACCTGCGGCCGTTCCCCTTGGAACGGCTTGCCGGCCACGCGCGCCGCCGGGAGCTGCGCCGGCGGCAGGTCTTCCGCGGGCACGCCCAGCTTCACCTTGGCCTTCTCCGTCTTCTCGCCGCGGCGGTATTCGACCTCGACCTCTTCGCCGGCCTTCATCACGCCGAGCTGTTCGCGGAGCGCGGCCGCGTTGGCCACGGCCTTGCCGGCCACGGAAACGATCACGTCGGCCGGCTGGAGCTTGCCGTCCGACGGTCCCTTGGGGTAGACGTAGCGGACGGCGACACCGCCCGTGCGGGCGCCCGTGCGGAGCGGCAGGACGCCCAGCATCCGTTGCTGATAGGGTTCGAGCTTGGCGACCAGTTCCACCTCGCGTTCGATGCGTTCCTTGCCGCGGAGCACGACCAGCCGCATCTTGTCACCCGCATAGCGGCGGGAGATTTCACGCTTCACGTCGGCCGCCAGTTGCACGGGCCGGCCGTCGATTTCGACGATCTTGTCATTGGCCTTGAGCCCCGCGTCGGCCGCGGGCGAGTTCGGTTGGCACGCGCCGATGGTCGCCTCGCCCACCTGGAGATTGCCGCCGAGGTTGATGCCGATTACGCCGGGGTAGAGGTCTTCACCCTTCTTCAACTTGGGCAGCACTTTGAGGATCTGCTCGAGCGGGACGGCGAAACCGATGCCCGAGTCGTACCATTCGACGCCGGCGACTTCCTCGGCCGACTGCGGCGAGAGGGGCACGAGCACGCCCAGCACGCGGCCGCGGATATCGACCAGCGGCCCGCCGTAGTTGTTCGGCGAGACGGCGGCGTCGGTTTGCACGGCCTTGCCCCAGATGCGCTCCAGCGCGCTCATCACGCCCACGTTCATGTTCGGTCGGTCGCTCTCGAAGGTGCGGCCCACGGCAATCGTCCACTGGCCGACGCGCATTTCCTTCTCCGGGGCGGCCTCGGGCACGGGCAGCGGCTTGTCCGCGGCGATCTTCAACAGCACGAGCATGCGGTTGTGGTCCGTGGCCACCAAGGTGGCCGGCTTGCGCGAGCCGTCGGGCATGCGCACCAGGATCGAGGCCGGCTTGTTGATGAAGTTGAACGCACTGGAGACGATGTAGCCCTCCGGATCGACGGCCACGCCGGTGGTCGGACCGGTGCCGAAGAGCACCTTGCTGACCCGCTCCATGCCGCCGACCGTCTCGATGCGGACGACCGCCGGGGCCACGCGGTCGGCCGCCGCACGGAACGCCTTCTGTTCGAGCATGTCGAGGTCGTCGGCCGGCACAGCCGCGGCGGGCTTCACTTCCGCCGGCTTGGACTCTTCGGCCGCAACGGCCAACGTGCCGCAAATCGACAGCGCCGCCAGCGCGGCGCAGGCAATCGTCCAGGGATGGAATCGAGGCGTAGCGGTCATGGTGTTCCCTGCTTGGGTTCGGCTGTGGGCTGCACGGTGATCTCCACGAGGTCTTGCCCGCGGATGATCGTCAGCTTCACCGGGTCTTCGTAGTCGATGTACTCCAGTTCATTGACCAACGACTTGCACGACTGGATCAGGCGGTCGCCGACCAACACAATCAGATCGTCGGGCTGGATGCCCATACCGGCGGCCGGCGAGCCGGAGCGCACGGCGTCGACGTAGCACGGCGTGCGTTCGAGCACGTCGGGCACCAGCGTAATGCCCAGCGAAGACAGCTTCATCGCCTTGGCGGGCTTCTTCTCGGGTTCTTTTTCCGTGCGGGCGACGAACTTGCCGGTGAGAATCTCGTCGACCGACGTGCGGAGTTCCTCGATGGGGAGCGCGTAACTCAGCCAGGTGTTATTGAGCGAATTGCGCATTTCCTTGCCCAATATGCCCGTCAGTTCGCCGCGGCGCGTGAGGAGGGCCCCGCCGGCCGCGCCGGGGTTGTTCGTCACGGCGTCGAGGACGTAGGCCGGGCCGCGGTACGGCGTTTCGAACACGCCGCGGCGTGCGGCCAGGTTCGTGGTGGCGGAGATCACGCCGTCCTGCACGGTGGTCGGCTCGTCGCCCACGGCCACGCCGAAGCAGTTGCTCAGGGCCAGCACGCGCGTGCCGTCTTCGACGCGCACGCTCTTGGCCAGCTCGAAGTGCGGCAGATCCTTGGCGTCGATCTTCAGGACGGCGATTTCCAGGCGGGGATCGGCGCCCAGCAGCTTGGCCTCGTAGCGATGGCCGTCGCCGAGCACGCAGGTGATGACGTCGGTGTCGAGCACGTAGCTCCAGACGGTGAGGATGTGTCCCTCGGCGGAGACGAGCACGCCGCT
>Ga0233425_10009336_pt1 | contig 12523 bp, 9 predicted proteins | sample Watercolumn_Towu_2_FD_181712 | JGI IMG/M metagenome (GOLD analysis project Ga0233425, IMG submission 181712) | Freshwater microbial communities from Lake Towuti, South Sulawesi, Indonesia - Watercolumn_Towuti2014_140_MG | ecosystem: Environmental > Aquatic > Freshwater > Lake | place: Indonesia...
TCTTATGCAGATATTTCCGGCGCTCTGCTACGCTCATCGGATCAGTTTCGGCCATCGCTCCCTCGGTAACTTTTTCTTTTGACGGAACGATGTTACTTCGGTAACATTATATTTGGTAGAACGCGGAGAGTCAGGATTCTTTCTATATATTCTTTATGATGCCTCCTCCTTTCCAAATTACTTCGACAGATAATGGGATATTCGAATGGATTTGGATACTCGGCTGTTCTTGGGCTGAGGTCCTGGAGGAGCATTTCATATCGAGCAAGCCGTTCGATCCGAATGGATAACGTTGTACGCCGTGTTCTTCGAGCAGGTTAACCATCCAGGTCAGCCGGTTGGAGGCAGCATCCGGGAGGATCCCGAACACATCCTCCAGCAGCACCGCGATCGGGGGAAGGCCGCTCCAGCCCACATACCCGGGTTTGGCATGAACCCCGGGCAGGATGGCGTCCGGTGCGTAGTTTTCCCAGAGGGTGTGCGTATCGTCATATTGAAGATGGTCGAGATGGAAAAAGTCCCGGAATTGGTCGGCTCCTTCCCAACGGAGATCGATTTGCTCGAATACATTGACCACATTCTCTAGGTGATTCAATGCAATCTCGTGGGCAAGCAGTGAATGGCCGGTTTCGGATAAACCCTTCAACGCCATGTAATTCGTTGGAGCCCATACAGCCCCACGCCAATAATCCCCGTCGTAGTCAGGATCATCGGCAGAGAGGGCTGGAATGCGGTGTGCTCGTTTAAATTCAAGCGGGTTATCCAGATGTGCTACAAACTCAGCAATTCGGTTCCCGGGAACACATCCGGCGAGCAAAGCCCAATACGCCCCGATGTGTTTGACCTGCGACAATGCGCCATCAGGGAATCTGTCGCAATAAAAGTGATTCCTCTCACTCCAAAGGTTGCTATTAGCATATAGGGTCAACCTCTCGACTTCTTCCGCGAGATCATTGACCTGGTTCTGCCGGCCTAATAAAGCGGCGATCTGCAGCAGAACTTTCGCTGACAAAATTGCCTGGAAAGTCGCATCCACCCAGGTCAGGTGGCCGTGTCCCCAGTTCTCGTGGTCGCGGCCCTTGGCCCGCGGCAGGTTATCCATCCCGCACCCCCAGCCTGTCGACCAGTAGGAACCATCCGGCCACGAGCGGTGTTGGCGCGTCCACTGGTGGTAAGCCACGAGCGGGGCGAATACAGCCTCGAGGCGTTTCTTGTCCCCGGTCTGGGTATAATGATTCCATTCGGCCCAGGCCAGGATGTTGGGGCCAGTGCTGGAAGGATCGAAGCGATGAAAGGTATCCTGCCCATCGGTTTCTGATATTTCACGACAGATAAATCCGTCGGCGTGCTGTTTCCGGTAGAAAGTATCCAGCGTCCTTTGGAAGTTGAATGCGCGGCGGCCATAAAGACCGAAGCATGTCACAAACGCCGAATCCCACATGAATAGGTTGCCGTTGAAGGCAGTATCACAGAAACTTGCCGCGAAATCATTTTCCGGGGTTGGCTGCTTGAGATTCCCGAACGCCAACTCCCAGGCTCGCCAGTAGCAATCGATCGTCGAAGGGTGATCGGCCCAAAAAGGCTTCGGAAGGGCGGAGCGGGCTTTGGCAAAATCAGGTATTTCCTCCCGTTCCTGAACGATGGAGCGGAAATGATTCTCCAATACCCATGTGTTCGCCACATGGGTATCGTAACGCTCCTGCCAAGATCTCGGGTTCTTATAAACAGGCGAGTCAGTCATGCGGCGTTTCTGCTGCCTTCTGCTTCTCTATCACCTCTAGGATTCTTTCCCTGAGGGCAATTGGAAGAACTGGCTTGGTCAGATACTTGGTCACCTTTACATCCTTGCGCGTATTACCGGGGTCGAGCGTGCTGCAAACTACAATCGGGATGTGCCGCGCTGGAAATCTGCTCTTAATATCTTGGATCAGGTCCCAACCCTTCCCTCCTTGGATCCCTGGGTCAACGACGACGGCGCGTACATCCTGGTTCGCAATGGTTTCAAGAACATTCTCTGTTCCTGTAAATCCGAAAACGGTGAAGGATTTTCTCAGTTCCCGCTGGTAAAGTTCCAGGGTGATCCCATCCGTCTCGATCAATACAATACCAGGATGTGAAGTCACGTTATCTATTCAGACAAAAAAACATTGTGATGGATAATTGCATCTTGAGCGTACCATAAACTAAAGTGAAATTCTTGGATAGTATTATTCTGAATCGGGATTCTATTGTCTGGAGAAATTGGTTTGGGATTCATCGCTTCCCCCCATATCGTGAAATCACCTTACATTCCAGCACATCCTCCAGCCATTTAGTTAGCTCCCGCATCTTGGTTGATTTGGTGACCGTAAACCAGCGCGCATGGACTCCTGACAAGGAAAATACTTCGCGCGCTATACGCAGAGCGGTCACAACCTCAGCGGTAGAACAAGATCGGCGAAAGCCGTCAACCGGGCGTAGATATACTGGGCGAGGGGCGCATGTCGCGATGACATGTGCCAAGTCGAAATGTCTAAGCACATCAAATAAATAAACGCTGGCAGGATGACGCGCACCGTGCTCGAGCAAGGCTTTATACGAATAGAGAGAACCAAGAGCAACACCAGCAGCCACCCGGCTATCCAGAGCGGTAGCATACAATCCCCATAATCCTCCCACTCCTTCGCCGAGGATGACCAAGCGACCTTTATCGATCTGAGGAGCAATGGTACATCTTTCCCAAATAAAATCCACCGCCCGGATCACATCGAACACGCGCTGGCCGAATAATGGACGGTCCATCATCAGTAAATTCGTGGCTGCTTCAAAGTCAGAGGTGGCTGTTTCGCCAACCCCGCGCACATCGATTGCCAAAAGGCCATAACCTGCCTGCACCATTGCCTCGATCAAACCCGAGTGGATGGCCTGCATTTTCCCCCACTCTCCAACATAGATTATTAGAGGCATGGGTTGCTTCCAGATCTCAGGCAGGATAAACAGACCGGGGATGATGATCCCCTCTTCGCTATGGAAGGTAATTCGTTCGACCATCATCCCGCTTTCCCAAACCTGATTAAAAATCCGCGGATGCAAGTCGCTTTTCGTAGGAAATGGTCCCAAAACATCACGCATCCGGCGTTTTATCTCTTCCTGCCAATCGAGTAGCTCGTTCGGTCGGGTTGGTATTCGAGGAATAATCGGTAACTCAGCAGCGACCGACCGGAGTTTTTCACCGATAACCAATTCACTATCCTTTGCTTTGTGGAGAGGAAAACAGAAACCAGGCAGCGCTCCGGGAACGGGCGTCAACGTTGGCGACTGGTCGCGAACATGACCAGGCGCCGGCTCAGGCGGGTACATATATCCAACCGGGTATGGATCAGGAAGCAGGTCCAAGTGCGGTTCCGGGACCGGTGAGCCGTTTCCCTCACCGAGCAGCCATTGTTTAAGCCAGCCGTATGCTGCCTGCCGCAGATCCACTTGGTAGCCATGTTCTTCGTCAAACTCTGCCAGGCGAAAACGGTCCGGTACCCCATGTAATTCATAGTTGTGTTGTATCGCCGCGGCAATCTGACGTGCACCTTCAATTGGAAAGATCTTGTCGCGTGTTCCGGTGATAATCATGCATGGCTTAGGAATGAACAGGCTGGCAATATCCGACATTTCAGCATAGCTCATCACCTGGGGCATCTGGTTGCAGACATCTGTGCCATCCTCCCAATTCAGATCACGTTCTGCGTGCATCGCTCCGAAAAATGTGCATGGATAGGCCACCGGTATGGCGCAGGCAAAGCGTTCCTCAATTGCTGCGGTGAACAAGGTGTTCAACCCCCCTCCGGATGCGCCTGTCATTCCGATCCTATTTGGATCGACCTCAGGCCGGCTCAATAGGTAATCCAAAGCCCGGATGCTCTCCCAAACCATGAATCCAAGCTGGCATTGGCCTACCAATAACGCATCCAGATGGCCGTGCTCGCGCCAACTGACCAATCGCTCCCCTTGACCGATGGGATCATAGACCAGCGTTACAATTCCCATTGTGGCTGCCGCAGCACAAAATGATTGAATGGGCAGGGCTAATTTCCCTGCCTCCATCCAATGTCCACAAGCATACACAAGCCCAGGGCAAGGCTGGTCCCGATCCTCCGGGATATACAAATGGGCGCTGATCGGCAGCCCAGCCCAAGCTGCGTAGACCAGTTTTTCGATCTTGTATCCCGCTCGCGGCAACTCGCCGACCACTTGCGCGTTGAGCGGTTTTTTTTCCGGCCAGGGATCCAGGCCAAGAGAATGGCGAAGTCGCATTTGCAACGGAGATCGTCGCGCCTCCAATTCCGCACGTGTGCGTGCAAGAGGCGGAACATGCTGGTGCTGCGCCAACTTTTCGATGAAATCCAGCATCATCGCAGAATCGGTTGCTGGACGATCCACTCCCCACAAGGAAAGCCGGTCGGCAAAAGAATTCCGTTGCATAATATGCCTCATTCTGTAAGTTCTCACACACTATGGGCTTTAAACTGCGGCAAGTAATCTTTATGTTGGGTAAACAACTCGTTCGTCATCTGGCGGATTTCCGCCAATGAAAGTACTGCTGCCGTCAACGGATCATGGCAAATGGCGCGATAAACCATCACCGGGTCGCCGGTTAGCGCCGCCTCGATCGCCATTTCTTCAATGCCACACGAAAGCTGGGTCAATAAAGCACATTCGGGTGGCAGGGCGCCAACTTGAAGCGGGTGGTAACCAGCCTTGTCCACATAGACGGGCACCTCAACGCAGGCGCCTTCGGGCAGGTTGGTCACAAGATTCGTATTGCGAACATTCCCATTGAACTTGAAGGGTTCGCCTCCCTGAAGGGCATTGATGATCCAGGCGGCGTACTCCTGGCCGCGCTGTAGCTCCTCCCCGGTCGGTGGAGTGGATAAACGTTTGCGCACAATTTCCTTCCAGGTTGCTTCCCTTTCCAGGTACCTTTTTACATTTAAGGCATATGCACCCGGATTCCAACCAGTTGCATGGCTGCAATATTGTTCAATAAGGTCAGGGCGCTTGCGGAACCACCAGTTGTACTCTGAATTATGCCCGCTCGATTCAGTCACATAATACCCGAGAGCCAGGAAGATCTCATTGGTAACGGGTTCTTCATTGTATACTTTCGGATTTTCGGTGATGGCTTTGTAAATGAGCGGATAGGCATCCCGACCGTTGACCTCGTATTTAAGATACCAGGCTTGGTGGTTTATGCCAGCGCACACATAGCTAACATCGGAATACGGCACGCCGAGCCAGCCTGAAAGCCTGCGCGCAACGCCCTGGACAGAGTGGCAGAGCCCCGTGACCGGGATGTGGGTCTGCCGCTGGAGCGCTCCACATAACATTGCCATCGGATTGGTATAGTTAAGCAGGAAAGCATTTGGGCAATATTTCTCCATATCGTGCACGATGTCTGCCAGTTGCGGTAGAGTACGGAGAAAACGAAAGATGCCACAGGGACCGCGTGTATCACCGACGTTGATATCCACGCCATACTTCTTGGGAATCTCAATATCGTGCCGCCAAACTTCAAGGCCGCCTGCCAGGATGGTGGTCAGGACTACATCCGCCTCTTTGAGCGCCTCGGCCCGGTCTAGCGTAGCGGAGACTGTTGCCGGGTACTTGCCGGCTGCGATCAATCTCTCCACCGCCTGTTTCGCAAAATCCAGCCTTTCAGCGTTAATATCCATCAAGGAAATATGGGCAGCCTCAAGTAGTGGAAAAGTCAGAATATCCCGCACAAGGTCGGCGGTAAACTCGAGACTGCCAGCGCCAATGAAAGTGATTTTGGTCATTTATTTATCCATCTGATGAGTGTGCGCTCTCCGATTAGTGTGCGCTCTCTAGCGCACACCGGCACTATCCAAAGACTTGATGCATCCGCTCGCAATAATACTGGACCGTTTCCCAACGTGAACTGGGGGGCAGAGCGTGGTCAGGGCAAGGCAGGTATCCGCCCAGATCCACCAAGGGACGCAAGCGTTCGATCTCCGCGTCGATATCGGCGCGGTCGCCTTCGAAAGCAAATTTGTTCACACCTCCGACGCCGCGGATTGCCCTGCCATATTGCTCACGCCAGGGCCGGATGCTCGCTTGCCATGTGCCAATCTCGATTGGGAACATGATGTTGACGCCATTCTCGAGCCAGATGGGGAGCAGGGCATCGATCTTGCCATCGCAATCCATGCAAACTAATTTAACGCCATGCAAGTTCAGCAAGTCTGTGATCCGCCTATATTTCGGTCCAAATTTGGCAGCAAACATGCGGGGATTGATCATCGGCCCGCTCCGGTAACAGATATCTTCCCAGAAATGAGCAATATCAAAACGAACTCCTGCCTCCAGAACATACTTAATTCCCTGGTAGATCAATTCGCTTACGGTTTCAGCGATCTCGTCAAAAAGAGCTTCATCGTCGGCTAATAGATAGCTCATATTGACCAATCCCAACCAGTCCCGAAACACGCCAATCAGCCCTCCACAATACAGGCCGAAGGGATGTGGGCCATCCTTGCGAAGAAGCAACTCGCGCCCTCCCTGGTCAAATTGCAATTCCTGACCGTTTACCTTTACCTGGGCATGGTGAATGCGATGCGGTCCGAAGTGGAGCCGAGGCTTGAAGATCCTCTCCCATTCCTTGCGGCCTTTGAGCAGATGATCCACTTCCCCCGGTAAAGAGGTGACGCCGGTCTTCTCTAGAAAGAACAATCCATCTTCATTCATGACCAGGCGACTGCCATCCGGTCGCTCCTCCATTGTCCGCCGCTCGAGGGCCGGCTCCAGCTTGTTGTTCCACATGAAGGCGCAGGTCCAGCAAAAATCCCAACCGAGGAGTTTGTTCAATTGCACATCAAAAACATTCCCAAAGGCTTGTCCTTGTGCTTGTTCCTGAGTGATATGCCCTTCGGCTGCCCACTTTGACAGGGTGTCGGCCCAGTAACCGAAGTGAACAACTGGCAGGCGGTCATAGGGCTCGTAATTTAGAACCGCAAGAGTCCTGGTGCGATTATCCATATCTTCCAGAAAAGTCTGCTCACTTCCCTGAGATCATTTCTCAAGCTGCGCCAATAGTTCTTTCGCCTTCTTTCCGATGTTATCGGACATTCGGGTGACGAACTTAACCCCCAACTCCCGCGAGGCGTCCGTACGTGGATCACGACCTAATATACCGGCAGCGTCATGCCCTTCCTTGGTGGTTAAATCTTCGTGCTGGATATATAGCAAATCCACCAATTCGGGGCGCAAATACAACAGGATGGACGTTTCCCAATACCCGGCGTGGTCCATTTTTTCATCATCCAGGTCATATAAATCCCCCTCCTTCATCGCAAAGCCAACCGAGGTATGCTCTACCGTGATGGACGCGGCCGCTTTCTGAAGAGAGAAGAGCTGCTCGTCGACATCGTGTCCTGTCACGCCGATGACCACCTTAAAACCGGTTGCCACCAGCCCCTTATATATTGCAGTGAACAATTCGTCCACGATTTCAGGTGGAATTCCAGGGTGACTGCAGGGTTTCCCATAAGTCTTCATGTGGCCCCAGTAGGTCGGCGGGACGACAACGCCTCCATATTTTTCCGCGGTCACCAATAGAATGCCATAGGCTTTCAGGCAATCGTTACCAAGCGCCATGTGCCTGCCGTGCCATTCGAGCGACCCGACAGGCACATACGCAACCGGGAACAATCGCAGAGCCTCTTCAAACTCATGCGGCAACATTTCTTCGTACTTTACTTTTCTCATAGGAACGGACATCCTTACTAAAAAAATGTTGTTTTCTATGACGCTTGCTTCATCCGGATCAGGTTCTCCACCTGTGACCAGCTCTTGGTGAACATGCTGCGGAACAATTGGACTGGGCCAAATTCCTCAAATTCCTCTACTTCCAGGCCATCTTCCAAATAACCGCGCTTGAAGTCGGGTAATTTCTTCATCAGCTCAGCGATCACCTTTTGAGGGACAGGATTGAACAAGCGATATACAACCGGGGGATTTTGTTCGAGCAATTGGTCGGCAGTGCCTTCCCAGTTGATCGTACAACAGACCTTCCCCCCCACCATCTCAGTAAAATGATGCAAGCCGCGCGCGCCTCCCGCGATGAAAATTCCGGGATAGTGGCGCTCCTCCATGATCTGGTACAGCTTGCGCGCCACCGCCAGTCCAGCCTGCCAGAGAACGTCGGGTGAAATATCGATCTGCTCCCGTTTGACCACCTGCTGCAGGTAATCGTCATAGATGCCGGCAATATGCGAGATGTATAACCTGGGAGTCTTGCCGTGTTTCTGGCTTGCACGGATGTAGGTCTCACACATGACCACGGCTTGGCGAATGCCAAAGATCTCAGTGGCGTTCAAGGGAACATCCCGGCTGATCAGATACTCCATCGCCTCCAAGCCCGATTTCGTCGTCGGTATTTTGCAGCAGATATTCGGAGAACACTTGCGATTTTCAAGCGCCTCTCGAATAACGACCTCCGGATCATCCTCATGGATCGGGTCTCCTTGGATGGAGACGTATCCTTTCTGCCCGCCGGTCTGCTGAAACATCGGCATGAATTTGTCACAAATCGGTTGGACCAACCGTCGTTGAAATTCGGCGATGACATCCCCATCGGGCATATCCCGGATTGTTTTGTTCAATATCTCTGCAGCGTAAGCGCCTTCGCTGGGATGATCGAGCATCTTCTGCGTATAGGACGGGTTGTTCGTACACCCCGAAGCGCCATGCGCAATGGCCAGGTCGGCTTGCTCGCGGGTCGGGTTGTTGATCCAGAATTCGGTAGGTGTCTGCCGGATTACGCGCATGAAATAGCTAATTGCTGTCATTCCTAACAACTCCTTCAAATTACGATCGGACTAGCAGCCTGTCGGAGAGGGAAAAATGAACCAGAAATGTAGGGCAGGTTTCTACCTGCCACCAGATGTGGCGGGTAAGAAACCCGCCCTACGGGGTTCTCCGGCAAACTTCTAGAGCGTTCCAAAGGAAACCGCCGCGCTACTCAAAGGGGGAAGCTGCAAACTGGCAATTCCATCTCTTAATATCACTTTATCAAGTTTCTTTATAGAGATCACATCTGGTATATCAAACGTGTTGGCGCTTGTCGCCGAGGCGCCGGTGACCACCTCGGCTGAAAGAACCGATTTCAAACCAATACCCGCCGCGGCCAATTCAACCGCTGCGATTTCATCCATGCTGCGGTTGACGAAGAAAACGTGCAGCACGCCATCTCCAAGAATGGCGCTGGCATCGAGCGTGTGTACGAACCCGTAGGTCGGGCTATCGTAACCTGGGCCATTCACGACCGTTTGCAATGCTATGCCCTCGCGCCTGTCCGCATACAGAAGCAACGGGTAATATAAAGATTGAAACAAAATTTGATCCCCACGGGTGAGAATGGGCGCAATGACATTTACGATCTGGGCCAGGTTGGCAATCTTGACGACATCCGCATGACGGATGAAGCTGTTGAGAAATCCTGCCACAACCAGGGCGTCCTCCAGGTTGTACTCCTCTTCGACCAAGTGTTGTGCGTATTTGCCATGGCCGTTGATGCTCTCCGCGTTTTGGGTGCGGTACCAGACATTCCACTCGTCAAAGGCCAGGGAGTAACGCTTCTTGCTGCGGGTCCTGGCTTGGACATAGCGGCAAAGCGCATCCATGTCTTCGATCCGGCGATCAATGGCGTTGGTGACTGCCAGATAGTCGGAGGTGTCACTCTTCCCCTTTCCAACATAGAGGTGCAGGCTAATGTAATCGCCCTCATCACCCATATACTCGAGAACGGTGCGGTCCCACTCCATGTAAGTGGGAAGCCCGACTTCACAAGAACCGCAAACGACCAGTTCTATGCTAGGGTCGGTAAATTTCATCATTCGCGCGGCTTGCTGGGCGCGGATGGCATATTGGTCGGCAGTTGTGTGGCCCAATTGCCAGGGCCCATCCATCTCGTTTCCCAAGCACCACAGGCTGACGTTGTATGGTTCCGAGTAACCGTTCCGGAGGCGCAGGTCGGCGTATTTTGAGCCAATGGGTCGATTGCAATATTCCAGCCAGTTGCCAGCCTCTTCCGGCGTGCCGGTTCCCAGGTTCACTGTGATCATCGGCTGCCATCCCATCATCATCGATAAGCGCATGAACTCATCCGTACCAAAAAGGTTCGGCTCGATGCTCTGGGAGGCAGGCTCGAACACCGTCCGGCGATTGGACCGCGCACCGACGCCATCCAGCCAATGATAGCCGGATGAGAAATTCCCCCCCGGGTAGCGCATGGCTGTAAATTTCAAGGGGGACAGCGCCTTCAATACATCCTTGCGGTATCCGAACTCGTCCGCATTTTTTGATTGGGGATCAAATACACCTTCATAAACCGCCCGGCCGACATGCTCGAGAAACCCGCCAAATATCCTTTGATCAACTTGTGCAATCTGGTATTCACGATCAAGGTGAATTTTCGTCAGCTCCATAGTGCTGCCTTTTCTTCGTGATTGAAATATGCGAATGCCTTCTATACCCCATGTCGTTAGCATACCATAACCAGCTTTAGAAATCTTGGAAAAGATTACGCTAATTCTGGATTTTATTGTCCGGGAAATTAAAGTGCGGAGGAGGGTCGGCTCTTCTGACGGTAAGCACGCGGCGACCAGCCCGTAATCTCATGAAAAACCCGGCCAAAATAGCCTACGTCCTCATAACCGACTTCGGCAGCGATTGCCGTGATGCTTTCATCGGTCAGAAGGAGGAGTTCTTTTGCTTTTTGTATCCGGAAACGATTGAGATAATCCCATAAAGAAATCCCCGTATCCATTTTGAAAATCCGGCTCAAATAACTCTTGCTCACCCCAATGGTGTTGGACAATTCTTCCAACGAAAATGCGCGGCTGTAATTCTGCTGGATAAAAGCCGAAGCCTGTTTGACAAATTTACCGGTCGGCTGGGGCAGTGCGCTGTCATGCGCCAACACACGCTGGATCTCCGCGACGCTCTCGAGATCAGATAAAACCCCCTTTGTCTGGATCAGCACCTTGGGGCTGTCGAGACGTTTTACATCTTCATAAGATAACATTTTTCCCGTAACAATGATTACAGGGATCAAGGCGGTTTTCACATTGCTGCGCAGATGCTCGAGTACTTGGAATCCATCCACATCCGGCATCATCAAATCGAGCAATACAAGGTCAGGGGTCGCTTCCTCGAGCTGCCGAAGCGCCTCCCTGCCGCCGGGGATGGATCGCACTTGGAAGTCAGCAAGGGATACACTGATCAGATCTTGGTAATATTTTCGGGCTTGGAGATCATCGTCGATGATCCAGATTTCACCGCGTGGAGTTGCCTGTGGCAGCAGATTGAGAACATGTTGCAGCATTTGCTTGCCGGCGGGTTTGAGCAACACATTGGTCAATTGGCTTCTCCCCTTGATCACCTCGTTGATGTCTTCGTGGAAGATAATAAGGGGCAATTGGCAGAAATGGGAATTGTTGCGCAGTTTCTGAACGATGGACCAATCACCCGGCCGGGCATTTTCCAGATCCCACGCCAGGGCCACAGGCATCCCTTGCAAGGGGACTCGATCAACGGCTTCGATGTTTTCCAACCAAAAGGCTTGAAGGGCGTTTTTCTCACAGATGTTCTGAATGGTTGGGGCGACCTGTTCGGAGTTGGATAACCACAATAAAGTTGGATTCTTGCCTTCCAGCTTGGTCTCGCCTGCCGAGGCATAGTCTAATCCGGGGAGCGGGATGTAAACATGAAACACCGATCCGGAGCCGGGCCGGCTGTCGAGGGTGATCGAACCTCCATGCAGTGCCACCAACCGGCGGGTGATGCTCAATCCCAACCCAATCCCCGACCGGCGCTGGTCGGGTGGCCCGCCCTTCACGAAAGGCTCAAAGATCTGTTCCTGCAAGTCCGGGCTGATGCCCACGCCGGTGTCGGCAACCCAGAAATGGATATGGGGAAGCTGAACCTGGGCTCCCAGGATTACCTTGCCCTGCTTGGTGAATTTAAAGGCATTGCTGAGCAAGTTCATAAGGATTTGGCGCAGACGCACCGGATCTGCATGGAGGACCGGGAGATGATCCGGAATATCCAGCAACAGCTCGACCTTGTGTTGTTTGTCGGCGGATATTTTTCGAAATGTCTCGTAGACCTCTTTTAACATGGTATGAGGGGAGAACGGTTCCAGGCACAAGTCCAGCTCGCCGATCTGTGCCCGCGACATGTCGAGTAAGTCGTTGATCAGACGCAAGAGGTGTTCACCGCTATCGTATATATAGCCAATATCCTTGCTGAGTTGCGCAGGGAGATCAATTCCGTAGGGGCTGGGTTCCGAGATTGCGGTCTGGCTGAGGCCTAAAATGATGTTGAGTGGCGTGCGCAGTTCGTGACTGACCTTGTTTTTGCGCAAACAGAGCCAGTTTCTAATCGATAGTGCAAACAGAAGGCAATTCTAATCGGCGAAATCGCACTTTGGACAACTAAAAAGCCTGCCAGGCGGTATCATCAGGAAATTGCA